>JGI24140J50213_10000716_pt1 | contig 15351 bp, 14 predicted proteins | sample BarGraIncu00222A_FD_50213 | JGI IMG/M metagenome (IMG submission 50213)
TCTCATCTTAACCCTGTAGGGGTTTCCCAAAAACAATACAGATCATGTTCCGGTGGGCAACTCCTACGGAGTTAAGGGTGAGGCATCTAATGGCCCCCAGTTTCACTGGGGGTTATTCACAGGCAACTCCTACGGAGTTTTTGTAGCGGGGCTCTTATGTAATTTCTTCAAGTTATTCTTCAAGGGGTTGCATTTTTTAATGCTTATGGACTTCGGGATTGAAGAAGGAGACCCACTGGCCTCCCTACATTTTCTATATTTTCCGAAATAAAGCGCTAAAAAGGGGCGGGTTTTTGGAAAGATTTTGAAATAAAGTGAAAATTGTCTCCCGTTGTCTCCCTTTGGCCTCCAATGTCATAGTCTCTGAATTTGGATCAGGGGTTGGGATTGACTATCTTTAGGTTGTTTAATTCATTAAATATCAATCAAGATGGCTGAACTTAAAGGACCGATCCAATTTATCGGAAGCATTGGAAATATCAGGGTGTATTACAATAAGACACTCAAGCGGTATATCGTCTCGACCAAGGGTGGTTCGTCGAAGGCGCTGATCAAAAAGAACCCGGCTTATGCGAGGCAGCGTGAGTGCATGACGGAGTTTAAGGCGTGCGCATACTGGGCATCGTTGCTCAAACAGTTGTTGAGTGGCATCGGTCACCTGGCAAAGGGTTATTATTACCAGAGTAGCGTGAAGCTGGCTAAAACCATCCAGAAGCACGATGATCTCCACATGAGGGGGATGCGGTCTATAGAGTCGAGCAAGGATGCGAACTTGCTGACTACGTTGTGTTTCAATAAGATGCACCCGTTTGAAGAGGTGTTCTCGCAAAGGTTTGATGTGGGATTTTCTCCGGACAGGAAGAAGGTGACTGTGAGTTTGCCGGGGTTTAGTTCGCGCAGCAGAATCACGTGGCCTACAAGGTATAATTTGTACAGGATCGCATTGGTGATTGCACAGTTGCCTGACTTCGAGTGGGTCGGTTCGGACAAGTGCTATATGCCGTGTGTGGATGGTCTGGAGAGGCGCACGGTGACGGTGTTCACGGAGTGGAGGCAACAGAGTACGGAGGCGGAGGATCTTGTGTTGGAGGCGTCTTTTGAGCAGCCGGCGTTGACAGTGAAGGGGACAACGGTGATTGTGGTGTTGGGGATTGAGGTGTCGCCGGGGATCGGAGATGTTAGTGTGGCGGCTCCGGCCGGGATGGGGAGTATGAAGATCGTGGATTGCTTTGTATGAATCATGTCACCCCTATGGGGCTTAATTATCTATGAAATTGTGTGTTACAATCATGACATCCCTCCGGGACTAAGAAGGGCGACCACCAGGGTCGCACACGTCGCATCAAAACCTGAATACAAATAATTATTTGGCCTCCGGGGCTAAGAAGGGCGACCACCAAGGTCGCCCCTACATGAATTTAAACAGTTTGTAATAACGAAGCAGGCATCAGTTATTCAATATGTCGGAGGGCATGTTGAACCATACTTTGTAAGATGGATTGATTCTGACCATTTCCTCTTCCCATAAATGATCATGAATAGGGCTGAAAATCTGATTTGCATTCAAATCTGTCATACGCCAGGACTTTTCGAGAATCTCATTTTCAAGTTGGTTTGGGGTCCATCCGGAATAGCCTAAAAAGAAGCGAACTTCATTATCTGTGACTAAATTATTTTGTATCATCTGATACATTAACTCGCTGTCACCACCCCAATATACACCTTTGGTTATCTGATTACATCCCGGAAGGTCTGATATACGATGAATAAAAAAGAGATTCTGACTTCTGACAGGTCCTCCTAAATAGATATAGGGATTCAGACCATGATGATCATTGATTACGTCGCCGAACCGGATATTGGTTCTCTTATTGACGATTAAACCAAATGCACCGTCACCGTCCATTTCTCCCAATAGGATGACCGATTGTTTGAAATAGAAATCCTGTATTCCGGGCTCTGCGAGTAGTATTCTGCCGGTAGTTGGATTCGTTGACATAGCTTTGTTATTTTAGAATTTAAACAGGTTATAAAACAAATTGTTTTTAAACCGAAACTGTTTATATTTAGTTTTATCTTTTGCCCGTAGGGCATTAATATCAATAGATTTACATTTTTCCTCTCTTTTTGCCCGTAGGGCATTAACTTTTAAGGTTGATCCCCTACGGGGAAAAGATAAATGATGATGATTTTTCTATTGATATTTATTCCCTACGGGAAAATTTAAACAGTTTCTCATTATCATTACCTTTGCATAATAGTTCAAATATTATTCCAAAACTATGAATCGCCCCGATAATTTTAAAAAATACATTGATCTCCGTGCAGAATACCCTGTTTTTGTTTACGAAAGTTATAGCTTAGAACTGATTGACAATGAAATAATCATCAGGTTCTCGTTTAACCTGAATGACCGCTATAGGTTTTATCCGGAGACACGCATTTCTGTCAGGCCAGGTATTTCTGACCTGTTTTTTCAAAGGGGTGGTCAGTTGTGCGATCTGAATATCTTTGCATTCAATATAGGGATGATTGAATTGATAAGTTACTGGAAGGCTGCCTGCTCACCCAGAGTTATCATCAAACCACATGCGCTTGACCAGGGACAGATCGACTTCTGGAAGAAGATCTATTTTAACGGTCTGGGTGAATTCTTCTACCTGAATGGCATCCTAAATCCGGATCAGGAGTCGTTTATGGAGATTGTCTCTGAAGGCTCACCGGTGGTATGCCCTGATTTTGATTTAGATGAGTCCTCGGCACTGGTCCCGATAGGGGGAGGCAAAGACTCTGTGGTCACTTTAGAGCTGCTCAGACGCAACGGGATTGACTGTCTGCCGCTGATATTGAATCCCCGTGGAGCTACGCTGGCGTGTATTAAAGCCGCGGGTTATGCTGTGGAAAATATCTTCATTATAAAACGTACTATTCATCCGTTGTTGTTGGAATTGAATGAGAAAGGCTTCCTGAACGGACATACTCCTTTCTCTGCAATGCTTGGCTTTAACACGATCCTGGCAGCTGTTTTGTCAGGTCGGAAACATATTGCGCTTTCGAATGAATCGAGCGCCAACGAGTCTACTGTAGAAGGCAGTTCGATCAATCATCAGTACTCTAAGTCTTTCGAATTTGAAGAGGACTTCAGAAATTATGTCAGGCAGTATATCTCGCCCAAACCTAACTATTTCAGCTTCCTGCGTCCTGTTTCGGAATTACAGATCGCTGAATTGTTCAGTCGTTTTGACAATTATCATGATGTCTTTAGAAGCTGTAATGTTGGTAGTAAGACAGATACGTGGTGTGGGAGCTGTCCGAAATGTCTGTTTACGTATACCATCCTCTCCCCTTTTCTGAGTCAGGAAAGGTTGAAGGGGATCTTTGGGAAGGAGCTGTTTTCGGATCTCGGGCTGAAACATTACTTACGGGAGCTTACCGGAATGGAAAACGTCAAGCCTTTTGAATGTGTGGGGACTGTTGATGAGGTCAATGCTTCTCTGCAACAGACTATCACTTTGTTGGATTTTACTCATCTGCCCTCTTTGCTGGATTATTATTATCATTCAACGTCATATTCTTCTTTAGATCCTGAGCAATTTAAAAAGATGCTGTGTGAATTTGAACCCGGGCATAATCTGGAACCACGATTTGAAAGTATCCTAAAAAACGCCTTGTCATGAGTTTCGATATAAAGCAGTTTCTTGAGGGGAAACGGATTGTACTGGTTGGTTGTGGCCGTGAAGGGATTTCAACTTACAGGTTTATCCGAAGCATGCTTCCTATGCAGCCACTGACTATCACGGATCAGGATGTAAAATTAGTGGACAAATATCCTGAGTTTATTGCTGATGTGTGGTTGGAGTTTAATCTCGGGGCATCTTATTTATCGGGGCTGAATGATTATGATCTGATTATTAAAGCGCCCGGAGTGACTTTTAAAGATCTTTTGGAACAACCTTCGCGGGAGAAGATTTCGTCTCAGACTGATCTCTTCCTGCGGATGTATGGGAAGCAGGTGACTGGCATCACGGGGACGAAAGGGAAAAGTACGACTAGTAGCCTGATCAAACATATTGTGGGGAAACATACGGACAATGTAATTCTGGTTGGGAATATCGGATTGCCTCCTTTTGAAATGCTGCATCAGATCGATGAAGAGACCATCATTATCTGCGAACTCTCTTCACATCAATTGCAATATATCACGGTAGCGCCACATATCAGCATATTGCTCAACCTGTTTGAAGAACATCTGGATCATTACAAATCTTATCTTGAGTATCAGCTGGCGAAGTTGAATATTGGTTTAAATCAGGAGGTGGGTGATCATTTTATATATAATCATGATGATCATGGTATTGCCGGTTTATTGAAAGAATATGTATTGCCTGGTTTGCTGCATCCGTTTAGTGTTTTAGAACCGGTATTAAATGGGGTCTGGAGTGATTCTTTGAAAATGCATGTTACTTTGTCATCTGACAGTTTGTTTTATGATCTGACTTCACCGCGTTATCTTCTGGGGCAACACAATGTGCTGAATATCATGGCGGCTGTGTTGGCTTGTCTATTGAATGATATCCCTTCTCAGTTGATTCTTGAAGGGATTGGGGATTTCAAGGGGTTGGAGCACCGGATTGAATATGTGGGGAATTATCACGGCATCAGGTATTATAATGATTCGATATCTACGATACCGCAGGCAACCATAGCGGCGGTTACTACGTTGAAAGATGTGGATACGTTGATATTGGGTGGTTTTGACAGGGGGATTGATTATAGTGTGCTCATTGACTTTTTGGCGTCATCTTCTATTCGGAATCTTATATTTATTGGGCAGGCCGGAGAAAGGATTTGTCGGATGCTTTCTTTAACCGGGATGCCAGACAAACGTTTTTTTATGGCAACTGACTTTGATGAAGTTGCTTTATTGGCCAGGGAAAACACCCTGCCAGGAAGCATTTGTTTGCTCTCCCCCGCTGCCGCAAGTTATGATATGTTTAAGAATTTCGAGGAGAGAGGGAAGGTTTTCAAAGAAAAAGTCAGTGAGTCAGTGAGTCAGTGAGTGAGTGAGTGAGTGAGTGAGTGAGTGAGTGAATGAATGAGTGAGTGAGTAAGTGATTCGGCTTATGAAATTGCAAAATAATTGATATCTCACACAGTGTGAATAATAGTCCCGGAGGGACGTCATGATTGTAACACTGCCATCTTTTTATATTTAGCCCCGTAGGGGTGACATAATTGAATGATAATCAATATATGTCACCCCTACGGGGCTGAAAATAAATATAGTTCGCGGTTACAATCATGACGTCCCTCCGGGACTAAAAAACAATCCCTTTAGCAACAACCACTTATTTTGCAGTTACCGGTGCATCGGGAGCATAGTAGCCTTCACGGGAAAGGAGGTGATCCAGATTGGCAACTCCAAATGCAACGATGGCAGTCACGGTAGATGTATGGTTCTGATATTCGGGAATGCTCTTGTTGAACATATCACGTTCTGTATGCCATATCTCCTGGTAGTCAAAACCATAACCCTTTGTATCTGCGTTACCGAATGTCATGATCGGAATGCCTGCTTTTCCAAACGGACTGCTATCAGTACTTCCCCGACCAACAGGACGTGGTGTAGCTATTCTTTTTGTCAGCGTAAAAGGAAAATCGGGATTAATAGAACTCAAAGGCTCACAGATCTTCACCATGTCGTTCCACATTGCATCTGACACACTCAAACTGTTTGCTACAGTAGGTCCGCCATCACGGTTAAACATGTTCGAGATCTTTGGCCACTTGTCGGCATTTTTCTTCACCCAATCCGTAGAGCCATACAAGCCAAATTCCTCACCTGCCCAGAGACAAAAGAGAATAGACTGTTTCGGTTTTCCGCCGGCCTTCATGACCATCCGGGCAGCTTCTATTGTAACGGAAGCTCCTGATCCATCATCCACACCTCCTGAAGCAACATCGAAACAATCGAGATGTCCACTGACTATCGTTAATTGCTCAGGATGTTCTGTACCGGGAATAATACCAATTACGGAATGATACTTTACAGGACCCATCCTGAAATAGTTACGGATATCGAATTCAAGTTCAAAACGTTGACGCTCTTTAGCCATCTGTTCTATCACCTTGTACTGATGTTCATCAAGTTTGATATCAGGTACTGTAGGCAAATTTTCAAAGGTCATGCTATCGACATTCTTTCTGTCGTACAACACCCTGATCGGCAATGGAGAAGACTGGATAATACCCAATATACCGGCATCTTTCATCTGTTTGTAAAAGAGTGCAGGTTCATCTTTTGGCAATAAATATTTAATCTGTTCAGGTGCTATGCCATCTTTTAAAGCATTCGCCCTGATGTCACCATTCTTCTTCGCAATTTCAAGATTATCAGCAACGATAGAATCTCTGTGGATATCGGCTCTCTTCGAAATATCAATAGGCCAACCGACATTATCTCCGGTGATCAATACCCAGGCGCCTTTCAGCCTCAGCTTCATTCTGTCAAATTCAGCCTGAGTCTTGGGTTCGAGGACTACATGACCTTTCTGAACGCCATGGGTTCCGGAGGTATAAGAAGGGGTTGCGAAATGTAAGATCATTCCGTTGTCGCTCAACATCCTTCCAAACCAGGGACCACGGTTGAAACCTACAGGCAAAGTACCTGCTTCGGGAGTCTCGACCTTCATGCCCCACTTGAGGAATTGTGATGCAACCCAGTCTGCGGCATTATCATAAGCATCGGAACCAAGCAGCCTGCCTCCGAAACGATTACAGAGCACATCCAGTTGGGTCATTGTTTGATTATCGTTCTGGCCAATCTCGATGATGTTTTTAACAACCTGATCGGCACTGACAGTCGCGGTCTTGTTTTTAACAGCCTTGCCGGTCTGAGCGTAGCTGAATGTAGTGATGAATAATAGGCATAGGATACCTGTAAGTGTAAGAATTTTCTTCATAAACTTGTTTGATTTAATTGAAAATATAGAATTTGGTTGACAACGCATGTTAAAAAGTAACGCTTATATTTGCAGGCTGCAAGATAAAAAAATTCTCAAACATAATAGTTGATAAAACAATTTATATGGGTTAGAATATTTATCAATCGTTTTAGATGAATCAAATTTTGGAAATAACAATTTAAATGGTTGGATTTAATATAGTTGGCTACGTGATATATGCTTTTGTAACTGCAATCACTCCCGGACCGAATAACTACTTACTCTTTGCGCATGGCAAGGCGTTTGGCATGAATGACTCCCGGAAACTGATGCTTGGAATCATAACCGGGTTCTTTACGATGGCATGTATTGCCGGTTATGGAGTCGCGGAGATCATCACCAATAACCAGACCTTTGGATTGATATTGAAAATTGTTGGTTCGGTATGGCTGTTGTATCTTGGTTTTGTCCTGAGCAAATTACATAGCGAAATCAAGACCGAGAAGCCTGTCAAGCTGACTTTCATCCAGGCTTACCTTATGCAGTTCATCAACCCGAAGGCCTGGATAGTAGCAATCAGTGGTGCGGGAGCCTTCATGCCGCACCTTGGCAGCATTCATCTGAATGTCTTCATACTGGCCATTTCGTTTAATATTGTCGGTTTGCCATGTATGCTCGTCTGGATTAAATTTGGCGACCTAATATCAAAACTGATCAAGTCTGAAAAGTCAAGCCGGATATTGGGGTATACATTATTTGCGTTAATGATGGTCAGTATTGTTATGATCTGGTTTGAATAAATGGCATGTAAAAACCCTTGTATCTACCATACCAATAGTACATTACGAATAAATGGTGCCAGGCACCATTTATTTCATTTCTAATTGAGAAAGACTAATTTTGCATTTTAAATAATATTTCCTTTATGAATATCACCTCATTTATTGTCTTCTTTTTATTTATTGCTTTGGGTGCTTACCTGGTTTTTAAGAATGGTAAAGTAAAAGAGGAGCAGGAAGTCATTGAAGACAGCCTAAAAATCAAGATAATCAACGAACACAACTTTGAACATCAGATCAAGAGAGGCGTTATTCTGGTTGAATTCTGGGCTCCTTGGTGTATATCCTGTAAAACATTAACTCCAGTGCTCAATGAACTTGCAGAAGAACTTTCCGGAAATACCTCTGTCGGGAAACTAAATATAGATAATCCCCAGTCGATTTCATTGAGATATGGCGTTAAGAAAATACCCACCATGCTATTGTTTAAAAACGGAGAAGAGGTAAAACGCTTTTCAGGATTTCAATCTAAAGAAACCCTGATGAAAGAGATTCTGAAAGTGCAATAATGTTGTTAAAACATTTTTATCCAGTAGAGTCTTATAAACTATTTCAATTAAGTTTTTTCTATTGCCAGTTGGGTATTAATATTAAAGATCTTTGTTCGCGTATTGCAGAAAATGTAGGGGCCGCCCTTGTGACCGCCCATGGGTAATACATATTTTTAATACAATAAATTTTTATCAACAATTCTCATGGGCGGCCACAAGGGCGGCCCCTACATTTTCAACAATTCACATTTAAACAATTTTACTTTTCAAGAATAGATAGATTATAAAAATCTATCTATTGACATTTATACCCAATTTGCAAATAAAAACTGTTTTTTGATTGAAAGTTTACAATTCCAATGTAAACACAGTCCCATCGTCTGGATTAGAGATGACACTGATGGAGCCCTTGTGTTGTTTCATGATCTGGCGGGAGAGGCTGAGGCCGATCCCTGAACCGTTTTCTTTGGTAGTGAAAAATGGGATGAAGATCTTTTCCTGAAGTTCTGAAGGGATCACCGAACCATTATTAAATACCTTGATGATGATGCGGTTGCCTTTGTTTTTAGAAATAGTAATCTTGATCTTACGTTCTGTTTCTAATAATGTTAAAGAGTCGATGGCATTATTCACAAGGTTTACAATGACCTGGTTGATCAGATTCTTATCAGCAGTAATATATTGCAGATGAGGTTCTATCTCAATTTCAAAAAGGATCCGGTTGTTTGTTATCTTCTCGGAAAACAAGATCTGCAATTGCTCTATCCATTCAACAATAGAAAAGAGCTTCAAGACAGGATGAGGAATCTTGGTTAACCGCCTGTAACTGTTCACGAAATTCATCAATCCATCTCCCTGTTCCTCGATCGCCTTGAGCCCCTGGACAGTTGTATTGACTATCACCTCATTTACTTCATGTGGCTTAACAGGTTCACCGTCTTTGATATAGAAATCGTAGAGCGTCTTCGAAATAGAAGTAAGTGGCGCTATGGAATTCATGATTTCATGGGTAAGGATGCTGATGAGTTTCTGATATGATTCCAACTCTTTCTCATCCAGTTCCTGTCGGATATCCTGAATGGAAATGAGTTTGAGATGCTGTTCATCATTTCGGATTTCGGTAGCTCTGAAAAGCAAAAGCTGTGCGGTGTCGTTCAGGATATTTTTAAAAGTAATGGCCTGGTCGGGGACTACCGTACACAGCACATTATAAAACGGCTCATTCTTGATCTTCAATAACTTCATATTGGTTGAAGCCGCAGAGATCCCGGCATACTGACACGTGATCTCGTTGATCAGTTCAATTTCATTGTTGCTGTTGAGTACCACAAGCCCTGTTGCAGATTGCTGGATCAGGGCCTTGTAATATTTCTCCTTGTATTCGTTTTGAAGCTTGATCTGCTGAATATGCTTATTCAGGCTGTTCATGCCATCATACAACGTCTGCATGGACTTGTTTTCAGAGGTATGAAAAGTCAGGGTCGAATCATTGTTTCTGACAGCATCAAAGAAAAGCGATACGGTTTTATTGGTTTGCGTATAAATAGCTACAAGCCTGTAGATATATATGACGTCAACCAACAAGAGCAACGCCGAATAGAGATATTGCTCTTTCAAAAAGAAAAACCCGGCTGCAAAAGAGAGCACAATCATAATCAGTACAATAAGTACGATTCTGGAAACAGATCCTTTAGATGCCATATTTTTTTACTTTATTATAGAGGGTTGGACGTGTAATACCGAGTTGATTGGCTACTGCCGACATGTTCTGGCCATGACGGTTGAGAGCGCTGATAATCATCTTCTTTTCCATGTCATCTAGTGTCTCGTCATGATTAGAAAAGCTGTTGGAGTCATAACCATGTAAAAAGTCATTTTCAGTTAGAATAGTATTATCGGAGAGGATAACTGCTTTCTCGATAGTATGTTGAAGTTCGCGGATATTCCCCGGCCAGGGATTGGATTTTAACTTCGCAATGGCAGATGGGGACAACTGAAGCTTTCCCTTGTTGTATTTCTTGCCATAAATATCAAGATAAAAATTGGCAATGCTTTCAATATCTTCAACGCGTTCTCTTAACGAAGGAAGATTTATTGTAATGGTATTGATACGGTAAAGGAGGTCTTGCCTGAAAAGGCCTTCTGCAACCATCTGTTGGATATTCTTATTGGTAGCACAAATCAAGCGGATATCGAAGGGTTGCTCTTTGTTCGATCCTACCGGAGTAACGATACGGGTTTGCAGAACAGTCAGCAATTTAGACTGCAGATGCATGGGGATATTGCCAATTTCATCCAGAAAGAGTGTTCCTTTAGAAGCCAGCACAAACTTGCCGACCCGGTCTTCCATCGCGTTTGTAAATGCCCCTTTTTTGTGTCCAAATAACTCGCTTTCAAAGAGCGTTTCTGTGAGGGATGATAGATCAACAAGGACAAAAAGCTCATTATTACGAGCCGAGAGTCGATGAATTGCTTTGGCGATCAACTCTTTTCCAGTCCCGTTTTCGCCTGTAATCAGGATGTTGGCATCTGTTTTGGCAACTTTATTCACCAGTTGCATGATACTTTGCATGGCGGGACTCTTTCCTACTATCAATCCCGAGCCCTGATTCAACTCTTGTTTCAACTGTTGCTCCCGCGATTTAAGATCAGAGATCTCGGCGCTTGATTTATGTAAACGGTAGGCTGCCTTGAGCGTAGCCTTCAATTTTTCATTCTCCCACGGCTTCAAAACAAAGTCGGAAGCGCCCTCTTTAAGCGCTTTTACAGCAAGTTCTACGTCGCCATAAGCCGTAAACATCACAACTTCAACTTCAGGGAATTGAGACTTGATCTCTTTGAGCCAAAATAATCCTTCATTGCCGGTATTCACTCTTGCCGTGAAATTCATGTCCAGCAACACCACATCATAATTGGTTGCACGCAACTCGCTGATTAGCCGGTTAGGATTTGATAACGTCTCTACGACTTCAAACTCAAATTGAAGAAATAAATTAAGCGCTGAAAGTATCTTTTTATTGTCATCGGCAATTAACAATTTACCCTGCTTCATCTTATTGTGAATTTTATAACAAATCTAAAAAAATTAAACACATAAGTGTATAAAAAAATTACACTTTAAAATTAATTATATCAATTACAAATAAGGAGATCAAATGGTTAGAGAATATGGCATATTGTTGGCACATGACCTGACAAATAATTATCCCATGAAAACGAATAAATACATACTGGTTGATTTAATGCTTTTAGGCTTAACCATTGCTTTGATGATTGTTTTTAATGTTGTTTTCTATCCGACTGATCATAGTGTGGCATCAGGAAAAGAGACGCTGGGTTTGTGGAGAATTGATGAGGGTAACGGACAAAACTTTCAGCCAAAACCAGGTAAAGATCTGACTAAATCGGATCAGAACATCAAAGAAGCGTTGATTTATAAGAAGGCTGGAAATCTGGACTCAGCCTTAACGTCGTGTAATAAAGCGTTATCTGTTGATACTAGTGATGCAAAGGGGTATTATTTAAGGGCGGTGATCAATACAGGTTTAGGCAAAAATGAGGAGGCCAAAAATGATTATTCAAAAGCTGTAAAGCTAAACCCTGATTTCTTCCAGGCATATCTGGACAGGGGGTTACTGAGCCTGAAAGAGAAGCAGTTACTGAAAGCGTTGTTAGACTTTGGGAGTGCCATTAAGATAAACCCGTTAAAGTCAATGTCTTTTCTAATTACGCATTCTGTCAAAAGTATCTTTTGACAGTCTTTTTCAATGAATCCTTAAATTTTTCAAAAGATTTTTTGTGAGTTGTTTTTTATAATACACTTGAACTCCGTAGGAGTTCTCCGTGAATAACCCCCAGTGAAACTGGGGGTTAGAAGTCAGATCTCATGATAACCCTGTAAGGGTTTCCCAAAAAAAAAACAGAACATGTTCCTGAGGGGAACTCCTACGGAGTTAAGGATGAGACATGTACTTACCCCCAGTTTCACTGGGGGTTAGAAGTCAGATCTCATGATAACCCTGTAAGGGTTTCCCAAAAAAAAGACAGAACATGTTCCTGAGGGGAACTCCTACGGAGTTAAGGATGAGACATGTACTTACCCCCAGTTTCACTGGGGGTTATTCACAGGCAACTCCTACGGAGTTCAGTGAGAACTCCAAAGATGTTTTTGTAAACAGGGCCCTTTTGTAATTTCCTCAAGTTATTCTTCGAGGGTTTGCATTTTCCAAAGAATAGGGACTATGGGCCTTTTTCTCTAAAACTTGAATTGAAATCAATAAAATTATTAAACACCTTACTGTTAAATAAACTTACACTTTGAAAAACAACACACAACTCATACATCTGCATTACAGCATTTTATCACTTATGGCATATTGTTGGCAAAGATCAATTCAATCAAAGAACATCAACACCATTAACACAAGTTTCACTTTATAAAAAACCTTCAAAATGGACCGGATCGTAGAAAACAAACATTTTATAAAACCCAAATACTGGGGAATTATCATCGTCGCAGTGATTGTCTTTTCAGGCGCTTTGTTTCTTGGCTTTTCAGATCACACCAGGAGCATGTCGATTGAAAAAGATAAAGTAACTGTAGAAACTGTATTTAATGGCCGGTTCAACGACTATATCCAGTTAAGCGGTCAGGCTGCCCCGATCAAAACCATCTTTCTAGATGCCGTCGAAGGTGGCCGGGTTGAAGATATCCTCATTGAAGAAGGCAGCATGGTCAAAAAAGGTGAGACCATTCTGAAACTAAGCAACAATGATCTCCATCTTAACATCCTGAACAGTGAAGCCCAACTTGCCGAGAAGTCCAATTTCCTCAGAGAAGTCAGGCTAAGCATGGAACGTGACAAACTCGCTACCGAGCGCCAGATTCTGAACGGCCAATATGAACTGGCATCTAAAAAACGCGCTTACGATCAAAACAAGATGCTATATAAAAACAAACTCATTGCCGCAGAAGATATGCAACGTGCCGAAGAAGGTTACAACCTTGCACTAAGGCTGCTGGAAATGCTCGAGAAAAGCAAGCAACAGGATTCTGTTTATCGTAAGATTCAAATCGATGAGTTGACAGAAAACCTTTCAAATATGCGGCGCAACATGGCCCTGGTCAATCAACAGCTCGACTTTCTGAATGTAAAGTCTCCTGTTGACGGGCAACTTGGACAACTCGATGCTGAGATTGGTCAAACCATCAACAGAAATCAACGCATTGGTCAAATCAATGTGCTCTCTTCTTTAAAGGTTGAAGTCGAGATTGACGAACACTTTGTCGACAGGGTTAAAATAGGGTTACCTGCAGAACTTGAACAAACCGGAACTGCTTCAAAACTGACTGTAAAAAAGGTTTATCCCGAAGTCAGAAACGGCAAGTTCAAAGTAGATATGGTTTTCACAGGTGCCTTACCGGCTAATATCCGCATCGGTCAGACCTATTATTTCAAGCTCGAATTGGGACAATCATCACAGGCCTTACAGATAGCAAGAGGCGGTTTCTATCAATCCACAGGCGGTCAAGCCATTTTTGTACTCGATAAATCCGAAAAGTTTGCTGTAAAACGCAATATCACACTCGGAAAACAGAATCAGGAATACTATGAAGTCTTGTCAGGACTGGCTTCCGGAGAAAAAGTAATAACTTCAGGATATGAATTATTTGGTGAGAGTAAAAAGATAATATTTAAATAAATGAACACACTGTTTAAAATTGTCCGTAGGACATTAATATCAATAGAATGATTGTAATAATATATTTTTTCCCAGTAGGGGATCAACTTTAAATGTTAATGCCCTACGGGCAAAAGAAGAAGGAGAAATATAATTCTATTGACATTTATGCCCTACGGGCAAAAGAAAAAACTAAATTTAAACATATTTTTACACAATTAAAAATCAAAGAGATGATCAGGACAGTCAATCTTTCGAAAATCTTTCGCGCTGACGAAATCGAAACCACAGCATTAGAAAACATCAATTTTGAAGTCAAAAAAGGTGAGTTTGTAGCCATCATGGGTCCCTCGGGATGTGGAAAATCTACGCTGCTCAATATCATAGGATTACTTGACAATCCAAATGGTGGAGAATACTATTTCGATGGTCTTGAGATTTCAAAATACTCCGAACGCCAACGCACAGAGCTTAGAAAAGGAAACATCGGGTTCGTGTTTCAGAATTTCAATCTGATAGATGAGCTGAGTGTATTCGAAAACGTAGAACTTCCTCTGCTGGCTTTGAAAGTGAAAAGTTCTGAACGAAGGACCCGTGTAAAAGAGATCCTGGAGAAAATGAGTATCGGTCACCGACAGAAACATTTCCCCGGACAGCTCTCAGGAGGTCAGCAACAACGCGTTGCCATTGCCCGGGCTGTAATTACCAATCCCGGATTGATACTTGCCGATGAGCCCACCGGTAATCTTGATTCCGCCAATGGAGAACAGGTCATTCAGCTTTTGGAAAAACTCAATGAAGAAAAAACAACCATCGTAATGGTGACACATTCACAGGATCATGCCGACAGGGCACACCGGATTGTGAACCTTTTCGACGGACATATCATCAACGAACGCATCGACCGGAAAGTCTATACGATTGGACAACCACAGCTTTTATCATTATAACCCTTTAAAAACCAAAGCAATGATAAAGCAATTCTTCACCCTGGCCCTGAGGAACATCCTGAAGGACAAGATATTCTCCTTCATTAACCTCACCAATCTGATCATCGGATTTGCTACATTTATCCTGTTGACCCTGCTGATTATGCACCAGTTTGACTGGGATAAAAACAATACAAAATTCGATCGCATCTATCGCCTGCAAATCTTTATGGATCAGGAGGCCAATGCCATAAAACACACATGGAGTGTAACAGCAGGCATAGGCAGAAATATCCTCCCCAGAATTCCTGAAATTGAAAAGATTGCCGTGATGCATGATGCCGGTGACAACAACAAGAACGGGATCTTCTTATCCATTGATAAAAAGAATCAGATCCTGACCAGATTTGGCTATTATGCAGATCAATCCATATTTGACATTTTAACCTTTAAGTTTCTGGAAGGC
>JGI24140J50213_10000719_pt1 | contig 15324 bp, 12 predicted proteins | sample BarGraIncu00222A_FD_50213 | JGI IMG/M metagenome (IMG submission 50213)
TAACGGCTCGCGCAATGTCCATGGCGGCGCCTTCATGGCATTCGCCGATTATTGCCTGTTCGCGATGGCGGCTCCCGTGCTCGAAGGTCCGGGGGTGACGGTGTCATTCGCCTGCGAATTCCTCGACGCGGCGCGCGAAGGCGAGTTGATCGAGGCGACCGGAGAGATCATGCGCGCCGGCGGCTCGATGATCTTCATGCGCGGCCTGCTGAAATCCGGCGAGCGCGCGCTTTTCACCTTCTCAGGCACCATCAAGCGGGTGAAACGGCGAACGCTACCCGCCACGAGTAACGACGCCGGATAGCAGCGCTTATTTTTTGACGCGTTTTCTTGGCGCGAGCCGGTTCCCACTTCGCTTGAAAACGCTATGTCACGCCGCGCGCTCCAGATGCGCGACGAGGCCGGCGAACAGGCCGCGCCCGTCGGTGCAGCCCATGATGTCTTCGACGTGGTTTTCCGGATGCGGCATCATGCCGAGCACATTGCCGCGTTCGTTGACGATGCCGGCGATCGATTGCGCGGCACCGTTGATGTTGGAGCGCTCGTCCACCACCCCTTCGGCGGAGCAGTAGCGATAGAGCACCCGCCCCTCGCCTTCGAGCCGCTTTAGCGTCTCTTCGTCCGCCTCGTAATTGCCCTCGCCATGGGCGATCGGGACCCGGATCACCTGCCCGGCATTGTAGCCGCGGGTGAACGGCGTATCGGAGCGTTCGACCCGCAGATGCACATCGTGGCAGATGAATTTCAGCCGCGCATTGCGCATGAGCACGCCGGGCAGAAGCCCGGACTCGCAGAGGATCTGAAAGCCATTGCAGACACCCAGCACCAGACCACCGTCCCTGGCAAAGTCGCGCACCGCGTCCATCACCGGGGCACGCGCGGCGATGGCGCCGCAGCGCAAGTAGTCGCCATAGGAAAATCCGCCGGGCAACACGACCAGATCGGTGCCCTTGGGCAGCGAGGTCTCGGCATGCCAGACCATCGCGGGCTCATGACCCGACACCAGCCGCAACGCCCGCGCCATGTCGCGCTCGCGATTGATTCCAGGGAAGACGAGAATGGCGGATTTCATCCTAGAGCAGCTCGACCCGGTAGTTTTCGATCACGGTGTTCGCCAAGAGCTTGTCGGCGGCATCTTTCAGTGCCGCCTCGGCCTTGGCCTTGTCGGAGCCCGATAGCTCGATATCGAACACCTTGCCCTGGCGCACGCTGGCGACGCCATCGACGCCGAGCGATTTCAGCGCGCCCTCGATGGCCTTGCCCTGCGGATCGAGAATGCCGGTCTTGAGTGTAACGGTGACGCGCGCTTTCACGGACGACCTCAGCTCTTCACCAGCACTGGACCGGAGCCCGCGGGCCGCTCGTTTTCCATGAGGATGCCGAGCCGCTTGGCGACTTCGGTGTAGGCCTCCAGCAGGCCGCCGAGATCGCGGCGGAAGCGGTCCTTGTCGAGCTTCTCGTTCGACTTGATGTCCCACAGCCGGCATGAGTCGGGCGATATCTCGTCGGCGACGATAATTCGCATCATCTCGTTTTCAAAAAGGCGGCCGCATTCCATCTTGAAATCGACCAGACGGATGCCGATCCCGAGAAACAGCCCGGTGAGGAAGTCGTTGACGCGGATCGCCAGCGCCATGATGTCGTCGATTTCCTGCGGCGTCGCCCAGCCGAACGCCGTGATGTGCTCCTCGGAGACCATCGGGTCGTTGAGCTGGTCGTTCTTGTAGTAGAACTCGATGATGGACCGCGGCAACTGGGTACCTTCCTCGATGCCGAGGCGCTGCGACAGCGATCCCGCCGCCACGTTCCGCACCACCACTTCCAGCGGCACGATCTCGACTTCGCGAATCAGCTGCTCGCGCATGTTGAGGCGGCGGATGAAGTGGGTCGGCACCCCGATATCGTTGAGGTGCTGAAACAGATATTCCGAAATCCGGTTGTTGAGGACGCCCTTGCCCTCGATTATCTGGTGTTTCTTGGCATTGAACGCGGTCGCATCGTCCTTGAAGTGCTGGATCAGGGTTCCCGGCTCCGGTCCTTCGTAAAGGACCTTGGCCTTGCCTTCATAAATGCGGCGGCGTCGGCTCATTGGGATGTACCGTGTGTTGTTGAAATCCATGAAATTGGTTTGCTCCGGATGACAAGATTGCGACCCACGACGGAGCTGCCGTGAAGGCCAGGAACGGAAAAACAGAACGAGAACCGGGCCTGAGTCGAACCTAGCCGATTGGCCTATCCAGCACAATCGATCCGGTCTTCCGAGCCCAAGTTTTACCGCTCTGCCTGCGGCTTTTAGGCCATTGTTTTAGCGATTCTCTTTCGTTATCTAGGCATCGGGGCGAGTTACTGCAACGAGCCGCCGTTACATGGCCGGCGCAGATTGGAACTCTTGAAATGACCACCTTCGACAAGCGCGAGGAAGGCTTCGAGAAGAAGTTCGCGATCGACGAGGAGCAGCGGTTCAAGGCTGAGGCGCGCCGTAACAAGCTGCTCGGATTATGGGCCGCTTCCCGGCTCGGAATGTCCGGCGAAGCCGCCAGCGCCTATGCGAAAGAGGTCGTCACCGCCGACTTCGAGGAAGCCGGCGACGGTGTCTTTCGCAAGGTGAAAGCCGATCTCGACGCCAAAGGCATTACCTTCACCGAGGCTGAACTTCGCGCCAAGATGAACGAACTGATGGCGCAGGCTATCGTGCAGGTAAAGGCGGGGGGGTAAACCGTCTCTTAACGCGCGAGTGGGCGGTGAGTCTTGCCGCTTTTCTTGCTGCTTTTCTTGCCGCTTCGTCGCGGCACTGGCATTGGCCGGCAGGCAGCGCCGCCCGCCGATTTTTCGCCGCGGTAATCGGTGCGGATGATTTCCCGTTGGATCGCAATCACGACCCATGGCTGCTCACCCCTCCTTGAAGCCATATTCCGGCACATTCCCGCTGGCACCGTAATATTTGTAAGGCAGGAATTTTCCCGACATCGTGATCTTGATCCGGTCGCCCTTGGGATTGGGCAGCCGTTCCATCACCATGTCGAAATCGATCGCCGACATGATGCCGTCGCCATATTCCTCCTCGATCAGCGCCTTCCAGGCNGGACCGTTGACCATAACGAGTTCATAGAAGCGATAGATCAGNGGATCGGTCGGCGGCATTTCCATGCCGCGCATCGGTGTCTCGTTGAGCATTGCNGTCTCGGATTTGGAGAGCCCGAACANCTCGGCGGCATTGGCCGCCTGCGGTTTNGTGAGCTTCATCTGGCCGAGGATGGCGCCGACGATCAGCACCTCGGAATAGCCGCCGATCTTTTCGCAGATGTGTTTCCAGCTCCAGCCTTTCTCGCGCTTGATGTCGAGCAGCTTTTCGGTGAGGTCGGATCGTTTCATGGGCTCGCTCCCTGACACTTCATGTGTAGGGTCGGCACGCAAGGAGCATGCCAAATCTGAAGGCATGAGCGCCAATTTCTAGGGTGAATCGACCAGGCCGGATTCAAGCCGGTCGAGCTCACGCGCCAAATCCCGCTCGATATCAGCGACATGCATGACGACGACCCGGTAGCCGCGCTGCTCCAGCCAGGCCTGCCGCGTGGCGCGGTCCTTGACAATGGCTTCGGTCTCGCCGGGATTGATCAGTTCGACCGCGACCCGGTGTACGAACGAAACAAAATCCGGAATGTGCCGGCCGACCGGGGTCTGGCGCTTGAACTGTCCGGCGAAGCGGCGATCGGTGGTCAAGGCCCGCCACAGCATGCGTTCCGCATCGGTCGGATTTCGCCGCAGCAGCCGCGCCAGCCCGCGCACGGTGCCGCTTTCCGACGGCGAGGCGCCCTGCCCGTGCTCGGCGAGCAAGGCGCGCAACCTNGTGGCCTGCTCGCCGTCGAGCACGCCGCCCTTGGCNGGGCCCTTGCGGCCCTCGGCGATCGCCATCACCACGCCGTGCAAGGTGTGCATGTCCTGCTTGGTCGGGTCCATGCGCGCGAAGATGTTGCGTAGATTGACCAGCATGGTCTCGCGCTTTTCCGCCGGGCGCAGGAATTCGACCTTGTCGAGCTCGCGCACCAGATTGTCGAAGAACGCCTGCATCTGGTGCTGCGACGCGGGCTCGGAGCGTTCCGGCATCGCGAATGGCAACGCGCCCTGGGTGGCAAGCTTGAACCATTCATAGCCGATCAGCAGCACCGCCTGCGCCAGGTTGAGCGAGGCGAAGCCGGGATTGACCGGGAAGGTGACGATGCGGTTGGCGAGCGCCACCTCCTCGTTCTGCAAGCCGTAACGCTCGCGGCCAAAGAGTATGCCGACCTTGCCGCCGCCGAGGCACTGGCTCGCGATCTCGCGCGCGGCGGCTTCCGGGGCGATCACGGGCTTGGCCTGATCATGCGCGCGGGCGGTAGTCGCGAGTAGCAGCGTACAATCGGCGACCGCCTGCTCGACGGTATCGAACAGCTCGACATGGTCCAGGACGTGGTCGGCGCCGGAGGCCGCGCGCTGGGCCTGAACATTCGGCCAGCCGTCGCGCGGATTGACGATTCGCAAGCGCGTCAGTCCGAAATTGCCCATCGCGCGCGCCGCCATGCCGATGTTCTCGCCGAGCTGCGGCTCGACCAGAATCACGATAGGCCCCGCCAGATCGACGCCTGATTTGGTCCTGTCGGTACCCGAACCGGACATCTCACTTCACCCTCTGATTCAACTTCTGAAGATCTTGAATCAAGCTCCTAACAACCTGATTCAACCCCTTGCCGCCAGCCCCTTGCGATGGGCCGCTAGCTGGCAATTCTCAAGCAAAATAATCGCCTTAGCGCCATCACTGAATCTTCGAGCGAAGTCTCAACAGGGTCTTGCAAGCGTTGGCTTCTGCGCGCCCCGGTTTCGGATACGGTATCAATCACAACAAAAACGAACCTGCAGAACAAACCTGCGCTGGCCACCGTCATCGTCGGCTATGCCGCGTTGTGGCTGGCCGATCTCGCCTTCAAGATCGACTTCCGATTCTGGATCATCGCGCCTTGAGCCGCCAAGCAATTCCTGATCTTCCTGATCTACCTCGTGCCATTCACGGCGTTCTTCGTGATCGTGCTGTATGTCCTGCACCGGAATTTCAGCACCATGGGTGCGGGCCGCGGCGCGCTCTATCTGACCAATATCTTCGCGCTAACGCTCGGCTTCATTGTGCTGCTGGGCTTGCAATACGGTACGCTGTGGCTGACCGGAATGCTGTTCAATCCACTGCCCGATCCGGCTTTCGTGCCGCTCTCCACCATCACGCCATCGAGGTCGTGCCGCTCTTGGCGATCGCAGCCGTGGTCGCGACCTTCACCTGGCGGCGTACCGGCTCGAGCCTGCCGGGCGCCCTGATCTGCGGAATCTTCGTGACCTGGTATGTGGTGGCCGGCACCGCCACGCAGGTGGCGTTTTAAGCCAATAAGATGGGCGCAAAGTGCATAACGCCTTGGCTTTCGCCAGGGCGTTTGCAGTGCTATAGCGCGGATGCAATCACCCCATTCGCTCCCCATTCGTCCCGAAACGCGCTATCCCAAAAAGGCCCGATCTGCCATGGCAAAAATCAAGGTGACCAACCCCGTCGTCGAACTCGACGGCGACGAGATGACCCGGATCATCTGGCAATACATCAAGGACAAGCTGATCACCCCGTTCCTCGATATCAACCTGATGTATTTCGACCTCGGGATGGAATACCGCGACAAGACCAACGATCAGGTCACCATCGACGCCGCCAACGCCATCAAGAAGATCGGCGTCGGCGTCAAATGCGCCACCATCACGCCGGACGAAGCCCGGGTGAAGGAATTCGGCCTCAAGGAAATGTGGAAATCGCCGAACGGCACCATCCGCAACATCCTGGGCGGCGTGGTGTTCCGCGAGCCCATCATTTGCAGGAACGTGCCGCGGCTGGTGCCGGGCTGGACCAAGCCGATCATCATCGGCCGCCACGCCTTCGGCGATCAGTACCGCGCCACNGACTTCAANTTNCCGGGCAAGGGCACGCTGACAATGAAGTTCGTCGGCGACGACGGCCAGGTGATCGAGCGGGAAGTCTACAAGTCCCCGAGCGCCGGCGTGGCAATGGGGATGTACAACCTCGACGATTCAATCGCCGATTTCGCCCGCGCCTCGCTTAACCAGGGCCTTGCCAAGAATTATTCGGTCTATCTGTCGACCAAGAACACCATCCTCAAGATCTATGACGGGCGCTTCAAGGATATCTTCCAGGAGATTTTCGACCGCGAATTCAAGGCCAAATTCGACGAGAAGAAGATCACCTACGAACACCGCCTGATCGACGACATGGTCGCCGCCGCGATGAAATGGTCGGGCGGATACGTCTGGGCCTGCAAAAACTACGACGGCGACGTGCAGTCCGACACCATCGCGCAAGGCTACGGCTCGCTCGGCCTGATGACCTCGGTCTTGATGACCCCGGACGGCAAGACGGTGGAGGCCGAGGCCGCCCATGGCACCGTGACCCGGCACTATCGCGAGCATCAGAAGGGCAAGGAGACCTCGACCAATTCGATCGCCTCGATCTTCGCCTGGACCCGCGGGCTGTCGCATCGCGCCAAGCTCGACAATAACCCCGCGCTCGAAAAATTCGCGCTCACGCTGGAAAAAGTCTGCGTCGACACCGTCGAGGCAGGCTTCATGACCAAGGATCTCGCGCTATTGGTCGGCGCCGACCAGCGTTGGCTGTCCACCACCGGATTCCTCGACAAGGTCGCGGAGAACCTGACCAAGGCGACGGCCGCATGAGCGTGCCGATCCAAAGGACTGCCACGCTTGCTCTACTGCTGCTGGGTTCGCTGGCGAGCGCGTCCGCCACCGAGACGGCGCTTCCCGATGCCATTGCGGCGCCGGGAGAAGCCGTTGTGCTCAGCGTTCACGCCGAAGGCGCGCAGGTCTATGAATGCAAGGCCGGCGCCGACGGCAAATTGACTTGGGCATTCCGCGAGCCGATCGCGACTTTGCTGCTCGATGGCAAGACCGTCGGCCGGCATTATGCCGGGCCGAATTGGGAGCACAATGACGGCAGCGCCGTGGTCGGCAAGGTCGCCGGCAGCGCGCCGGGTGCTGCGCCGAACGATATTGCCTGGCTCAAGCTCGGTGTAATTTCCCAGCGTGGCAGCGGTATCCTCACCGGCGTCACCACAGTGCAGCGGATCAACACCCAGGGCGGAAAGCTTGACGGCGCCTGCGACAAGGCCGGCGCCACCCGCAGCGCGCCCTATTCCGCGGAGTATGTGTTCCTGCGCAAGGGATAACGCACTCAGGCCGACTGCCGCCGATTGTGCTCGGCTTCGCTCAGGACGTAGTGTCCGTGGGTTCGCGAGGTCAGCTTGCCCGCTTGCAGCATGCGATGAAGGCGAACGACCAGCGTCGCGCGCTTGATCTCGATCTCCGCCTCGACAAGGCCATCGACGATTTCCTGAACCGACAATCCACGAGGGCTATGGGCGAGGATGTCCAGAATGAAATCCTCGATTTCGTCGCCACCGGATTTGGCAAGGCGTACATTGGGCCGACGATCCAGCGATAGCAGTTCGGATTTCGGCGCCAAATCGGCGGCGGGCGAAACCGCGTTCCTCAGGCGTGCGACGATTTCCTCGTAGACGGCCCGGGCTCGCTCTGGGTCCGTCACTACCAAATTACCGATATGGTAGGCCAGCACATCCGCCTTCACGAGCAGATCCTGCTCTACCTGCCGCACAACATCCGGAGACAGCGCCATTTGTCGGTTCCAAGGACTGTTTACCCTTTGTTAAGGTAACAGAACATTACCGCTGACCAAAGCCTTACAGACCCGAATCAATCCGTGACCCGCAAAAATGGTTAATGCTCGACTAACGTTTGACTCTCACACTACGTTATGTAAGTTTTAATTACAGTCCTAATGAAGGGTGCGACGATGTCTCTAGATCATTCGACACGGCTTTCCGCTCGCCTCGGTTCAGGCATTCTCGCCCGTCTGGTACGGGCACCCCGGCTGAAACGCCGCCTGCCCCGGATTTCATGGCCAAAGATCAGGATGCAGACGGTACGGCAGAGCTGCCAGGGCGTCAGTGTGACCGACGTCGCCCTGAGTTTTTCAGGCTGGGAGCCCTCAGCCAGCAGCGGCAATCCTCAGCCGAAATTCGAGGGCACGCTATACCTCGTTTGGAAACGTAAGGATTAATTTCTGAATGTGCGGAGAAGGCTCCGGATCGGTCAGGAAACCGCGCCATCTTCGCCCGCTCGCTCCGTCAACGCGATCTCGCCTGTTGCCCTCAGGCGCCGGCCATCGCCTTTTCGATGGCATCGAGCGCCGCGCTCGCCTTGGCCCCATCGGGGCCGCCGGCTTGCGCCATGTCCGGCCGGCCGCCGCCGCCCTTGCCGCCGAGCGCTTCGGAGGCGACGCGCACCAGATCGACCGCATTGTAGCGCGAGGTGAGATCGGAGGTGACCCCGACCACGACGCCGGCCTTGCCTTCCTCGGTGACGCCGACGATGGCGACGACACCGCTTCCGAGCTGTTTCTTGCCGGCATCGACCAGGCTCTTGAGGTCCTTCATGTCGATGCCTTCGACCGAACGCATCATCAGCTTGACGTTGCCGACCTCGCGAACACCGGCGGCGGCACTCGCCGCCGTGCCGTTCAGGGAAGCGCCGCCGCCCATTGCGAGCTTCTTGCGTGCATCCGACAGGTCGCGCTCGAGCCTCTTGCGCTCTTCCATCAGTGCGGCGATCCGGGCCGGCATCTCGTCGATCGTGGTGCGCAGCTCGCCTGCGGCCGATTTGGCGAGCGCAATAGTGTCGTTGGCATGGTGTCTGGCGTGACGGCCGGTCAGCGCCTCGATACGGCGAACCCCTGACGACACCGCGCTTTCGTTCGTTACCGTGATCAGGCCGATGTCGCCGGTGCGGCGCACATGGGTGCCGCCGCACAATTCCACCGACCAGCCGAGCGCGTTGCTCGCAGTCCCATCGCGCGCGGCGTTGCCCATCGAGACCACGCGAACCTCGTCGCCATATTTTTCGCCGAACAGCGCCCGCGCGCCGCAATCCCGCGCATCGTCCACCGCCATCAGCCGCGTGGTGACCTCGCCATTTTCCAGCACCACGTCGTTGGCGATATCCTCGATGCGGCTCAATTCGTCTTGTGTGATCGGCTTTTGATGCACGAAATCGAAGCGCAGCCGGTCCGACGCCACCAGCGAGCCGCGCTGGGCTATGTGGTCGCCGAGCACCTGCCGCAACGCCTCGTGCAGCAAATGCGTCGCGGAGTGATTGGCGCGGATCGAGGCGCGTCTGCCGTGATCGACATCGAGCTGCATCGCCGTTCCGGGGTTCAACGTGCCTTGTTCGACGGTGCCCAGATGCACGAACAGATCGCCGGCCTTCTTCTGGGTGTCGGTGACGCGAAACCGCACGCCCTCGCCGGTCATCAGGCCGGTGTCGCCGACCTGGCCGCCGGACTCCGCATAAAACGGCGTCTGGTTCAGGATAATGGCGCCGCTTTCGCCGGCCTTGAGGCTCTCGACCTCCTTGCCGTCTTTGACCAGTGCGCCCACCACGCCTTCGGCGGTCTCGGTTTCGTAGCCCAGGAATTCGGTGGCGCCGAGTTTCTCGCGCAGCGGAAACCAGACATTCTCGCTGGCGGTATCGCCACTTCCCGCCCATGCCGCCCGCGCTTTCGCGCGCTGGCGGTCCATCGCGTCGGTAAAGGAGGCAATGTCAACGGAAATGCCGCGGTTGCGCAGCGCATCCTGGGTAAGATCGAGCGGAAAGCCATAGGTGTCGTACAGCGTGAACGCCGTGTCGCCGTCGAACATGTCGCCCTTCTTGAGCGAACTGCTCTTCTCGTCGAGGATCGACAGCCCGCGGTCCAGCGTCTTGCGAAACCGGGTTTCTTCCAGCCGCAGCGTTTCCTCGATCAGGCTTTCGGCGCGCACCAGTTCGGGATAGGCCTGACCCATCTCGCGCACCAGCGCCCAGACCAGCCGATACATCAAAGGATCCTTGGCGCCGAGCAACTGTGCGTGACGCATCGCGCGGCGCATGATCCGGCGCAGCACATAGCCGCGGCCTTCATTGGACGGCAGCACGCCGTCGGCGATCAGGAACGACGACGCCCGCAGGTGATCGGCGATCACGCGCAACGAAGCCTTCTGCTCGCCTTGCGGATCGGCCCCGGTCAATTCGGCGATGGCGTGGATCAGGGCCACGAACAGATCGATGTCGTAATTGTCGTGCTTGCCCTGCAGCACGGCGGCGATGCGCTCCAGCCCCGCGCCGGTATCGATCGACGGCTTCGGCAGCGGGTTGCGAACACCCGGCGCCAGCTGTTCGAACTGCATGAACACGAGATTCCAGATCTCGATGAAGCGGTCGCCCTCGGCTTCCGGCGAACCCGGCGGCCCGCCCCAGACCTTGTCGCCGTGGTCGTAGAAAATCTCCGAACAGGGCCCGCAGGGGCCGGTGTCGCCCATCTGCCAGAAATTGTCGGAACCGGCGATGCGGATGATGCGGGACTCCGGCAATCCGGCGATCTTCTTCCAGAGACCGAACGCCTCGTCGTCGTCGATATATACCGTCGCCGTCAGTTTATCCTTCGGCAGGCCGAACTCCTTGGTGACGAGATTCCAGGCCAGTTCGATGGCGCGGTCCTTGAAATAATCGCCGAACGAGAAATTGCCGAGCATCTCGAAAAAGGTGTGATGCCGCGCGGTGTAGCCGACATTGTCGAGATCGTTGTGCTTGCCGCCGGCGCGCACGCATTTCTGCGAGGTGGTGGCGCGCTGGTAGGGACGCTTCTCGACGCCGGTAAAGACGTTCTTGAACTGCACCATGCCGGCATTGGTGAACATCAATGTCGGATCGTTGCGCGGCACCAGCGGCGACGACGGCACGATTTCGTGGCCCTGGGCCGCGAAGTAGTTCAGAAATGTCGACCTGATCTCGTTAACGCCGCTCATTTTGGTCCAATCGCGCCCTCGCCCGCAGGCGGATATTTCGACGCATGATCCGCCAAAACGTGAAGCGGTTTGGCAAGATCATGCGTCCACTCAATGATTTAGGGCGCGGTCGGACGCAAAACCGGATCCCACTTTTGCTGACCACGCTCCACCGCCCCGCTTTTAGACGGGGGTCGCGGCGCTGTCCAGAAAGTGTGCAGCGGATCAGGGGCTTGCCGCACCAGCACAAGACCGGTTGATACATGCTGCGGCTGCGTTGACAGCCATGGTGGCGCCGTGTTTTTCTCCTATCTGTTCAAGACAGTCACGTCGGGAGAGATCGGCTTTGGACGCCGGCGCCGAAGGAGCAACCGCCCCGGAAACTCTCAGGCAAACGGACCGCGTGACTTGATAGCATCTGGAAAGAGACGCCGCCGGGCCATGAACCCGGATACGTCCGCCGACGGGATAATACTCTCAGGCACAGCGACAGATGGGGCTTCGACAGGTTTTCGGGGAATTTTCTCCGGCAACCGCGAGGGCCCTGTGATGCTTGGACGCCACGATCAATCTTCTCTGCATTCACCGTTGGAACATACCCCTTTGCACGCGCTGCATGCGTCCTGCGGCGGCAAGATGGTGCCGTTCGCGGGCTATGACATGCCCGTGCAATATGCAACCGGCGTGCTCCGGGAACATCTGCATACCCGGACCAGTGCCGGCCTGTTCGACGTCTCGCATATGGGCCAGATCGCGCTGCGGCCGAAATCGGGCAAGGTCGCTGATGCCGCCCTGGCGCTGGAGCGGCTGGTGCCGCAGGACATTCTTGGCGTCGCCGCCGGCCGCCAGCGTTATGCGCAATTCACCAATGCCGCCGGGGGCATCCTCGACGACCTGATGGTGGCGAATTTCGGCAGTCATCTTTTCGTCGTGGTCAACGCCGCCTGCAAGGCCGAGGACGAGGCGCATCTGCGCGCNAANCTGTCTGATGTTTGCGTGATCGAGCCGCTGGCCGATCGCGCGCTGATCGCGCTGCANGGGCCGAAAGCTTTCTCCGTGCTCGAAAAGTTCTGCNCNGAAGCGCCGGCGATGCGGTTCATGGATGCCGGTCCGCACACGGTCGACGGCATCGATTGCTTCGTATCGCGCTCCGGCTACACCGGCGAGGACGGCTTTGAGATATCGGTTCCGGCCGAACACGCCGAAGCGCTGGCAAAGACGCTGCTCGAAAGCAGCGACGTGCTGCCGATCGGGCTCGGCGCGCGTGACAGCCTGCGGCTGGAGGCCGGGCTTTGTCTCTACGGCCACGACATCGATACCACGACGACGCCGGTCGAGGGCGCGCTGGAATGGTCGATTCAAAAGAGCCGCCGCCATGGCGGCGCGCGGCCCGGCGGTTTCCCCGGCGCCGACAAGATATTGTCGCAGCTTGAGAAGGGCGCGCCGCGCCGCCGCGTCGGCTTGAAACCCGAAGGTCGCGCGCCGGTGCGTGAAGGCGCGCCGNTGTTCGCGGATGCGGCCTCCTCCGAGCAGATCGGCAGCGTCACCTCGGGCGGCTTCGGCCCCAGCGTCAACGCGCCGGTCGCGATGGGTTATCTGCCGACCTCGCATGCCACCATGGGCGAATTGGTATTTGCCGAATTGCGCGGACAGCGCTTGCCGCTGCGGGTCGCCGCCATGCCCTTTGTTCCCAACACCTATAAACGCTGAAGGATTGATCATGACGACGCTGTACACGTCAGACCACGAATGGCTCCGCATCGAGGGCGATGTCGCAACCATCGGCGTCACGGACTATGCCCAGTCGCAGCTCGGCGACGTGGTGTTCGTCGAACTGCCGAAGGTCGGCCGCAGCCTGAAGAAGGCGGAAGCCGCGGCCGTGGTCGAATCCGTCAAGGCCGCGTCCGATGTTTACGCGCCGATTTCAGGCGAAGTGCTGGAGGTCAACGGCGTGCTGACGGCCGAGCCGGCGCTGGTCAATTCCGACGCCGGCGGCAAGGCCTGGTTTTTCAAAATGAAGATCGCGGACAAGAGCGAGCTCGGCGGGCTGATGGATGAGGCCGCCTACAAGACGCATACGGCGTGAGATGACGATGAGGAAAAACATGACCGCGCAACGCACCCCCGCAGACGACGCCGCTGCCACTTTCGTGCGCCGACACATCGGGCCCTCGCCCCGCGACGTCGCCGCGATGCTGGAGACGGTCGGCGCGAAAAGCCTCAACGCGCTGATGGCCGAGACGCTGCCGGCGTCGATCCGGCAGAAGGCGCCGCTCGATCTCGGGCTTCCCCTGAGCGAGACCGAAGCGCTCGCGCATGTGACGGCACTGGCCGCGCAAAACCATGTCTTCACCTCGATGATCGGCCAAGGTTATTCGGGGACGATTCTGCCGGCGGTGATCCAGCGCAACATCCTGGAGAATCCGGCGTGGTACACGGCCTATACGCCCTACCAGCCCGAGATCAGCCAGGGCCGGCTCGAAGCGCTGTTCAATTTCCAGACCATGATCTGCGATCTCACCGGCCTCGACGTCGCCAATGCCTCGTTGCTCGATGAAGCGACCGCGGCGGCGGAAGCGATGGCGCTGGCGGAGCGCACATCGAGCGCGAAAACCCGATCGTTCTTTGTCGATTCCGAGGTGCATCCGCAGACGCTGGCGGTGCTGCGCACCCGGGCCGAGCCGCTGGGATGGAAGGTGATCGTCGGCGATCCCATAACCGATCTGGAAGGCGCCGAAATGTTCGGCGCACTGCTGCAATATCCGGGGACCTCCGGCGCGGTGCGCGACCTGCGGCCGGCGATCGCGGTGCTGCGCGCCAAAGGCGCGCTGGCGATTGTGGCCGCCGATCTCTTGGCGCTGACGCTGCTGGCCTCGCCCGGCGAACTTGGCGCCGATATCGCGATCGGATCGGCGCAGCGTTTTGGGGTGCCGATGGGATATGGCGGACCGCACGCGGCCTATATGGCGGTGCGCGANNNGCTGAAGCGNTCGCTGCCCGGACGCATCGTCGGCCTGTCGATCGATTCACGGGGCGAGCCGGCCTATCGCCTCGCGCTGCAAACCCGCGAGCAGCACATCCGCCGCGAAAAGGCGACCTCCAATATCTGCACCGCGCAGGTGCTGCTGGCCGTGATCGCCTCGATGTATGCGGTCTATCACGGCCCGGAGGGCCTGACCCACATCGCCCGCNAGGTGCATCGCCGCGCGGCCACGCTGGCCGCGGGCTTGCGCAAGCTCGGCTTTGCGCCGAAGGCAGAAGCATTCTTCGACACGGTGACGGTGAACACCGGCGCGAAGCAACATGAAATCGTCGCCCGCGCCTTGACCGAGAAGATCAACCTGCGGATCGGCCAGGATACTTCCGGTAAAGGCACGCTCGGCATCGCGCTGGACGANACCACGACGGCGGCGCAGGTCGAAGCGGTGTGGCGCGCGTTCGGCGGCGGGCTTGATTACGCGGAGGTCGAAACAGGTTCCCGCGAGGCGTTGCCCGGTGAGCTGAAGCGCAACAGCGCGTTCCTGACCCATCCGGTATTCCACGCCCACCGCTCGGAGACCGGGCTGTTGCGCTACATGCGCAAGCTGTCCGACCGCGATCTGGCGCTCGACCGCGCGATGATTCCGCTCGGCTCCTGCACCATGAAGCTGAACGCCACCGCGGAGATGATCCCGCTGACCTGGGCCGAATTCGGCAACCTGCATCCGTTCGCGCCGCGCGCGCAGGCGGCGGGCTATCACGCATTGTTCGAGCGGCTTGAGCAGTGGCTGTGCGACATCACCGGCTATGACGCGATCTCGTTGCAGCCGAATTCCGGCGCGCAGGGCGAATATGCCGGCCTGCTGGCGATCCGCGGCTATCACGCCGCGCGCAATGAACCACATCGCAATGTCTGCCTGATTCCCTCCTCCGCGCACGGCACCAACCCGGCCTCCGCCAGCATGGCCGGCATGGAGGTCGTGGTGGTGGCTTGCGACAAACGCGGCGACGTCGACGTCGACGATTTGCGCGCCAAGGCAGCACGGCATGCAAACAATCTCGCCGCTGTGATGATCACCTATCCCTCCACGCACGGCGTGTTCGAGGAGCACATCCGCGAGATCTGCGACATCGTGCATGGCCATGGCGGCCAAGTGTACCTCGACGGCGCCAACATGAATGCGCAGGTCGGGCTGTCACGACCCGGCGATTACGGCGCAGATGTCAGCCATCTCAATCTGCACAAGACGTTCTGCATTCCGCATGGCGGCGGCGGCCCCGGCATGGGACCGATCGGCGTCAAGGCTCATCTTGCGCCGTTCCTGCCGGGATCCGCCGCGGCCGAAGGTGCAAAGACAGCTCCGGTCGGGGCGGTGTCCGCGGCCCCGTTCGGCTCGGCGTCGATTCTCACCAT
>JGI24140J50213_10000720_pt1 | contig 15312 bp, 11 predicted proteins | sample BarGraIncu00222A_FD_50213 | JGI IMG/M metagenome (IMG submission 50213)
TTTTCATCATTGATTCCGATCCATTTTCAAAGGGGGGGACCGTTGCCGAACAAAGGGGTATCTGCCGAATCAGGCGGATCATTTCCGACCGGCGGCGGTGAACTTGGCGGACTGATCAGGCAATTCGACTGGTCAAAAACGAGCCTCGGGCCGCTTGCGGCGTGGCCGCAAAGTCTGAAAACCGTCGCTGATACCCTGCTCTGGTCGCCGGTGCCCATCGTGCTTTTGTGGGGCGAAGATGGCGTCATGATCTACAATGATGCTTATTCGGTTTTTGCCGGCGGCAGGCATCCGCAGCTTCTCGGGTCGAAGGTGCGTGAGGGGTGGCCCGAAGTCGCCGATTTCAACGACCATGTGATGAAGGTCGGCCTCAGCGGAGGCATTCTCTCCTACAGGGATCAGGAACTCACGCTGTTCCGGCATGACCGCCCGGAGCAGGTCTGGATGAATCTGGATTATTCCCCGGTCTTGAACGAGGCAGGTCAGCCGGCGGGCGTGATCGCCATCGTGATTGAAACCACGCAGCGCGTGATCGCCGAACGAACCCTGAAGGATCGCGAGAATGATCTCGCCAGCGTGCAGCGAATAGCCAGGATCGGAGGGGTCACCGTCGACCTCGGGAACGACTTCGGCAGCGGACAACGCTCCCTCGCCTATCAGGAGATCCACGGCTTGAGCCCGGACGTGGTCGATACGCACGACGGCTGGGTCAAGCGAATTCATCCCGACGACCGCGAGCGGGCACTCAATCATTTTCTGACGACCGTGAACGGCACCGATGCGCGATATTCGTCCGAATACCGGATCATCAGGCCCAGCGATGGGCAGGTGCGATGGATCGCCTCCGAAGCGCAGATCGAGCGTGACGAAGCAGGCAAACCGCTTCGGCTGGTCGGCGCCCATATGGACATCACTGAACGAACGCTGGCGAAGGAACTGCTCAAGGAGAGCGAAGAGCGCTTCCGGCTGATCGCCAACAGCGCACCGGTGCCGATGTGGGTCAGCAAGCTGGATGGCACGCGCGGCTTCGCCAACCAGGCTTATCTGGATTTCCTTGGCCTGGAATATCAAGAAGCGATCGTTTTCGACTGGCGCAAGATTCTTCACCCCGACGATCTGATGCGGATCGTCAATGAAAGCCTCGCGGGGGAAGCCTCGCTCAGGCCGTTTGTGCTGGAAGCGCGATATCGCCGGGCGGACGGCGAATGGCGATGGATGCGGTCGGAATCGCAGCCGCGCTGGGACCCGGTCGGGAAACATATCGGCTTTATCGGGGTGGCTCACGATATCACCGCCGCCAAGCAAGCCGAAGGCGAATTGCGCCGTCTCAACGAGACCCTGGAGCAGCGCATCAAGGAGCGCACCTCGCAGCTCGAATCGAACGAAGCGCAATTGCGTGCCATCTTCGAAACCAGCAACCAGTACCAGGCGTTTCTCGATCTGAAGGGCAACGTCATCTANGCGAACAAGACCGCGCTGGCGGCAATTCAGTCNGTCGTGGCAGNCGTTGCGGGCCGGCCGTTTTGGGATTCACCGTGGTTTTCCGCGACACCGGGCGCTCGCGAAATCGTTGCCGATGGTTTCAATTCGGTCATGCGCGGCGAAAGCGTGCGGAGGGAGATGCTGCTCCATTTGCCGATCGGCGACCGCTATATTGATTTTGCCATGCGGCCGGTGTTCGACCAGCGTGGGGCCATCACCGGCGTGCTGCCCGAGGCGGTCGACATCACCGAACGCCGTCAGGCCGAGGAAGCGCTGCGCCAATCCCAGAAAATGGAAGCGGTCGGCCAGCTCACCGGCGGCGTGGCGCACGACTTCAACAACCTGCTGACCATCATCCGCTCGGCCACCGATTTCCTGCGCCGCCGCGAACTGACCGAGGATCGCCGCCGCCGCTACATCGACGCGATTTCCAACACGGTCGATCGCGCATCCAAACTGACCGGACAATTGCTGGCGTTTGCGCGGCGGCAACCCCTGACCCCGGAGGTGTTCGATGTCGGCTTGCAGGTCGAGGCCATCGCACAGCTCATTCGCCCGCTGGTCGGCGGGAGAATTCAGATCGGTTTGGAAATTGCCGACTCCGAATGCTTCGCGATGGCGGACGTCGCTCAATTCGAGACCACCCTGATCAATCTGGCGGTCAATAGCCGGGATGCGATGGAGGATGAGGGTCTGATTTCCATCCGGGTCGAAAAGGCCGATGAGATCCCGGCTTCGGGCATCAGCGGCAGGCGCGAGGGAAAATTCATTGCCATCTCGGTCGAGGATACCGGTGCCGGCATCGCGCCTGACCAGATGACGGCCATTTTCGAGCCGTTCTACACCACCAAGGAGGTCGGAAAAGGCACCGGTCTTGGCCTCAGCCAGGCACTCGGATTCGCCAAGCAATCCGGCGGCGACATCGTGGCCGTCAGCGCCTTGAGCAAGGGTTCGAAATTCACGATCTATTTGCCTCAAGCGAAACTCCCCGGCCATCAGGCCAGCGTCGCCGCAACGAGCCCTGAAGCCGCGTCGAGCGGCTTTGGCCATCGCATTCTGGTCGTCGAGGACAACGAGGATGTCGGACGGTTTTCGACTGAACTGCTGCAGGATCTGGGTTATGCGACGAGGCGGGCCGACAATGCCAAGCAGGCGCTGGCCCTGATCGCCGCCGACCATGGGGCGTTCGATCTGGTGTTTTCCGACGTCATCATGCCCGGCATGAACGGCGTGGAGATGGCCAGGATCATCCGCGAGCAATACCCGCATTTGCCGGTCGTGCTGACCAGCGGTTACAGCAACGTGCTGGCGCAGACCACCGATCATGGTTTCGAACTGATTCAAAAACCATACTCGGTCGAAGCGCTGTCGCGCACGCTGCGGAAGGTTATTGCGGAACGATTGTAGGCTGCGAACCCNNAAATCAAACAAGACCNANGATGGGAAGGCGCCGTGNACCAGAAGCAGCACCAACACCTTTCCGCGACGTGCCAATGCGGCAAGGTTAAGTTCGAGACCGTCGGCTCACCGATCCTGACCGGCACCTGCTATTGCGCGAGTTGCCAGCAAGCCGGACGTCAACTCGGGCAACTGCCGGCTGCGCCGCCGCTACTCGATCCCGACAGTGGGACGAGTATGGTCCTCTATCGAAAGGATCGGGTACAATGCGTGACGGGACAGGCGTATCTTGAAGAGCATCGGCTCAGACCTGAATCCGCGACCCGGCGGGTCGTTGCCACCTGCTGCAATTCGGCAATGTTCCTCGACTTCACCAAGGGGCACTGGCTGTCGATGTTCCGCAACCGCTTTGCGACCGACGCGCCGCCACTTGAAATGCGGGTCATGACGGCAGAGCGGCGCGCCGGCGTAGAGCTTGCCGACGATTTGCCGAACTATGCTGGTCACTCCGGCAAGTTCATGCTGAAACTGATCGCCGCCTGGATCGCGATGGGCTTCCGCAGGCCTGAAATCAGTTGGGGAAAGCCCGCGGCCAATTGAAAACCCGCACCGCGTCGGCCCCGGCATCTCGCGGGAACGACGAGCGAATTGTGTAATTACTCCACCCCGCGCCCAAATTTGTTCGACTTCGGAAAACCCTTCGGCGGCAGGCGGCCGGCGTCGGCGCGGTTGCCGCGCCATTCGGCCAATTCCTTGATGGAAGCGCTGAATTCGCGGCCGGCCGAATCCTTCCAGGTCAGGCCGTCCTTGGCATCGAAGGTGGCGATGTCGGACAGCCCGCCATCGCGGTATTTCTGCAAGCGGACGCCGCGACCGCGCGCCATTTCCGGCACCTGATCGATCGGGAAGATCACCATCTTGCGGTTGTCGCCGATCACCGCGACAGTGTCGCCGGTGACGGTCGCAATCGCGCGCGCCTCATTGGGCATCTCGACGTTCAGCACCTGCTTGCCCTTGCGGGTGTTGCCGACGCAGTCGTCCTCGTTGACCACAAAGCCCTGCCCTTCGTGGCTCGCCAACAGGAATTTGCGCCCGCCCTTGTTAACGAACAGCGACACGATCGCGACGTCCTGCTCCATGTCGACGAACATCCGGATCGGCTCGCCATGGCCGCGCCCGCCCGGCAATTTGGCGACGTCGAGCGAGTAGAATTTACCGTTGGTGGCGAACAGCAGCAGCTTCGAGGTGGTTTCCGCGAAGAACGCCGAGCCAAGCTGGTCGTCGGTCTTGAAGGTGAGGCCCGAGAGATCGGCGACCTGCCCTTTCAACGCGCGCACCCAGCCCTTGTCTGAGATCACCACCGTGACCGGCTCGCGTTCCACGAACGCTTCCTCTATCGCGGCGAGATCGTGCTCGGGCGCATCGGCGAATTGGGTCCGGCGCTTGCCAAGCGGCGTCTTCGGCCCGAAGATGTCGCGAACTTTTCGGACCTGCTCGCCGACCTTGGACCATTGCTCGGCCTCGGAGGCGAGCAGCCCCTTGACGCCCTTCAATTCGGCCCGAAGATTCTTGTCCTCGGTGCGGATCTCGAATTCCTCGAGCTTGCGCAGGGATCGCAGCCGCATGTTGAGGATGGCGTCGGTCTGAATCTCGGTGAGATTGAACGCCTTCATCAGCACCGGCTTCGGCTCGTCCTCGGCGCGGATGATCTTGATCACCTTGTCGATGTTCAGGTACGCGATCAGGTAGCCGCCGAGCACTTCCAGCCGATGCTCGATCTGTTCCTTGCGGTAGTTGGAGCGGCGCAGCAGCACGTCGCGCAGATGGTCGAGCCATTCGCGCAAGCACTCGGCTAGCCCGAGCACCCTGGGGATGCGGCCCTTCACCAGCACATTGAGGTTCAGCGGAATCCGGCTTTCCAGTTCGGTCAGCCGGAATAGCGATTCCATCAGCAATTCCGGATCGACCGCGCGGGACTTCGGCTCGATTACAAGTCGGATGTCTTCGGCGGATTCGTCCCGGACGTTGTCGACCAGCGGCAGCTTCTTGTCGTTGAGCAGTTCAGCGATCTTCTCGACCAGCCGGGATTTCTGCACCAGCCATGGAATTTCGGTGATGACCACGACCCAGGTGCCGCGGGCGCCTTCCTCCTGGCTCCATTTGGCGCGGGTGCGGAACGAGCCGCGCCCGGTCATGTAGGCCTCGGCGATGCTTTCCTTGGAGTCGACGATGATGCCGCCGGTCGGAAAATCCGGACCCTTGACCCATTTCAGGAGTGTCTTCGACTTCGCGTCGGGCTTGTCGATCAGGTGCAGCGCGGCGTCGCAAAGCTCGGCCGCGTTGTGCGGGGGGATCGAGGTCGCCATGCCGACCGCGATGCCCTGCGCGCCATTGGCGAGCAGGTTCGGAAATCCGCCGGGCAGAACAACCGGCTCTTTCGATGTGCCGTCGTAATTGGGGCGAAACTCGACGCCGTCCTCGTCGATGCCTTCGAGCAGCAGCTGCGCGACGGCGGTCATGCGGGCTTCGGTATAGCGATAGGCAGCGGGATTATCGCCGTCGATATTGCCGAAATTGCCCTGGCCGTCGACCAGCGGATAGCGCGAGGAAAAATCCTGCGCGAGGCGCACTAGCGCGTCATAGATCGACTGATCGCCATGCGGATGGAACGAACCCATCACGTCGCCGACGATTTTTGCCGATTTCTTGAACGTCGTGCCGGGATCGAGCCGCAGCAGCCGCATGCCGTAAAGGATGCGGCGATGCACCGGCTTCAGGCCGTCGCGGGCGTCCGGTAGCGCGCGGTGCATAATGGTCGAGAGCGCGTAAGCGAGATAGCGCTCTTCCAGCGCATCGCGCAGCGGGACGTCGTGGATTTCCGCCGGCTCTTCTGGCGGTAGCTGTCGTTTTCCCATAAATCCAAGTCTTTCAACAGTTTCCCGGCGGTATCTGAGGGCCTTTGAGAGGGGTTTCCGACATTGACTGGGAAACGCCAACCGGCCGAATCATCGTCCGAGAATTAGCCCGGTTATAGCCAAAAAAACAGTTTTGCGATGGCTTGGGCCTACTTCACGCGCCGAAGGGCAGCCGGCGTTTCGCGACTGTGCGCTCGCCTTTCTCGGCCAATTCGGCCACTACGTTGCGCATTATCGCCGCATGCGTCATTTGAGCGGTTGCCGGTGCCGATCATCTCACCTATCTCGTCGAAGGCATGCGCGGTTTGTTGATCGTGCAGCAACAAGAGGTGACCGCAATGAAGCTTTCTATCGTGGCTGTGGCTGCAGTGTTCGCGTTATCCAGCCCAGCGTTCGCGCAGAGCTATAATTCAGACGGTTTGAATGGGGCGAATCTCGGCAAGTCGATGCGTGGCGTTAACAATGGCGTACCATATCCCAACACCAATGCGACGGATGGAACCGCTCCGGTTGGCAGCAGTGGCTGGAGGCCACATCGCGCCGTTACCCCGAAGCATTACAGGCATCACTGGCACGACCGGCATCACAAGCATTACAGACATCACAGGCACTACTGAAATTCTGGAATGTAAGCCGTGGGAAAAAGCCCGAACGCAATCCGGAGCATCAGCGCAGACTGCGGCTAAACCTGCGCCACCCTCGCCCGATGCTTCGTCACGGCATTGATAAATCCGTCGCGGGCATCGGAATGGCCCTGACCGCGCGGTTCCAGCACGTGGCGCAGCAGGAACATCCCGGTAAGGCGAAAACCGTCCTGCAGGTCCTGGTCCGACCAGGTATTGGAGCCGCCACCGCTTTCGCGCAGGAACGCCGGCAGCCGCAGCAGCCGGTCGCGCCAGGGATCGCCGGCCGCCCGCGACACCGCGCCGCCGGATTTCGGCGAGACATAGATCAGCTCGGTGGTCTCGCCGGTCGCGGCGCAGTTTTCCAGATCGAGCCCGAAGCCGAGTTCGGCCAGCATCGCGAGTTCGAATTTGACCAGATGAATGGCGGCTTCGCCGATATCGTCGAAATCGTCCAGCGTGCGTTCCAGCAGCTCATAGATGTCTTCGTGCGGATCGCGCTCCGGCAATAGCCGCGCCAACGCGGCCAGATGCGTCACGCCATACACTGCATGCGACGAGGCCAGCACGGTGGCCGCGCGCAGCCGCGTGCCCTCGATGGCGTAGTAGCCGAGATGCTCGTCGAGCCGCGCCCGCCACACCGCGCCCACGCTGTTGCCGGGCTGCAGCATCGGCCGCATCCGCTTGCCTGCGCCGCCGCGGACCAGACCGAGATGGCGGCCATGGCCGCGCGTCAGCAGTTCGACGATGGCGGAGGATTCGCCATGCCGCCTTACCCCGAGCACGATGCCTTCGTCCGCCCATTCCATGGTTTCGAGTATACAGGATTCCGCCGGACCACGCAGCAGTTGCGACCGCAAATCACCCGTTGAACCAGCCTTGTGCGTCGCCGGTGAAGGAAAAATACAGCCCGGCGGCGGTCAGCGCGCAGGAAACGATTTCGATGGCGCTATCGAGCTCCACACCGCTGGAGCCGATCGTCTGCGCCAGCGAGATGACGGACAGCACCAGCGAGGCCAGCAGCACCCAGCGCGGCCAGTTCTTCCGCCGCCGCGCGGCAAGACCGACGAAATACACCATCAACAGGATCAGGCCGGCCGCGATCACGGTGGCGGCCGCAATCGTCGATCCCGAGACCTCGGCGCTTGGCGTACGATCCTGGAACGCGACCGACAGCGCGTCGAGCGTCAGTGACAGATACAGCAAGACTTCAAACCACAGCACGTTTTTGGGTACGGTCATCGGAACGCCGGTTATTCCCTTATTATTGTTCTGATCATTGCTTGATTACTCTTTGGGAAATTCAAGTCCCATTTCGCGGTAACGGTTGGGATCTTCGCCCCAGTTCTCGCGCACCTTCACAAACAAGAACAGATGCACGGGCACGCCCACGATCTCGGCGAGTTCCTTGCGCGAATCCGCGCCGATCGACTTGATGGTGGCGCCGCCCTTGCCGAGCACGATCTTGCGCTGACTTTCGCGCTCGACAAAAATCGTCTGCTCGATACGGATGGATTTATCCTTGCGCTCGGTCCAGCTATCGGTCTCGACGGTCGACTGATACGGAAGTTCCTGGTGCAGTTGCCGGAAGATCTTCTCCCGGGTGATTTCGGCCGCCAGATGCCGCATCGGCGCGTCCGACATCTGGTCCTCGGGATAGTGAAACGGCCCCGCCGGCACCACCTCCGACAGCGCGTGGCGCAAATCGTCGACGCCGTCGCCCGACAGGGCCGAGACCATGAAGGTCTTTGCGAAACCGAGGCGGTCGTTGGCGGCCTTGGCCAGCGCCAGCAATTTTTCGCGCGGAACGAGGTCAATCTTGTTCAGCACCAGGATTTTCTCGTGCCGAACGGTTGCGAGCTTGGTGAGGATGGCGTCGGCCTCCTCGTCGATGCCGGTCTTGGCATCGAGCAGCACGCAGACCAGGTCGGCATCATGCGCCCCGCTCCAGGCTGTCGACACCATGGCGCGGTCGAGCCGTCGTTTCGGCAGGAAGATCCCGGGGGTGTCGACCAGAATGATCTGCGCGTTGTTCTCGATCACGATGCCGCGGATCAGGGCCCGCGTGGTCTGCACCTTGCGCGAGACGATGGTAACCTTGGAGCCGACCAGGGCGTTGACCAGCGTGGACTTGCCGACATTGGGCGCGCCGATCAGCGCAACAAAGCCGCAGCGCGTCGCAGCCGGCGGGGCGCTGGTCGAAGACTCATCCGTCATTGTTGCCGCCACCGACGCCTTCGCGTGCAATCATCACCGAGGCTGCGACCTTTTCGGCGGCGCGCTTGCTGCCGCCGATACCTTCGGCCGGATCCAGTCCGGGCAAATCCACCGCAACCCGGAACTGCGGATCGTGATGCGGACCGGTGCGCTCGATTTCGCGATAGACCGGCGTCGGCAGGCCTTTGCCTTGCGCCCATTCCTGCAGCACGGTCTTGGGATCGCGTAGCGGCCGCCGCGGCTTGCGCATCCGTTCGGTCCAGTTGCGTTCGACGAATTGGGCTGCGGCACCGTAGCCGCCGTCGAGAAACACCGCGCCGATCACCGCTTCGCAGATGTCGCCGAGCACGGATTTGCGCAGCCGCGCGCCCGCCCCCGCGCCGACCGCGCCNAGCTTGATATCATCGAGCAGCCCGAGCGATTTTGCCACGTCCGCGCAGCTTTCCTTGCGCACGAGATCGGCCAACCGCTTCGACAGCTCGCCTTCGTCGGCATTCGGGAAGGCGCGGTAGAGCATGTCGGACACGATCAGCCCGAGCACGTGATCGCCGAGGAATTCGAGGCGCTGGTAGCTGTCGCCACGCTTGCGCGCGGATTTCAGCGCGGAAACGTGGGTGAAGGCGGTCGCCAGCAGCGCCGGATCGGCGAACTGATGCCCGATGCGCGCCTCGATCGCGGCAGCAGCGGCCTTGGCGCCGGCCTTGCCGCGCTTCTTCTTCGCCGCCTGAGGCTCGCGCTCAGCGCAGGGCTGAGGGCTTGCTTCGCCTGACGCCGACGGGGTCCGAATATCAGGTGTTTCGTCGTTCATCGCACAATTTTGAATATGCGATTCCAGCGCACCGCGGTGGGCCAGCGCCAGAACATCCAGGCATGCTCGCCCTCGGCAATGGAGAAGAAAATCATCTGGGCGCGGCCGATGAGATTCTCGAACGGCACATAGCCCACCGCCGACAGGACGCGGCTGTCGGTTGAATTATCCCGGTTGTCACCCATCATGAAGAAATGGTCCGGCGGCACGGTGTAGACGATGGTGTTGTCGTAGAAACCGTTATCGACGCAATCGAGCGACTCATAGCTGACGCCGTTCGGCAGCGTCTCCTTCCAGCGCTTGACCCGCGCGGTGGCGTCGGACCCGCAAGGGTCCTCGCCGATGAAATCGCTTAAGCGCTCGCGCACCACGGGCTTGTCGTTGATGTAGAGCAGCCCCTCCTTCATCTGGATGTGGTCGCCCGGCAGCCCGATCACGCGCTTGATGTAGTCGGTAGAATCGTCCTTCGGCAGCCGGAACACAACGACGTCGCCGCGTTCCGGTTCGGAACCGAGGACGCGCCCTGAAAACAAGGGCGGCGACAGCGGGATTGAATAGTGGCTGTAACCGTAGGAATATTTCGAGACGAACAGATAGTCGCCGACCAAGAGCGTGGCCTTCATCGATCCGGAGGGAATGTTGAAAGGCTGGAACAGGAAAGTTCGGATCACCAGGGCGATCAGCAGGGCATGGATGACGACGCGGACGGTTTCGCCCAAGCTGCTTTCTGATTTTGTCCCGGATGTCACGCTCATGGCTTTCCCGATTCCCCGTCACGCGAACGCCGCGCGCTGGCAGAGCATTTTCCTCACGCGAATCGTTCGTCGCTTCGCGTCGAGAAAATGTCTTGATTCTGATGCTGCGAGCGAATTCCGGCGCAAACCCGAATTCGCTCTGGTTTCCTGCGGCGTTTTAGACGGTTGTTCGCAGCCGTGCAATCAACGGCCGCGTCAAAACTTGCCAATCCTTTGACAAGTCAAAGATTTTTAGTTTTGCGGCGGACCGGCATACCAGCCCCGCCGCGCCTCAGGGTTTGCCGGGATGGACCGCCGAAATTATGACAAAGGCCTGCGCCAGCGGCCAGTCGTCGGTAATACTGAGGTCGATCCGCGCCTGATGGTCCGGCGGCGTCATGGCTTCGAGCCGGGCCAGCGCCCCGCCGGTCAGTTGCATGGTCGGACGGCCACCCGGCAGGTTCACCACCCCCATGTCCCGCCACCAGACGCCACGCCTGATCCCGGTGCCCAGCGCCTTGGAACAGGCCTCCTTGGCGGCAAACCGCTTGGCGTAGGTCGCCATCACCATTTTCTCGTTCTTGGCGCGCCGCCCGGCCCGGGCGCGCTCGGCGTCGGTGAAAATCCGGTCGAGAAAGCGGTCGCCATGACGCTCGATGACCTTGGCGACGCGGCGGATGTCGATCAGGTCGGAGCCGATGCCAATGATCATGGTTTGCTCGCAAGCTGCGGGGGATTCAGGCCCTCAAGGCGGCGCCGCCCGCGATCCATCGCGGCCCGCATGGCACGTACCGTCTCGCCGAGGCCGACGAACAACGCCTCCCCGATCATGTAATAGCCGATGTTGAGTTCGACGATTTCCGGCAATGCCGCGATCTGCTCCGCGGTAGCATAATCAAGGCCGTGGCCGGCATGGACTTCGAGGCCGGCAGAGCGCGCCAGAGCGGCTCCTGTGACAATCCGCTGCCATTCGGCTTCCGCCTTTGCGGTGTGGCCGTCGATGACGGCGTCGCACCAGGCGCCGGTGTGAATTTCAATCACCGGCGCGCGCAGTTTTGCCGCCATTTCGATCTGCCGCGGGTCGGCCGCGATGAACAGCGACACCCGCACGCCCGCATCGTTCAATTGCGCGATGAAAGGCTGCAGCGCGTTGTGCTGTCCGACCACGTCGAGCCCGCCTTCGGTGGTGAGTTCTTCGCGGCGCTCGGGCACCAGGCACACCGCATGGGGCCCGGTCGCAAGGGCTATTCCCAGCATGTCCGGGGTCGCCGCCATCTCGAAATTCAGCGGCTTTCCGATTTCCGCCTTGAGCCGCGCCATGTCGTCGTCGCGGATATGGCGGCGATCCTCGCGCAGATGCGCGGTGATGCCGTCGGCGCCCGCCGCGATCGCGGCAAGGGCCGCGCGTACCGGGTCGGGATTGCGGCCTCCTCGCGCATTACGCAACGTGGCAACGTGGTCGACATTGACTCCGAGACGCAGCGAAGGATTTGGCATGCAGGACTCGCATAGACTGGTTCAGTTCCTCATCCCCGGATGAGCGCACTTGCGCTCACTCGGGAGAAGCGGCGTCTTCGCCACGTCACGAAGGATGAGAAGTTTGGCCCATGGTTCGAGACGCGCGCAAGAGCGCGCTCCTCACCATGAGGAAGCGTTATTTATCCATTGACGCGCTCGACCCGTGCGACGACGGCTTTGGCGCGCAACTGGGCGATAATAGCGCTGAGATGCTTCAGGTCATAGACCTCAAGATCGATGGTCAGCTCGGTGAAATCCGGCGAGCGCCTGAACATGCTGATGTTGTCGATATTGCCGTCGTGCTCGGCGATCACAGTGGCGACCTGGGCGAGACTTCCGGGCTCGTTGACGTTATCGACGAGGATTCGCGCCGGAAAGCGCTGCGGCGTCGAATCATCGACATCCCAGCGCACATCGAGCCAGCGCTCCGGCTCCTCCTCGAAATCCTTCAGCGCCGGCGACTGGATCGGATAGATCGTGATGCCCTCGCCGGGAGAAACGATCCCGACGATCCGGTCGCCCGGCACCGCCCCGCCGTTTGGCGCGAACTTGACCGGCAGATCGGAATTGATGCCACGAATCGGAATAGCAGAAGGGCTGCGCGAAGGGTCCGGCGGCGATTTCAGCTTCAGCTTGACCGCGAGACTCTTCTTGGCGCCGAACCGCCCGATGCGTTCTTCCTTGTAATCCGGATACATCGCGCGCGCGACGTCGGAGGCCTTCATCTCGCCGCGTCCCACCGACGCCATCACGTCGTCGATCGAGGCGCGCGCCAGCCGCGGCAGCGCGCCCTTGAGCTTGTCATCGGCATATTCGATTTTTGCGCGGACGAACAACCGCTCCACGATACGGCGGCCGAGACCGGCATATTGATCGCGCACCGCGGTGCGCGTCGCGCGCCGGATCGCCGCCCGCGCCTTGCCGGTGACCGCGAGCGATTCCCACGCCGATGGCGGCGCCGACTGGGCCTCCGAGGTCAGGACTTCCACCTCGTCGCCGTTCTGCAATTCGGACGACAACGGCGCGAACTTGCCGTTGATCTTGCAGCCCACCGCGCTGTTGCCGACGTCGGTGTGCACCGCATAGGCAAAGTCGATCACATTGGCCTGACGCGGCAGCGCGATCAGCTTGCCCTTCGGGGTAAAGCAGAACACCTGGTCGTGAAACAGCTCGAGCTTGGTATGCTCGAGGAATTCTTCCGGATTGGCGCTGTCGGACAGGATGCCGATGGTATGGCGCAGCCAGGCAAAGGCATTGGATTCGCGCTTTAGCAGCTCGGTCGGCGAACCGACGCCGTCCTTGTAGAACGCATGCGCGGCGATGCCCAATTCCGCGATCTGGTCCATCTCCCCGGTGCGGATCTGCAGTTCGACGCGCTGCTTGCCGGGACCGATCACGGTGGTGTGGATCGAGCGATAATCGTTCTGCTTCGGCGTCGAGATGTAGTCCTTGAACCGGCCGGGCACCACCGGCCAGGTGGTGTGCACAACGCCGAGCGCGCGATAGCAGGCCTCGACGTCGTCCATCACGACGCGGAATCCGAAGATGTCGGACAATTGCTCGAAGCCGACCGATTTGCGCTCCATCTTGGTCCAGATCGAAAACGGCTGCTTGCGCCGGCCATAGACATGCGCGGCCATGCCGTTGTTCTGAAGATTTCGGGAGAGCTGGCTTTCGATTTCCCCGATCAGGTTGCGGTTGCGGTCCGCCAGCGAATCCAGCCGCTGCATCACCACCGCATAGGCTTCCGGATCGAGCGTGCGGAACGACAGGTCTTCGAGTTCCTCGCGCATCTCCTGCATACCCATGCGGCCGGCGAGTGGCGCATAGATGTCGAGCGTCTCCTCGGCGATCCGGCGGCGGGCCGTGGGCGGCACGAACTCCAGCGTGCGCATGTTGTGCAAACGATCGGCGAGCTTGATCAGCAGGACCCGGACATCGTCGGCGATCGCCAGCAGCAGCTTGCGCAGGTTTTCGGCCTGCTTGGCTTCGCGCGAAACCAGCTCCAGCCGTTTCAATTTGGTGAGNCCCTCGACCAGCGCGCCGATCTCGTGGCCGAACACCTGNTCGATTTCGGCGCGGGTGGCCTCGGTATCCTCGATGGTGTCGTGCAGCAGCGCGGCGACGATGGTGGCGTCGTCGAGCTTGAGGTCGGTGAGGATGGCTGCGACTTCCAGCGGATGCGAAAAATAGGGATCGCCGGATGCCCGGGTCTGCGCCCCGTGCGCCTTCATGGCATAGACATAGGCGCGGTTCAGCAGATCCTCGTTGGTGTCCGGATTATAGGATCGGACACGTTCGACCAGATCGTATTGCCGCATCATGCCCGAGCGCGGCGATTTGAGCGGCCTGGCGGACTTGGGCGCGGCCGGCAAAGCGGACGCCGGCGCCACGGCAACCGAATCGGTCGCGGCCTGCATCTGCCCGGGGTTTCGGCGCCAATACGCCATCGAATCACTGCCTTTGTGCGGGCTTCGAACGCGGCCCGGTTCCTGGAATAGCCTATCTCGCTCCCGAACGGAGCGACCCCCGTTTTGGCAGGGAACCCTCGATTTCGAGTATCAGGACGCAGTCTAACGCGAAACTAACAGTCCTCCGATCAAATCGAAGGCAAGCTTTCGCGGAATTAACCCGCGCCCGGACAGACGCATGGTAACCATGAAAACGTCAATAAAAGCAAAGGCCCGGACAAATGTCCGGGCCCCTTGCGGAATGAAATCGGCTCGGGATGCCCCGCGCCGCCAGCCATGAGAGCGGCTTATTCGTCCTCTTCGGGCTGCTCTTCCGGAGGCGCGAGACCCTCGAGGCCCTTCAAGAGTTCCTCCTCGGTCATGCGCTCGACGGCGACCTCGGTGTCGTCGGCATCGACGCTGGCGCCCGCCGACCCGATCAAAGGCACGGTATCGGGCTCAGGCTCGTCGACTTCGACGAATTTCTGCAACGAATGAACCAGCTCTTCCCGCAAATCCTCAGGAGAAATCGTCGAATCCGCGATTTCGCGCAGCGAAACCACCGGATTTTTGTCGTTATCGCGATCAATCGTGAGTTGTGAACCTGATGAAATCATACGGGCGCGATGCGCCGCCAACAGGACCAGATCGAACCGGTTGTCGACCTTATCAATGCAATCTTCTACGGTGACGCGCGCCATCGACTGTCGCTCCGTTAAATGGGACCGAATATGCTGATTATGCGCGGTAGTTATAGCGACCAGGGGCTTTCCGCAAGACCAATTTGTGATTTGGCCTCTGTAATCCGCTCTGCTACGCGATTCGGGGGCCTACCGGTCGGAGCGTCTGGAATCTGTCACAAACGGCTGTTCGGACAAGAAAACGCTTCATTACGTTACCAAAAGTACACTCTATTGGCCTTTCCTCTCCTTGATTTGCGGTGACGTCTGTTCAAACTGATCCGTCGGGGCTTGGCAGTATCCAAACGCGCGGTTTGCTGCCGCTGCGCCAAAAACGTTTAGCAACAACAACAACTCGCGAGAAAATCTGAATGTCCCCTGCTTCCAACAAGATCGCGCTCTTTATCGATGGCGCCAACCTCTATGCAACCGCCAAGACGCTCGGCTTCGACATCGACTACAAGCGCCTGCTCAAGGAATTCCAGAG
>JGI24140J50213_10000721_pt1 | contig 15281 bp, 10 predicted proteins | sample BarGraIncu00222A_FD_50213 | JGI IMG/M metagenome (IMG submission 50213)
CAGGATGTTGAACTTGACGCCGAAGTCGTAGGCGACGACGTGCCAGCGCGCCTCGGCCAGCGATCCGTAGCCGCGCCCGAGCGACCACGTCGTCTGGCCCCATTCGTAAGGCTCGCTGACGCTGACGACCCGCGCCAGGTCGAGACCGGACATCGACGGCGCCGAGCGCGCCCTGGCGATCGCAGCATCGACGACCGCGCCCGTCATCGCGACGCCGGGGGCGAGGGCCACGATGCACCCGTTTTGCGCTCCGCCCGAGCGCAGCAGGCGGGTCAGCCGCCGCGTGTCGATACCGGCGATCGCCACCGTTCCCTCGCCGCGCAAATAGTCGCCCAACGACGCCGTGCTGCGAAAATTCGAGGCGACCGCGGGCAGGTCCTTGACAACGAGGCCGGCGGCGTGGACCTTGGCCGATTCGACGTCCTCCCGGTTCGCGCCGTAGTTGCCGATGTGCGGGTAGGTCAGCGTGACGATCTGCCGGCAGTAGCTCGGATCGGTCAGGATCTCCTGGTAGCCGGTGAGCGCGGTGTTGAAGACGACTTCGCCCGTCGTCTCGCCTGCCGCCCCGATCGATGCGCCGTGAAAGGTCGTGCCGTCGGCGAGTGCCAGGAGGGCCTGGGCGTGGTCGGGCAGCAGTTGCGGGGACAAGGGAAAGGCTCCGAAGCGAGACGCGGTACGCGAAGTGCGAGCCGCTGCCCCGGTGGGAACACGGCCCAGTTGCAGGCCTCGGCGGCCACATCAACCGGCGTTCCGGGCTGAGGCGGCAAATTGTAGCCTCGGGCGCCGTGCCGGCGCTTGCGCTGCTCGCGCAAGGTCCTTGCAAATCCGCGCGCAGGCCGCACCTGCCGCATGTGGAGCGTCAGTGCGAAGCGCCCGGCGATCCGGCGGGCGACCGTGCCGGCCAGCTCGGAACTAGAATCGACAGCGGTAACTCATAGTCCCAGTCACTTCGTTCGGAGGTCCCATGGATCCCAACCTGCAAACCATCGACATCGGCTACCCCGGCGCGGTCACCAGCGTCGAGCAACGCAACCGCGTCCTGCGCAACACCTATTGGCTGCTCGCGCTGTCGATGGTGCCGACGGTGCTCGGCGCCTGGATCGGCGTCACCACCGGCGCAATGGCGACGATGGGCGTCGGCATGAGCACCCTGCTCTTCCTCGGCGGCGCCTTCGCGTTCATCTTCGCGATCGAGAAGACGAAGAACTCTGCGTCGGGCGTTCCCATCCTGCTCGCCTTCACGTTCTTCATGGGCCTGATGCTGTCGCGCATGCTCAGCTTCGTGCTCGGCTTTTCGAACGGCGCCGGCCTCATCATGACGGCCTTCGCCGGAACCGGCGCGATCTTCCTCGGCATGGCGACGCTGTCGACGATCATCAAGCGCGACCTGTCGGCGATGGGCAAGTTCCTCTTCATCGGCGCCGTGATGGTCCTGATCGCGATGATCGCCAACATCTTCCTGCAATCGAGCGCGCTGATGATCACGCTCTCGGTGCTGGTAGTCGGCATCTTCTCGGCCTTCATCGTCCACGACCTGCAGCGCGTCAAGAACGGCCTCGAGACGAACTACATCACGGCCACGCTCGGCGTCTACATCAGTCTGTACAACGTCTTCTCGGCGCTGTTGTCGATCCTCGGCTTCGCGGGTGGCAATCGGAGCTGACCGGGCGCTTCGCTGAATTGAAACGGGGGCCGTTGGCCCCCGTTCTCTTTGGCACGCGAGCGCCTGCGTCGACCGAGCGCATCTCACCCTACGAGGTCGAAGACGGCCAGACTCTCGACGTGGGCGGTGTGCGGGAACATGTTGACGGCACCGGCGGCCGTGCAGCGGTAGCCGGCGCGATGAACGAGCAGGCCGGCGTCGCGCGCCAGGGTTGCCGGATTGCAGCTGACGTAGACGATCCGCTTCGGCGCTCGCCACCCGGCGGCGGGCGCCTCGGCCAGGTCGGCGAGCGCCTTGACGATCGCAAAGGCGCCCTCGCGCGGCGGATCGACGAGCCAGCGGTCGGCGACGCCGATCTCCGTCAGTTGGCCCGGGCTCACTTCGAACAGGTTGCGCGCGGCGAAGCGCGTCTTCGCGCCGAGGCCGTTCGCCGCCGCCGCGGCGCGTGCGCGCTCGACGAGCCCGGTGCTCCCTTCGATGCCGAGCACGCTGGCGGCCCGGGTCGCGAGCGGCAGGCTGAAGTTGCCGAGGCCGCAGAACCAGTCGATGACCGACTCGTCCGCCTCGGGCGCGAGCAAGCCGATCGCGCGCGAGACCAGCGCCCGGTTGATGTCGCGATTGACCTGTGTGAAATCGGTCGGCCGAAACGGCAGGCGGATGCCGAATTCGGGCAAGCTGTATTCGAGACGCGACTCGCCTGCATCGATCAGGTGCGCCGAGTCGGGCCCTTTCGGCTGCAGCCACCACTCGACGCCGAATCGCGCCGCGAACTCGCGCAACCGATCGAGGTCGTCGCCCGCCAGCGGCTCGAGATGACGCAGGACGAGCGCCGTCGTCGCGTCGCCGACCGCGAGCTCGATCTGCGGAATGCGGTCGCGCGCGCGCATCGTGGCGACGAGCATGCGCAGCGGAACGATCATCGCGCTGACATGCGGCGGCAGGACGACGCAGCTCGTGATCTCGGCGACGAAGCTCGACTTGCGCTCGTGAAAGCCGACCAGCACCGTGCCCTTCTTCGCCACGTGGCGCACCGACAGGCGGGCCCGCTGCCGGTAGCCCCAGGCCGGTCCCTCGAGCGGGCGGAGGACCCGCTCGGGGCGCACCTTGCCGAGATGCCACAACGCGTCTTCGAGGGCGCGCTGCTTCGTCGCCACCTGCGCGGCGACGTGCAGGTGCTGCATTTTGCAGCCGCCGCAGACGCCGAAGTGCGGGCAACGCGGCGCCACGCGCTGCGAACTCTCGCGGCGCAGCGCGACGAGCGTAGCCTGCTCCCACTGGTACTTCCTGCGCCGCACGCTGACGCGGACTTCCTCGCCGGGCAGCGCGTCCTCGACGAAGACCACCTTGCCCTCGGCGTTGTGGGCGACGCCCTGCGCCTCGAGATCGAGCGACTCGATGCAAAGCCACTCCTCGCTGCTCGTCATGGGTCGCGATTATCGGAGTCGGCGCCACGCGCGCTGCTACACTTCGCCTCGCCAGGAGAGTGCTTCTTCATCGAAGCCGCCGAAGGCGCAGACCGGGCGTGGGTCCGGTCGAACGCTCAGGCATCAAGGACTGGCAGACGCCTGTGTACGGCAGGCGTTCCTCGCTGGAGAGAGGCCCGTCTCGCGCGGGTCCACCGAAGGGGCAAGCGGAGTCGCTCGCGGCGCCGCCAATCTCTCAGGTAAAGCGGACAGCAGGGCAAGAGTTCCCGCGCGGCTTCGGCCGCGAGGGCGTGCCCATTGCGCGGAGCGCCGATGTCCGATCCTGTTTCGCCCGACTCGCCGACGGCGCTGCTGCAGACGCCGCTGCACGATCTGCACCTCGAGCTCGGCGCGAAGATGGTGCCTTTCGCCGGCTACGCGATGCCGGTGTCCTATCGTCAGGGCATCCTTGCCGAGCACCGGCAGTGCCGCGAATCGGCCGTGCTCTTCGACGTCTCGCACATGGGCCAGCTTCGCCTGGTCGGGAGCGGCGCGGCGACGGCGCTCGAGTCGCTCGTTCCACAGGACATCGTCGACCTGCCGCTCGGCAAGCAGCGCTACGCCCTGTTCACGAACGACGCCGGCGGACTGCTCGACGACCTGATGGTGACGCGCCGCGACGACCATCTGTTCCTGGTCGTCAACGCCGCGTGCAAGGCCGCCGACACCTCCCGCCTACAGGCACGCATCGGCAGCCGGTGCGGCATCGAGCCGCAGCCCGGGCGCGCGCTCCTTGCCCTGCAAGGGCCGAAAGCGGCCGAGGTCATGGCAGGCCTCGCCCCCGCCCTGACGAGACTCACCTTCATGAGCGGCGCCGAGGCGAAGGTCGCCGGCATCGCCTGTTTCGTGACGCGTTCGGGCTATACCGGCGAAGACGGCTTCGAGATCTCGGTCGCGGCCGGCGACGCCGAAGCACTGGCCCGCGCCATCCTCGCCGAGGCCGAGGTCGCTCCCGCCGGCCTCGGCGCGCGCGATACGCTGCGCCTCGAGGCGGGCCTGTGCCTCTACGGGCACGACATCGACGCGACGACGACGCCGGCCGAAGCGGCGCTGACCTGGGCGATCCAGAAAGTGCGCCGCCCGGGAGGCGCGCGCGCCGGCGGCTACCCGGGCGCGGCGACGATCGGTCGCCAGCTCGCCGAAGGCGCGCCGAGAAAACGCGTCGGCCTGGTCGGCCTGGAGCGCACGCCGGTGCGCGAAGGCGCCCCGCTCTTCGACGCTGCCGGCGCGCCGATCGGTCGCGTCACGAGCGGAACGATCGGGCCGAGCGTCGACGCGGCCATCGCCCTGGCCTACGTCGACGCCGCGCACACGGCGACCGGCACCCTCGTCCACGCGGAGGTCCGCGGCAAGCGCCAGCCGATGCGCACGGCGACGCTGCCGTTCGCGCCGCATCACTACTTTCGCGGCTGATCGCCGCATCCTCGTCGCCACGAATCAGGAGCCCGCGATGACCGTCAAGTACACGAACGACCACGAGTGGATCGATACGAGCGACGCCGCCGCGGCGACGGTCGGAATCACGCAGCACGCGCAGGACGCGCTCGGCGACGTCGTCTTCGTCGATCTGCCGTCGATCGGTGCGAGCTTCAAGAAGGGCGAGGTCGCCGGCGTCGTCGAATCGGTGAAGGCCGCCGCCGACATCTTCATGCCGGCGTCGGGCGAGATCGTCGCCGTCAACGAAGCACTGCGTGCCGACCCGTCGCTCGCCAACACCGACCCGCTCTCCTCGGGCTGGTTCTTCAAGGTCAAGCTGGCCGACCCGGCCGAGACCTCCGAGCTCCTCGACCAGACGGCGTACGACGAGTTCGCCAAGAACGCCTGATCCTGCGGCGCCCTTTTTTCGCCCCTGCCGCGAGGCCCGTCCGATGCTGATGTCCGCCCTCAAACCGCTCGCCGAGCTCGAGAACGCGTCCGAGTTCGTCGCCCGTCACATCGGCATCGACGCTGCAGCCGAGCAGACGATGCTGGCGGCGATCGGCGCAGTCTCGCGTCGCGCCCTCGTCGAAGCGATCGTTCCGGCGTCGATAGCGCACCCCGGGGCGATGCGCCTGCCGGCTGCGATCGGCGAGGCCGAGGCGCTCGCCGAGCTGCGGGAGATCGCGGCGAAGAACCGCGTCCTGAAGAGCTTCATCGGTCAGGGCTATCACGGCACGCACACGCCGGGAGTCATCCTGCGCAACGTCCTCGAGAGTCCGGCCTGGTACACGGCGTATACGCCGTACCAGGCGGAGATTTCGCAAGGCCGCCTCGAGGCGCTCGTCAACTTCCAGACCATGGTCTGCGACCTGACGGGAATGGCGATCGCCGGAGCGTCGATGCTCGACGAGGCGACCGCCGCCGCCGAGGCGATGACGCTCGCGTTGCGCGCCGGCGGCGCCGGCAAGGCTCCTCGCTCGAGCATCTTTTTCGTCGCCGACGACGTGCTGCCGCAGACGCTCGAAGTCGTGCTGACGCGCGCGGCGCCACTCGGCATCACGGTGACCACCGGTCCCGTCGCTGCGGCCGGCGCTGCCGATGCCTTCGCCGTGCTCCTGCAGTACCCGGGCGTCAACGGCGCCATCGTCGATCTCAAGCCGATCGTCGACGCAGTGCACGGCAAAGGCGGCGTCGCCATCGTCGCCGCCGACCTGCTGGCGCTCACGCTACTCGTTCCGCCGGGCGAGCTCGGCGCCGACATCTGCGTCGGCAACACGCAGCGCTTCGGCATGCCGATGGGCAACGGCGGCCCGCACGCCGCGTACCTCGCAACCAAGGACGAGTTCAAGCGCTCGATGCCGGGGCGCCTCGTCGGCGTCAGCGTCGACGCGCACGGCCGGCCGGCGTATCGCCTGGCCCTGCAGACGCGCGAGCAGCACATCCGCCGCGAGAAGGCGACAAGCAACATCTGCACGGCGCAGGTGCTGCCCGCCGTCGTCGCGAGCATGTACGCCGTCTATCACGGCCCCGGCGGGCTGACGCGGATCGCGCGGCGCGTCGCCGGCCTGGCGGCTGTCCTCGCCTCCGGGTTGAAGGCAATGGGGCTGGCGCGGCGCAACGAGCACGCCTTCGACACGCTCGAGATCGACACCGGCGCCAGCACCGCCGCCGTGCTGGCGGCCGCCGCGAGCCATGGAATGAACCTGCGCCGCGCGACCGTGACGAGCGTCGGCATCAGCCTCGACGAGACGACGACGCGCGCCGACGTCGAGGCGATCTGGGCCGCCTTCGCCGCCGCCGGCTGCGGCAACGCGCCGAAGGACGCCTGGGCGCACGCCGACAAGGGCGTCGCGTCGCTGATTCCCGCGCACGCGCAGCGCTCGAGCGCCTTCTTGACGCACCCCACTTTCGACCGGCACCGCTCGGAGACGGCGATGCTGCGCTACCTGCGCCAGCTCGCCGACAAGGACCTCGCCCTCGACCGCTCGATGATCCCGCTCGGCTCGTGCACGATGAAGCTGAACGCGACGAGCGAGATGATCCCGATCACCTGGCCCGAGTTCGCAAACATCCACCCGTTTGCACCGACCGAGCAGCGCGCCGGCTACGACTCCTTGCGCGTGCAGCTCGAAGCGTGGCTGTGCGAAGCGACCGGCTACGCCGCCGTCAGCCTGCAGCCGAACGCCGGCTCGCAGGGCGAATACGCGGGCCTGCTCGCGATCCGCGCCTGGCACGCGTCGCGCGGACAAGGCAGGCGCACCGTCTGCCTCATCCCGGAATCGGCGCACGGAACGAATCCGGCGAGCGCGCACATGGCCGGGATGCAGGTCGTCGTCACCAAGTGCGACGCCGACGGCAACGTCGACCTCGCCGACCTCGAGGCCAAGTGCGTCCAGCACCACGACCGCCTGGCGGCTGTGATGATCACCTACCCCTCGACCTACGGCGTGTTCGAGCGCAAGGTCAAGGAGCTGTGCGCGATCGTCCATGCGCACGGCGGGCGCGTCTACGTCGACGGCGCCAACATGAACGCGCTCGTCGGCATCGCCGCGCCGGGCGAGTTCGGCGGCGATGTCAGCCATCTCAACCTGCACAAGACCTTCTGCATTCCGCACGGCGGCGGCGGGCCGGGGGTCGGCCCCGTCTGCGTCGTCGCCGACCTGCAGCCGTTTCTTCCCGGGCACGCTGCGAGCGGCCAGCCCGGGAACGGCGTCGGCGCCGTCGCGGCGGCGCCGCTCGGCAACGCCGCGGTACTGCCGATCAGCTGGATGTACATGCGGATGATGGGCGCCGCCGGCCTGACGCGCGCGACCGAGACGGCGATCCTGTCCGCCAACTACATCGCGGCGCGCCTGGCCGGCCACTACGAGCTGCACTTCAGCGGCAACGTCGCAGGCATCAGGGGCGGCGGCGTAGCCCACGAATGCATCCTCGATCTGCGCCCGCTCAAGGAGTCGACGGGAGGCGCGAACGGCATCAGCGCCGAAGACGTCGCCAAGCGCCTCATCGACTACGGCTTTCACGCGCCGACACTGAGCTTTCCGGTCGCCGGCACCTTGATGGTCGAGCCGACGGAAAGCGAACCGCTCGACGAGCTCGACCGTTTCTGCGACGCGATGATCGCGATCCGCGCCGAGATCGCCAAAGTCGAGCGCGGCGAGTGGCCGCGTGACGACAACCCGCTGAAGGGCGCGCCGCACACCGCCGAGTCGCTCCTCACGACCGGGTGGCCGCACGCCTATACGCGCGAGGAGGCGGCGTATCCGCTGCCGGCCCTGCGCCACGACAAGTACTGGTCGCCGGTCGGCCGCGTCGATAACGTCTGGGGCGACCGCAACCTGTCGTGCTCGTGCCCGCCGATGTCGGCCTACGAGAGCTAGCAACGTCCGTCTCCCGCGCTTCCTTGGAACGCCTTATGCATGCCCCGATGGCATCGCAACCGGCCGCAAGGGACCGCTCATGCCGACCACCGCGCTCGACAAGACCACGTTTTCTCACGGCAAGCCGGACGACACTCCCTGGCGCAGCGACGGCCTGCGCGACTTCTTCCTCTACAAGGACCTGGGCATCGAGAAAGCGACCGGTGGCCGCGTCATCGCCCAGTTGGTCAAGGCCAACATGGCACCGGAGAAGGGCACCGGGTGGCACCGGCACGGAGCCGATTTCCACATCGTGCTGATGCTCAAGGGCTGGGCCCGCTTCATGTACGAGGACCAGGAAACGCTGGTCGCCGCCGGCGACTGCGTGCACCAGCGGCCGGGAATCGTCCACTTCCTGTTCGACTATTCGCCCGACATGGAATACCTCGAGGTCGTCAGCCCCGCGGATTTCAGCACCGTCGAGATGCCGGCGCCCTGCCCGGTTCCGGAGCCCGCGACCTGGTGAGAGGAGCGGTTCAGAAGTCCATGTCGAGCTCTTCGATGTCGTCGGGCTCGCGCCGCGCCGCGGCGACCCATCCCTTCATCTCGGGCATTGCCATGATCGTCTGGCAGTAGCCGAGGCAGGGCTTGTTGAGCTTGACGTCGTAGGTGAGAAAGCGGGTCACGACGGGCGCGAACATGGCGTCGGCCATCGTCCGCCGGGCGCCGAACAGGTACGGGCCACCGTACGAGGCCAGGCAACCGGTCCAGATCTCGACGATGCGGTCGATGTCGGGCTGCGCGCCGGCCCAGATCTTGTAGCCCGGGTGGTGCGCCTTCAGATTCATCGGTAACGCGGAGCGCAGGTTGGCAAAGCCCGAGTTCATCTCGCCACTCACCGAGCGGCAGTGCGCCCGGGCGAGCCGGTCCTTCGGCAACAGGCCGGCCTCGGGCCGGATCTCGTCGAGGTACTGGGCGATCGCCAGCGTGTTCCACACCTTCGCGCCGTCGTGCGTCAGGCAGGGAACCAGGATCGACGGCGCGAGCAACAGCAACTCCTTGCGTGCATCGGCGTCGTCGGGCGAAACCATGACCTCGTCGAAGTCGATCTCGGCAAAGCGCGCCAGCAGCCAGCCGCGCAACGACCACGACGAATAGTTCTTGCTGCTGATCGTCAGCGCCGCACGGACCGCGCTCGCCTTTGGCTTGGCGCGCGCCGCCGGCTTCGTCGGATCGGCCCTGGGCGCGGATTTGGGCCGGGCGGACGCGGCGACNACGGGACTCATGCACCGCGCTGACGCAATCGGTGTGCCATCCCTGGTGTGCCGTCGCGTCCAAATCCGAGCGCACGGCTGGCGCACAAGTTGCTCGCCCCGTGCACAACACTGAAGCGGCGCACCCCATGATGTATCACGCGTACCAGGCCCAGGCCGACTGGCTGTGGCCTGCGCGGATGCTCTCGAAGCTGACGGCTCCCCTGCTCGAAGACGAGAGCTTCGATCTGCCGACTCGCCCGGCGCAGCGCCGGCTCGCCGCGACCTGCCGCGTGCTCGAGCTCGCCGAGGTGACGCACCGGAGGCCCGCCTGGGAGATCGAGACCGTGCCGGTCGGCGGCGACGCCGTGCCCGTCGTCGAAGAGGCGGTGTGGACGACGCCGTTCGCGACGCTGCTGCGCTTTCGCAAGGAAGGCGCGCCGACGCAACCAAAGGTGCTCGTCGTCGCGCCGATGTCCGGGCACTTCGCGACCTTGCTGCGGGACACGGTGCGTACGCTTCTCGCCGACCACGACGTGCACGTCACGGACTGGCACAACGTGCGCGACGTCCCGCTCTCGGCCGGCCGCTTCGGCCTCGACGAATACACCGAGCACCTGATCGATTTCCTCGCCGCGATGGGGCCGGGCGCGCACGTCGTCGCCGTCTGCCAACCGTGCGTCGCCGCGCTCGCCGCGACGGCGCTGATGGCCGAGGACGCGCACCCGGCGACTCCGGCGAGCCTGACGCTGATGGCCGGCCCGATCGACTGCCGTATCAGCCCGACCGCCGTCAACGCGCTGGCGACGTCGAAGCCGATCTCATGGTTCGAGCAGAACCTGATCAGCCGAGTGCCTTGGCACCACGCCGGGGCCGGGCGTCGCGTCTATCCGGGCTTCATGCAGCTTTCGGCATTCATGAGCATGAACAAGGAGCGGCACGCGACCGCGTTTCGCGAATACTGGGCGAACCTGGTCGCGCAGGAGCGCGAGAAGGCGGAAACGACGCGCAGCTTCTACGCCGAGTACATGGCCGTATCGGATCTCGCCGCCGAGTTCTACCTCGAGACGGTGCAGCAGGTCTTCCAGGACTACGCCCTGCCGCGCGGCGAGCTGAAAGTGCGCGGCCGACGCGTCGACCCGAGGGCGATCCGGCGCACGGCGCTCGTCACCATCGAAGGCGAGAAGGACGACATCTGCGCCGTCGGCCAGACGCTCGCGGCGCAGGAGCTGTGCAGCAGCCTGCGCCCGTACATGCGCACGCACTACGTGCAACCCGGCGTCGGTCACTACGGCGTGTTCAGCGGCAGGCGCTGGCAAAGCCAGATCTATCCGGTCGTGCGCGGCGTTGTCCACGTCTCGCAGTGAGAAGGCGCGAATAAACCTACCGCGCGACCCGATCTTGCGTCTGCGATGCTCGCCGTACCCAAGTACGGCTGCGCTTCTCTCCGCAACCTCGGGCCGCTCGCTACGGTTTCTTCCCGCCTTCTCGCGCTAGTCCTTCGAAGCGGGCATGAAGGCCGGGGTGGCACCGCCGCTCGCGGGCAGCGTGGCGGGCTTGCGCTTCTCGCGCACCAGGTAGGAATAGAGAACGGGAACGACGACCAGCGTCAGGAGCGTCGAGGTGATGACGCCGCCGATGATGGCGCGCCCCATCGGCGCCTGGATCTCTCCGCCTTCGTTCAGCGCCAGCGCCAGCGGCAGCATGCCGAAGACCATCGCCGCCGTCGTCATGATGATCGGCCGCATCCGCACGAGGCCGGCTTGTAGCAGCGCCTCCGGAACCGAAAGCCCGGCACGCCGGCCGTGGTTGGCGAAGTCGACGAGCAGGATCGCGTTCTTCGTGACCAGCCCCATCAGCATGACGAGACCGATCATCGAGAACAGGTTCAATGTCGAGCGCGTCACGAGCAAGGCGAGCATGACGCCGATCAGCGCCAGCGGCAGCGAGGCCATGATCGCGAGCGGCTGCAGGAAGCTGCCGAACTGCGACGCCAGCACGATGTAGATGAAGATGACGGCCGCCGCCAGCGCGAGCAGGACGCCCCGGAAGGCTTCCTCCTGGTCCTTGGTCTGGCCGCCGACGTCGAAGCGGTAGCCCGGCGGCAGCTGCGTGTCCTTCACGATCTTCTGCACGTCCGCGCCGACGTCGCCGCTCGGCCGGTCCTGCGTGCCGGCGTAGATCGCCTGGCGGCGCTGCAGGTCCTGCCGCTTGATGACGACCGGGTTGACGACGGTAACGACGTCGGCGACGCGCGACAGGGCGATCGGCGTCCCGTCCTTCGCGTACGCGACCGGCAGGCTGTCGAGCTGGGCGACGTTCTCGCGCGAGCTCTGCGGCAGGCGCAGCTCGACGTCGACCTGTTCGCCGTCGGGCGAGGTCCACCAGGTCGCGACGTCGCCGTTGACGAAGCTGCGCAGGCTGGTGGCGAGTTGCGTCGTCGTCAGGCCGAGCTCGCGCACGGCGCCGGGCTTGAGGCGCACGGCATACGCCGGCATCCCCGGCAGCACCGAGGTCGTCAGGTCGGCGATGCCGCGTACCTTGGCGACCTTGTCGCGCAGGCGCAGCACCTCGGTCTCGAGCACCTCCGGATCGGGGCCGAGCAAGGCGACGTAGATCGGCCGGTTGCCGAGCGTCACGTCGATCCCCGCGATCGGCTTCAAGGCGGCGCGCAAGGCCTGCTCGACGTCCTTCTGGCTGCGCTTGCGCTCGTGCGGCTTGACCAGCTGGATGCTGAGGTTGGCAGAGTTGCGACTGCCGTTGCCCGTATCGCCGACGGTCGTCGAGACCATGCGGATCTCGGAGAACGACTTCACCACGTCCTCGACCTGGCGCAGCTTCTCGCTGCCGCGCTCGAGGCTGGTGCCGACCGGCAAGGTCACGTCCATCTGGATGTAGCTGTTGTCGCTGTCCGGGATGAACTCGGTCCCGACCAGCGGCGCCAGCAGGATGGCGCCGACGAAGCTGCCGATCCCGGCGAGCATGACGACGGCGCGCGGCGTGATCGTCGCGAAACGCAAGTGGCGCGGACCGGTCGACTGGCGACGACCATCGTCGCCGAACGACCGACCCCACGCCGGCAGCGGCGGAACGAGGACGCGATAGCGGCGACCCGAGAAGATCCAGTGGATCAAGCGCTCGTAGACGCCGTGCAGCAGCTCGAGGAAGCGGTCGGTCCCGCGCATCAGCGCCCCGAGCCCGGGCAGCTGCAGGAGCCGGTTCGACGGCGGATCGCGCCAGACGCTCGAGAGCATCGGATCGAGCGTGAAGCTGACGAATAGCGAGACCAGCACGGCGACGGCGACGGTCACGCCGAACGGGAAGAAGAACTTGCCGACGATCCCCTTCATGAACGCGACCGGGATGAACACGGCGCAGATCGCGAAGGTCGTCGCCATCACCGCCAGGCCGATCTCCTCGGTTCCCTCGCTCGCCGCCGTGCGGTGGCTCTTGCCCATGTGCACGTGGCGGACGATGTTCTCGCGTACGACGATGGCGTCATCGATGAGCAGGCCGATGCACAGCGACAGCGCCAACAGCGNCAGCGCCAGCATCGTCATGAAGTTGAGCGTGAAGCCGAACAGGAAGACGGCGATGAACGAGGCGATCACCGCGATCGGCAGCGTCAGGCCGGTGATGATCGTGCTGCGCCAGCTGTGCAGGAACAGGAAGACGATCGCCACCGTCAGCAACGCGCCTTCGATAAGCGTGTTGCGCACGCCGTCGAGCGAACGCGCGACCCAGTCGCTATCGGCGTAGACGAGACGCAGCTCGACGCCGGGCGGCAGGCTCTGGCGCAGCTCCGCGGCGGCCGCCTTGACGGCCTCGCCGGTGTCGACGATGTTCGCGTCCTGCTGCTTGAAGACCTGGAACGAGATCGCCGGAACGCCGTCGACGCGCGAGATCGAGTCGGGCTCGCGCTCGCGCTCGACGAGCGTGCCCAGGTCGGCGAGACGGACGACGCTGCCGTCGCGGCTGGCGACGACGATGTCGGCGAACGCCTTGGCGTCGCGGATCCGGCCCTCGACGCGAACGATCGCGTCCTCCTTCGACCCGCTGAGCAGCCCGACCGGCATGTCGGCGTTGGCGCGTTGCAACGCCGCCGAGACGTCGGCCGGGGTCAGCTGGTAGGCACGCAGGCGCTGCGGGTCGAGGTCGATGCGGACCTGGCGGACCGTCAAGCCGCCGACGTCGACGCGGGCGACGCCGCTGGCGCGCTCGAGGCGCCTCCTCACCACCTGGTCGGCGAGCAGCGACAGCTCGCGCGAGCTGCGGTCGGCGCCGAGCAGCGACAGATAGACCGTCGGCTGCGCGTTGTCGCCGTCGAAGCGCGACACGAACGGCTGCTTCGCGTCGCGCGGGAAGTTCGGCTGGACCGTCGCGATCTTGTCGCGTACGTCCTGCACCGCGCGGTTCATGTCGGCGCTGACCTGGAACTCGACGGCCGTCTCGCTGCGCCCTTCGAGGCTGTTCGAGCGGATCATCTTGATCCCGGCGATGCCGTTGAGCGCCAACTCGATCGGCCGCGTCAGCTCGCTCTCGGTCGCCTCCGGCGAAGCACCCGGATAGGCGACGCTGACGAAGACGATGGGCGGCGAGATGTCGGGCAGTCGCTCGACGCGCAGCTGGCTGTATGAGAACAGGCCGAGGACGCACAGCGCGGCCATGACCATGGTCGCGAAGACCGGGTTGTTGATCGAGACGCGGGTGAACCACATGGCGTGCGTGCGCCAACCCCTAGGACGGCGTCGCCGGCGTCGACGAGGCGAGAGCGCGCGCCGGCGCCGACGCGCTTGCTCCGCCGCGCTGCGCGACGACGCGGGCCGGTGCGCCTTCCTTCAGGTTGTCGAAGCGTGCCGCGAGGATCTGCGCTTCGCTGCCGATGCCCTTGCTCACCTCGACGCGGCCGGCCGCAGGGTCCTTGCGGCCGGTGATGACGAGACGGCGAACCAGCGCCCCGTTCTCGATCGTCCAGACGAAGTCCTGCCCCGACGCCTGGCCGACGGCACCCGAGGGAACCGTCAGGCGCTGCGCGTCGTCGGCGAGCACGACCCGCGCCTGCGCGTACTGGCCGGCGCGAAAGCGCTCGTCCTTGTTATCGAGGACGACGACGACGCCGATCGCCCGGGTTCCGGCTTCCGCCGCCGGTGCGATGCGGTCGATGCGGCCGGGGACCGGATCGTCCTGCCCTTCGACCTTGACCTCGACGGCCAGGCCCGGGCGAAGCAGCGAAACCTCGTGCGTGCCGACGCTGCCGGCAAGCTCGAGCGTCGACAGGTCGACGACCGTCACGACCTGCTGCTCGGCGCTGACCTTCTCGCCCGGAACGACGTGGCGCTTGCCGACGATGCCGGAGATCGGTGCCGCCAGCGTCGCCTCCTTGACGCCGATGCGCGAGACGGCGAGCTGTGCCTGCGCCGACTTCAGCTGCGCGCGCGCCGAGTCGAGCCTGGCTTGCGACGTCTGCAAGGCCGTCGAGGAAATGAAGTTCTGGCTCGCCAGGCCGACGTTGGCCGTGTGCTGGCGCTCGGCCTCGAGCAGGCTCGCCTGCGCCGACTCGACGAGGGCGGCACGGTCGCTGACCCGGGTCTGCAGATCGGCGAGATCGATCTCGCCGATGACCTGGCCGGCGCGCACCCGGCTGCCCTCGGCGACGTTCAGCGCCAGCAAGGTCCCGGGCGCCTTGGCGCGAACGATCGCGGTGCGCGGGGCGACGAGGGGGCCCGAGAACTCGACGACGAGCGGCATCGCCGCAAGGACCGGACGCGCCACCTCGGCCGGAGTGAACTCGAGCGTGACGTCGACCTTGCCTTTGCCGTCGCTGCCGGGCCTGGCGGAGTTGCCGCCGGCGCGTTGCGCCAGCGTCAGGCCGAGCGCGACGACGACGACTCCGCCGAGGGCCCCTCCCAGCCAGATTCCGCGCCTCTTGTTCCTCGCCGAAATTTGCATGGCCGCGAGTGTAGAAGCGCGTCCCGCGGGCGGCGCACTGCGTGCGACCAACTGCGGATTCGTGGGGTTCGGCGGCAGCGCGCAGCGATGAAAGGAAGCTTCGGAAACGACGGCCCTCAGCCTCCGGGGCGCTCGAGCACGAGGGCGCGCCGGCAGCTGAAGGCAGCGGCGACGG
>JGI24140J50213_10000722_pt1 | contig 15266 bp, 19 predicted proteins | sample BarGraIncu00222A_FD_50213 | JGI IMG/M metagenome (IMG submission 50213)
GTGGCCCCGGTGGCCCCGGTGGCCCCGGTGGCCCCGCTGCTCACGCTGACACGCGTCGGGGGACCCGCCATACAACGACCGCCGTGCCCGCTGCGATAAGGGCGAGACCCACGAGCTGAGGTGCCAGGGACTGGATGCCGGCAGCCGATTGGAGTAGCGCGGTCACCAGTGCGCTGGCCACCAGCACCGAGGTGACATCGACGGCCCGGGCCCTCGAGAGGGCGGTCATCCATGTCCCGACGTAGCCGGCCAGGAGCAGACCGGTGAGCAGGACCCAGCCGACCGGACCGACGCCCAGTGACAGCAGCGCCCCGAGTGCCCCGGTGGCCGCCAGGTAGACGAGGAGCGTCGCCGAACCGACGCCCATGCGGACGAGCGACAGTGTCGCCGGTGCGACATCGGCCATCAGGCGCCTGGCCATGATCACCTCCACGGCCCACAGGACCGTCGCCGCCATCACCAGCACGTCGCCGGATCCGGCGTCGAAGTGCCCGTTCGACAAGGACAGCGCAACCTCGCCCCCGATGAGCAGGGCGATGGCACCCATGTTCCAGCCGGTGACCCGTTCGTGAAGGAAGGGCACGCCCAGCACGGCGACCCAGATGACCAGGGTGTCCCGGCCCAGGGCGGCCGGCGTGGCCGCGGTCCGGGCCAAACCGTTGAAGAACAACACGAAGGCAAGTCCGCCGCCCACCACACCGACATAGCCGAGCCCGATCCACTGGAGCAGGCCCGGCCGGGCGCCGGTGCCGGACTTGGAGACAGGGGTTCGGTGTGGCGCGTCGATCCAACGGGCGGCCGCAGTTCCCGAACTCCTTCGGCGCCACGCGCCCGCCAGCAGCGCCCCAATGGCCAACGCCGCGAAGGCGACCAGGTTCTTGGCCGTCGTGTACACCGAAGGCGAGGGGACCGCGTGCACGCCGTAGCTGTTCACGAACACCGATACTCCGCTGATCACTGCAGTGATCCCCGCTACCGCGACGCCCCCGAGGCCGGCCCCCGCCGATGTGGCCGGCTCGTCGCTCACCGGCCGGCCCCCANGTGCACTGGGACGTCGATTCCGCCGGATCGCAGTTCGGCGACCACCGACTCGGCCTCGCTCTCGTCGACCCGGTCGATGGCATACCCGCTGTGGACGACCAGCCAGTCGCCGGGTTCAGGCTCCGGCGGTTCCAGGGCGAGCAGCGATACCCGGTGTCGGTTCCCCTCGACATCCTCAACCACGACGGCGCCGGGTTCTGCCGGGGCCACTACACGGTGCAATCGGCTTGTGCACATCATTCGACCTCCTCGATCAGTTTCATCACATGACGGGCCGCGTGGGGCACGGCCCGGTCGACCGCCGGGCTCAGGCCCGTGCCTTGGCCGAAGTCGTCCCCCTCTATGCCCACCACCACCACCCGCTTCGGAGCGTTGCCTACCGCCCGGGCCAGTCGGAGCACTCCGGCCAGTCCGATCCCGTGGGTGCTGGTGGTCCCTGCTGGAACGCCACCCGACTCCCCCTCGGGTGCAGTACCCACCTCGATCAGCTGAACGGTGCCCGGCTCGGCTCCGGAGTGCACGGCATCGATCACGACGGCCAATTCGGCTCCGTCCCAGAGGCCGAGGAGGTCGAGGGGGTCGGCGATCGGCCCGAGGTTGGCCACACCGTCGAAGAGCTCGGCGACTCGATCGGCAACGGCAGGGCCTGCGCCGTCGTCGCGGCGGTACTCACTCCCCATCCCGACCACCACCACCCGTAGCGCGGGCGACGTCCCGTCGTGCTCGTTCACTGCCGGACCACCGTGACGTCGAGGAAGTGGGCAGCGCACGAGATGCACGGGTCGTGATTGCGTACTGCCTGTTCGCACCGCCAGGTGAGCTCGTCGTCAGGAAGTTCGAGAGCTGCCTGGGCCACTCGGCGGAGGTCGGATTCGATGGTGATCTGGTTCTGCGAGGTGGGGGGCACGATACGGGCCGTTCGAATCAGACCGTTGCCATCGAGTTCGTAGCGGTGGAACAGCAGGCCTCGTGGAGCTTCGGTGGCGCCGGTACCGACTCCGGCCCTCGGCTGCACGAATGCCGCGGGTGGGTCGGGGGGCTCATAGGCGGCAATCAACCTGAGCGCCTCGTGGCAGGCGAAGACCAGCTCCACCGCTCGCACGATGATGCTCCGGAACGGGTTCGTGCAGATCGTTCCGAGACCGGCACCTTCCGCTGCTTGGCGGGCTGGNTCGGGAAGTTCGGACGAGTTCANCGCATAACGGGCCAGCGGTCCGGTGAGGTAGTCGAGCCGGCCCCCGATCCGGGCGTGGAGCGCGGTGGACCTGGCCACATGCTCCTCGATGACCATGTCGGCAAAGCCGGCTGGGCTGGTGTCGAGTCCGTCGGATGAAGCGACCCGGTCGGACTCGATCGGGTACCGACCGGGGCTGCGCAGGGCGACGAAACGGTAGTCACCTTCGACATCGGGGAAGTCGAAGCCCCCCACCCACGCGACGGTGGCTACCGCGGCGTCAAGCGCCCTCCGTAGTGGTTCAACCAGTGCGCCCACCTCAGCCACCGTGGGGGCTCGGTAGAAGCCTCCGACCCGCACATTGACCGGGTGGATGGCCCTCCCTCCGACGGTCTCCATGATCAGGTTGCCGGTTCGTTTGAGTGCCAGCCCGCGCTCGACGGCGGCCCGGTCCCGCTCCGCCAGTTCGACCGCGTCGGCGCAGCCGAGGAAGTCGGGGGCGTGCAGCAGGTAGATGTGGAGGGCGTGGCTCTGGATCCACTCGCCACAGTAGAGAAGGCGGCGCAGCGCAGTGATTCGTTCGTCGACAGTGATGCCACAAGCGTCCTCTACGGCGGCGCAGGCGCTCATCTGGTAGGCCACCGGGCAGATCCCGCAGATCCGCGCCGTGATGTCCGGCGCCTCGCTCGCCAGCCTCCCTTCGAGCAGCGCCTCGAAGAAGCGGGGCGGCTCGAAAATGGAGAGGGCAACATCCTGCACGACGCCATCACGTACCTCGACTCGGAGCGAGCCCTCACCCTCCACCCGGGACAGGCCTTCAACTGCCACGGTGCGGTGCGCGCCCGATCCATGGGTCACGTGGACTCCTCCTCCTGCTCGTTCAATCCTGTCTCACTCGACGCTGCCAGGGCGGTCGCCTGGTTGCCGAAGACCGGGTTACCCACATAGAAGGTGGCGAACAATCGGGAGGCATCGACAGGTGCCATGCCCTCGCTGAGCAGGCGCCCGGCCAGAGCCTCGGGGTTGGCCCCTTCCGAGGGCCCGAAGCACCCGTAGCAACCGCGGCCGATCGATGGGCAGAGTGCACCGCAGCCGGCTCGGGTGACCGGGCCGAGGCAGGCGGTCCCTTTCGAGACGAGCAGGCAGACGGTGCCGCGGCCCTTGCACTGTTGGCACACGGTGTAGCCGGGGATGACCGGTCGGCGACCCACCAACTCGGCCGCGATCACCTCGAGTAGCTGGCGGCGGTCGATCGGGCAGCCCTGAAGCTCGAGGTCGACGGCCACATGGCCTGAGATCGGTGTCGAGGTGTCGAGCGAAGACACAAACTCGGGGTGTGGGTAGACCGTGCTGGCGTACGCACCATCTTCGGCGAAATTGCGCAGCGCCTGGATGCCCCCGGCAGTGGCACATGCGCCGATGGTGATGAGGCGGCGCGAGGACCGGCGGACCTCTCGGATCCGCTCGGCGTCTGCCTCAGTGGTGATCGACCCCTCGACGAGCGACACGTCATAGGGCCCTTCGACGTGGGCCCGGGACATCTCGGTGAAGTGGGCGATCGTGACGGCGCCGGTGATCGCCAGCAGTTCGTCCTCGCAGTCGAGGAGGCTCAACTGGCAGCCATCGCAGGATGCGAACTTCCAGACGGCCAGGGTAGGTCGGGTGTCCGTCACCGCTGGCGCTCCATGAACAGCCTGTCGGCCGTGCCCCCGAAGGGGACGATGGGACCGTCGCGGCAGACGAGGAGGGGTCCCAGCTGGCAGTGGCCGCAGAGCCCGATCGCGCACTGCATGTTCCGTTCGAGTGAGACCCGTATCCGCAGCGGATCGACCCCCCGNTCGGCCAGAGCACGGGCTGCGAAGCGCATCATGATCTCGGGCCCACAGGTCAAGGCCGCCGATCGGTCCGGATCGAACGGTGCCCCATCGAGGAGGGAGGTGACCACGCCGACCGGGCCCTCCCACCCCGGTGCGCCCACGTCGACGGTTACGGTCACATGGGCACCGGATCGGCGCCATTCCTCTAGGTCCTCGGCGAAGAGGATCTGTCCGGGCGAACGCGCTCCCACCACGACGAACACCTCTCCCCGTCCGGCCCGCCGCCTTTCGACCAGGTCCCGCACGGCGCCGCGCAGCGGGGCGAGACCGATTCCCCCGGCAACCACCACCACGTCGGCGCCATCCTCGAGTTCGTCGATGCCCCAGTTGGTCCCGAACGGCCCACGTACGCCCACGGTTGCGCCGATCGGCGCTATGCACAGCGCATGGGTCACCGCCCCCACGTCGCGAATGGAGTGCTCGATCGGGCCNGGGGCCCCAGGAGCACTGGAGATCGAGATGGCAACCTCGCCAACCCCGAACGCGGTGATCATGTTGAACTGGCCATGGGCGAATGCCGATGACGTCCGCCCGCTGGGGGACTCGAGGGCCAGGGTGACCACGTCGCCGACCTCGACCCGCCGCCCCACGATGCGGTAGAGCTCGGGGGTGAGCGGGCTGAGCAGTGTCGCCGGCTCCGATGACGATTCAGTGCGGGTGGTCATCACCAAGGCCGTAGAGGTCGAGGAGTCGGACACGGGTCGCCTGCAGCCGCTCGAGGAGCATCGACGACAGCCGCTCGAGGAGCGCGTAGCCGATCACCGGGTTTTGGCCGAGCTGGGTCCGGAGGCACTCGCTGTCGATGGCGAGCGTCGTCACCGGCTCGAGGGCACGGGCGTCGAAGTGCCAGCGGAACGGGGGCGAGACCCACGACAACCCGACCACGTGACCAGATTCGACGGTCTCGATGACGAGGCTTCCCTGTGCCGGTCGGTGGATCTCGATGGCCACCCGTCCCTGCTCGACCAGGTGGAGTGTGTCGGCCGGTGCGCCTTCGCTCAGCAGGAGTTCGCCGGNCTCGAAGTTCACACGTCTCACACAGCCTGCCACGAGCGTCGTGGTGCCCTCGGGGAGCCCGGCAAGGAAGCGATGGGCGCCGAGTGCCTCTTCCAACGACTCGGTCACGATGTCCGGCCCTCCCCGGCTGCCACTGCACCGTCGGTCGCCCGGATAGCCGCCGCCTCCTCGGTGAGATCGATACTGACTGGGCACCAGGCGATGCAACGACCACAGCCCACGCAACCCGACTCGCCGAACTGGTCCCACCAGGTCGAAAGCTTGTGGGTGAGCCACTGGCGGTAGCGGGATGCCGTGGTCGGTCGCACCGGCCCGCCGTGCAGATACGAGTGCTCCAGGTCAAAACAGGACGCCCAACGGCGCTGTCGTTCGACGGCGCCGGAAATGTCGCTCACGTCCTTGATGTCACTGCAGAAGCAGGTCGGGCAGACNAGCGTGCAGTTCCCACAGGACAGACAACGTTCGGCGACTTCTTCCCAGCGGGGGTGCTCGAGGTTGCGAGCAAGGAGGCCGGGCAGCCCCTCAGTGTCGAGGGAGCGGCCCATCTGGGCCTCGGCACGAGCCAGGACTGCTTGGCGTGCTGACCGGTCATCAGTGGTCACAGGCCGGTGGGAGACCTGGGCGAGTACCTCAGCCCCGGCCGCAGACCCGACCTGCGCGTAGAACCGGTGCTCGCTTTCGACCAGCTCGGTCAGTGCCAGGTCGTAGCCGGTGCCGGCGGACGGGCCGGTGCCCATGGATGTGCAGAAGCAGGTGCCAGCGGGTGTCCCGCACTCGGCTACCAGCACAAAAGCATCGTCGCGCCGTGCTGCATATCGATTGTCAGGCACATCGCCACCCCGGAGAACCCGGTCGAGTACTTCGAGCGCGGTCAATTCGCAAGGACGCGCCCCAATGATGGCGATCGGTCCTGCGGGTTCATCGGGTTCAGTGAGCGTCACCTGGCCGTCAGAGGTGGAGGTCCGCCACACCACTTCTTCCGGAGAGAAGAACTCCGACTTCCACGAGGCCGGGCCGACGGCCCAACGGAAGAGCTCGGGGCTTTGGTTCTGTTCCAGTCGGTACCGGCCGGGCTCCTGGTGGTCACGCCAGCCCAGGGGCAGGGCACCTGACCAGGCCACCTCACCGAGCACGATGGCCCCGTTGCGCGCAACCGGGCCCATCGTCCTGAAGCCCGTTGATCGAAGCCCCGCGATGAGCGCATCGAGACCACCACGGTCGATCACCGCCTCGTCGCCAACGTCCATGACTTCACCCTAAGAGCACAAGAGAAGCTTGGGAAGGGTCCAATGGCCCCACTCGGAACTCGTCGGAATACCTTTAACGACAGCCCGGCGTATTCACTTCCGGTCGCGCAGCACCAATACTGGGCAGTGGGCATTGGTGACGCAGTGCTCGCTCACCGAGCCCAGAAGCATGCCGGCAAACCCGCCGTGACCGCGACTGCCGACGACGAGCAGATCCGCTCCCTGGGACGCCTTCACCAGCAAGGGGGCAGGATGACCCTCGATGACGGTCGCCTGGATGGAGACGCTGGGATGTGCTTCACGGACCGGTTCGAGAACCTGGTCGAGCAGGGTCTCGCTGTCGTGTCCCGGATCGTAATCGGAGGGGATCGGGAGAGACCATCCGTAGNTGGTCGGCCATTCCCATGTCATCAGGACCTCGAGGATGGCTCCNGTGAGCTCTGCCTGGTGGGCAGCCCACTCTGCGACAGCCATCGAGGTCGGCGAACCGTCGATGCCAACGACGATTCGGTGGGTGGCTGCTGCTTGGGTGCTCGTCACGGCTGTCTCCTCTGAAGACTCGATCGTGCTGGGCCCGGGCCGGATCTCGGTCTCGGTCCCGCTGGTTTCGGCTGAAACGGTGTCGTGTTTGTGCTGGCCGACGATGACCACGGGGCATCGTGCGCGATGTACGCACTGTCGACTGACAGAGCCGAGCAACATGCCGCCGAATCAGCCACGGCCCGCGAACCCGCGACGAGGAGATCTGCTTCGGTATTCTCCCCAACGAGGGCAACGTCCGGCGAACCCTGGTAGGTCTTGTCCGCGATGCTGATTCCCGGTGCGATCCGCTCCGCCCCGCGGCAGCCTCGTCGATGACCTTTTGCATGGCCTGTTTCGCTTCACTCGGGGTCACGAAGACGTAGCCCGAGCCAAATGCGGTGACGATCTCGAGGACGNCACCAGTTCGCTGGGANTGGGCGGCCGCCCAGTCCCAGGCTGCGTTGGCGTTCTTCGACCCGTGGACACCGATCACGATCCGGTGTGTGGCGCTGGCTGCTCTCCTGCTCATACTCGGTGTGACTGCCACGGTTCCTACGCCTCCTCGCGTGTCACTGCTTCTCCACATGCAAGGCGACAGACCATCGCCTCCCTTCTTCCACGGTAGATCATCGGGCATGATCGATCTCATCAGCCGCCGGGTCCACGATGGTGCCCCTTGTACCTTTGAGTAGCTCGACCGCATCTTCGAGCCGACCGATCATCGCCCTGTTCCCTGTTGCCTCCACAAATCGACACGCGGCTTCGACCTTGGGTCCCATTGAGCCGGCGGGGAAGGGCTGTGCCCGGAGGGCTTCCGAGCTGATATGGCGGATTGAACGCGGGTGTTCCGTGCCAAAGCCGAGCTCGAAGTTGGCCACGTCGGTCAGAAGCAGGAAGGGCGTCGGCGTTCAGCTCCCTGGCCAGCAGTGCCGCCGTCAGGTCCTTATCAATGACCGCCTCGACTCCGTGTAGTTGACCGTCTGCACCACGGCAGACCGGTACGCCGCCCCCACCGGCACAGATGACAAGGGCACCATCGGCCAAAAGCACCCGGATAGTAGACATCTCGACCGGTGATTGTGGCTCGGGAAAGGCCACCACTCGCCTCCGGGGGCCGAGGCAAGACCAGCCGGTGCAAGCGGGGCCGCGCCGTGCCCGGCGAGCTGGCGGCTGACCGCGGGTGAGAGGACCGGTGTGGGCGTGCCATCGGAAGCCACGTGCCAGATGGGGCCGGACAAGGAGTCCGAGACCCAGGCGGTGTCGTCGATGTCGACCGTGATCCGGCCAGGATGCCCGCGAAACAAGAACATCGCGTCTGCGCAGTCGACCATCGACGGCTCGGAGGCAGCCGCAGAACGCAGCATGGTCGCCGGGCGACTCGATTCGGCAACGCGTGGCATGTCCGTCCTCTCAGTTCCTCGCCCGGTGACTCAGGCAGCGGGGTCGTACAGGGCGACGTGTTCGTCTCGGGCCTGGAGCACGANGAGGGCCAGCAGCTCCTCAGTGCGTGTCCGGCACAGCTCGGATGTCGACGTGCAACCGGCAGCAGCCTCGGCGGCAAGCTCGGCGGCCAGGGAGAGGAGGCGCTCCTGGCCACGTCCGAGGATGCGGACCAGCGCTGGGGAGAGTGCGCCCATAGTGACGTCCTCGTCGCGCACATGGGTCGCCAGTGCATCGAAGAGGTGCAGCGCTGCCTGCTCCAGGCGTTGCGGATCGTCGTCGTCAGCGGCGGCATGGACCTTGCGCGCCAGAGTCAGCAGGGCCTCAAGGGAGGTGCACACCATGCTCGCCTGTCCAGCGCTCTGGACACAGGCGAACCTGGGAGTGACGCGGGCCCCGGGCGGGTTGGGATGCATCAGCCATGGCTCAAGCCTCCTCGGCGGCCGTCGCGGCCATCACCCTTGCTGTATGACGGCTCTGCGTGACGTCGGCCCCGATGGCTCGACCGAACTTGTCGATGAACGCTTCTGCCGTCGACTGCCCGATGAAGCGGTCCATCGCCAGGTTGCCGAGTGGCGCCCCGATCATTCGAGTGGCAACGACCGCACGGGTGGGGGGCGCCNCCACGCTGCCGGCTGCAGGCGGCTTCGCGGTCGTGACTGCAGGCCTCATCAGCGCCTCCTCTTCTCGTCTGCCNTANATATTTTACCATATATATCTAGTCANCACTAGTNATAACTAGATCTATTTTGCATGCGCAGGCATCGGGAGGCCGACCACGGGAGCGCCGTCGGCCCCGTTGGCGGCCAAGGCCTCCCACACTTCGGGAGGGTCCGCGGCCGGTTGGCGGTCGTCCGCTGAGGTCCAGATGCCAATGCGGCCCAGATCCTCGCCACGACCCTACGACGCCTGACGCCTGACGCCTGACGCCTGACGCCTGACGCCTGACGCCTGGTCCCGGAGCCGGCGTCGCGATCGGTGACCGCTGGCGGTCCAGGTCCTCGGGTGAGACAATGCCGACAATGCTCGCTGCGTTCTCCATCACCCCGCTGGGCACCGGCGAGTCTGTCGGCGACCTGGTCGCCGAGACAGTCCGCATCGTGCGGGCGAGTGGCCTCCCCAACGAGACCAATGCCATGTTCACCAACGTCGAGGGCGAGTGGGACGAGATCATGGCTGTCATCAAGACATGCGTCGACACGATGGCCCAAGCCGCGCCGCGCGTCTCGGTCGTGGTGAAGCTGGACCACCGTCCGGGCGAACCGAGCGGCCGGCTGGGTCGAAAGGTGGAGTCGGTCGAACGCCGTGTGGCTTCGAGCGTGAAGGAGAGCTCCGCTGGAGTTGGGTGAACGATTGAGATCGGGTGCGTCAAGGAGGAGCGCGGCGTCGAGCGCCTGCGATCGGTAGCGGGCCGCGGTTCCAAACCGCAACCGAGCCGGCGTGCCCAAACCGCCTGATTCGGGACGCGTGAACACGGTGACGCCTACTGCTGTCGGTTCCTCATGGGTCGTCTGGAGCCAAGCATTCAGGGCGTCCAGATCACTTCGCTTCGGCGCTGTTGCTGCCTGACTTTCCCGGAGGGGACCCCCCCTTGCGGTACAAGGTCGACGCATCCATTGACCTGGCCGCGCAGGGCTCGACGTTGGGCGGTGCTGGCGGTCTGGATGTGATATAGCCTGCAGCCTGATGCTCTACCTCTCGAGTTTATCCGTGCGGCGCCGATTTTTCTCATCATGATGGGTCGCGCAGATCCGCCAACTTCGACAGGCGAATCGCAGCCGCGGGAGAGCGCAGCGGGGGGCTTCGAGCCAACGGAGGTAACGGAGCGAACCGCCGAGCGCCTCGCGCTCGGAAATGCACTCGAAGAGCGAACTGACGACATCGTCCGCTGGTGCCAGCTGAAGGCCGTGGATCAGTCAGGATCCACCTTGGAAGAGATCGCCGCGACGCCCTTGTGGGATATCACCCCCCTGGCGGTGCATGTGATCGTCAACTGGCTCAGGAGCGGTGTTTCGGCCAGTGACCGTGACCGCGAACGGATTGCTTCGGTGGGAAACGCGGCAGCAAAGCAGCGAGAGTTGCCCATGTCGCCGGCCCGCGTCAGCGCGCAACCGGACGCCGAGCCCGAGCCCGGTCCCGGGCCCGACCCGCAAGGGATCGCGCTCAACCACCTGTCGGTCGCTTTCCTCACCAGGGTCAACCTCTGGTGGAGCGAAGCGACTCGCACAGTGCTGGCCGAGGAGGCCGCCCGGTTGAAGATCAGCAAGGCCACACTCGACGAGGCCTGCGACATGGTGGTGAAGAGCTGTCACTCGAGCTTGGTGCGCATGGGAAAGCAGTACGACGCAGAGTTCCAATCTCTCTACGAGCGGCTGTCGCACCTTGCGCTCCACGACCCGCTCACGGGCCTCGTCAATCGGACCATGCTGGTCGATTGGCTCGACCGAGCGATTGCTCGATTGGCCCGGCATCCGGGAGGACTGGCCGTTGCCTTCATGGACTTGGACAACTTCAAGGACGTGAACGATGCGTACGGACACGCATGCGGGGACAAAGTGCTCATCGAGCTGGCATCACGTCTGGNCGCCCAGATGCGTCCCGAGGATGTCGTCGCCCGTTTCGGGGGTGACGAATTCGTCGCTATTTTCGGAGATCTGTCCGATCCGCTGGATGCGGCCCAGACGATAGCCGAGCGCCTGCACTCCATCGTCACAGAGCCGGTGAGGGTGAACGGAGAGGATTTCCACATGACCATCAGCATCGGGATCGCCGTCGTTCGGGGACCCGGTAGCCATTCGGATGAGGTCCTCGCTCTGGCCGACGCGGCCATGTACTCGGTCAAGAAGACGGGACGTAACAACATTGTCACCGTGGAGTGCGGCAAAGGCCCCAACCGGTCCGCTTCGCCACGGCCAGTGGGCTCCACTGTGCGCCGAAGCGGCAAGAGTTCCGACTCGTCCATCAACCCGTCTACGTAGCCGAGGACCTTGCGCTCGTCGGATTCGAGGCACTGTTGCGTTGGGACCAACCTGAGCGGGGAACCATCCCTCCGTTCGACTTCATTCCCATGGCCGAAGAATCAGGACTCGTGGTTGCCATCGGGGCGTGGGTCCTCGAAGAGGCGTGCCGCCAGGCAGTGACGTGGAGCTGTACCTTCGGGAGCACTCCTCGGATGGCGGTCAATGGCTCTGGCCGACAACTTGGCGAGCCCTCGTTCGTCGGCCACGTCGCCGACGTGTTGGCATCGACCGGTATGACCCTGCGCAGCTTGTACTCGAGATCACCGAGAGCGTTCTGCTCGGCGACCAGGCTGATTACGAGGCGGTGATGATCGCGTTGAAGGACCTCGGCGTTCAGCTGGCCATCGACGATTTCGGCACTGGCTACTCCTCGCTGGCCTGTCTCCATCGATTTCCGATCGACCAGCTCAAGGNGGATCGCGTCTTCGTGGCGGATGTGACTCTNAGAGGGCGAGNGGAACTGACTGCCGGNGGCTGGTGTCTGCAAGCCTCGCGTCGGGCGATGCCCTCACCGCTTTGGNCGCCGGGCGACGTGGTCGCGGACAAAGGTGAGGAGGAGGATGTGCTTGGCGGTGTCGTGCTCCATGAGCTCAACGAGCAGCGACCACAGAGTTGTGTCGCGGTACGGCTGCAGTTCCTTACGCAGGGCGCTCAGCTGTTTGCGGTCGGCGCGTTCGGCAGCGAGGAATCGCTCGGTGACCTCCTCGAGGGCGGGGTGGGGATTTCCATGCGGCAGGTTGGGCACGGTGTCGGCATCGTTCTTCCAGGCGATGCCCTCGCCGATGGCGGTGGCGATCTCGTGCATGATGCGGTGGTGGCGTACCTCGTCCTCGACCACCAATCGCAGCAGGTAGCGCGCCGCGTCCGGGGTGGCGGGCGCCTCGGCCATCTCCCGGTAGGAGACGATGAGGTCGGCCTCCGAAGAGACGTGGTCGGCCAGGTGACGGTAGAGCTTCTCCTCGAGAACGCTCAGGCCGTAGGGCACCGGTTCCGGTGAGGTCGTGGGGGTCATGGCTCCTCCTTCCGCCCGGCCTCCACTGCGCCGGGCTCGTCGTTTACGGCTACTCGCCGCGATGTCGGGAACCGGTGACGGCGCGTGCCACCTCCGCCGGAGCAGCCGACCAAGCACTCGCCACCACGTCCCGGGCGAAGGCTACCGCCTTTGCTTCGAGCTGGCGACGCGCGATGGCGTGAGGGGCACACTATTTCGATTAGGCCTCTGAGCTGGCACTGCGTGTCGACGTCGAGCTCGTCGGCAACGGTGTCGCGACCGTCGGTGACCCCTCGTGCCAGCACGGCCAGCACGGCCAGCACGGCCAGCACGGCCAGCACGGCCAGTTTGTCGTCCGCGAACGCCGGCCAGGGACGACCGGATCGAGACCGGCCCTCTCATCTCGTCTTCAGCACTCATGATTGCCTCCGGAAGGTGACCTGCCAGTCACCGCCGCCAATCTNGACCGCCTCNTACGAGTAGCCCTGTGCGCCGAGGACACCTTCAAGTGGAACCGGTTCGAACGGTGCCAGGACCACGAGCTCCTCGTGTTCGTCGAGGTCCGCGACCGTGGCCATGATCAGGTCGAACGGCTCATCACCTGCGGCGATGAGCGACGGGCATCGATGGTCGCCATGGTGGTCCTCCCTCTCCGGTAACTTGCCCGGCCGGTATGGTTGTTCTGGTTTCCACTAGAGTTATAGCCGAACGGTCCAAGGGGTCATCTACAGTCGCGGAGAACACGGATATGCCCGGTGAGACAGACCAGATCGGTTGTGACATCGACGCCGACAGCGTGTTGGCGTTGCCCGAGGCGCTGCTTGGTCCGTCCGAGAAAGACGAACCGGGCGGCACGATCCTCGCTGATCTCGGCGTCGACGGCGATGGCACGTTGCACTTGTGGCGAGCGATCTGTGAGGAGTTCGGCGAACGCACGCTGGGCTCGGAGATCGATCCCGATCTGTTCGATCCGGCAATGGCGGTGTTGGCGGTAGCAGCGTCAAGGGCTGCCGAACTAACCAGCGGAGGCCACCGTGACATCTGAGACAGCGCCTCCGGCGCCGAACGCGGGAGCATGGCAGGGACGCCCCCCCGGACTCCCGAGCGGCATCCCACCTCCGTCGGTGCCCCTGAGCTTTCTCGCCGCCGCGTCCCTCGGGCTGGTGGCGTGCGGCGCGGCGTTGGTCTGGTCCCGGGCCTTCGGCGTTGTGGATCCCACCGCCGACCAGGTGGTCGCGGCGGCGCATTTCGCCATGTTGGCAACTCTTTCGATGGGGGTACTCGGCGCCATCCATCAGTTCACGCCCGTGATCACCCAACGGCCGTTGCGCTCGGTACGGCTCTCCCGCGCCACATTCCTGAGCTGGCTGGCCGGTGCCTGGTTGCTGCCGTTCGGCTTTGCCAACCAGCAGGAGTCCGTCGTAGAAACCGGAGGGGCGTTCGCCGCCCTGGCCGTCACGTTGCTTGTGGTGAATGTTTCCGCGCCATTGTCGGTTCGCGGCAAAGGGGCACCGGTAACAGGATTGCGCTTTGCCATCGTCGGATTCGTGGTGACCGCTTGTTACGGGGTCGTCTACGTCATCGACCGCCGGGGGAACTGGTTCGACCTGAGCGGTCATGTGGTCCTGGCCCATGTCAGCGTCGGCCTGTTTGCCTGGTTGGGACTCACCTACGTCAGCGTGTCGGAGAAGCTCTGGCCGATGTTCCTCCTCGCCCATGTGCCGGGTCGGCGCCGCTCGGCGTGGCTTGCCGTGTGGGCCTTTCCCGGTGGGGTGCTCCTGCTTTCGCCCGGGCTGCTCCTCGGGTTGGTGTGGCTCGCGTGGTGCGGGGCGGCGATCCTGGCTGTCGGCCTCGGTGCGCACCTCTTCTCCATGATGATGCACGTCCGATATCGCCGCCGGAAGGCCGACCTGCACCTGCTGTTCGTGATCACGTCGGCGGTCTGGTTGGTCGTCGGCGCCGCCCTCGCTCTGGCGGCAGAGCTGACGATCGGGCGACATCACCATGCCGGCGTCGCATTGGTGGCGGCAGCAGTGGCGGCGTTCAGCGGCTGGCTGCTTGTGGCCCTGGTTGGCCACGCTCACAAAGTCGTGCCCTTCATTCTGTGGTCAGCGCTTCGAGGGCGCGGCATCGACAAGAAGGCGGACGGAACGCCGCTCATGTTCGCCGATCTCTACGACCATCGCTGGGCCGGCGTCGTCTACGCGCTCGTCACAGCAGGCGTTGCCGCGGTGTGCCTGGGATTCGCCGCGTCGATTGCGATCGCCATCGCTATTGGCGGCGGNCTGTTCGTCGTCACCGGGCTCTGTGTGGCGGCGAATCTGTCTGCGACACCAACTCGGCTGCTATCTGCCCCAGGCGNCGACCGCCTCGTCCGCGCGGAAGAGTCGACGGCTCCCTGATCTCCGGCCATGGTACCGAGACCCCGGGTCCGTTCGCCACGGGAATGGAGCTCCCTGGTCGAAGGCGGATCTGCACTCNACGAGCATCCGACCGCTCCGACGTGACGGAGCCCCAGCGCCGCAGCCTCATGCAGTTCCCGTCGACGCCGATGCTCAGGTACGTGCGATCGCGTGACATTCTCGCCCCATCCGGGCGGACGCAACGTCGCACAATCATTGGATTCAGGTTTCCCCCAGAACGGGGGGCCTTCCGATGCGTACCCGCCACACCTCGGGCCCAGACTCGACCGCGTCCCAAGTGAACTCACCGGCATGCTCGGCCTCGAACTGGTAACGGAGCGGTTTGGGATCGTGGTCGTTGACGAGCACATAGCCAGTCCCGGGGTCGAGGGCATGGTATTCGGCGAAGATCGTCTCGTGGCGCTGTGCCGGTGCCAGATGACGCACGTCGAGCTCACGATCCGCAGTCGCACCGTTGCCTTCCTCCGGCGAGCGGAACGCGACTGGCTCACTGGACACCAGCCTGACCAGTCGG
>JGI24140J50213_10000723_pt1 | contig 15263 bp, 15 predicted proteins | sample BarGraIncu00222A_FD_50213 | JGI IMG/M metagenome (IMG submission 50213)
GTGCGGTAGCGCAGGATCGATCCTCGGGTCACGCGCAGGGCCATCCTCAGAGCCTAACCGTCGGCGCCCGGCGTCCCGACGGCCCGGCTCTCGTCACGTACCAGCCGGTACCAGAAGAAGGCGACGAACAGCGCGAACAGCCACCACAACGCGACGTAGGCGACGTGCTGGAAGTAGAAGCCGGGCACCGCGCTGCCGGTCTTGGGCGAGGGGACGAGGGCGAGGCCCGCGGGGGCCGGCGGCTGCTGGGCGCGCAGGACCACGTACCCGTCGTACAACGGGTACGGCACCAGGCTGAGCAGGTCGACCGGGTTGGCCGCGGCAACCTGACCGGCCGGCAACGTCGTGCCCGGCGCGAGGCCGCCCGAGGGGTCGTCCGACGCGTCCAGCCGACCGGTCACGACGACCGGCCCGCTNGGCGACCCGAAAGTCGCAGCCGCCGCGGCCGACGGGACCCAGGCGCGCACGACGAGGACGCCGGCACCCGACGGCAGCCGTACGACGTCCAGCACCCACAGCCCGGCCTGGCCGCCCTGCGGGTGCCCAGGTACGAGGTAGGTGTGGGCCACGTCGTAGGTTCCGGTCACCGTGACCAGACGGCCCACCGCCGTACCCGTCACCCCGCCCCGCAGCTGCGTCAGCGACTGCAGCGGGACCGGGGCCGGCTCGCCGGCACCCGCGGACTGGTGCAGCTCGTCGGCCCGGCCGAGCTGCCACTGCCCCAGCAGCACGCAGGCCACGACAAGGACGATCGCCAGCAGGTGGATGGCCAACCAGCGCGGGGTCAGCAGCCGTCGCACCATGCCGCCATCCTCCCCCGTGCGGTGGGGACGGCTAGCGGCCGGGTTCGATCTCGCTGCCCAGCGGGAGGTCCGCCGCACGACGTCCCGCACGGCCGCGCCCGGGGCCCCGGACGTCGGCGACGACCTCGCCTTCCCCGGTGTAGACGAGCACGCCCAGCGCGCCCCGCTTGGCCTCGTACATCGCGATGTCGGCGCAGCGCAGCAGCTCGCCGACGTCGCGGCCGTGGCGCGGCGCGAGCGAGACCCCGACGCTCCCGTCGATGGAAAGGGCCCGCCCGTCGATCGCGAACGGAGCTCGCAGCGACTCGCGGAGCTGGGCGGCCCGCCGCGCGCCGGCACCTGCGTCGAGGATGCCAGGCACGAGGATCGCGAACTCGTCGCCGCCGAGCCGGGCTGCCACGTCCGCCGGCCCCACCACCGACTTGACCCGCTGCCCCACCTCGTGGAGCAGCAGGTCGCCGGCCAGGTGCCCCATCGTGTCGTTGACCTCCTTGAAGCCGTCGAGGTCGACCAGCAGCAGCGCGAACTGCTCCCCCACCGCGGCAACGTCCAGCAGGTCGGCGCAGCGCTCGAGGAACAGCCGGCGGTTGGGCAGGCCGGTAAGCAGGTCGTGCAGCGCTTCCTCCTCCTGGCGGCGGGAGTAGGCGGCACCCTTCCAGACGGCGGCGAACGGCGCGGCGATGAGCAGCAGCAACGGCGGGCTGGCCGTCTGCGCGAGGACGACCACCAGCGGGGACAGCCCGACGACGACCAGGTCTGAGACGACGTAGAACCAGAACTCGTCGACGAACCCGTGCCGGAACTGCCGGTAGGCCGCCGGGCCACGCAGCAAGGTCGCGCCCTCGTTGACCAGGAAGTGGACGACGATGAAGTGCACGCTCCAGGCGAGGAACATCCACAGCAGGTCGATGACGAAGATGGCGTGGATCGGCACACCCATCGACGGCTGGACCCCCAGCAGTGCCATCACGCCGGCCGCCGACCCGAAGCCCAGCGCAAGCATGGAGACGGTGAACACCGCGTCCCGCCAAGGGTTCCTCGACCTGAGCTCGGACAGGACGTTGGCCACGGCCATGACGACGAGCGCCGGCCACAGCCCCCACAGGAACAGGGTCGCGAAGATGAACGCTGTCGACAGCAGGATCCCCTCGGGCTGCTGCCGGGTGGCGAGGATCGGCCGCAGCTCGAACACCACCGCCTGGGCGGCGATCACCCAGAAGGCGGCGTGCAGGTCGGTCAGGTGCTGGGCGAACACCCAGAACGCCAGGCCGACGAGCGCCAGGCCGGGTGCGACCACGGCGAACCAGTCGACTCCGGGCAGCCGTCCGCGCCGGGCGACCCCTCGGGACAGCCCAGAGGTTGGCGTGTGCTCGGACACACCGTGTGCATCGACCTCCCCGCCCGGACTCTTGACGCGCCCACGGCTGCCGCACGCTCGGGGCTGGGAGGATGGCTGGCATGCCCGGTCCGCTGACGATCCGTGGCTCGGTCGTCGTCCCGGAGACCGAGCTCTCCTGGCGGTTCTCCCGCTCCTCCGGCCCCGGGGGCCAGGGCGTGAACACCACCGACTCGCGCGTCGAGCTCTCGTACGACGTGGGACGGTCGACGGCCCTGCCGCCGCCGCTGCGGGCGCGGGCGCTCGAGCGGCTGGCGGGCCGGCTGACCGACGGCGTGCTGACCATCGCCGCGTCGGAGTACCGGTCCCAGCTGCGCAACCGTGAGGCCGCCGAGCGTCGGCTNGTCGAGGAGCTCGCCGCGGCCATCGCGCCGCCACCGCGACCGCGTCGACCGACCCGGGTGAGCAAGGCAGCAGTCCAGCGGCGCATCGACGACAAGAAGCGGCGGGGCGAGATCAAGCGGCTGCGCCGGGGCGACCCGGACTGACGGCGGGCGCCCTACGGCTTCGGCGTCCCCGGGTCGTCGAACGTCGGCGGGACGCGGCCCATGTGCTTGCGGAAGGACCGCAGCAGCAGGACCACGGCAACTCCCATCACCACGACGACCGCGAAGCCCAGGACGCCAGGGCTGACCGTGTTGTCGTTGCAGTCGGCACCCGGGCAGACGGTCGCCCCCTTGGGCGCGGCCGACGAGCCCGGGGCGAGCCCTTGCGTGAGCACCGCCGGCAGGCGCGTGAGGGCGAAGAGGTAGGCAGCTGTGAACATCACGCCTCGACCCGGTCGCCGACGCCGGTGAACAGGTCGCTCTCGGGCAGCGCCGTGTCGACCAGCGAGCGTGCGAGCTGGTAGTCCTCGGTCGGCCAGGCCGCGCGCTGCATCTCCAGCGGCAGGGCGAACCAGCGGCCAGCCGGGTCGACCTGGGTCGCGTGGGCCACCAGGGCGGCATCTCGTACCGAGAAGAAGTCGGCGCACGGCACCCGCGTCGTCAGCCGCTCGGCGTCCTCCGGCTTGTCCTCCCAGCTGTCCAGCCACTCGCCGAACGGCGACTCGAAGCCGGCGGAGAGCGCAGCATCGTGCAGGGCGACCAGCCGCTCCTTGTGGAAGGTGAGGTGGTAGTAGAGCTTGAGCGGCTGCCACGGGTCACCCGCGCCGACATAGCGGTCGGGGTCGCCGGCCGCATCGAACGCCTCGATCGAGATCTCGTGGGTCTTGACGTGGTCGGGATGCGGGTAGCCGCCCTTCTCGTCGTAGGTCAGGACGACGTGCGGCCGGAACGTACGTATCGCCTCGACCAGCGGCGCCGCTGCGACCTCCAGCGACTGGAGCGCGAAGCACCCGTCGGGCAGCGGCGGCAGGGGGTCGCCCTCCGGGAGGCCGGAGTCCACGAANCCGAGCCAGATCTGGTCGACGCCGAGGATCTCGCGCGCCCGCTCCATCTCCANGCGNCGCACCTCGGCNATGTTGCCGACGATCTCGGGGTCGTCCTTGAGCGCCGGGTTCAAGATGTCGCCACGCTCGCCGCCGGTGCACGTCACGACCAGCACCTCGACGCCCTCACGCACGTAACGCGCCATCGTGGCCGCGCCCTTGCTCGACTCGTCGTCCGGGTGGGCGTGGACGGCCATCAGTCGCATCGGGCCTGGGTCAGTGGGAACGGGCTGGGTCACGCAGGGCCTCCTCTGGTCCTCAGGGATAGTGTCGCAAAGTCCTGACAGCGCTGACGAAGGCAGGCCTCCCGGTGAGCGAGTCGAGCCGGCTCGACGCACGGTACGGCCGCCGGGCCAGCAACCCGCGACGCACGCGCCTGCTGGTCGTCCTCGGGCTGGCGCTCCTCGTGGCGCTCGCGGCGGTGCTCTACCTGTGGTCGCGGTCGGGCCCGCCGGTCGCCGTGGTGACCGCCTACCACGCCGAGAACGCGCAGCTGACGGTCTCGTTGAGCATCACCAAGGGCAGCGGGCAGCACGTCAGCTGCCGCGTCCAGGGCGAGGACCGCTTCGGCGACGTGGTCGGGAGCGTCGACGTCGACTTCACCGGGGCAGCGACCCAGGTCGGGCGAACGGTGACCTTCCCCACCCGTACGAGGGCCGTCACCGGGGTGGTCGACTCCTGCCGCGTGTTGGGCTGACCTCGCCGTCCCTTGTTAGCCTGAGTGTTTCGCCGCACCCACCCGAGCGTTCATCTGTTCGTTCATCTGCTTGTTCAAGCGAGGAGAACCGCCGTGCCCGACACCTGGCTGTCGCAGGACGCCTTCGACCGGCTCCGGGCTGAGTACGACCGCCTCACCGGTGAGGGCCGGTCCGAGATCGTCAAGAAGATCGAGGCAGCCCGCGAGGAAGGTGACCTCAAGGAGAACGGTGGCTACCACGCCGCCAAGGAGGAGCAGGGCAAGCAGGAGGCCCGGATCAAGCAGCTGCGGCAGCTCCTCGAGACGGCCCAGGTCGGCGACGCGCCCGCGGCGGACGGGACGGCGAAGGCGGGCATGGTCGTGACCGTCAGGTTCGTCGGCGGGGCCGCGGACGGCGACGTGGAACGGTTCCTGCTCGGCTCACGCGAGCAGGCCGGCGACGTCGACATCAACGTGTTCTCCGGCCAGTCACCGCTCGGCGGCGCGGTCATCGACCAGAAGGTGGGCGCCGAGGTGACCTACCAGCTGCCCAACGGCAACAAGCTGACGGTCGCGATCCTCGACGCCCAACCCTTCGCCGGCTAGCAACAGCTGGCTAGCGGCTGGCGGCTCGACGGTACTGGCGGTTGGTCAGCGGGACGAAGATCAGCAGGATCACCACGGCCCAGATCACGGTGTAGAGCGCTGCGTGTGCGAGCGCCCAGGTGTCTGGAGCCGGCGTACCCGCCGGGATGTTGCCGAACAGCTCCCGGGCCGCCTGCGTGACCGCGGAGACCGGGTTCCAGTCGGCGAAGGTCTGGAGCGGACCAGGGAGCGTGCTGACCGGCACGAAGGTGTTGGCGACGAACGTGAGCGGGAAGATGACGATGAACGCCGCGTTGTTGACCACCTCGGGGCTCGGCGCGAGCAAGCCGACGAAGGCCATGACCCACGAGAACGCGTAGGCGAAGAACAGCAGCAGCAGGAACCCGCCGAGCGCTTCGAGCACCGACGAGCGGATCCGCCAGCCGACCACGACACCGGTCAGCCCCATGACGACCAGGACGATGACGTTGTTGGCGACATCGGAGAGCGTGCGACCGAGCAGCACCGCCGACTGCGACATCGGCAGCGACCGGAACCGGTCGATGATGCCCTTCTTCATGTCGTCGGCGAGGCCTGCACCAGTGATCGTGGCCCCGAAGACCATCGTCTGGGCGAAGATCCCGGCGATCAAGAACTCGCGGTAGGCCTGCCCGCTGTCGCCGGAACCGGACAGCTTGATCGCGCCACCGAACACGTAGGCGAACAGCACCACGAACATGATCGGCTGCAACGTGGTGAACACCAGCAGGTCGGGGACCCGCTTGATCTTGATCAGGTTGCGCTTGGCGACGACAGCGCCGTCGGCCAGCGTGCTCACGACGCTCATCGGACCTCCTCGACCTGCTTCTCGACCTGCTTGGTACGGGACTTGGCCTTGCCCTTCCCTGAACCCGTGGCGCCCTCGCCGTCGAGCTCGGCGGCATGGCCGGTCAGGGTGAGGAACACGTCGTCGAGGGTGGGCCGGCGCAGGCCGACGTCCTGGACCTCGATGCCCTCGGCGTCGAGGCGGCGGAGCGCGTCGACCAGTGCCGTGGACCCGCCACGGACGGGGACGGTGACCCGCCTGGTGTGCGGCTCGACCGTGGGCTCGCCCGAACCGACCGCCGCCAGGGCCTCGCGGGCTGCGCCGAGCCGACCCCCGTCGGCGACGACGATCTCCAGCCGCTCGCCCCCGACCGCCGCCTTGAGATCGTCGGCGGTTCCCTCGGCGATGACCTTGCCGCGGTCNACGACCACGATGCGGTCGGCGAGGCGCTCGGCCTCCTCCATGTACTGCGTCGTCAGCAGCAGGGTCGACCCGCCGGCGACCAGCTCGTCGATGACGTCCCACATGTCGCCACGGCTGCGCGGGTCGAGCCCGGTCGTCGGCTCGTCGAGGAACAGCACCCGAGGGTCGGAGACCAGGGCTCCGGCGAGGTCGAGGCGGCGCCGCATGCCGCCGGAGTAGGTCTTCACCGGACGGTCGGCGGCCTCGTCGAGCCGGAACCGGTCGAGCAGCTCGCGCGCCCGTTCCGACGACTTCTTGCGACCGAGGTGGTAGAGCCGGCCCACCATGTCGAGGTTCTCGTAACCGGTGAGGTACTCGTCGACCGCCGCATACTGCCCCGACAGCCCGATGATCTTGCGCACCTCGCCCGGGTGCGCCAGCACGTCGATGCCACCCACCGTGGCGTGCCCCGAGGTGGGTTTGAGCAGCGTCGAGAAGATCCGGACGCAGGTGGTCTTGCCGGCACCGTTGGGCCCCAGCAGGCCAAGGACGGTGCCCTCCTCGACCTGGAGGTCGACGCCGTCCAGGGCATGCACCGGGCCGTACGTCTTGACCAGCCCTTCGGCATGGATCGCCGCAGTCATCTCCTACTCCTTCGACCAGAGGTGCCCCGACCGGGCACCGGCATCCTGCCGGTAGGCACTGACATTCGACTGACGCGGCCTGCGGGCCGCGGCCTCAGACGCGCAGACGGGCCTCGGCCTGGTCGACCGTGATCCGTCCGGCGGCCAGGTCGGCCAAGACAGCCTCCCGGTCGACCGCCACCGCTTGGTCCTCGAACCCGAGCCGGCCGAGCAGGTCGGCGAACCGCTGCCTCGCGGTGGGGTAGCTCACGCCGAGGTGGCGCTCGAGGTCCTTCATGTTGCCACGGCTGGCGAGGAACACCCGGAGCATGTCCAGATCCTCGTCGGACAGCCCGCAGTAGGCGCACTGGACGAAGCCGCCGGAGAGCTCGGTCCCGCAGCTCGGGCAGCCGAGGCGGGTGAGGTCGAGCCTCGTCGAGCAGACCGGGCAGTCGCGCGGGGCGCGGTGCAGGTGCTCGTGCTGGTGCTGGCCGGTCGTCATGGCAGCCGCACCTTCGCCGAGCCCATGGCCACCTCGAGCTCGAACGTGCCGGTGCCGGCCCCCACGACGACGTCCTTCAGCTCCTCACGGTTGATGATCCGCTGGGTGCCGTCGGCGGCCCGTACCTTGATCTCGCCCAGGTCGACCCGTCCAGTGACACGCACGTCGGAGCCGGGCTGCAGCCGCAGGTCCAGGCTGCCCGACTCCACTCGTACCAGCGAGTGGCCGGCGGTGGGCCGGATCTCCAGCCTGGCGCTGCCGGCGCGGACGGATCCGGTGAACGGCCCCGTGCAGTCCTGGGCACGTACGGTGCCCGCGGTGACCGAGAAGGTCACCGGGCCGCTCATGCCCACGATCTCCAGGGACCCGGCCATCACCTCGGCCTCGGCAGCGAGCGAGGGATGAACGCGTACGGTCAGCGGGACCCCGACCAGCGAGGTCTGGCCGAGCCACCGGGAGAAGCCGGTCTTGCGCTCGTACCGGTACGAGCCGGGGACGTCGGAGGCGGCGCCGCCGAGCGGCGTCGCATCGACGCGGATCGTGCCCCCCTCGCGCCGTACCGAGTGCGGCCCGTCGACGGCGACGGTGTCCACCGTGTGGTCGCCGACCAGGCGGACCGGGCGGGCCGAGGCNGTGATCCGCACCCGCTCGACCCGTGTGTCGGCGCTTTCCGTCGATGGNGGGCCGNCGGCAGTGGGCGCTGCCGGTGCAGTCGGTGCCGCGGGTGTCTCGGCCGCCGGCGCTGCGGCGGCTCGGCTGGACGTCTCTGCGGGCGTCTGGGTGGGCGCCTGTGTGGGCGTCTCGGTGGGCGTCTCGGACGGTAGGTCGTCGATCAGCTGAGCTGCCCGGGCGGGCGCGATCCGCCCCTCGGCGACACTTTCGAGCAAAGCGCGCAGGTCATCGGTCATGACGCAAAGTAGAAACCCACTCTTACCTAAATGTCAAATCTCGATCTCAAAAGCGAAACCCGCACCTACAGCAGCGCCTCCTCGGCGGGCTTCCTGGGGCACGTGTCGTCTGGTGGGGTCAGGACACCGGTAGACGACACGTGCTCGAGATCGGCGCGGATCGGGGTTGCCAGAGCAACCGCAGATCGCGCCACCCCCGATGCCGAGCCCCAATCCGAGGCGGAATGGGTGGGTTTGGGGTGTTGTCGTAGCTGCGCCGTTGACGTTGACGTTGACGTTGATCTCGATGGCACCCCACTCACCGAAGCCGGGTGACCGCGTAGCCCTCCTCGGCCAGCCGGGCGAGCACCTCGTCGGCGTGCGGCTCGCCACGGGTCTCGAGCTCGATGGCGATGTCGACCTCGTGCAGCCCGAGAGATCCCGAGATGCGGGCGTGGCCGACGTCGAGCACGTTGGCGTCGAAGCGCGCGAGCATCGAGAGGAGGGCGGCCAGGTTCCCTGGGCGNTCGGGCACCCGTACGGTCAGGGTCAGGAACCGCCCGGCGGCGACGAGCCCGTACCGCAGCACCCGGAGCATCAGCAGCGGGTCGATGTTGCCGCCGGACAGAACCGCGACGACCGGCGGCTCGAACGCCAGGGGGTCGTCGAGGATGGCGGCCACCGCAGCCGCACCGGCCGGCTCCACGACGAGCTTGGCGCGCTCGAGGCAGAGCAGCAAGGCCCGGGAGAGCGACTCCTCGGAGACGGTACGGATCTCGTCGACGTACTCGCGGACCAGCTCGAAAGGCACCTCCCCCGGCAGTCCCACGGCGATGCCGTCGGCCATGGTGGACATCTCGGCGAGCTTCACCGGGTGGCCGGCCGCGAGCGACGCGGGATAGGCCGCGGCCCGGGCGGCCTGCACACCGATGACGCGTACGTCCGGTCGCGACGACTTGACCGCGAGGGCGATGCCGGCCAGCAGCCCGCCACCCCCTGTACACACGAGGACGGTCTTGACGTCGGGCACCTGCTCGAGGATCTCGAGGCCGCAGGTCCCTTGCCCGGCAACGATGTCCGGGTGGTCGAACGGGTGGATGAGCACGGCGCCCGTCTCCGCCGAGAACGCCCGCGCGTCGACGAGCGCCTCGTCGAGGTTGGTGCCGGCGAAGCGCACGTCGGCGCCGTAGCCGCGCGTCGCCAGGACCTTGGGGATCGGTGCACCGTTCGGCATGAACACGGTCGTACGGATGTCCAGCATCGACGCCGCGAGGGCGACCCCCTGCGCGTGGTTGCCGGCACTGGCAGCCACCACACCGGCAGCGCGCTCCTCCGCGGACAGCCGGGACATCCGCGTGTAGGCGCCGCGGATCTTGAACGAACCGGCCCGTTGCAGGTTCTCGCACTTGAAGTGGACCGGACCGCCCACGGCGTCGGACAGCGGGCGCGAACCCTCCATGGGGGTACGGCGGGCGATGCCCACGAGCAGGTCTCGGGCGGCTTCGATGTCGGCGAGCGTGATCGTCATGCCCCGGAGTCTGTCAGCGCTCCCCGTCGCCCGGGAGGGGGTTCCAGTAGGTGTCGGCGGCCAGGACGAGGCCGGCTGCACCGACGAGCCCGGCGTCCTGCCCGAGCGTGGCCGGCACGACCCGGACCGACTGCGCGAACGACAGCCGCGCGTAGCGCCGGAGCGCGTCCTCCAACGGCCCGAACAGCAGCGGACCGGCCTGCGACAGGCCGCCGCCGATCGACACGACCTCGAGGTTGAGCAGGTGCGTGGCCGACGCGATGGCGATGCCGAGCGCCCGCCCGGCCCGCTGCATCGCAGCCAGCGCGACGGGGTGCCCGCGCCGCGCGTCGTCGGCGATGTCCCTGGCCGTGACGGCCTCGCCACCGCTGGAGGGCGGCCGCCAGCCCTGCTGCTGGGCCCAGCGGGTCAGCATCGGTCCCGACGCGACGGCCTCGAGGCAGCCCTGACCTCCGCAGGCGCAGGAGGGACCGTCCGGGTCGACGACGACGTGGCCGATGTGGCCGGCATTGCCGTCGGCCCCGTCGACCAGGTGGCCGTCGAGGATCAGCCCGCCGCCCACACCCGTCGACACCACCATGCCGAGCATGTCGCGGCGACCGCGTCCGGCCCCGCGCCAGTGCTCGCCGACCGCGAGGCAGACGGCGTCGTTGTGCAGCCGTACGGGTACGTCGGGGAAGCGCTCGGCCATCCGCGTACGCAGGGGGAAGTCGCGCCAACCGGGGATGTTCAGCGGCGACACGTCGCCCAGCGGCCACGCCATCGGGCCGCCGCAACCGATGCCGACACCCGTGATCTCGCGGTCGCCGTCGGCGCCGTCGGCGACGAGGGCCGTGACGAGGTCGTCGAGCGCGTCCCAGATGGGTTCGGCGCTCGCGCGTGGCCCCTGCGGGGTCGGCGCCCGCTGCGCGCGAACGACCCGGCCCGTCCCGTCGACCAGCGCGACGGCCAGCTTGCTCCCGCCCACGTCGACCGCGAGCACGTGACTCACCGGGGGCTCATGACGGGTCGCCCACCAGCAGCATCGACGCGGAGAAGGCATGCACATGGTTGCGTCCCCCGACCGGGCCGATCTCCCCGGCGGCCATGAACCCGGCGACGGCGCGGGCCCCCAGCCCGGAGGTGACCGCCCGCACGTCGTGCTCGGACTCGCCGAACATGGCACGCCCGCGCCCGTTGCAGGAGAACACCAGCGCGCCCTCCACCGGGTCGAGCTCGCCGGCAGCGCGGAACAGCATCAGCGTCGACGCGAGGTCCGTCGAGGCGGCAGCGGCGTCACGCACGTGGAAGCGGACCGTGCGGCCCACCTCGACCACGTCACCGACCGCGAGACCGCCGCGCTCGTCGTCGGTCCCCACGATGCCGCGTACCAGGAAGTCGCCCTGGCCCTGACCCTCCGCGTACTCGTCGACAGCGACGCCGAGCTGTAGCCCGGCCGTGACCAGCGCCTGCTCGTTGCCGGGAAGCCCCGCGAGCACCGACCGCAGCTTGTCGAGGGCGGGGATGCCGGCCAGCTCGAGGATCATGTTGCCGTCCGATGCGGTCACGGTCATGGCCGGCCCGACCGGGCGGCAGCCCTGGCTCACGAGGGTACGCAGGCCGACGCGGCCCCCGAGGACGACGCCGACCGCCCCCCGGTCCACGGTGCGCCCGTCGAGCAGCAGCCGCACCGACCCGCCCCCCCGCCCCCCGAACGCGAGCCCTCCGACGATGGGCAGCCCCGGCAGCGCCTCGGCCGACTGCGCGACGAACCCGTCGGCAGGGAACGACCACGGGTCGGCCAGGAGGACCGCGAGCGCGTCGTCGGCACGCTGCTCGGGCATGCCCACGACCACGATGGAGTCGGCGGTACGCAGGACCTCGAGGTGGAACGCGCGCAGATGGGCGCCGGGGAGGGCGGCCACCCAGACGCTCACCGAGCTCGTCCCCTCGGCCGCCTGCCCCGAGCCCAGGACGCCGTAGGCGCTGCAGCCGATCGTCGTGCGGGCGCCCACGTGCTCGCTCGCGAGCAGCAGGGCCGCCTCGACCGTGGCGTGGTCCGAACCGGTGACGAAGACGCACGCCAGGTCGGCCACGGAGCCGTAGAGGGCAGCGCGCGCCTGCTCGGCAGCCCCGATCGCCGCCTTCAGCAGGTCGGGCCCCGCCCCGAACCCGTCCCCGCAACGCACCATGCCCCTCATCCCACCACGCCGACGGGGGTCCGACGGCACGCTGCCCCGATCCGCTGCGGGCGAACAGCCCGCGGGGTGCGCGACGCCGGGTCGCCACGTAGCGTCGACCAGGTGACCCAGACCGCACCCGTACCCCAGGAGCTGCCGACGACCCTCGGTGCGCTGCGCGCCTCCGGGCACGAGCACCGCACGGTCAAGGAGGAGCTGCGCGCCAACCTGCTGACCAAGCTGGCCGCCGGCGACGACCCGTTCCCCGGCATCGTCGGGTTCGACGAGACGGTGCGTCCCGAGCTCGAGCGGGCGCTGCTCGCCGGTCACGACTTCGTGCTGCTCGGCGAACGCGGCCAGGGCAAGACCCGGCTGATCCGTACCCTCGTCGGCCTGCTGGACGAGTGGACCCCCGTCCTGGCCGGGTCCGAGGTCGGCGAGCACCCGTACGCGCCGATCACTCCGTGGGGACGCAGGACCGTCGCCGAGCAGGGCGACCTCGCGCCCGTGCTGTGGCGGCACCGGTCGGAGCGGTACGGGGAGAAGCTGGCGACCCCGGACACGAGCGTCGGTGACCTCGTGGGCGACGTCGACCCGATCAAGGTCGCGGAGGGACGTTCGCTCGGCGACCCCGAGACGGTGCACTACGGCCTCGTCCCTCGTACCAATCGCGGCATCTTCGCCGTCAACGAGCTGCCCGACCTCGCCGAACGCATCCAGGTCTCCCTGCTCAACGTGCTCGAGGAGCGCGACATCCAGGTGCGGGGCTACCAGATCCGGCTCCCCCTCGACCTGCTCCTCGTCGCGAGCGCCAACCCGGAGGACTACACCAACCGGGGCCGGATCATCACCCCGCTCAAGGACCGCTTCGGCGCCGAGATCCGCACCCACTACCCGCTCCGCGTGGCGGACGAGATCGACATGGTCGAGCAGGAGGCGGTCCTGGTCGCCCGCGTCCCCCGCCACCTGATCGAGGTGCTGTCGCGGTACACCCGCATGCTGCGCGAGTCGTCGGCCGTCGACCAGCGGTCGGGGGTGTCCGCACGGTTCGCGATCGCCGGGGCCGAGGCGGTGGCCGGGGGCGCCCTGCGACGGGCGGCCATCACCGGGGAAGCCGTTGCGGTAGCCAGGGTCTGCGACCTGCCAGGGGTCGTGCCCACCTTGCGCGGCAAGATCGAGTTCGAGGTCAGCGAGGAGGGCCGCGAGCTCGAGGTGATGCAGCACCTGCTGCGGCGGGCTGTCGCGGAGACGTTCCGGCTGCATCTCGCCGGCACCGACCTCTCCGCGATCGTGGCCCGCTTCGAGGAGGGCGAGACGGTCGAGACCGGCGAGCTGATCGCGGCNGAGGAGCTGCTCCGCCGGGTCGGACCGGTCGAGGGCCTCGGCCGGCTGGTCACCAGCCTCGGCGACGACGACTCCGAGTCGCCGGGCATCGCCGCTGCGGCGCTCGAGTTCGCACTGGAAGGGCTGTACCTGCTGCGCCGCATCTCCAAGGACCAGGTCGGCGGCCGCACCGTGTACGGAGGCTGAGTTGGCCGCGCGAGCGATCGTTCCGTGAGCAGCGCCTACCGGTACGGGCCGTACGACGACGGGCCGGACCCGCTGGCAGCTCCGTACGACGTCGCGGAGGCGCTCGACTCCCTCGGCGACGACGTCATGGACGGCGCCTCGCCCGCACAGGCGCTGCGCGACCTCCTGCGGCGCGGCGGCGACCGGCTGCGCGGGCTCGACGAGCTGCGCCGCGAGGCCAGGCGCCGGTCCCGCGAGATCCGCGACCGCGGCCAGCTAGACGGGACGCTGGAGGAGGTTCGCGCGCTCCTCGACCAGGCCGTCGGCCAGGAGCGAGCCGCGCTCTTCCCCGATCCTGACGACGCCGCCCGGTTGCGCGAGCAGCAGCTCGACGACCTGCCGGCCGACACTGCGCGGGCGGTGCGCGAGCTCGCCGACTACGACTGGCGCAGCCCCGAGGCGAGGGCGACGTTCGAGCGGCTCAAGGACCTGCTGCGGCGCGAGGTCCTCGACCGGCAGTTCCGCGGCATGAAGCAGGCGCTGGAGAACCCCGATCCCCAGGCGCAGCAGCACATCAAGGACATGCTCGCCGACCTGAACCGGATGCTGGAGGCGGACAGCCGGGGGGAGCACACCCAGGCCGACTTCGACACGTTCATGGACTCGTACGGCGACCTGTTTCCTGACCACCCGACCAACCTCGCGGAGCTCGTCGACTCCCTCGCCCGCCGGGCCGCCGCCGCCCAGCGGATGATGAACAGCCTCACTCCTGCGCAGCGGGCCGAGCTCGGTGAGCTGATGGACCAGGCGCTGTCCGACCTCGACCTCGCGGCCGAGATGGGCCGCCTGTCCGACCAGCTGCGCGCCCGCCGGCCGGACCTCGACTGGTCGAGCCGCGAGAAGATGACCGGCGACGAGGGGCTGGGCGTCGGGGACGCCACGACCGCGCTCGAGGAGCTGGCCGACCTCGGCGAGCTGGAGCAGACCCTGGGCCAGTCCTACCCCGGGGCGAGCCTCGGCGACGTCGACGAGGAAGCGGTCCGCCGGGCGCTCGGACGCGGTGCCGTCGACGACCTGGACCAGCTGCGTCGGATCGAGCGCGAGCTCGAGCAGCAGGGCTACCTGCAGCGCAGCGACGGGCGGCTCGAGCTGACCGCCAAGGCGATCCGCCGGCTGGGCCACACCGCCCTCCGCCGGGTCTTCTCCTCGCTCGAGGCAGCCAGGCAAGGCAACCACGACATCCGCGATGCTGGGGCCGCAGGCGAGCTCACGGGAGCGTCCCGGCCGTGGGCGTTTGGCGACGAGCAACCGCTGGACGTGGTCCGGACGGTGAGCAACGCCGTTCGCAGGACCGGCGGTGCGCGCCGCGGCCGGGGCGTCGCGCTGGCCGTCGAGGACTTCGAGGTGCACGAGACCGAGCGGCGCACGTCGGCCGCGGTGTGCCTGCTCGTCGACCTGTCGTACTCCATGGTGCTGAACAACACCTGGGGCGCGGCGAAGCAGACCGCACTGGCACTGGAGACGCTGATCGCTTCGCAGTTCCCGCAGGATGCGCTGCAGGTGATCGGCTTCTCCAACTACGCCCGGACCCTTCGCCGCGGCGAGGTGGCGACGCTCGACTCGGACATGGTGCAGGGCACCAACCTTCAGCACGCGCTGATGGTGGCCGGCCGGTTCATCGACCGGCACCCGGAGTCGGACCCGGTGGTGCTCGTCGTCACCGACGGCGAGCCGACGGCGCACCTGCTGCGCAACGGTGAGGCGTTCTTCGACTGGCCCCCCGCGCCCGAGACGCTCGAGCTGACCCTGGCCGAGGTCGATCGCATGACCCGACGCGGAGCATCGCTGAACGTGTTCATGCTCGGTGACGAACCCCGGCTCCGCGACTTCGTCGAGGAGGTGGCCCGGCGCAACGGGGGCCGCGTCTTCTCTCCCTCG
>JGI24140J50213_10000726_pt1 | contig 15228 bp, 10 predicted proteins | sample BarGraIncu00222A_FD_50213 | JGI IMG/M metagenome (IMG submission 50213)
CCCGACCCTGCTCGCGCCGAAGAGCCTCACGGAGATCGAAGCCAAGCTCTACGACATGGTCGCCAAGCGCTTCCTCGCCGTCTTCTTTCCGCCTGCCGAGTTCATGGTGACGACGCGGATATCGACCGTTGCCAACCCTCACCCCAGCCCTCTCCCGCAAGCGGTAGAGGGAGCACGCCGTGAGTACAAGTTCCAGACCAACGGCAAGGTCATGGTCCGGCCGGGGTGGCTTGCCGTCTACGGGCGCGAGGCGCAGGAAGACGACGCCAACCTGGTCGCGGTCGGCGCCGGCGAGCTGGCACGCACCGAAAGCGTCGACGTCAAGGCGCTGAAGACGAAGCCGCCGGCGCGCTATACCGAGGCGACGCTGCTCTCGGCGATGGAAGGCGCGGGCAAGCTGATCGACGACGATGAGCTGCGCGAAGCGATGCAGGAAAAGGGTCTCGGCACGCCGGCGACGCGCGCCGCGATCATCGAGGGCCTGATCTACGAGAAGTACATCCACCGCGAGGGGCGCGAGCTCGTCCCCGGCGCCAAGGCCTTCCAGCTCATGACCTTGCTGCGCGGCCTCGATATCGAGGACCTGACCAAGCCCGAGCTCACCGGAAACTGGGAATACCAGCTCGCCGAGATGGAAAAGGGCCACCTCGAGCGCGGCACCTTCATGCAGCGGATCGCCGAGATGGCGGAGCGGATCGTCCGCAAGGCCAAGGAGTACGACCGCGACACGATCCCGGGCGACTACGCGACGCTCGCGGCGCCGTGCCCGAACTGCGGCGGCGTCGTCAAGGAGAACTACCGCCGCTATGCGTGCACGGGCATCCCGGGCAGAACCGAGCCGTGCGGCTTTTCGATCAGCAAGATCCCGGGCGGGCGCGCTTTCGAGCTGCCCGAGGTGGAGCAGTTCCTGCGCGACAAGCGGATCGGCCCGCTCGAGGGCTTTCGCTCGAAGGCCGGCTGGCCGTTCACGGCCGAGATGAAGCTCGTCCGCGACGACGAGCTGAACAACTGGAAGCTCGAGTTCGATTTCGGCGAGGAGCAGAAGCGCGAAGGCGAGTCGGGCGAGGCGGTCGATTTCTCGCAGCAGGAGAGCCTGGGAATCTGCCCGAAGACGCAGGGCAAGGTCTACGAGTTCGGCGCCAACTACGTCTGCGAGCACGCCGTCGGCGCCAATGTCATCTGCGATTTCAGGAGCGGCAAGGTCATCCTGCAGCAGCCGGTCGCGCGCGAGCAGATGGCCAAGCTGCTCGCCACCGGACGTACCGATCTGCTCGAGGGCTTCGTCTCGAACAAGACGCGGCGCAAGTTCAAGGCGCGCCTGGCCTGGGATGCCAAGGAAGGCAAGGTCGTCTTCCAGTTCGAGCCGCGGCCGCCGCGCGCGGCGAAGAAGACCCCGGCCAAGGGGGCGGCCAAGAAGAAAGCCCCCTGAGCGCCCCGCGAGCGCATTCCCGAGGTCGGCCGCATCTACATCGAGTCGCGCCGGGTCAGCGCCGAGGATGCCGAGCCGATCGCGGCGCCCGAGTCATAGACTCTGCAGTGCACGCCAGGAGGATTCCATGAGAAACAAGCACGCTCTTCGACGCCTTGCGATCGGCGCTTCGTTCTTCGTCCTGGCGCCCTTGGCGACCCAGGCGCAGACCTCCGCGACGAAACCGCCGCCCCGGCTGCAACCGAACGTTCCCACGGGAATCCCGGCCGGCGTCGACTCCGGAACGCCCGCGACGAGCGATTCGATGCAACTCGGCACGCCGGTCCCGCCGGCGGTGAACGATTCGCGCAACTCGGCGGCGGCGCGAGCCGCCGCCCGGTCTGGCCCGCGTGCACCGCTGAGCGCTGCTTCGGCTGCGTCGGCGCCCGCGAGCGGAGCAGCCGAACAAAAGGCCGTGCCGGCCAAGCCGGCTAAGCCGGCGAGCCGACGGACGCCGTAGCGACGAGCTCGTTGAAGAGGGCGAGCGAGGCCTTGCCCGAAACCGAGTACGGATCGAGCAGGGCGCGCTCCGAGTACTTCAGGAGCAGCGACGGATTGAGCCGCGTCATGTTGACCTGCCCCATCGGCCAGCTCGAGAAGTGGCGCTCGCCGATCTCCTCGTAGCTGAGGAGAACGACCTCGCGATGGCGAGGGTCCTGGGCGATCCGGTTGTACAGCGCGCTCACCGCGCCGCGCGCGCCCTCGAGCACCTGCAGGAAGATGCCGGCGTTGAAGCAGTAGCAGAGCACGCCGGTGACGCCAGTGGCGGCGTTGTTCTCCTTCGACTTCTTCAGGATCGCGGCGAGCTGCTCGGCGCTCACCGATTCGGCGGCGCGGCTGGCGTACATCAGGCGGACCAGCATGTCAGTTCTTCTTCGACAGCAGCGACAGGAACTCGCGGCGCAGGCTCGCGTCCTTCAGGAAGGAGCCGCGCATGACGCTGTTCGTCATCATCGATTCATCGTCCTTGACACCGCGCCAGTGCATGCAGAAGTGATCGGCCTCCATGACGATCGCCAGCCCGTCGGGCTTGACGCGATCCTGCAGCACGTCGGCGAGCATCGTCACCGCTTCTTCCTGGATCTGCGGCCGGCTCATGATCCAGTCGCAGATGCGCGAATACTTCGACAGGCCGATCAGGTTCGAGTGCTCATTCGGCAAAAGGCCGATCCAGACCTTGCCGAGGATCGGGCACAAGTGATGCGAGCAGGCACTGCGCACCTTCACCGGGCCGACGATCATCAGCTCGTTCAGGCGCGAGACGTTCGGAAACTCCGTGACCGAAGGGATCGGCACGTAGCGGCCGTGGAAGACCTCGGTGAGGAACATCTTGGCGATGCGCCTGGCCGTCTCGTTCGTGTTGTGATCGCTCTCGGTGTCGATGACGAGCGAGCGCAGCACGCCCTGCATCTTTTCCTCGACCTCGGCGCGCAACTCGTCGATCTCGCCGGGCTCGATGAAGCGGGCGATGTTGTCGTTCGCGTGATAGCGGCATTCGGCGCCGATCAGCCGGTAACGGATGCGATCGGACGCGGGAAGGCGCGACAGGTCGCCTTCGCTGCGAAAGATCGGGGTGAGTTTCTCGCCGGCCATGCGCGGACTGCTCGAAAGGATCGGGGCTGCGAGCGTACCGCAGCTTTGCCGGTGTGGGATTGCCCTCGGTCCGCAACGTAGACTGAACTCGATGCCGCAAGCCCCCCAGTCCGCCGCGCTCGCGCTCGCTCGCCTGCTCGGTCACCTGGCGGACGCGATCGAGGCGGTTCGCGGCGGCCACTCGCTGAACGAGGCCCTGCCGCGCTGCCCGGCCGAGGCGCGCCCGGGCACCCAGGCGCTCGCCTTCCACGCGATGCGCTGGCTCGGCTCGGCCGAGGTCGTGCGGCGCGCCCTCGCGGCGAAGGCGCCGCCGGCGAAGGTCGACGCCTTGCTGCTGGGCGCGCTCGCCCTGCTCTGGCCGGCGGGCGGGCCGCCCTACGCGGACCACGTCCTCGTCGATCAGGCCGTCTCGGCGGCGCGCGCTCGCTCGGCGTCGAGCGCGCCGTTCGTCAACGCTGTTCTGCGCCGCTTCGTTCGCGAGCGCGATGCCGTCGTCGCCGCGGCACTGAACGATCCGCTGGCGCGCTGGAACCATCCGGCCTGGTGGCTCGATCGCCTGCGCGACGACTGGCCCGACGAGTGGCAGGCGATCGCCGCCGCCGACAACACGCACCCGCCGCTGACCTTGCGGGTCAACGCGCGCCGCGGCACGGCGGCGGCGTACGCGGCCCGGCTCGTCGCAGCGGGAATCGCCGCCGAGGCGGGCCCGGGGCAGGTCGTCTACGTGACGCGGCCCGTTCCCGTCGCCCGCCTGCCCGGATTCGCCGAGGGCGAGGCGTCGGTCCAGGACGCCGCGGCACAGCGCGCCGCCGAGCTTCTTCTCGCCGGGCCGCTCGCGCCCGGCGCACGCGTTCTCGACGCCTGCGCCGCACCGGGCGGCAAGGCGGCGCACTTGCTCGAGCGCGCCGACCTCGACCTGCTCGCGATCGACCGCGACGCGGCGCGCCTGGAACGCGTCGACGAGACGCTGGCCCGCCTGGGCCTGCGCGCGACGACGCTCGTCGCCAACGCCGCGGACCCGCGCGCCTGGTGGGACGGGCGCCCGTTCGCCGCCATCCTGCTCGATGCGCCGTGCAGCGCCTCGGGTATCGTGCGCCGTCATCCCGACGTCCGCTGGTTGCGCCGCGCCGGCGATATCGCGGCGCTGGTCCGGACCCAGGCGCGCCTCCTCGATGCCCTCTGGCCGCTCCTTGCCCCGGGGGGTCGGCTCCTCTATTGCACCTGTTCGCTGTTCAAAGCCGAAGGGCAGGAGCAGATCGACGCTTTTTTGCAACGCACGGGAGATGCCTTCATCGCCGCGTCCCCCCCTTCGCCCGGGCACCTCCTGCCGCTGCCCGACAATCGAGAGGCAGCCTCGCCGACGGCAGCTGCAGACGGCTTCTTCCTCGCACTCATCGAGAAACACCGAGACTCCAAGCACCCATGACCCGGCCGCCGCCGCCCGGCTCGTTGCGCCGCCGCAGCCTGCTGCGCGCACTCGGCGTCGCGGCGTTGCGCCTCCCGCCGGTGGCCGGCGTGGCGGCTTTGTCCGGCGTTGCCGGGCCGGCGCTCGGCGCGGCGCCCGAGCTCAGCAACTTCGAGATCAGCCGCGACGAAGAGGGCGTTTACCTCAGCTACGCCGTCGAGTTCGAGCTCGGCCACGGCGTCGACGACGCGCTCATGAAATCGGTGCCGCTCTTCTTCGTCGCCGAAGCCGAGATCTTCCGCGAGCGCTGGTACTGGCGCGACCGCCGCGTCGCCCTGGCCGTGCGCACCTTTCGCATCGTCTACCAGCCGCTCACGTCGACCTACCGGGTCACGCCGACCGGTGGCCTGAGCCAGAGCTATTCGGTGCGCGCCGAGGCGCTGGCGGCGATCAGCCGGGTCGCGCGCTGGAAGGTCGCCGAGCCCGGGCAGATCGAGGAGGGCAGCAGCCACTACCTCGAGTTCCAGTACCGGCTCGACACCTCGCAGCTGCCGCGGCCGATGCAGATCGGGATCGGCGGAGAGCCCGACTGGCAGCTCTCCGTCAAGCGCAAGCAGCGCATCAACTGACGACCATGCACGCCCAGCCCTGCGCGCCGGGCCGCACGGCGCACCCGCAGCCATGACGCGGGCCAGCCGCTGGGTCTGGGTCGTGTCGACCGTCGCCGCCCTCGGCGCCGGGCTGGTGCTCGCGTTCCTGCTCTCGGTCGCGACCAACAACCCGAGCCTCTACGAGCGCCACTACGTCTGGCTGTTCTGGGTCAACGTGGCGCTGGCGAGCGCGCTCGTGCTCGTCATCTTCATCACCAGCGTGCGCCTGCTCTGGCGCGTCTCGCGCGGCCGCTTCGGCAGCCGGCTGCTGCTCAAGCTGGCGGCGATCTTCGCCCTCGTCGGCGTCGTTCCCGGCGTCGTCATCTACACGGTGAGCTACCAGTTCGTGTCGCGCTCGATCGAGAGCTGGTTCGACGTGCGCGTCGAAGGCGCGCTCGACGCCGGCCTCAACCTCGGCCGTGGCACGATCGACTCGATCGTCTCCGATCTCGGCAACAAGACGCGGCTCGCCGCCGAGCGGCTCGGCGAGAGCCCGCTGCCGGCCGACCCGCTCGCCCTCGAGCGGCTGCGCGAGCAGCTCTCGGCGCAGGAGGTCGGCATCGTCGGCAACGCCGGACAGGCGTTGATCACGACCGGCCCGAGCATGACCGGCCTGATGCCGGAGCGGCCCTCGCCGCAGCTGCTGCGCCAGGCACGCACGCAGCGCGTCGCGAGCCAGGCAGAAGGCCTCGACGAGGACGCGGCGGCCGCCGGCACCGGGGCACGCGTGCGCGCCGTCGCGATCATTCCAAGCAGCAACTTCGCCCTTGGCGAACAGGAGCGCTACCTCGTCGTCACGCAGCCGATCGCGCCGTCGCTCGCCGCCAACGCGCTCGCCGTGACGGCCGCGTACCGCGAGTACCAGCAGCGCTCGCTGGCCCGCTCGGGTCTTCGCAAGATGTACATCGGCACGCTGACGCTGGCGCTCGTGCTCGGCGTCTTCGGCGCGCTGCTGCTCGCCGTCGCCCTCAGCAACCAGCTGGCGCAGCCGCTCCTCCTGCTCGCCGAGGGCGTCGCCCAGGTCGCGCGCGGCGACCTCAGCTCGAAGGCGGTGTTCGCCTCGCACGACGAGCTCGGTGGCCTGACGCGCTCGTTCGCCGAGATGACGGCGCAGCTGTCCGATGCGCGCGAGCTGGTGCACCGCAGCGTCGTCCAGGTCGAGGGCGCGCGCGCCAACCTGCAGACGATCCTCGACAACCTGACTGCCGGCGTGATGGTCTTCGACCGCAACGGNGCGATCGACACCGTCAACCCGGGGGCGACGCGGATCCTGCGCCTGCCGCTGTCGGCCTATCGCGGCCGCCGCCTCGACGAGGTTCCCGGCCTCGCCGTCTTCGGCCAGGCGGTGCGGCAACGCTTCGAGCTGCACGCGGCGAGCCCCGAGGCGGGCGAGCGCGACCACTGGCAGGATTCGTTCGAGTTGCAGACCGGCGGCCCCGGCGGCCGCGAGCGCGATTCGATCACCCTGCTCGTGCGCGGAGCGGCGATGCCGCAGGGCGCACGGCTGATGGTCTTCGACGACATCACCGAGCTCGTCTCGGCGCAACGCATCGAGGCCTGGAGCGAAGTCGCGCGCCGCCTCGCGCACGAGATCAAGAACCCGCTGACGCCGATCCAGCTCTCGGCCGAGCGGCTTCTGCAAAAGCTCGGCCACAAGGTCGAAGGCACCGATCGGCGCATGCTCGAGCGTTCGGTCGACACCATCGTCAACCAGGTCCAGGCGATGAAGACGCTTGTCAACGAGTTCCGCGACTACGCGCGCCTGCCGGCGACGCAGCTCGAGCCGCTCGACCTCAACGCCCTCGTCGGCGAGGTGCTCGGCCTCTACGCCACGGCGCAGGAAACGGGGCAGCTGCACGCCGATTTCGGCTCCGGGCTGCCGGCGATCATCGGCGACGGCACGCAACTGCGCCAGGTCATCCACAACCTCGTGCAGAACGCGCTCGACGCCGTTGCCGAGCAGGCTGACGGGCGGGTTCGCGTCTGCACCGAGGCGGCGAGAAACGAGCAGGGCGAGGTGCGTGCGGTGCGCCTCGTCGTCGTCGACAATGGGCCGGGCTTTTCCGAGAAGGTCCTGAAGCGCGCCTTCGAGCCTTACGTGACGACCAAGCCGAGGGGAACCGGCCTCGGCCTGGCCGTCGTCAAGAAGATCGCCGACGAGCACGGCGCGCGGATTCGCATCGCCAACCTCGGTGGCAGCGAGACGGCGGACGGCAGCGGAACGAGCGACGTGCGGGGCGCGCAAGTTTCGTTATCATTTTCAAAACTCGCTCCGGCGCCTCGCGCCGGGACGGTCGAGATGGCGGCACAGGCGCGATCTCACTGAAAGGTTCATGGCCACCATTCTTGTCGTCGACGACGAACTGGGCATTCGCGCGTTGCTGTCGGAGATCCTCGCCGACGAAGGTCATACCGTCGAGCTGGCGGAAAACGCGGCGCAGGCGCGCGGCTGCCGCGAGCGCATTCGCCCCGACCTCGTCCTGCTCGACATCTGGATGCCCGACGTCGACGGCATTACGCTGCTCAAGGAGTGGAGCGCGACGGCACAGCTGACGATGCCCGTCATCATGATGAGCGGGCACGGCACGATCGACACCGCCGTCGAGGCGACCAAGTTCGGCGCGATGGCTTTTCTCGAAAAGCCGATCACGCTGCAAAAGCTGCTGCGCGCCGTCGAGCAGGGCCTTGCGAAACCGACGACGCGGGCCGCGGCGCACGCTGCCGCCGCGCCGAGCGATCCCGGCCTGACGGTCGAAGCGGCGATGACCGGGGGCGCGATGCCGCCGGCGGCACCGGTGATGCTCGGCCCGCAACCCGAGCAGAGCTTCGACCTCGACCGCCCCTTGCGCGAGGCGCGCGACGCGTTCGAGAAGAGCTACTTCGAGTTCCACCTGGCGCAGGAGAACGGCAGCATGACGCGCGTCGCCGAAAAGACGGGCCTCGAGCGCACGCACCTGTACCGCAAGCTGAAGCAGCTCGGCGTCGACCTGTCGCGCAACAAGCGCAGCGCGATCTGAGTCTCTGTCATCCTGAGCGAAGCGAAGGATCTCGCGCTCGCGCACAAGGGCGCCAGCAGACCCCCGCCGATATAATCGTCGGCTCACGGCCAAGTAGCTCAGTTGGTAGAGCAGCGGACTGAAAATCCGCGTGTCGGTGGTTCGATTCCGCCCTTGGCCACCAATAAAATCAATAACGTAGCGCGTTTTTCGACGGCCCGACGATCAGAAAGATGCATACCGACACGCGGATTGTTTGCGTTGTCGTCGGCCACCACGAGTGCTAACGCGCGGAAGACGAACCCGCGCTCATAGCGAAGGGCCTTACGTCGATCTACTGATGCGCTGATCGGCGCTGCCGCAGCGTCGTGACCGCCGAACGCCCCTCAGACCGCAATTCCACCAACGGCCGCAGCCGAGACGCCCTGACGCCCCCCTCCAGCAACCTGACCGCATCCGGATGGTCGCTGCGCTCGAAGGAGAGCCACAGCAGCGGAAACCTCGCGACCTGCCAGGAGCGAAGGCCGGTGCTCGGCGCGTCCGTTCGTGAATACTTGCGGCGGGTCGGGGGAATCGAATGGGTGAAGAACAGCGATCCGCAGGCGATGCGATCCCTGCGGGCTGCGAACTGATTGAAGTCCATGTCGCGGCGTTGAAGCAGCTCTTCAATGCGATAGACGCATCGCCGTTCCGCGAAAGAGACCTCGATCCGGATGCGGACGAGTTCATCGTGGGATGGGCACGCGAAGCTCCGCGCGGAGCACCGCTGGCCCTGCTGGTGGGTCTGGACAGGGATCCGGGCCCAGCCGACGAGCCGGCGGCACTGCGCGACGCGATTCATGCGTTCTTCATGCATCGCGCGAGGATCACGAGGAGTCGCCTGCGTCAGTTGCTCGGCATCGGGCGCATCAGTCTTCTGCTGGGGCTGGTGTTTCTGACCGTGGCCGTCGGGCTGGGCGACCTTATCGCAAGCGCGATGAAGGGTCAGCGACTGGGCGAACTGCTGAGGCAGGGCCTGGTCATCTGTGGCTGGGTCGCCATGTGGCGCCCGTTGGAGATCTTCCTGTACGGCTGGTGGCCGATCCGCGCGGAGGCCCGGCTCTACGACCGGCTGAGCAAGATGCCCGTGCGCATCTTGTACAGGGGAACGGCTACACCCGGGGCGTGGCGCCACGATTGGCCGGCGGTGCCACAGAAGCAATTGATCCCGCAGAAGTCGCCGCCGCATGCCGCATCGCCCGAACGCGTCGAGGAGGAACCGGCAGGCGCCGGCAATATCCCCGAGCGGGGTCCGATCGCTTCGGCGACGATTGACACCATTGCGCCCAGGCGAGAGTCGAAGAGCAGCCAGACCCCACGTTGACGCCAACGGACGACCTGATTGGCGATGCAGCTCTGAAGTTGCTGCGAACTCGAGATCGTTACCTCGCGTAGCCGCGATTCGCGGTGAGCGAAGGGCCCCCGCCGCGTGCGACGCTGCTCGCCCGCGCGGAAATAAGTCACAGGCCGACTCGCGTTGACGCCACACCCGTGAAACAGGTTGTTCCGGCGCTTCCGCAGGACCCTCTCCGCGTTAACATGTGAAAAAATCCCTCGTAATAGACGGGCCGACTTGTCCGCTCCACCGAACCCAACGGATGGCACTTTCGGCGCGGCGGCCCCGAGCAGTCTCAATGGAAATGACCACAGTCACCTCCTCGCTGGCCGCCCCGTCCGGAACCCGTGCGGGCCAACCCGAGCCGCCTCGGGTCTCGAGCGATCTGCCCCTGTACGCGGCGCTGGTCCTGCTTGTCTTCGGGGCCTGGGAATTCGCCCGGCTGGGCTATTTCAAGTCGGGCGACGACGTGGGCTACTGGCTGGGCGTGGCGGGCGGCACGATGATGCTGCTGCTCTTTTCCTATCCCCTGCGCAAGTACGTTCGCTTCATGCACCGCTGGGGCAAGGTGAAGTGGTGGTTCGTCGTACACATGGTGCTCGGGATCGGAGGGCCGCTGCTGATCCTGCTGCACTCGACCTTCCAGCTGAATTCGCTGAACGCGACGGTGGCTCTGTTCAGCATGCTGATCGTCGCCGGCAGTGGCGTCGTGGGACGGTTTCTCTACGTCCGCATCCATCGCGGGCTGCTCGGCGAGCGAGGCAATCTCAAGGAACTGCAAGGCCAGGCCGCTCTGGCCGAGGGTGAGATGAAATCGCGTCTGCGTTTCGCACCCGAGGTCGCCGAGCGACTCCTCGCCTTCGAAGCCCAGGCGCTCGCCGGGGACGCCGGCTGGGGCGCCATGCTGAGCCGCGTCGTACTGCTGCCGGCGCGCCAGCGGCTGGTCTACAACGCCTCCGCGCGCGAGTTGAGCACGCGTCTGCGCGCCATCGCCCGCGATCGAAAGTGGAGCAAGGACCACTACCGCAGGCGCCGGCGTCACGCGTTGTCGCTAACCCGCCAATACCTGCAGAGAGTCGTTCGCGTCGCCCAGTTCACCGCCTATGAGCGGCTGTTCGCGCTGTGGCACGTCCTGCACATCCCGTTCGTCTACCTGCTGATCCTCACGGCCTGCTTTCACGTCTTTGCCGTTCATGCGTACTGAGCATGCACTTCGCCAGAGCCGATCCGCCTGCTCCGCGCTTGCCGCGGGCGAGTGGGGCCGGGGCTGCGGCGATCGCGGCGCTCTTCCTCGGGCAGTGGCTGTTCGCGGCCGCTGCGATGGCGCAGGGACTGGAGTCGGCGCTCGCGCCCGGCAAGCTTGCCCAGGCGCATTCCAAGCTCGACGAAGACTGCCAGAAGTGTCACGTCTGGTTTGACCGCAACGCCCAGGAACGGTTGTGCATCGAGTGCCACAAGGTCGTGGGCCAGGACGTCAGGGCCAAGGCGGGATTCCACGGGCGAATGAAGCCGCAGGCCTGCAAGACCTGTCACAGCGAGCACAAGGGGCGCGACGCCCGGATCGCCGCCTTCGACAAGGCGACCTTCGACCACGCACTGACGAACAACGTCCTGCGCGGTGGCCATGCCAGGCTCGAGTGCGAGAAGTGCCACCTGCCCGGCAAGGGCTATCGCATCGCCGCGCGCGACTGCGCGGCCTGCCACCGCAAGGACGACCCGCACAAGGGCTCGCTCGGCCCGAAATGCGCCGACTGTCACACCGAGACTTCGTGGAAGGAAGCCCGCTTCGACCACGGCACGACGCGCTTCCCTCTCGCCGGCAAGCACGAGTCGGTGAGATGCGCCGACTGCCACAAGGACGCGCACTACAAGGACACGCCGCAGGCCTGCCTCGCCTGCCACAGGAAGGACGACAGGCACAAGGGGCGCTTCGGCGAGAAGTGCGAGACCTGTCACGGACCGAAGGACTGGAAGGGCGTCAGGTTCAACCACGACGCGGCGACTCATTACCCGCTGATCGGCAAGCACCGGCTCGCGAAGTGCGAGAGCTGCCACACCGGCTTCCTGTTCCGCGACAAGCCGCCGGGCCGATGCTTCGCCTGCCACGAGAAGGACGACAAGCACAAGGGCAGCGTGGGCGACGACTGCGGCCGCTGCCACACGGAGCGCGACTGGAAGGAACGGGCCAAATTCGACCACGAGAAGACCGGTTTCCCGCTGCTCGGAAGGCACGGGGCAGTGGAGTGCAAGGACTGCCACAAGAGCGAGGTGTTCAAGGAGGCGCCGAAGGCCTGCATCGGCTGCCACAGGAAGGACGACCGGCACAAGGGCGCGCTGGGCGAGGCCTGCCAGCAATGCCACAACGAGCGCGACTGGAAGAAGACGAGCCTCGACCATGCCAGGACGGCATTTCCGCTCCTGGGCAAGCACCAGAAGGCCGAGTGCGGCGCCTGCCACAAGTCGACGAACTACAAGGAGACGCCGAAGGACTGCGGTTCCTGCCACCGCAAGGACGACAAGCACGAAGGTCAGCTGGGCCAGGCATGCGCGCAGTGCCACGACGAGAAGGCATGGAAGCCGGCGCCGACGTTCGACCACGGCCTGGCCCGCTTTCCGCTGCTCGGCCGACACGCGCAGGTGGAGTGCAGGATGTGTCACACGAGCGCGCTGTTCAGGAGCGCGAAGAGCGACTGCTACTCCTGCCACGTCAAGGACGACAAGCACAAGAAGACGCTGGGCACCGGCTGCGAGCAGTGCCACAACGCGCGCAGCTGGAAGGCCTGGGATTTCGACCACGACACGCGGACGAAATTCGTCCTCGACGGCAAGCACAAGGGCCCGGTCTGCAGCGCCTGTCACGGCCGGCCCATGGAAGGGCGCGTTCTCGCGTCGGCGCAATGCATCAGCTGCCACGCGAAGGACGACGCCCATGAAGGCAGCTACGGCCGGCAATGCCAGCAGTGCCACATGAGTACGTCCTTCAAGACGATCAAGGCGAGGCCCGGGCGGCCGGTGAGTCTGGCCGACCCGGCGGATCGGGCGACGAGCGGCGGTGCCGTCAGGTCCGGCGATGCCACTCCGAAGAGGCTGCATTCATGAGGCGCCTTGCCATCCTGTGCCGACTCGGCCGATTGCTCCGATGTCTCGCGTCGGGTGCGATGTTCGGCCTGCTGCTCGGGGTCGGTCTGTCGGCCTTGCCGTCCGCTGCTTGGGCTCAATCCTCGACGTCGAGCTTCGACCACGTCTCGACGGGATTTCCGCTGACGGGCGCCCACGAGCAGGTGCGCTGCGAAGCCTGCCACATCAAGGCCATCTTCAAGGGAACGCCGAGGGACTGCGCGACTTGCCACGTGCAGAACAACCAGCGCGGTGCCCTAGCCAAGCCGAACAATCACATCCAGACCACCGACAGCTGCGACAGCTGCCACACCATCGCCTCGTTCACCGGCGCGATGTTCAGCCATGTCGGCGTCGCGCCAGGCTCGTGCGCCAGGTGCCACAACGGCATCAATGCGCAGGGCCAGTCGGCCAACCACCTCCGCACGACGCTGGCGTGCGACCAGTGCCACATCACCAGCGCGTTCGTTCCGGTGCGCAAGTTCGACCACACCGTGCTGGGCGGCGTGATCACGACCTGCGCCACCTGCCACGACGGCAGCAAGGCCACGGGCCGGCCCGCCAATCACATCGCGATGCCCGATCCGACCCTGTGCGGCTCGTGCCACATCGCGTCGACGCAAACCGGCTTCTCGAGCTTTGCCGGCGGCCAGATGGATCACGCCGGCATTACGAGCGGCTGCGCGAGCTGCCACGGCCCCGGCGTGACGGGCGGCACCTTTGTCGGCATCGGCAGCATCGTCGTGATGCCGCCTACGGCACCGGCGAGCCCCGGTTCGCACATCCCTTCGTCCACGACCTGCGAGAGCTGCCATCTCGGCACCGTGCCCCCGGGGCGGATCGCTGCCGTCGCGACGAAGACGGCGCCGGGCACCGCCTTCGCCACGCCGGCGCCGACGACAGCGCAGATCCACAGCGGCATCAGCGGCGGCTGCAACGCCTGCCACGAGGCGAGCAACCTGTGGATGGGCATGGCAGCCTATCCCATCGCGCCGACGACCCTGGTCGCGAGCGCACAGTACACCGGCTTCCAGACGAGGCCGCGCTCGGCTGGCGGCACCTACAACGTCGCCGATGCCGCTCACCCCACGACGGGCGACTGCTCGCAGTGCCACAGCGGCACGAACTTCTTCAGCGGCGACATCAAGCCGGCAAATCACATCCCGACGTCGGCAACGGCGCAGTGCTCGGCCTGCCATACGAGCGCCGACTTCTCGGTGTTGCCGACGCTGGCCAACATCCACGCCAACGCGCCGAGCACGAGCTCCAACTGCGCGCAGTGCCACGGCTCGGCGGCGCCGAGCTTCGCGATCCCGGCGGCGAACTTCAGCATCGTCGGCCTGCCCGGCAATCACGTCCCGACCAGCGCGGCCTGCGAGCTGTGCCACGTGGGGCCGGGATCGAGCGTGCCGGCGACGCCGGTGGGCAACGGTGCGAAGTTCTCGGGTTCGCTGATGAGCCACAGCGGCATCACGAACAACTGCGTCGCCTGCCACGGCCCGTCGATCACGGGATCGAGCTTCGTCGGCGTGACCAGGATCGTCGTCATGCCGGCGACCTCGCCGGTCGGCGCGAGTTCGCACATCCCGTCGAGCACGACCTGCGAGAGCTGCCACCTCGGCACCNTGCCCTCGGGGCAGACTGCGGCCGTGGCGACAGGCAACGTGCCGGGCAGCGCATTCGCCACGCCGGCGCCGACCACAGCGCAGATCCACAACGGCATCACGAGTGGCTGCAACGCCTGCCACGAGGCGAGCTTCGTGTGGATGAGCATGGCAGCCTATCCGATCGCACCGACGACCCTGGTCGCAGGTGCGCAGTACACCGGCTTCCAGACGCGGCCGCGGACCGCCGCCGGCACCTACAGCGTCGCCGACGCCGCCCACCCCGCGACGGGCGACTGCTCGCAGTGCCACAGCGGCACGAACTTCTTCAGCGGCGACATCAAGCCGAACGGCCACATCCCGACCACGCTGACGGCCTGCTCGACCTGCCACGTGGCGGCGGGGGATTTCTCGACCGCCGGGCTCACTGCCAGCCTGTCGACCCTGCACACCGGGATCAGCAGCAACTGCATCGCCTGCCACTCCACCGGTGCGGGCTTCGGGCCGTTCGCCGGCTGCGCCACGCAGGCCGCCTGCTCGTCGCCGCCGCCGTTGACCTACCAGCCGAAGACGACGCCGCTGGCTGCGGGCGGCTCGCCCACCGTGCCGTCGTCGGCGACGCACGTCCCCTCGGTCGGCATCGCCTGCGAGAAGTGCCACTCGCCGAGCGCGTTCACGTCGTTCGCCGGCATGAACATGAAGGGCAACACGAACGCGCACGTCGCGGTCGGTGCCTATACGTGCATCACTTGCCACGAAGGGGGGCCGCCGGCATACACCTGGTTCGGCGTCAACATCGTCACCCGGCCCGTCGGCCACCAAAAGCGCAAGGCGGGCCAGGATTGCATCAGCGCGGGCTGCCACAACCGCAGCTACACGCAGTTCAACAACCAGGCGCGCGTCCGCCCGGTGCTGCGCGCCGCGGTGGCCGGAGCGAACACCCGGCTTCTGCCCGATGGGTCGGAGCTGCCGACGATCGGCGCAGCGCAGGGCTTCGATCACCAGGGCGTCCTGCCTGGC
>JGI24140J50213_10000728_pt1 | contig 15217 bp, 15 predicted proteins | sample BarGraIncu00222A_FD_50213 | JGI IMG/M metagenome (IMG submission 50213)
GTGGCCATCGCGCGCTACGGGACATTGCCCTCATCCGATGACGAGCCGTTCGTGGCGGACGTCGCGGTGGCCGTGGCACCCGAATGGCGACGGGTTGGCCTNGCGACTGCGCTCGTCGGCCTGCTCGCGCGNCGGGCTCAGGAGTGCGGTATTACCCACTTCACTGCGCTGTTTCTGGCCAGCAACCGTCCGGTGACCGAGCTGGCGCACGAGGGTCACGCACGGGTAGTGATCGCCGAGGGCATGGCGCAGCTGCGCGCCTCCCTGGGCGAGCCTGACCAGGACCAGTCCAGCGGAGACCGATCTGGACAGCGTGGTCAGTAGGGAATTCGGTCGTGGACCATGCCTGGACCCCTGTCTCATGAGGACCCGAGGTGGCATTTCCCCCCGCGCCTCATGACGGCGTTGTCGGCTGGCCGCGAAACGACGTTTGTCCAGAACCGGGACTTTCTCACCTAGCGGCAGACCGGCGGACGTGGGATCTTGGTGTTGCGACAGTCGTGACGAGTGCCGAGACCGGTCTTCGAGGTGTGAGATGAACGAGTTCAGTGTGCCGCCCAACTACGAGGCAGACCTGCAGGACAACCTGACAGATGACATCTTCGGCCATGCTGAACGATGGCCGGAGCACGCAGGCTTCTCCCGCCGGGTGGAAGACCGCTGGGTTCCGGTGACCTACCGGGAGGCCGCGGACCAGGTCACGAGGCTGGCAGCCGGGCTGATCGCCTCCGGAGTACAGCTGGGTGACCGGGTGGCGCTCTTCAGCCGCACCAGCTTCGAGTGGATGCTGTGCGACTTCGCGATCTGGACTGCCGGCGGTGTCACCGTCCCCATCTACGAGACGTCCTCGGCCGAACAGGTCCAATGGATCCTCGCCGACTCAGGGGCGGTGGCAGCGTTCGTCGAGACCGAGGACCACGCCAAGACGATCGCGGAGCTGCCGGTCAACCCGCCCGATCTGCGTGAGGTCTGGGTCTTCGACTCCGGGAGCCTGGACCGGCTTGCCGCCGCCGGTCGTGACGTCTCACAGGAGGCGGTGATGGCGCGCCGCCACGCCGTCACCAGCGACATGCTGGCCACGATCATCTACACCTCCGGTACGACCGGACGACCCAAAGGCTGCGCCATCACGCACGCCAACCTCCTGTGCGAGATCCGCAACGTCTGCACGGCGCACGGTGTCCGGGAGCTGGTGTTCAACGACAAGACCAGGACGCTGCACTTCCTGCCGCTGGCACACATCCTGGCGCGGTCCATCCAGCTCGGCGCGGTGCACAACCGCGTTAACCTCGCGCACACCGCGGACATGAAGACCATCGTCCCGCAGCTGGCCGAGTTCCGGCCGACCTCGGTGCTCTCAGTGCCGCGCGTATTCGAGCGCATCTACAACACGGCGCAGCACAAGGCGGCCGCTGAGGGCAAGGGGCGCATCTTCGACCTCGCGGATGCCACGGCCATCGCCTACAGCGAGGCCATGGAGACCGGCGGCCCCGGCCTGATGCTGAGGGTGCGGCACGCAGTCTTCGACCGGCTGGTCTACTCCAAGGTCCGCGCCGCACTCGGTGGCGAGGTGCGGTACTCGGTCAGTGGTGGGGCGCCGCTCGGCGCTCGGCTGGGCCACTTCTTCCGGGGCATCGGCATTAATGTCCTGGAAGGGTACGGCCTGACCGAGACCTGTGCTGGTGTGACCCTCAACCTGCCCGGAAGACAGCGCATCGGGTCCGTCGGACTCCCGATCCCCGGGTGCTCCATTCGGATCGCCGACGACGGCGAGGTGCTGATCAAGGGAGGCAACGTCTTCCGAGGTTACTGGAACAACGACGACGCAACCCGCGAGGTCTTCGACGAGGATGACTGGTTCCACAGCGGAGACCTGGGCGAGCTCGACGACGACGGCTTCCTGACCATTACCGGCCGCAAGAAGGACATCTTGGTGACCTCCTCAGGCAAGAACGTAGCCCCGATGGTGCTGGAGGACAGGCTGCGGGCTCACTGGCTGGTCAGCCAGTGTGTCGTGGTCGGCGACCGGCGACCGTTCATTGGCGCCCTGGTCACCATCGACGTGGAGGCGTTTGAGCCCTGGAAGGTCGAGAAGGGCAAGCCTGCCACGGCCACCGTGGCCGAGCTGCATGACGACCCTGATCTGCTGGCCGCCCTCCAGGCGGCGGTGGATGACGCGAACAAGGCTGTCTCGGCCGCTGAGGCGATCAAGAAGATCCGGGTGCTGACCGTCGACTTCACCGAGGAGAGCGGGGAGCTCACCCCGACACTGAAGGTGAAGCGCCATATCGTCCTGAAGACATTCGGTGCCGACGTGGAGGCGCTGTACCGCCGTTAGGTAGGTCAACGCACCGCTAGGGAGGTGGGCCGTGGCTATCAAGTCGCCGCGCCAGCAGCCCGCGAACCCACCATCGCGGTGGGTCGATCTGGATGGCCCCGTGCACTATGTCGACTACGGCGGTCCCCCGGACGGTCCCCTGATGGTCATGGTCCATGGTCTGGGTGGCTCGTTGGTCAACTGGGCTGCGGTCGCCCCGTCGTTGTCAGAGACCTGCCGCATACTTGCCCTGGACCTTGCCGGGTTCGGGCGGACGCGCAGTCAGGGCCGTTCCACATCGGTGGGTGCCAACCAGCGGCTCCTTGACCGGTTCTTGACGGAGGTCTGCGGGGATCCGGTCATCGTGGTCGGCAACTCCATGGGGGGGCTGATCGCGGTCCTGCAGACGGCGGCGCATCCAGAGACCGTCGCCGGCGTCGTGCTGATCGACCCCGCACTGCCCGTCGGGCTCACCTCGCGCCCCGACCCGTTGGTGGCTGGCATGTTCGGGCTCTATGCCGTGCCCGCCGTCGGACGCAGTGTGGTCGCCCGGCGTCGCTCGTCCCGCTCGGCCGAGGAGCTCGCGATGGCCCTGCTGCGGCTGTGCTGCGCCGATCCCTCGCTCGTGCCGCGCCCCATCGTCGAGCAGCATCTTGAGCTCGCACGGGAACGCAACAGCTACCCCGACGTCGACGCCGAGCTCATTGTGGCCGCACGCTCGCTGTTGTGGGTCCTGGCTCGACGGCGCGTGCAAGCGGCCATGTTGCACGCGATTACGGTGCCGGTGCTGCTGCTGCACGGCGACAAGGACAGGCTGGTGCCCATAGCCTCAGCGCGCGTCGCAGCGTCAGCCAACCCGACCTGGCGTTTCGAGGTGGCCCGCGGGGTGGGCCATGTTCCCCAGCTCGAGGTGCCCGAGTGGACGCTGCACCAGATCCTGGACTGGCTGAAGACCGACGGGGTGGCCGCCGCCTACGCCGCGAGCCCGGAACGCCGGCACATCTAAGTCACGTCCGACGCGTTCGGCTAGCTCACCAGCGCCAGCAGCTCTTGGGTTGCTGAGTCGATGCCGTTGCACAGCACCGCCAGGTCGGGAACAGCGTCGAAGTCACCGGTCACCCCGCACGTGATCCGCCCGGCATATGACGCGATCCCGATCGTGATGCGGATCTGGGCGCCAATCGGGATGTAGGGGAACAGCTCCGTCATCCGGCGGCCGAGCAGATACATGGGCACCTGCGGACCAGGCACGTTGGTGGTGACCGTGCTGATGGCCCGCTGCGGAAGCTGAGCCGCCACACGGGCACCGAGGGCGAACAGCGCTCCGGGAACCAGCCCGGCCGCGGTCATCATACTGTCCACGCCCATGGCCATCCCGCTGCCCTTCAGCGAGGTGAGCTGGCGGGTCACGGCAGCCAGCCGCTCGCCGGCGTCGGAGATGCCCACGGGTAGGTCGGCGAAGACGGCAGACACCTCGTTGCCCAGCCGGTCATGCTCCTGGGGGGTGCGCATCGAGACCGGCACCATGGCGCGCACGGTGCGACCGTCCACCTCTTCCCCGCGCGCGCTGAGGAATGTTCGCAGGCCACCAGCGATCGCCGCCAGCATGACGTCGTTGACCGTGCCTCCGAGGGCATTCTTCACTTTCTTGATCGCGCTGAGGTCAGTACGCGACCAGCCCCAGCGGCGACGCGGCCCGATGGGGCCGTCCAGGACCGACTCCGGTCGGATCACCCTCTCCCCCGCCTGAGCGAGGCCGTACAGGTCAACCACACTCTGGCGGGTAAAGGCCAACGGCGACCTGAGCGCTCGGGCGAGCCCCCGGCTGACCTCCTCCAGCGGGACGCGGAGCATGTCGTCCAGTGCGGAGGTGACCAGTCTGGTGGGCGAAGGCTCCGTCTGCGGGGTCCAGGCGGGCGCCGCTCGCGCCGTGACGTGGGGGTCGTGGTCCAGGAGCACGGACAGGATGTCCGCTCCCGCGATGCCGTCGATCATGGCGTGGTGGGTCTTGTTGACCATCGCCCAGCGCCCGCCATGCAGGCCGTCGACCAACCACGTCTGCCACAGCGGGCGGGACAGGTCCAGGGGCTCCGACATGATCGCCGCGGTCAGGTCCTGAAGCGACTCCTCCGTACCTGGTCGGACCAGGGTCGCATGTTTGACATGGTTGCTGATGCAGAACCTCGGGTCGTCTGCCCAGACGGGGCGCCCAAGCTCCAGCGGCACCCGTAGAACTCGTTGCCGATATCGGGCGATGAGGTCGAGCCGGGACTCGATGGCCCCCGTGAGCTCGGCCAGGGTCGGGGCAGGACCTTCGAACAACAGGATCGAGCCAACGTGCAGCTGCTGGAACGCACGCTCAATATCGATCCACCAGCTGTCCAGAGGGCTCAGACGGTCCACCGTGTCCATATCTGTCATTGTGAGCACAGAAGAGGTTGCTTCCACGGGTCCTAGGTCCTGCCTTCGACCAGGCAACCGGGAGAAGGCCCAGGTGGCCCCTGGGCTCCGTACCCTCGACCCGCATCCGCCGGCCCGGTGTCCCGTGCAGCTGCGCGAGGGTCAGGCCTGCCTGCCCCACCGCCAGCTCGCGGTCCTGCCATCCTGAGCGTGGCCGGCGTGACAGGCGTCCACCGAGNCAGCCCTCAGGCTGAGGGCCACAGCGACGGCGACCCTCGCCGCCCAGACTGGCNCGCGATCCAGAACAGGGGCGGGTCAGAGCCCCTGCCACTGCGGTTTCGCGGCGTAGGTGCTGCGGAAGTAGTCGGCCAGCTGGAGCCGGCTGGCGGCCGCGTTGTCGATCAGCACGCTCACGTGGGGATGGTGCTGGAGGATCGTGGCCGGCCACATTGCGCTGACCGGACCCTCGATGAGCTGGTGGACAGCGTCGGCCTTCGCGCGGCCGGTGGCAATCAGCACAATGTGACGCGCGGCCATAATCGTCCCGAGCCCCTGGGTCAGGCAGTGGTGCGGAACCGCGTCGATGTCACCATCGAAGAAGCGCGCGTTGTCGGTTCGGGTCTGCTCCGTGAGGGTCTTGATGCGGGTGCGGGAGGCAAGGGATGAGCCTGGCTCGTTGAAGCCCACGTGACCATCGGTGCCGATACCCAGGATCTGCAGGTCGACGCCGCCGGCGGCGGTGATCGCTTCCTCGTAGTGGGCGCATGCCGCCCGGAGGTCGGGTGCCAGGCCGTCGGGCCCGTGGACCGCGCCCGGGGCAAAGTCCACCCGCTCGACGATCTCGCGGGTGATGACGTTGAGGTAGCGCTGGGGGTGCTGCGGGGCAAGGCCGACATACTCGTCGAGGGTGAAGGCGGTGGCCCCGGCGAAGGAGAGGGCCTGCTCGACGTGGAGTCGGGCGAGCTCGTCATAGATGGGCAGCGGGCTGGACCCGGTCGCAAGGCCGAGAACCGCGTCCGGTCGAGCCCGTAGCAGCTCCTCGATAGCCCCCGCTGCCAGTCGTGCGAGCTCGTCGGGTGCTGCGATAACGGCTTCCATCTGGTGACCATCCCTTGCTGTCGAAGTTCTACTGAACGAGTGAAAAGTGATCCTGGCCGGATTGGGTCGCAGGCGCCGGCCCGCTAGTGGCCCACGGGCGGGTGAACCACCTTGCCCGCGCGCAGGACCTGGACCACGCGCAGGTCCGAGTCGGTGACCACCACATCGGCCCGCCTTCCGATCTGCAGAGCCCCGACCCGTTGCTGGCCGAGCANCTCTGCGGGTGTGGTGGACGCGGCCCGCACCGCGTCCACCAGCGGCACTCCCCCGGCTACGGTGGTGCGCACCACGTCGAGCAGGTGGGCTGTGCCGCCCGCGATGGCCCCACCGTGCGTGAGCCGGGCAACGCCGCCGGACACCGTGACCTCCAGTGACCCGAGCCGATAGGCGCCGTCGGCCATGCCGGCCGCAGCCATGGCGTCGGTCACCAGCGCCACGTTCGCTGCCCCNACCAGCTCGAAGATGCTCACCACCAGCTCGGGAGCCAGGTGGGTGCCGTCTCCGATGAGCTCCACGACCAGGTCCCCTCGCCCTGCCGCTGCCAGGAGCTCGGGGATCGGACCCGGATCGCGGTGGGAGAGCGGGCGCATGCGGTTGAACAGGTGCGTGGCGCTCGGGCGCAGGGACCGGCGACCCGGGGTTGCCCCGAGCCGGGTGCGCGCCTCGGCCACCGCGGCTCTGGTTTCTTCCCAGCTCGCGTCGGTGTGCCCGAACGATGGCACTGCGCCGGCGGTGATGAGAGCATCCATCACGGCGCCGTCGCCCAGAATTCCTTCCAGCTCCGGAGCGATGGTCATCGTGACCAGGTGGCCATGGGCGGCCTCCGCCAGCTCGCGCACCAGGGCGGCGTCTGGCGCCTGGAGCAGGTTCGGGTCCTGTGCGCCGCACAGGGCGGCCGCCAAGAACGGGCCCTCCAGATGGATACCCGCAAGCTCGCCAGTCTCTGCCAGGGGTGTGAGCAGCGCCACGCGCCGGCGCAGCGTATCCGGCGCGGCGGTGACCAAGGATGCGACAAGTGTCGTCGTCCCGTGTGACAGGTGCTCGCCAATCGCCACCCGCGCCTGCTCAGGGGTGCTCACGTCCGGAAAGCCCGCGCCGCCACCACCGTGATTGTGCAGGTCGACCAGTCCGGGCAGCAGTGTCGGGGGGGCCACCGGTGCGGCGGGCGCATCGGGCCATCCTTGCCCGGCGGCGGTGTCAGCGGGACCGACCCAGACGATCGTGTCGCGGTCGACCACGACGATGCCGTCGTCGATGACCTGGTCGACAGTGACCACGTGACCACGTAGATAGATGGGCCTGGGGTGTTCGGTCATGATGAGATGCTCCTAGATCGCCGAAGGGCGTGTCGTTGACGGCAGCTCGAACATAGCCGTCATGGTGTGGCTGGCGCCTGGTGCAAGGCGGATGGCAGCGTCGCCGATGTTGCAGACCTCGACGCACACCATGGTCTTCCACTCGTCGTCGCCGAAGTCCTTCAGGTCTGCGGCCTTGGTGATCCAAGGGTTCCAGACCACGGTGGTCCCCGAGCCGCTCTTGCTGATCAGGACGGACCGCCCGGTCTGCAGGTCACGCACGGTTGTCGATGCGTCGGCGGCCGGGTAGATGCGATCGGTCTCCGCCTCGAAACGCACGGCGTGGGGCTCGCCGCCCATCGGCTCGGGTCCAGTGAGCTGGTCATAGAACGCGATCCCTTCCAGCCCGGTGACCTCAGTGGCACGGATGTCGCGCACGCCGAGATACGTGTGGAGCGCCTCCTCGAAGACCATCCCATCGGTGCCGCGGTTGGTCACCGTCAGCGCCAGTGACAAGCGGGCCCCGACCACGATGGTGTAGATGGCCTCGAACCGGTGGGGCCAGGCTGAGGCCCCGGTGGCGTCGTGGTCGCTCAGCCGAAGGCGCAGCGTCACATCCCCGCCGTCGTCGTGGGCACCGACCAGCGACCAGTCGGACAGCCGGGCGAAGCCGTGCGAGGGCAACTCCGGGTGTCCGGCTGCCGGCCCGAACCACGGGAAGCAGATCGGCACCCCGCCACGAATCGGGTTCTCGCGGGTGAATCGGCTTTGCGAGCTCGCCCAGAGGACCGGCTCGCTGCCCCGAGGCGTCCAGTCCGTCACGGTGGCCCCATGCAGGTAGATCTCGGCACGGGCGCCGGCCCCGTCAACCCGCACGACCGGCAGTCCTCCGTGGCCGTTCGGATCCAGCCGGACACTGGCGGGAAGGCTGGTCATCACGAACAGGCCTCCGCGCGGGCTCTGGCCAGGTTGCCGACGATGCCGGCGAGCGCGACCAGGTCGCGCGCCGTGGTGTGCGCGCCTGCCGCCAGAAGCTCGTCTGCCGGGGCACTGGTCGTCACGGCGATCACCTGTCCGATGCCGGCCCCCCGTGCGGAGTGGATGCCAGCGCGAGAGTCCTCGACAGCGACAAGGTCCCGTGGTCGCCGGCCCAGCAGGTCCGCACCCCGAAGGAAAGGCTCAGGATCAGGTTTTCCGGGTGAGCAGTCCTCTGCCGTGACCATCAGCATTGCCATCTCGCCGACACCGAGCAGGTCGAGAACGGTGGTGACCCAGCTCCGCCGTGCCGAGGTGACCACGGCGACCGGAAGGTCGGCCTGGGCGCAGGCCATGATCAGCGCTGCAGCTCCCGCCACCGGTGCGTACCTCATGGTGGTTCGCGCCAACGCGTCCAGGACACCTTCGGTCAGCGCCATGGGATCCTCCCCGCTCCATGGCCCCGGCAGCGTCGCGAAGACATCGGGAGCGCGCCGCCCGGTGAACGTGCTGATCACCTGGCTATTGACGTGCCAGCCACGCCCGGAGAAGTACTCCCGGTATGCCGCTGCATGGACGGGCTCGCTGTCTACGAGGGTGCCGTCTAGGTCCAGGAGAAGACCGCCGCCCGGTCGGGACAGCAGGGCCGCCACCCGGCCCGGCGTCAGGCCCACTCGAACAGTGGGTCGCCGGCACGCACGAGCCCGCCGGGCGCGATCAGGGCCGTGACCGCTCCTGGCACACCTTCGAGTGCGACCACCGGGCAGATTGGCGATCGCCCGCCGGCCTCGATCTCGGAGGGGTTCCAGCTCACGATGACCTCGCCGGCGGTGACCGAGTCGCCCTCGGCGACGTGCAGCGTGAAGCCTTTGCCGCCGAGCTGGACGGTGTCGAGGCCCAGGTGCACGAGCGCCCCGCGCGTGCCCTCGGCAACGATGACGTAGGCGTGTGCGTGCAGCTTGACGATCTTGCCGGCGACCGGCGCAATCGCTGTGACCACTCCATACCGGCTCGGGTCGATCGCGAGCCCCGGTCCGACGATCTCACCGGCGAAGACGGGGTCAGGGACCTCGCTCATGGCCATGACGGTACCGGCGAGGGGGGCCAGGACGGTCAGGGGCAACCGCATCAGCGCAGGTCCTCGATGTCCGAGGCGAGCGTGTCGGCCTCGGTGCCCACGACAACCTGGACCACCTTGCCTGACCGGACGACGCCGAAGGCACCCGTGGCCTTCAGTGCTGCCTCGTTGACCAGGGTCGGGTCCAACACCTCGACGCGCAGGCGTGTGATGCAGGGCTCCAGGTCGAGGATGTTGGCGTCCCCACCCAGCGCTGCGAGGATCTGCTCTGCCTTGCTCATGGGGTTCTCCTTGATGGCTTACGCCGGCCGGTTGGCCGTGCGTCAAGACTGTTCACATCAGTTCCTCGAGATCGGTGGCGAGGGTGTCCACGCTCAGACCGACCACGACCTGCACGACGCGGCCGGAGATCATCACGCCGTGCGCGCCGGCAGCCCGCAGTGCCGCCACATCAACAAGCCCCGGGTCGCGCACCTCCGACCGCAGTCGGGTGGTGCATGGCTCGATGTCGATGATGTTGGCGACCCCGCCAAGGGCCGCCAGGATGTTCGCCGCCTGATTCATCACGGGTGTCCGCTCCCATTCATTGCGCAGTCCTGGTCGCCGTGGGGCTGGTCTCAGTGTGCCTGTGGCCGTTGAGATTCCCGCTGGCCGGGGTGCCCTCGACCTGGCCGTCACGTGGCGCGCGCGGGGTCAAGGCACGTGCAGGGGCGCGTAGCGGGACCCAGAGCTCATAGCGGTCTGCCCGGTAGGACGACCGCGAGTAGGAACACGCGATGTCCCCCGCGAAGGTGCGCCGGGTCAGGCACAGCAGCGCCCTGCCGGTCCGGATGCCCAACAGCTCCGCGTCCTGGGCATCGACTTCGGTCGCCGAGACCGTGTCCTCGCCCCAGTCCGGGTCGAGGCCGCGCCGCCTCAGCTCGCCGTAGATGCTGTCCGGGGCGCCGGAGTCGAACAGGCCAGGAGCGAGGCGGCTCGGCAGCCACGTCTGCTCGATCGCCATCGGCACGCCATCTGCGTACCGGACGCGGTGCAGGTAGAAGACCAGCTCGCCGGGCAGCAGCTCCAGGGCGTCCGCGATGTCGGACGAAGCCGCGATCTCCTCAGCGACCAGCACCCTGGACGACGGCTCCATGCCGCGGCGGCGCATGTCCTCACCGAACGAGGCCAGACGGACCTCGAGATCCACCTTGGTCGGCGCCACGAAGGTGCCGCGGCCCTGCTCGCGCTCTAGCAGGCCGTCGACCACCAGTGCGTCCACCGCTTGACGCACGGTCATCCGGGATACCCCGAAGCGCTCGCACAGCAACCGTTCGGAAGGTATTGCGTCTCCGACCGCGAGCTCGTGGGTGACCAGTGAGCGTAGGTAGTCGCGGACCCGCACATACTTCAGCACAGAATGTCGCACCATCGGATCCTCCCGTCTTCTGTCGTGGTCTGCTTGACACCGGGTGCCCATTCCATCATGGTTATGGCCACTGGTCCAGACAACTAGCGCACTTGGGTCCGAGAGATCCGCGTCACTGGAACCGGTACGTGCCGGATTCCCGGGTCGTTTGCTCGAGCAGAAACTGGAGCGCACTTGCCATGACCGCCAACACCGTCCCGGAGATTCGCGAGAAGAGGGCGATCCCGGGCATGGCCCAGTTCCAGCGAGTCGGGCGCTCCCTCATGCTGCCCATCGCCTCCCTGCCCGCTGCGGCGCTGCTGCTGCGCCTTGGTCAGCCCGACATGCTGGGGGCCGACGGGCTGGCCGGCGCCCTGGGCTCCAAAGGCCACTGGCTCCTTCCTGTTGCCGACGTCGTCGGTGCTGCAGGCAACGCATTGTTCGCGAACCTGCCTCTGCTCTTTGCCCTCGGCGTCGCTGTCGGCTACGCACGCAAGTCCGACGGCTCGACCGGTCTGGCTGCGCTGATTGGCTACCTGGTCTTCAAGGGTGTCACCGACGCATTGTCTCCTTACGTGATCGGCAAGGCAGCCAAGGGCGAGACACAGACACTTATCGACTACGGCGTGCTCGGTGGCATCGTCATTGGCCTGACCGCCGCGCTGCTCTACCAGAAGTACTACCGGATCAAGCTTCCCGCCTATCTGGCCTTCTTCGGCGGTCGGCGGTTCGTGCCGATCATCACGGCCGGCATGGCGATCATCATCGGCGTCGCCGCCTCGCTGGTCTACCCGTGGTTCAACGACGGCCTGAACGGTGTCGGCAACTGGGTCACCGGCTCACCGGTGCTGGGCGCGTTCGTCTATGGCACGGCGAACCGACTCTTGGTCCCCCTCGGCCTACACCACCTGCTGAACTCGATGCCGTGGTTCCAGCTGGGTACCTTCAAAGACTCCACCGGCGCCGTGTGGCATGGCGACATCGCCCGGTTCCTGCACGGTGACAAGACCGCGGGCACGTTCATGACGGGCTTCTTCCCGATCATGATGTTCGCGCTGCCGGGAGCCGCTCTGGCCATCGTCCACACGGCAAAGCCGTCCAAGCGCAAGGTCATCGCCGGCATCATGGGCTCGGCCGCACTGGTCGCCTTCGTCACCGGCGTCACCGAGCCCCTGGAGTTCTCCTTCGTCTACCTCGCCTACCCCCTGTACGTGATCCACGCGCTGCTGACCGGGACCTCCATGGCACTGGTCAACTGGCTCGGGATCCACGACGGCTTCGGCTTCTCGGCTGGCGCGATTGACTACCTGATCAACTTCCGGATCGCCACGCACCCACTGTGGCTGATCGTCATCGGGCTCATCTACGGGGTTATCTACTACTTCCTGTTCAAATGGGTGATCACCAAGTGGAACCTGCGTACCCCCGGGCGCGAGGACGACGACAACGTCACCGATATCAACAACGTCCTGATCGACCAGCCGGCAGACGACATCGTCACCCAGGCTCCGATCACCGTGAACAGTGGCAGGACCGCTGAGGCCACGACGGAAGAACCGGCACCCACGCCCGTGGGATGAGCCTGGCGCCCGGCAGGGACGCGTTCCCTGCCGGGACCGGCACCACTGCGTCAACCACCTGAACCCACCGAGGGACGGTCTTGACATCCTCCCGGCCCTGAGTGACCAGGATTCCCGCCGCTCACCCGCAGGCAACGTGTTGAGTTTCGCGCTTCACTGACAGGGCCAAAGCTCCCACGTCTCCACGCGCTGCCCACACCATGGCCGCCCGCGGTTTCACGCCGGTACTGCCACACAGTGCCGGGCTTGGTCATCCCCCAACAGACCTGAACATATCCCCGTCCACCGACAGGCCGAAACGGTTTCCTCCCGGCACCGGGGCGACCGGGTTTCCACCCTAGGAGAAACCCGATGAGCCCCGCATCCGAAAACCAACGTGCCATCACAGGCGTCGGCCTGAGCCCAGGTCGCGCCTCGGGTGTGGTCGTCACCATGGCTGAACCTGTTCCTGAGCCGCCCTCCGGTGGCCGCCTTGACGACGACGCAAGTGCCGAGGACGCCGCCGTGCTGATGGCCACCGCGGCCGCCCAGGCCTGCGACGACCTCACCGCTGCCGCCGCCCGCGCCACCGGAGCGGGCGCCGAGATCCTGGCGACCACCGCGATGATGGCAGCCGACCCGACCCTGGTATCGGCGGCCCAACGTCTGGTTCGACAGGATCGCATCGACCCCGCCCGCGCGCTCTGGCAGGCCGCCACCACTGTCATCGACCAGCTGGCTTCACTCGGCGGCTACCTGGCCGCGCGCACCGGCGACGTCGCAGATGTGCGAAGCCGCATCGTGGCGGTCCTGACCGGCCGGCCGGCACCGGGGAGTACCCAGCCCCGGGTACCCCTCCGTCCTGTGCGCGACCGACCTGTCCCCGGCCGACACTGCCACCCTCGACCCCGGCCAGGTCGTCGCGATCATCACCAGCGAGGCGGCCCCACCGCGCACACCGCGATCATCGCCCGATCGCTGGGCATCCCTGCGGTCGTGGGCGCCAACGACGCCAACACGCTGGCCGGAACACTCGTCCTGGTCGATGGCGCAGCAGGTTCGGTGTCCCTCGAGCCCACCGACGAGCAGATTGCCCGCGCGGCCACGCTCTCCGCGCGGGCTCGCGTCTTCGACGGCACCGGGCACACCCGTGACGGTCACCGGGTCCCCCTGCTGGCAAACGTCGGCAAGCCCGAAGGAGCGCGGGCCGCCGCCGACTGCGGCGCCGAGGGCGTCGGGCTGTTCCGCACCGAGTTCTGCTTCCTCGACCGCGCACAGGAACCGTCGATTGACGAGCAGGTGGCCCAGTACCGCCAGGTGCTCGTCGCCTTTGCGTGCAAGAAAGTCGTGGTGCGCACCCTGGACGCGGGCGCAGACAAACCACTGCCGTTCCTGTCGAGCACCGATGAGCCCAACCCCGCGCTCGGTGTCCGCGGGTGCGCACGTGCTGGCGCAACCCCGACGTGCTCGACGACCAGCTGAGCGCGATCGCACAGGCCGCGGCCGCCAAGACCGCGGACGTGTGGTTCATGGCACCGATGGTGTCCACGGTCGCCGAGACCGAGGGTTTCGTGAACCGTTGCCATGTGCACGGGCTGACGACGGCCGGCGTCGGCACCAACGACCTCACCGAGTACGTCATGGCTGCCGACCGGCTGCTCGCCGACCTGGCCGTGCTGTCTTCGTCATGGGCGCTTCCGGTGCTGCAGCTGGTCGCCGCGACCTGTCGGGCCGGGGCCTTGTGGGCCGTCCAGTTGGGGTGTGCGGAGAGGCCGCAGCCGATCCCGCGCTGGCGATCGTGCTTGTCGGTCTCGGGGTCTCGACCTTGTCGATAGACGGGCTCGCGCACTGCCCGATGTCGCCACCGCGCTCGCGTCGGTGACCTTCTCAGACTGCCGGCGGCTCGCCCAGCTCGCACTAGGCGCCGAGTCGTCCGACGAGGCCCGCAGCCTGGCGCGACGTCAGCTCGCGGTGCCTGACGAGCTGGGGCTCTGAACCCGGTGCGCGCCGGTGAGGCAGAGCGCGAGCGTCCTCGGGATCAGCGGAGTCCGTCGCCCGCCCGACACGCCCGACATGTCACTTCCACGTTTCGGCGCGGCACTGCGCGACGCTAGAGGGGCACGCCGCAAGCCCTTCGGCGTGTATCGGCTGACTTAGTGGAGGACAAGATGCGTCGAGCGTTCGCTGCCGCCTGCCTCGCGGCGGCTCTCGTGGCTACGGCGTCCACCGCGCCCGCCGGGGCGATCGTGGCAGGAGCCATCGACGGCCGTGCCCATCCCTACGTCGGAGCGTTACTCGCCCCCACGGGCCAGCCATTGTGCAGCGGAGTCCTGGTGGCCACCGAGAACCCCGACAACCGGAGGGCGGGCAAGGTGTTCCTGACCTCGGCGCACTGCCTGGGTAAGGCGGCTGACGGCAAGCACGTCCGTGTCACCTTCGGGGTCACGGTGGCCTCCGGAAGGACGTTCTCCGGGACCTTCCATGTGATGGCTGGCTACGTCCCGAGGACGCTGGCCAACGACGTAGCAGTTGTCGTCTTCAGCAGTCCGCCATCTATCCCCGCCGTGGGCCTTGACGATGGCGACTCTTTCCTCGGCCCGGGCGCAACCGTCACGACAGTCGGGTACGGCACTCCCAGCCTCGGTGTGCGGAAGTCGGCCACTGAGATCGTGACCGGTTCGAGCTCGTCATGGCTGAACCTGAGGTCTGGGTCCGGCAACAGCTGCAACGCCGACTCTGGCGGGCCAGACCTGATCATTGCCGACCCTGACGATTCGGCCGTGCCGCAAGTCGTGGCCCTTACCGATCAGGGCTCATGCGGCGTAGACCAGGACTACCGCGTCAACACCTCGACGGTGCGCAACTTCGTCAACGACCCCGACTACGTCACAGACACCGACTGATATGTAGGGGGTTTTGTCAAGGGGGCAGGGCGAAGCGGCGCCCGGATGGCTTCTCGGGCGCCGCTTCGTCGGGCCGGATCAGGTTGACGAGTTGGCGTGCGTGTCGGTTCGCGACGGCGCGGGTCAGACTGATATTCGCGGGTTGGTGACCGCAGGACGGGCTGTTCGGCTGGAGCGCTTCTGCTGGTCTAGGTAACGAACGTGG
>JGI24140J50213_10000730_pt1 | contig 15127 bp, 14 predicted proteins | sample BarGraIncu00222A_FD_50213 | JGI IMG/M metagenome (IMG submission 50213)
TTTTTTTGCCATTCGGAAATAATCCGCTGGTCGCGCTCTGCGGCGGTCTCCATCGGAAAGGGCGGTGGTCTCTTTGGCTTGCTCAAGGCGAATAGTCGGCGCCAGCCGCTTCCTGCATCGGCTTCGACGGCCGGTTTCGGCTCGGCGAACGCTTTTGCGAGCTCCCGCTCGATCATGGCAGAGGCTGCGTTTCTCAACTGTTCGAAAACTTGCGTTAATTCCGCTTGATGGGGCGCAATATATCGATTGAGAATGGTCGAAGCGATTTCACGAAAATTTCGGCCCAAGTCCTCGTAGTCGCGACCGTCCGGGACAGAAACACTTGTGGTCACGTGAATGAGCAATTCGTGGACAATCAATCGGTCAGCACGAAACGCGACAAGTTCATCCACAGGCAGACCACAGTAGTCGCTCAGTTCATGCGCTTTCGCAATGCTGGTCGAAACGTTCTCGCTCCTGAATATTGTCGAGAGCGGCAAATACTCTCGCGGCACCTCCGATTCCAAACCGGGGTTCCAAGGCCCATATTCGGCGGGCAGCGGTTTAATATTCATAACTCACCCGCCTGTCCCGACGATCATTTCACGGTTCAAGGCGCCGTGGGGAAATGTAGACTAAGCCTTTGATACCATCTTAAACATTTTCTCGCCGTACATCTTGCGCGCGTCGGCGAGCAATGGCGCAACGGCGTCAACGAAGGCGGCGTGCTGCTTCGCGTTCAGCTCGACGATCTCGCAGCCGGCCTCCTCGATGATCTTGCGTGAGGCCTCGTGTTCCTCGACCGCGAGCCGGCGCTGGAACGCCACCGCTTCGGTCACCGCCTGCTGCATCGCCGCTTTAAGATCGCCCGGCCAAGCATCGAACGAGGAGCGGTGCAGGAAAATGGGGCGCGAAATATAGAAGTGATAAGAGAGCGTGTGGAACTTGTGGAACTTGTGCACGCCGTAGGTGACGGTGTTGGCGAGCGGATTTTCCTGCGCGTCCAGAGTACCGGCCTTGATCATGGCGATGGCTTCGGTGAGGTCCATGCGCATGGCGATGGCGCCGAGCAGTTCGAAGGTGCGCTTCTGGATCTCGCTCGGCAGCACGCGGATTTTCATGCCCTTGAGGTCGGCCGGCATGTGGATCGGCCGCAGCCGGTTGGAGATGTGGCGGAAGCCGTTCTCGAACCAGCCGAGGATGCGGTAGCCGATGCGCTCTTCCGTCTTGCGCACCAGGAACGCGCCGAGTTCGCCGTCCATGGCCGCGCGCGCCTGCGCGTTACTGGCGAACAGGAACGGCAGATCGACGAAGCCCAGTTCCGGCACGCGGTCGGTGAGATAACTCGACGACTGATAGCCGAGCGTCATCTCGCCGTTCTCGACCAGCGTGAGAATGTCCTCGGCCTTATGGCCGTGGTCCATGATGTTCCAGATATATTCGATAGCGAGGCGGTCGCCGAACCGGCCCTGCAATTTGTCGCCGATGAATTTCAGCGCTTTGCTGAAGCCGGTGGTGGGCGGGCCGTAGCCGGCCATGCGAATCTGGATTGGCTTGCTCATGGGCGTTTTCTCTATACCGGCGGCGCGATCTGGCCAAGCGCGACCGCTGTGGTAATCTCCGCACCAATTGGAGGAAGCCCAATGAACAAGCATGCCAAGCTTGCCAGCGTTCCGAAGCCCGTCACGCGCGACGGAATTTCACCAGCGGAAATGCAGGCGCGCATCGATCTCGCCGCCGTCTATCGGCTGCTTGCCCATTACGGCTGGGACGACGTGATCTACAACCACTCTTCCATGCGGGTGCCGGGNGAGCCGCGTAACTTCCTCATGAAGCGGCACGAACTGCTCTACACCGAGGTGACCGCGTCCAATCTGGTGAAGGTCAACATGGACGAGGACCTGGACGAAAAGTCCGGCGTCAACCGGCCGGGCTTCACGCTGCACGGCGGCGTGCTGAATGCGCGCGCGGATGTGAATTGCGCGGTGCATGTGCACACCGAGGATGGCATGGCGCTGGCCGGCTTGCAGCACGGGCTGCGCATGGTGTCGCAGCAGGCGATCCGCTTTTATCAGCGCATCGGCTCCCACGCCTATGAAGGCATCACCGAGGATTTCGCCGAGCGCGAACGCATCAACAAGGACCTCGGCAAAAACCGCGCCATGATCCTGCACAATCACGGCCTGCTCACGGTCGGCAAGAGCGCGCGCGAGGCCTTCGTGCTGATGAAGGCGCTGCTCGCCGCCGCCGAGATCCAGCTCAAGCTGGAAGCGACCGGGGCCGAGCTAATCGAGGTGCCGCCGGAAGTCTGCGCCAAGACCGCCGAGCAGTACGAGCATCACGATGCCGGCCGCGGCAGCGCCGACTGGGCGGCTTACCTGCGCCTGCTCGACGGCATCGATACGAGTTATCGGAATTGAGTGGTTTGTAACTTGTCGTCACCGGGCTTGTCCCGGTGACCCCGCTTAGGAGGGCAATGCGTCCCTAAGCGAGATGGCCGGGTCAAGCCCGGCCATGACAAATTTCTCTACCCCCACTTCCAAAAATCCCGCCCTTCCTCGCGCATAAAGCGGGCGAGCACCATCTTGTGCACTTCGGAAGCGCCGTCGACGAGGCGCGCCGAGCGGCCGTAGCGGTAGATCCATTCCAGGATGGTATCCTTCGAATAGCCGCGCGCGCCGTTGAGCTGGATCGCCACGTCGGCGGCCAGGTGCAGCGCGTCGGCGACCTGCACCTTCGCCATCGAGACTTCCTTGCGCGCGCGGTCGCCCTGATCGAGCTTCCAGGCCGCGTGCATGGTGAGCAGGCGGCCGATCGCGATCTGGTGCGCCACCTCGCCGAGCTTGATCTGGATGCCCTCGCGGCTGGCGAGCTTGCTGCCGAAGGCGTCGCGCCGTCCGACATACTCTTGCGCGATCTCCATGCAGCGCTTGGCGAAGCCGAGCCAGCGCATGCAGTGCGTCAGCCGCGCCGGCCCGAGCCGGATTTGCGTGACGCGCAAGCCGTCGCCGACCTTGAGCAGAATGTTTTCCTCTGGGATTTCCAGCCCGTCATATTCGATTTCGCAATGGCCGCCGTGCTCGTGCGGCCCCATGATCGGGATGCGGCGCAGGATGCGCCAGCCGGGCTGGTCCTTGTGATAGAGGAACGCGGTCAGACCGCGGCGCGGCTCGTCAGAAGTGCGCGCCATCAGGATGAAATGCGCGGCGCCTTCGGCGCCGGTGATGAACCATTTGTGGCCGGTGACGATATAGCGGTCGCCCTTCTTCACGGCGCGCGTCAGCATCATGCCGGGATCGGAGCCCGAGCCGGGATGCGGTTCGGTCATGGCGAAGGCCGAGCGCACTTTGCCGTCGACAAGCGGCTTGAGCCATTTGTCCTTCTGCGCTGGCGTGCCGGCGCGCGCCAGCAGATTCATGTTGCCGTCGTCGGGCGCCATGCAATGGATCGCGAGCGGGCCGAAAATCGAGCGGGCCGCCTCCTCGTAGATCGCCGCCCAGGCCACGATCGGCAGCCCCATGCCGCCGTATTCCTTGGGCGCCTGCGGCGCCCACAGGCCGGCCTTCTTGGCTTTCTCGCGCACGGGCTCAAGCCGCGCCGCGGGGATGTTCTCGTGGTCGGCGAAATTGGCCGGATCGGCTTCGAGCGGCAGCACGTGCTCCTCGACGAAGGCGCGCACGCGCAGGCGGATGGCCTCGATCTCGGGGGAGAGTGTGAAGTCCATTGTCTGTTTCCTTACCCTGAAATCATCACCACCTGGCCGCCATCGACCACGATGGTGGCGCCACTGATGTAGCTGCCGGCGTCGGAGGCGAGCAAGAGCAGCGCGCCGTCGAGATCGCCGTCCTTGCCGAAGCGGCCAGCCGGAATCGCGCGCTTGAGCGCCTCGCCCGCCTCGCCCATCAAGTATTTGTCGTTGATCTCGGTGACGAACCAGCCCGGCGCGATGGCGTTGACGCGCACGCCCTTGAAGGCGAGCTCCACGGCAAGCGCCTTGGTGACCTGCACCACGGCGGCCTTGGCGACGGCGTAAGCCGCGACGCCTTTGGAAACGCCGAAGCCGAGCACCGAGGCGATGTTGATGATGGCGCCCGGCTGTTTCGCCGCCAGCATGCGGCGCGCGGCCTCCTGCGCGTTGTAGAAAACCGCATCGAGGTCGACGCTCAGAACCTTGCGCCATTCCTCGGCCGTCACCTCGACGGCGCGCTTGGACGACTGCGCGATGCCGGCATTGTTGACCAGGATGGTGACGGTGCCGAAGGCTGCCTCAGCGGCGTCGAAGGCGCGCGTCATGGCGGCGCGGTCGGTGACGTCGGCCTCGATCGCGAAGGCGCGCCCGCCGGCGGCTTCGATCGCCTGCTTCACGCCGGCGAGCCGGTCGGCCCGCCGCGCCACCAGCGCCACCGCGGCACCGTTATCGGCGAGCGCCTTGGCGAATTGCGTGCCCAGCCCGCTGGAGGCGCCGGTCACCAGCGCCACGCGACCCTTCAGGCTGAACAGATCGGCGGCTTTCATGGACGCCTCCCTCACTACCGCCCATAAAGCGCATGCGGCAGCATGGTCGCAAGCCCTGGGACGGACCAGAGCACCACCAGCGCGAAAAGCTGGATCAGCACGAACGGAATAATGCCGACATAAATATGCCGGGTGGTAATTTCGGGCGGCGCCACCCCGCGCAGATAGAACAGCGTCGGCCCGAGCGGCGGATGCATGTAGGAGGTCTGCAGGTTCATCGCCATCATGATGCCGAGCCAGACCGGATCGACCCCGGGCATCGTGAGCAGTGCGGGCGCTACGATCGGCACCACCACGAAGATGATCTCGAAGGCGTCCATCACGAAGCCGAGCAGGAACATCGCCAGCATCACCGCCAGCACCGCGCCGTTCACGCCGCCCGGTAAATTGGCGAGCGCGCGATGCACCATGTCATCGCCGCCGAGCGCGCGGAATACCAGACTGAACAGCGTGGCGCCGATCAATATGAGGAAGATCATGGCGGTGATCTGCGTGGTCTTCTCCACCACCGGCATCATGATGCCGCGCAGGCCCGCCTTGCCCGCGGCGAGCAGAATGGCGCCCACCGCGCCGACCGAGGCGGCTTCGGTCGGCGTCGCCACACCGCCGAGGATCGAGCCGAGCACGGCCAGGATGAGCAGCACCGGCGCGACCAGGACTTGGGCAAGCCTGCGCGCGAGCGCAAACCCGCGCGGCGCGTTGGGATCGGGCGGCATGGCCGGCGCGGCCTTCGGGCGCAGGATCGCGACCGCGATCAGATAGAGCAGATAGAGCCCGACCAACGCCAAGCCAGGCAGCAACGCGCCGGCGAACAGGTCGCTGACATTGACCGAACGCGGCGCGAAGATTCCCTTCGACAATTGCGCCGCCTGGTAGGCATTGCCGAGCTGGTCGCCGAGCAGCACCAGCACGGTGGCGGGTGGAAATATCTGCGCCAGCGTCGCGGTGGCGGCGACGGTGCCGGCGGCGAGCCGCGGGTCGTAGCCGAAGCGCAGCATGCTCGGCAGCACGATCAGACCCATGGTCACCGTGGTGGCGCCGACCACGCCTTTCGCCGCCGCCAGCAGCGTGCCGACGATGACGACCGAAATGCCGAGCCCGCCACGCAACGTGCCGAACAACCGGCCCATGGTCTCCAGCAATTCCTCGGCGACGCGCGAGCGCTCCAGCATCACGCCCATGAAGATGAACATCGGGATCGCCAGCAGGACCTCGTTGGTCATCACGCCGAAGATGCGTTGCGGCAGCGCGCCGAGGATGGCGAAGTTCATCGCGCCGAGCGCGTGGCCGAGGACGGCGAAGATCAACGACGTACCGGCGAGCGTCAGTGCCACCGGATAGCCGGCCATCAGCGCGGCGATCACCGCGACGACCATGAGGATGGCGAGGGTTTCCGCGAGCGGCATCAGCGCGGCCTCGCCAAGGCCTGAATAGCCCTTATCGCCTGCGCTATGCCCTGCAGCGCCATCAGCAATGCGAACGCTGGGATGAGCGTCTTGAGTGCGAACACCAGCGGCAGGCCGCTGCTCTCCTGTGAACGCTCGAGGATTACCCAGGAGCGCGTGGCATAGGGCACCGATAGCCAGACCAACACGAGCGCGAACGGCAGCAGCAGCAGCGCCGCGCCGATGAGATCGATGATCGTCTTCGTGCGCGCCGAAGCTTCGGCATAGAAAATATCGACCCGCACATGGCCGCCGGCGCGCAAGGTCCAGGCCGCCGCTAGCAGGAACAGTGTGGCGTGGGCATAGATCACCGTTTCGGTGAGCCAGATCGAGCCCAGCCCGAACAGATAACGCGCGACCACGAGGGCGAACTGCAGCAGCACGATCGCCAGCGCCAGCCACGCCACCGCCCGCCCCACCGAGGTGGTCAGGCGGTCGATGCGGTCGGCCAGGGCGGTCATGAGCGCAAAACGCATGACGCGGATGATGGCACAACAGCCGGTCTTTTGCTTATAGTGCGGCCATGTCCGGGCACGATCACGACCACGACCATTCCGAGCTGACGGAAACCCAGCTGCGCGTGCGCGCGCTGGAAACCGTGCTGACCGAAAAGGGCTATGTCGATCCGGCCGCGCTCGACCTCTTGATCGATACCTATGAGAAGAAGGTCGGGCCGCGCAACGGCGCCCGCGTGGTGGCCAAGGCCTGGGCCGACCATGCGTTCCGCGCGCGGCTGTTCAAGGACGCCACGCCGGCGATCGCCGAGCTCGGTTATGCCGGCCGCCAGGGCGAGCACATCGTCGCGCTGGAGAACACACCGATGCGGCACAACATGGTCGTGTGCACGCTGTGCTCCTGCTATCCGTGGCCGGTGCTCGGCCTGCCGCCGGTCTGGTATAAATCGGCGCCCTACCGTTCGCGCGCGGTGGCCGATCCGCGCGGCGTGCTCAAGGATTTCGGCGTCCGGCTTCCGAAGGATACCGAAATTCGCGTGTGGGATTCCACCGCCGAGATTCGCTATCTCGTCATCCCGATGCGGCCCGCCGGCACCGAGGGCTGGAGCGAGGACAAGCTCGCCGAACTGGTCACGCGCGACTCGATGATCGGGACTGGATTGCCGAAGGAGCCAACGAGCGCGCCGGGATTGCCCCCAAACGGAAAACCGCCATGACAATCACGGGATGGTCCTTCCGATGACCGGCGCGGCGTCAGCGAGAGTGTTGCCGCGCCGGGTTCGTCTAGAAGCGTCTTCGTTTTGTCAATTGCGGTGCCCCTCGTGCCCGACGACGTCTGGCGCGATTCATCCCGCTGTCGGAAGCGGATTTTTGAAGTTTGAAGATTTCAGAAAATTCGTCGATTTAAATCCGCTCGTGCGGCAAATCGAAATTTCCAACTACGGAGAAATCTTCCTAAATCCTCAGCTAATTCAGATTCTCGAATACTCCTGCAGCAAAGAAATCGCCATCACGATCGAAAACGGCGTCAACCTCAACCAAGTCAACGACGATGCGCTTGAGGCATTGGTGAAGTACAAGGTGCAGGTGGTGACTTGCTCCATCGATGGAGCAAGTCACGAGACTTATCGCAACTATCGAGTTCGGGGCGACTTCAATGTCGTGATGGAAACTCTCAGGAAGCTCAATTCTTATAAATTGAAATATCGATCTGAGCTTCCGCGCCTCATCTGGCAGTTTATCGTATTTGGCCATAATGAGCACGAAATACCATTGGCCCGCGGCATGGCAGATGATCTTGGAATGGAATTCCGTACCAAACTGGCCTGGGATTCCGAATTTTCACCTATTCGCAACAAGGATTCGGTGCGCGCACAGCTTAGCCAGCAATCGGTCACGCGCGAGGACCATGAACGGGACCACGGAGAGAAATACGCCAGCGGAATATGTCGACAGCTTTGGAACGACCCGCAGATCAATTGGGACGGAAAGATTCTCGGATGCTGCCGGAATTTCTGGGGCGATTTCGGAGGCAATGCATTCACGGATGGATTGGCCGAGAGTCTCAACAACGAAAAAATGGCCTATGCGCGAGACATGTTGACCGGACTCAAACAATCGCGCGACGACATTCCCTGCACGACCTGCGAAATGTATCTGGCCATGCGCGATCGCTCCAGATTCATTCCGAGCACGGAAGTGCAAGCTGAAATCTTAGCGTCCGACAGTCACACCGACGGCACATTCCATCATGAAATTCAAACTTTCATTGGCGAAATTGATTCTGAGCTATGCAATTCCGATCGATCTTCGGTCGAATTGCACAGCCAGCGGATGGATAAGATTAGACGGAGGATGATCGAGCCGCGCTTCCTCGCGGACATAGAATCGAATTCCGGCCTCCCATCGCCTGCAGTCAGTATTGTCCTGCCGACATTGTCCTGCCGACGCTAAATCGCGCACGCTTCTTGGGAGAGGCTATCGCGAGCGTTCAGGCACAGAGCTTTACCGACTGGGAGTTGATCGTCGTCGACGATGGGAGCAGCGACCAAACCTCAAAGTCGATCGCGAGCCACTTAATCGACTCTCGAATTCGTTTCATTTCGCAGGAATTCACGGGACAGTCGGCCGCCCGCAACCTCGCCATAAGGTCGGCGCGCGGCGCGCTGGTTGCCTATCTCGACAGCGACAATATCTGGTTTCCGCATTTCTTGAAGGCGGCTGTTTCATTCTTCGATGCGACCCCAGCGGCCGATTGCATTTATGGCGCTTTATCCACCGACGTGCACCTGGAACCTCCGCAGACGATTCTATTCGAACGCTTTGACCGCGCAAAATTGCTGCTTGGAAATTTTATCGATATCAACACTTTTGTGCACAGACGCAGTCTCATCAACATCCATGGCGGCTTTGACGAGTCGCTCGATCGACTCGTCGATTGGGATTTGGTGCTGCGGCTGACGCGCAACAAGCCGGCGTTTCGAGTCCCGGTCATGGCGGCTCAGTACCGGGTCGTTGACGACCAGCGTGTTTCGGCAACGCGTCCTTTCGAGTCGAATTATCAGGCTATTCTGCGCAAGTGGCATACGAGTGTCGGATAACGTATGTTGCTCTCGAAGTTTGCATGAAAATCCTAGTACTGGGACAGCAGAGCAAGGACTTCGGAAAAATTATGAACGGCGCGCAGGACATGGGCGGCGTGCACGGCTTCGGCGCTGTCGAGCCGGAACCGAACGAGCCGGTGTTCCACGCCGAGTGGGAGAAGCGCGCCTTCGCGCTGACGCTGGCCATGGGCACGCCGGGCGGCTGGAACATCGACATGTCGCGCTTCGCGCGCGAGAACAGGCAGCCGGCCGAATATCTGGCGATGAGCTACTACCAGATCTGGTTCGCCGGGCTGGAGACGCTGCTCAAGGAGCGCGACCTGGTCAGCGACGACGAGATCGTCATCGGCCACTCGCTGCATCCGCCTAAGCCGGTCACGCGCATCCTGTCGCCAGGCGACGTCGCGCAGGTGCTCTATCGCGGCGGGCCGACCGAGCGCGAGACGAACACCAAGGCGCGATTCAAGGCCGGCGACACGGTGCGCGCGAAAAATATCAATCCGCTCACCCACACGCGGTTGCCGCGCTATGCGCGCGGGCATAGGGGCACGATCGAGCGCGTCATCGGCTGCCACGTTTTCCCGGACAGCAACGCCCGAGGGGCCGGCGAGAATCCGCAATGGCTCTACACCGTGCGCTTCGACGGCCGCGAACTGTGGGGCGCCGATGGCGACCCGAGCGTCTCGGTCTCGGTCGATGCCTGGGAGCCGTATTTGGAGAAGGCATGATCGACCCCGCCGCCGCCCGCCGCGCCACGCAAGAAGTGCAGAGCATCCCGCGCGATGCCGATGGGCCGGTGTTCCGCGAGCCGTGGGAGGCGCAGGCCTTCACCATGACGCTGGCGCTGCATGAGCGCGACGTATTCACGTGGCCGGAATGGGCGGCGGCGCTTGCCGCCGAGATCAAGCACGCGCAAGGCGCCGGCGATCCCGACACCGGCGAGACCTATTATTCGCACTGGCTGGCGGCGCTGGAAAAATTGGTGGCGGAAAAGGGCGTGACGACCCAGGCCACGTTGCAGCGCTATCGCGATGCCTGGGACCACGCCTGCGACCGCACCCAGCACGGCAAGCCGATCGAGTTGAAGCAAGAAGATTTTGCCTGATCGCAGCGGCGGCTCAGGCGGGCACGCGGCCCGTTATCGCGTTGGCGAAGGCTTCATAGACGACGCGTCCGTCCGCGCCGATCGGCAGCTGTTTGCGCAGCCATGCGCGCAATTGCTCGCGCGCGCTCGGCGACATGGCGGCAATCGCTTTGCCCTGCGGTCCGACCGGCACCGTAGTCGAATCCCAGAATTCGTCGAAATCGGCGAAAACGACCGGGATGCGGATCACACGCGTATCGATCGACTGAAGCCCGGCCTTTTGCCATAGCTCCAGCAAGGCTTCGAGCTTGGAAGCCTCAGGATAAGGCTGCGTCCCCGGGCCCGCGCCCACGGCTTTCAGCGCGGCATAAAGCGGACTGACCGGCACCCCGCCACCCGGGATATCCCACATGTAGGTGGCGACCCAGCCGCCCGGCCGCACTACACGCACCATTTCCGCCACCGCCTTTACCGGATCGGGCACGAAGACGATGGCCAGCGCCATCAGCGCGGCATCGAAGCTGCCGTCAACGAACGGTAAGGCGAGCGCGTCGCCGACGCGATACTCCGCCGGCTTTGCGCCGGGCCGCTGCCGGGCGTAGGCGATCTGCTCTTCGGATGGATCAAGCCCGATCACCGTGGCCGGGGCACAGCGCGCGATCAGCACTTCGGTGAAGGCGCCGTTGCCACAACCGACGTCCAGGCAGCGAAGACCGCTGGGCAGAGCGAGCCAGTCGAGGAACGCTTCGCCGACCAAGCGGCTCCAGCGGCCCATCATCCGCTCATAGGCCTCGCCGTCGGTAAAGAGTTTGTGCGCCTCAGTCATGCCGCCCCTAGATCCCCACCAGCCGCTCGCTCACCATGTAGCCGGTGAGCAGCAGCGCGCCGAAAGCGACGATCAGCAAAGCGGCCGCGGTCTCGAAGCCGCGCAGCAGGAGCATGCCGGCGCCCGGCTTGGCCTGCGCCAACTTTCCGGCTAGCCCGCGCGCCCCCACTGCGATGGTGGCGATGGTGGCGACCGTGATCGCGGTGCCGAGCCCCATCACGAAGGTCGAGGCGGCGCCGATCCAGAACAGGCCCTGCGCCAGCGCGAACACCAGCACGATGATGGCGCCCGAACAGGGCCGCAAACCCACCGCGACGATGGCCGTCAGCCCGCGCCGCAGCCAGTGCGGGCCTTTCAGTTCCGCCGGCTCCAGCGCATGGGCATGGCCCCAGGCGGAGGCCTCCTCCTCGTCGTCATGATGATGGTCGTGGCCATGATCATGCGCGCGACCATGGCCATGATGATGATCGTGCGCATGGCCGTGATGGTCATGGGCGCCCGGGCGCAGCAGATGCAAAAGCGCGCGGCCCTTCACCCACAACAGCCGCAGGCCGATCAGCACGATCAGCGCGTAGCTGACGATCTCGATGACGCGCACGGCGTTACCCATCGTCTTGGCGGTGGCGTTGAGCAGCACCGCCGCGATGCCGACGATGGCGATCGCGACCACTGCCTGCAGCAGCGCGGACGCGAACGACAGCACCACGCCGCGCCGCCAGGTCTCGTTATTGGCGACCAGATAGGACGAGATCACCGCCTTGCCGTGGCCGGGGCCGGCGGCGTGGAAGATGCCGTACAGGAACGAGATGCCCATCAGCGTATAGGCGGCGCTGCCGTCGGCCTTGGCGGCGCGGATGGTGCCCGACATCATGCGGTAAAACTCGGCCTGCTTGGCAAAGATCCAGCCGGCGAAGCCGCCGATTTCGGGCGACGGCGCACTGCGCGTCATGCCGAACGGCTGTGCCAGCGCGACGTCGAGCGCGCCAAACACGAGCAGCATGCAAAGGATGAACAGCGCGCACTGCGCCAAGGTCGAGCGCTGTCCGGACGTCATGTCACCAAATTTCCCGTGCACGCACGCCGCCCCGCGAACGAGTTATGGACAATGAACCAAAATCTTGTTGGCGAACTGCGCGCCCCAGGCCATGGTCGTGTTCTGCTGGTCGGCGGGAATATTGCTGAGCGCTTTGCCTTCCGCAAAGGTCATTTCGCGCGGCAGCGCCACGTCGAGCTTGCAGGCCGGCGCGCCGACGAGTTGCACCGGCTTGTCCTTGGCGAAAGCGAAGTCGACGAAAATGGTCGCGTCGTAGATGTCGATCTTGAGCTCCTTCGCCTTCACCGGGGTCTTGAACGGCAAGGTGAAATTCAGCGTGAGGATGGAATCTTTATAGTCGAGCCAATAGTCCGGTAACGGATCCGTCAGCGGCACTTTCACGCCGTCGGCGGTGGCGTAGGTGAAATAGTCATATTCCTTCAGCGACTCGACATTGACCTTGGCCAGCGGCGCCAGCTCCTCGCGCGTGAATTTGTCCTTCTCCTTGCTCTCCAGCCCTTGCGTGGCGAAGGTGGAGAACATGTCGTCGAACGCCCAATGGTGGCGCACGCCGGTGACGGTGCCGTCCGGCGCATAGATTAGCTCGGAATGCATGGTCACCCAGACATGTGGATGCGCGCGCGCGAGGCCCGCAAAGGCGACGGTCAGCAGGGCGGCGAGGAAAATGCGGATCGAAGCGGTCATGCGGGGCACATTATCACGGAGTGCGGCGGATTGGTGGCGTGTAACGGTGTTGCAGATTGACGCGGCTCATCAGCTCATCAGATGCCTGCCGCGCCGCCGTCGGCGCGCGGATCGTGGCCGCCTTCCAACGTGCCGTCGGGATGCAAGATGACCGCGCCGGCATGGCCCATGGTGTCGGAATAGGCCTCGTCCAGCACCTCGACATCGTGGCCGGCCGCCATCAAGCGGTCGACCAGATTGCCGTCGAAGCGGGATTCCAGCCGCAGGTTGGTCGCCGACGAACCCCAGGTGCGCCCCAACAGCCAGCGCGGCGCGTCGAGCGCCTTATCGAGCGGCTGGCGGAACAGCACGTGACGGGTGAATACGGCTGCTTGAGTCTGCGGCTGGCCGTCGCCGCCCATGCTGCCGTAGGCGACGACGCGGCCGTCCTTAAGCGTGGCCAGCGCCGGATTGAGCGTGTGGAACGGACGGCGGCCGGGCGAAAGCATATTCAAGGCCTTGGGGTCGAGCGAAAAGCTCGCGCCGCGGTTCTGCATCAGCACGCCGGTTCTAGGGAGCACGCAGCCGGAGCCGAATTCCCAGTAGAGCGACTGGATGTAGGACACGACCAGACCGGATGAATCCGCCGCGCCCATCCAGACCGTGTCGCCTTCGCTATAGGGCGCCGGCCAGCGCGCGGCTTTGCGGGCGTCGATCTTGGCCGCCTCCGCATCGAGAAATTTCGGCGACAGAAAATGGTTGAGATTGCCGTCGATCTGATCCGGATCAGTGACAAAACAGTCGCGCACGCGGAAGGCGCGCTTGGTTGATTCGACCAGGCCGTGGATGTGCTCGAAGGTTTCGGCTTGGCTGACGCGCAGACGATCGAACAGCGCGAGCATCATGAGCGACGCCAGGCCTTGCGTCGGCGGCGGCGTGTTGTAGAGCGTGCCGGCGCCGATCGGGACGCTGAGCGGTTCGGCAATCTTGGCCTCGTATTTCTCCAAATCGGCGCGCGTCACCGGGCTGCCGATGCGCTCCAGATCGGCGGCAATCTCGCGGCCGACATCGCCGCGATAGAAATCCTCAAGCCCGGCTTGCGCGAGTTGATCGAGCGTGGCGGCGAAGGCGGCCTGCTTGAGCTTCGCGCCCGCCTCCGGCGCTTTGCCGTCGACTAAAAACGCGCCGGCGAACCCAGCCGCGTCTTTCATCTCCGGCAATTTTTCCGCCGTCAGCCGCGCCTGGCTGCGCGTCACGGTGTAGCCCTCGCGCGCGTGTTTGATGGCGGCTTCAAACAGCACATGCAGCGGCAGCTTGGCGCGCGTGCCTTTGCCGGTTTGCGCTTTGGCGGCGTCGAGCGCGAGCATCCATCCCGCCACCGCGCCCGGCACGGTGAGCGCGGCGAGCGGCCCGCGCGCCGGGATCTCGTGGTGGCCAGCGTCGCGATAAAGCTGCAACGTCGCTTTGGCGCCGGCGCGGCCCGCGCCCATGATGGCGCGCACGCGGCCGGACGGTTCGCGGATCAGCCAGAAGCCGTCGCCGCCGATATGGTTCATGTGCGGATAGACCGCGGCGATCGAGGCGGCCATCGCGAGCATCGCCTCGATGGCGTTGCCGCCTTCGGCGAGGATGACGCGGCCGTCCTCGACCGCGGCGGCATGCGGCGCACAGACGACGCCGCGGCGATGTCCGGCGCTGTGGAGAGTCATGGCGTCAGGCTTTCAATGCTGTGAAATTTCAGACGTCTTGAGCAAAGGATGCTACGATGCGCAAGACAATCGGACCACCACCTCACAGAAAGGCCGACGTATGTCCAGCCTCCGCAGTATTGCAGCATTGACCGCGGGCGCGTTCGCCATCGCGGCCCTGTCATTACCTTCGTTCGCCGGCGCGCCACGCGACCGCACGGTCGTCACGACCGAGTTCTCGGCGGAAAACAAGCCCGACGATAAGAACAAAAAAGTGGCGCCGAAAGGCGGCGCACAGGCACCGGTACGGGTCGCGCCGCGCGTCATCGAGCGCCATACTGGCGCTCCGGCCGGCGGGCAGAAGAATATCGGAGAGCAAAAGAAATTCGAGGTGAAAAAGAAGATCGAAGTCCAGAAGAAGATCGAGGTGCAGAAAAATATCAAGGTGCAGAAAACCCTGGACGGGCCGAAGACCGCTCACAAGGTCTTCACGCCGCACTCGAAAAATTCCGGCATCGTGATCACCTCCAAGATTCGCAGCGCCCCGACGCACGGCGCCTTCCGCACCTCGATCCGCGGCCGCAACTATTCGGTCTGGCGGAACGGCTATCGCGCACGCTACCACGGCGGCTGGCGGACATTCGTCGCGCTCAGCGCGCTCGGCGCCATCACGATCGGCGCCGCAGAATATTATCCGTACGCCTATATCGATGCCCCAGCGGACTATTGCGACGGACTGACCGAGGACGGCTGCCAGATGGTCTATGACGAGGTCGAAACGGAAGAAGGCGACGTCATCCCGCAATGCGTCGCTT
>JGI24140J50213_10000732_pt1 | contig 15111 bp, 12 predicted proteins | sample BarGraIncu00222A_FD_50213 | JGI IMG/M metagenome (IMG submission 50213)
CAGCGGCGTGAGGGCCGCGAAGCGATCGCCGAGGATGCCGCTCAGGTCGGCGTCGAGGAGCTCGTCGTACGGCTGGTCGGCGCGCCAGCGCTGCACGGCGGCACGGGCGTCGGCGTGCGCGGCGAGAACAGAATCGATGCTGTCGACGCGACGCGTCGCGCCGCCGAGCGCCTGCACCGTCGCACGGTGCGACGCGAGCATGTCGCGAAGCGGCGTCGAAGCCGGCAGCCACTCGACGCGCACGCCGGGCACCTTGGCAAGCCTCACCGGCGGTGCGCCGCGTGTCGCCGCGACGTGGCCGCCGGCGACGGCCGATCGCATCATCAGCACCGGCCGTATGCCGGCGGCGTTCGGCGGGTAAATCTCCGCCGCGAAGCCAAACACGGCGCCCTCCGCGTCGCGAAACCAGCGTGTCGGGCCGCGAACGCTGGCGAGTGCGTCGACCTCGTCGCGTTCGCCGAGTCGCACGAGCCCGCACGCGTCGAGCTCGGCATAGAGCGCGGGATCGGCGGACGGCGCGGCGTTCGTCTCGACGTAGCGAAGGGTCTGCCCGGTGACGCGACGCAGCAGCACGACTTGGCCGGCGAGACGGCGCACGACGCGGCGGACGCGCGCGTAGGCGACGAGGACGATCGCGGCGATGAGCGCGACCGCACTCGCCGCGACCACGAAGGCCGATGCCGGCAGCGACGATGTGCTCACGCGCGCAGCCTACAAGATCGGCAGGTGGCTGCGTCGATGGCGGGGCACGCAGTACGCGGCGAGTCCGCGCGGGCTTGCGCGGCACCGTGCCGCATCGCGAGCGGACGTGCCGGCGCCGTCTGTCGCCGGCTCGACAGACCGAATCGCACGATCGTGCTAAAAACCCTGTCTCGCCCTGACGCACGAGTGATTGGAGACCCGTATGGACCTCAGCTTCACGCCTGAAGAGCAGGCCTTCCGCGAGCAAATCCGCGCCTGGGTCGCGCAGAACCTGCCCAAGGAGATCAGCGACAAGGTTCGCCACTCGATCCGCCTGACGCGCGAGGAGATGCAGCGCTGGGCCAAGATCCTCGGCAAGAACGGCTGGCTCGGTTGGGGCTGGCCGAAGGAATTCGGCGGCCCCGGCTGGAACGCGATCCAGAAGCACCTGTTCGAGGAAGAGACCGCGCTGGCCGGAGCGCCGCGAATCGTCCCGTTCGGCCCGGTGATGGTCGCGCCGGTGATCATGGCCTTCGGCACGCCGGAGCAGCAGAAGCGCTTCCTGCCCGGAATCGCCAGCGGCGAAGTGTGGTGGAGCCAGGGCTACAGCGAGCCGGGCTCGGGCTCGGACCTCGCATCGCTGAAGATGCGCGCCGAGCGGCGCGGCGACAGGTACATCGCCAACGGCCAGAAAACGTGGACCACGCTCGGCCAGTACGGCGAGTGGATCTTCTGCCTCGTTCGCACGAGCAACGAAGGCAAGCCGCAGACCGGCATCAGCTTTCTCCTCATCGACATGAAGAGCCCGGGCGTGACGGTGCGGCCGATCATCACGATGGACGGCGAGCACGAGGTCAACGAGGTCTGGTTCGACAACGTCGAGGTCCCCGCCGACCAGCTCATCGGCGAGGAGAACAAGGGCTGGACCTACGCCAAGTACCTGCTTGCCCACGAGCGCACCAACATCGCCGACGTCAACCGCGCCAAGCGCGAGCTCGAGCGGCTCAAGCGTGTCGCCAGGGCCGAAGGCGTCTGGGACGACACCCGCTTTCGCGACGAGATCGCCCGCCTCGAGGTCGACATCGTCGCCCTCGAGATGATGGTGCTGCGAGTCCTCTCGGCGGAAAAGAGCGGCAAGCAAAGCCTCGACGTCGCCGGCCTGCTGAAGATCCGCGGCAGCGAGATCCAGCAGCGCTATACCGAGCTGATGATGCTCGCCGCCGGCCCGGCCGCCGTGCCCCTGATCCGCGAAGCCATGGACGCCGGCTGGCAAGGCGACCGCGCCGGCGGCGCCTTCGTCGCGCCGCTCGCCGCGACCTACTTCAACATGCGCAAGACGACGATCTACGGCGGATCGAACGAAGTGCAGCGCAACATCGTGGCACAGACGGTGCTGGGGAGCTGATCATGGACTTCGATTTTTCCGACGACCAGGAGATGCTGCGCGACTCGGTTCGCAAGTGGGTTGAGAAGAGCTATGCCTTCGAGCAGCGCCGCGCCATCGTCAAGGCCGGCGGCTTCTCGCGGGAGGCGTGGAGGGGTCTCGCCGACCTGGGCCTGCTCGGCCTGCAGGTCCCCGAGGCGCAAGGCGGCCTCGGCTTCGGCGCGGTCGATGCGATGGTCGTCATGGAAGAGCTGGGCCGCGGCCTGGTCCTCGAGCCCTACGCCGGCGTCGCCCTCGTCGCCACGCAGCTGCTGCGCGCCAGCCATGCGCCCTCGGCAGCGCTCTGGCTCGAGGGCATCGCCCGGGGAACCCAGATCGTCGCCCTGGCCCAGGAGGAGCGCCACTCGCGCTATCGCCTGCATCATGTCGAGACCCAGGCACGGCAGAGCGGCGGCAACTGGCAGCTGAGCGGAACGAAGACGGTCGTCCCGGCGGGCGGCGAGGCCGCGGCGTTCATCGTCTCGGCGCGCACCGGCGGCACGGTCGACGACCCGGCCGGCGTCGCCCTGTTTCTCGTCTCCAAGGGCGAGCCCGGCGTCGAGGTCCGGCCGTACCCGACGCAGGACGGCGCCACCGCTGCCGACCTCGTTCTCGACCAGGCGAGCGGCATCGAACTGTTGCCGGCAGGCCCCGCGCTCGCTGCGCTCGAGTACGCCGTCGACACGGGCATCGCCGCGTTGTGTGCCGAGGCAGTCGGCGCGATGGATCGGCTCGTTGCCCTGACCGTCGAATACATGAACACGCGCAAGCAGTTCGGGGTGCCGATCGCGACTTTCCAGGCCCTGCGCCATCGCATGGCCGATGTGAAGATGCAGCTCGAGCTGGCGCGCTCGATGAGCTACTTCGCGACGCTCAAGCTCGGCGAGGCGCCGGCGGCGCGGCGACGCGCCCTGTCGCAGGCCAAGGTGCAGCTCGGCCAGTCGATGCGCTTCGTCGGCCAGCAGTGCATCCAGCTGCACGGCGGCATCGGCGTCACCGACGAATACGCGGCGAGCCACTACTTCAAGCGCCTTACCGTGATCGAGATGACTTTCGGCGACACGATGTTTCACCTGGGCGAGGTGTCGGCGCACATGCAGGACACAGCAGGCGTTTTCGCTTGATCTTCGGCCTCACTGCGGTTGGCGGCCTCTCGGTCGGCCACTTCACCGACCCGCGCCGGCCGACCGGCTGCACCGTCGTCATCGCCGAGGATGGCGCCGTCTGCGGCGTCGACGTGCGCGGCGCGGCGCCGGGAACGCGCGAGACCGAGCTGCTCGCGCCGATCAACGCCGTCGAGAAGGTGAACGCGATCCTGCTCGCGGGCGGCAGCGCCTTCGGGCTCGACGCGGCAGGCGGCGTGATGCGCTGGCTCGACGAGCGCGGTGCCGGAGTCGCGATCGGGTCGAAGCGCCCCGGCGGCCGGCCGGTCACCGTGCCGATCGTTCCCGCCGCCATCCTGTTCGACCTCTGGATCGGCGACGCCTCGATCCGCCCAGATGCCGCGGCCGGCTACGCCGCCTGCGTCGCGGCGACACGCGGGGCGCCCGCCGAAGGCAACGTCGGCGCCGGCGCCGGCGCCAGCGTCGGCAAGCTCTTCGGCATCGCGAACGGGATGCGCGGCGGCCTCGGCACGGCCTCGATCTCGGTCGGCGGCATCACCGTCGCCGCCATTGTCGCCGTCAACGCGATGGGCGACGTCGTCGACCCCGCCGACGGAACGATCGTCGCCGGGGCACGCAGCGACGACGGACGCACCCTGCGCGACCAGATGGCGGCGCTGCGCCGCGGCGATTGGCCGCGCTCGGCGCCGCAGCACCCGGCGGCGGCGACGACGCTGGCCATCGTCGCCACTGACGCGATCCTGACCAAGGCCGAGGCGACCAAGGTCGCGCAGATGGCACACGACGGCCTGGCGCGAACGATCCGGCCGATCCACACGATGAGCGACGGCGACGTCGTCTTCGCCCTCGCGACCGGCGCGAGCGGCAAGCGGGCGCTGACGACCCTCGTCGGCGCGCTCGCCGCCGACGTGCTCGCCGATGCGGTGCTGCGCGGCATCCGCGCAGCCACGTCGTTGTTGGGTCCGGGGCTGCCGACGCTCCCCGCCGCGCGCGACTTCGCGCCTGCGTCTCACAAGGAAGGAGACAAGCGATGACTTCCCAGGTACCGCTCTCGATCTCCCGGCGTCGCCTGCTTCTGGCCGCCGCTGCAGCCGGGGTGGCGCCGCTCGCCGCCTGCGCATCGACGTCGCGCGGGAGTGACCTGCCGCCGATCGTCTTCGTTCCCGGCAACGGCGACACGGCGGCGATCTGGATGACGACGATCTGGCGCTTCGAGTCGAACGGCTGGCCGCGCGGGCGTCTGCATGCGATCGACATGCCTTACCCGAACGCGCGCGCGGACGACTCCAAGGCGGAGCCGGGACGCAGCTCGACCGCCGAGCACACGGCGTACCTCGCCGCCGAGGTGGAGAAGGTCCTCGCCGCGACCGGCGCCTCGAAGGTCGCCCTGGTCGGCAACTCGCGCGGCGGCTATCCGATCCGCAACTTCGTCGCCAACGGCGGTGGCGCCGGGCTCGTGTCGCACATCGTGCTGGGCGGCGTACCGAACCACGGGGTCTGGGCCCACAACGGCTTCTTGCCGGGCAGCGAGTTCAACGGCGTCGGGCCGTTCCTGACCGGGCTCAACGCGCCGCGCGGCGCCGAGGGCAACGAAGTCGTTCCCGGCATCCGCTGGATGACGATCCGCTCCGATAACGGCGACAAGTACGCGCAGCCCGACGGCGTCTGGATCGGACAGCGCGGAACGCCCACCAACGTCGGCTTCGACGGTCCGGCGTTGAAGGGGGCCGAGAACGTCGTCATCGCCGGCATCGATCACCGCGAGACCTCGTTCAGCGCGAAGGCGTTCGCCGAGATGTACCGCTTCCTCGCGGGTCGGCCGCCGGCGACGCTCGAGATCGTTCCCGAGGCGAACGTCGTTCTCGACGGCGTCGTCAGCGGGCTCGGCCTCGACAACCGCGAAGGCGGGTTCACGACCAACCTGCCGCTCGTCGGCGCGACGCTCGAGGTCTACGCGATCGACGCGCAAAGCGGCGCTCGCCTGGGCGACGCGGCGCACCGGCGCACGACCGGCAGCGACGGCCGCTGGGGGCCGTTTCGCGCCGATGGGCACGCGCGTTACGAATTCGTCGTCGCGGCGCCGGGCTACGCGACGACGCACGTCTACCACTCGCCGTATCCGCGCTCGTCGAGCGTCGTCAACCTGCACCCCGAGCGCATCGCCGACGCCGACCGAGACGCCAAGGCGCTCGTCTTCTTCGTTCGCTCGCGCGGCTATTTCGGCGTGCCACGCAACCGCATCGTTCTCGACGGCACGAGCCCGCCGGCCGGCATTCCGCCCGGCGTCGCCGGCGTCGCCACGGCCAGGCTCAAGCTCGCCGACGCGGCGGCACGGCCCGTCGCCGGCGAGTTCGATGCCGAGCGCGTCGTCGGCCGCACCTGGCCGCTCGCCGACAACCACGTCGTCGTCCTCGATCTGACCGGTTGATCGGTTGAAGCTCAGCGACCTGCTTTTCACGCAGGGCTTCGGTACGCGGCGCGAGTGCGCCGGGCTCGTCCATTCGCAGCAGGTGACGATCGGCGGAGAGGTCCGCGACGATCCGGGGCAGGAGATCGATCCGCGTGACCTTCGCTTCTGCGTTCGCGGCGAGGCCTGGATCTACCACGAGCGGGCCCTGCTTGTGCTGAACAAGCCGGCCGGCTACGAGTGCTCGCAAAAGCCGCGGCACCATCCGAGCGTGATGAGTCTTTTGCCCGTGTCGCTGCGCGTGCGCGGCGTCCAGCCGGTCGGCCGCCTCGATGCCGACACCACCGGCCTTCTGCTCCTGACCGACGATGGCGCCTTGATCCATCGGCTCAGCTCGGCGAAGAAGCACGTTCCCAAGGTCTACGAGATCGAGACGGTCGATCCGGTCGACGACCGCCAGGTCGACGCGCTGCGCCGCGGCGTCGTCCTCCGCGACGGCCCCGCGCCGGTCCGCAGCGCGGCGTGCGAGAAGACGGGCGAGCGGGCACTGCGGATGACACTGCTCGAAGGCAAGTACCACCAGGTCAAGCGCATGGTCGCCGCCGCCGGCAACACGGTTCGGCTCCTGCACCGCAGCCGCTATGGCGTGCTCGCCCTGCCCGCCGACCTCGCGCCGGGCCAATGGCGCTGGCTGCCGGGTCCGGCGGCTGTGCTGGGCGCGAGCGACACGTGAGCCGTGCGAATCGTCATGCGACGCGCCGCGGCCGCCTCGTATCGCGCCGGCACAGCAGGCACGCCCGATAATCGCCGCGATGCGCGTCTTTCGCGGCTTTCGTCACCCGGACCTGGCGCCGCTCTGCGCCCTCACGATCGGCAATTTCGACGGCGTGCACCGCGGTCACCAGGCGATGCTCGCCCTGCTCGTCTCGGAGGCGGCGCATCGCGGCCTGGTACCGACGGTGATGACCTTCGAGCCGAATCCGCGCGACTACTTCGCAGCGCTCGCCGGCAAGGCCGACTCGGCGCCGCCGCGCATCGCGACTTTGCGCGACAAGCTCGGCGAGCTCGAGCGCTGCGGCATCGCCCAGGCGGTCGTGCTGCGCTTCGACGCCACTTTCGCCGCGCAAGCGCCCGATGCCTTCATCGACAACGTCCTCGTCGCCGGGCTCGGTACGCGCTACGTGCTCGTCGGCGACGACTTCCGTTTCGGTGCCCGGCGTGCCGGCGACTACGCGATGCTCGACACGGCCGGGACGGCGCGCGGCTTCGACGTCGCGCGCATGATGAGCTATGAGGTGCATGGCGCGCGAGTCTCGAGCTCGGCGGTACGCGCCGCGCTCGCGGCCGGCGACATGAAGCTCACCGAATCGCTGCTCGGGCGGCCGTACAGCATCAGCGGCCACGTCATCCACGGTGCCAAGCTCGGGCGCGCGCTCGGCGAAAGCGCAAGCGGGCGCGGCGACGGCTTTCGCACCCTGAACCTGCGCTTTCGCCACCCGCGCCCGGCTGCGCTGGGTGTGTTCGTCGTTCGCGTCCAGGGCGTCGGCGCTGCACCGCTCGAGGGGGTCGCCAGCCTCGGCCGCCGCCCGACGATCGACGACAGCGGCCGCGTCCTCCTGGAAGTGCACGTCTTCGATTGGCCCGCGGGACTCGGCGCCGAGGGGGGCTACGGTAAACTCGCCCGCGTGGAACTGCTCGCCAAGCTTCGCGACGAAGCGCGCTACGAGTCGCTCGGCGCCTTGACCGCTGCCATCGGCCGCGATTGCGACCAGGCGCGCGCCTGGCTCGCCGCCGACACGCGAGCTCACGCCTCGACCGGCCGGCAGACCACGCGCGACCGAATTTGACGACGACGACGCGCGACAACCACCGCTTCGCGTGAAGCGTTCGCCGCGATCGATGCAGCGATACCGATCGCCCGCATGCCGGATCCGACCCGAAGGCGCGCCGGCGCCCTCGCCCCGAAAGACTCGCCGCCATGGCCGATGTGCCCACCCCGACTGACAACAGTAGCTCCCCTGCCGCGATCGACTATCGCAAGACGCTGAACCTGCCCGACACGCCCTTTCCGATGCGCGGCGACCTGCCCAGACGCGAGCCGGGCTGGGTCAAGAAGTGGAGCGACGAAGGCGTCTATCAGCGCCTGCGCGAGGCGCGGCACGGCCGGCCGCGCTTCGTCCTGCACGACGGGCCGCCCTACGCCAACGGGCAGCTCCACGTCGGCCACGCGGCGAACAAGATCCTGAAGGACATGATCGTCAAGGCGCGCCAGCTCGCCGGCTTCGATGCGCGCTACACGCCGGGCTGGGACTGCCACGGCCTGCCGATCGAGAACCAGATCGAGAAGACCTACGGCCGCGGCCTCGCCCGCGCCGACGTGCAGGCGAAGAGCCGCGCCTACGCGACCGAGCAGATCACGCAGCAGATGGCCGATTTCAAACGCGTCGGCGTGCTCGGCGACTGGGAGCATCCGTACCGGACGATGGACTTCGGCAACGAGGCCGGCGAGATCCGCGCCTTCAAGCGGATCGTCGAGCGCGGCTTCGTCTACCGCGGCCTGAAGCCCGTGTACTGGTGCTTCGACTGCGGCTCGTCGCTGGCCGAGTTCGAAATCGAATACGCCGATCGCACTTCGACGACCGTCGACGTCGCCTTCCTCGCCGCCGACCCGGCCGCGCTCGCGACGGCCTTCGGCGTCGCGCCGTTCGCGAAGGACGCCTTCGCCCTGATCTGGACGACGACGCCGTGGACGCTGCCGTCCAACCAGGCGCTCAACCTCAACCCGAGGCTCGACTATTCGCTCGTCGATACGGAGCGCGGCCTGCTCGTGCTGGCGAGCGCCCTGGTCGACAAGTGCCTGGCGCGATTCGGGCTCGAGGGCCGGGTCGTCGCCAGCGTGCCGGGCGAACGGCTCGAAGGGCTCGGCTTTCGCCATCCGCTGGCCGCGGTGGATGCCGGCTACGACCGCGTCGCGCCGGTCTATCTCGCCGACTACGCGACCGCCGAAGACGGCACGGGCATCGTCCACTCCGCTCCGGCCTACGGCGTCGAGGACTTCAACTCATGCCGCGCGCACGGCCTCGCGCTCGACGCGATCCTCAACCCGGTCCAGGGCAACGGCGTCTATGACGCGGCGCTGCCCCTGTTCGGCGGCGCCGACATCTGGGAGGCGACGCCGCGCATCGTCGAAGCCCTGCGCGGCGCCGGCCGGCTCTTCGACAGCTCGACGCTGGTGCATAGCTACCCGCACTGCTGGCGGCACAAGACGCCAGTGATCTATCGCGCCGCGGCGCAATGGTTCGTTCGCATGGACGAAGCCGACGCCTCGACGGCGGGAGTCTTCGCCGTCGACCCGGCGCCGCGGAGCCTGCGCGAGACCGCGCTCGCCGCCATCGAGGCGACCGCGTTCTACCCCGAAAACGGCCGCGCCCGGCTGCACGACATGATCGCGCACCGCCCCGACTGGTGCATCAGCCGGCAGCGCAACTGGGGCGTGCCTTTGCCCCTCTTCCTGCACAAGGTGACCGGCGAGCTGCACCCCGACACGCTGGCGCTGATCGACCGCGCCGCGGCACTCGTCGAAGCAGGCGGCGTCGAGGCCTGGTCGCGCCTGTCGGCGGCAGACGTGCTCGGCGCCGGCGACGCCGAGCACTACGCGAAGAGCAACGACATCCTCGACGTCTGGTTCGATTCCGGCTCGACCTTCTTCCACGTCCTGCGCGGCAGCCACCCGGGAACGACGATTCCCGACGACGACGGCGCCAGCCCCGAGGCCGACCTCTATCTCGAAGGCCACGACCAGCATCGCGGCTGGTTCCATTCGTCGCTGCTGATCGCCTGCGCGATGGAAGGGCACGCGCCGTATCGCGGGCTCCTGACGCACGGCTTCACGGTCGACGGCTCGGGCCGCAAAATGAGCAAGAGCCTGGGCAACTTCATCGCCCTGCACGAGGTGACGGCCAAGCTCGGCGCCGAGATCATCCGCCTCTGGTGCGCCGCGACCGACTACTCGGGCGACCTCGCGATCGACGACAAGATCCTCGCCCGCGTCGTCGACTCGTACCGGCGGATCAGGAACACGCTGCGCTTCCTGCTCGCCAACACGAGCGACTTCGGCGCCGCGAACGACGCCGTGCCGCTGGCGCAGATGCTCGAGATCGACCGCTGGATGCTGGCGCGAACCGCCGAGCTGCAGGCCGAGATCGTCGGCGATTTCGACGCGGCACGCGGCGTCCACGCCGGCGGCCATTACGGCGTCTACGAGTTCCACCCGGTCGTCGCCAAGCTGCAGGTGTACTGCTCGGAGGACCTCGGCTCCTTCTACCTCGACATCCTGAAGGACCGCCTGTACACGACGGCGCCGAAGTCGCTGGCGCGGCGCTCGGCGCAGACGGCGCTGTGGCACGTCGCCCACGCGATGCTGCGCTGGATGGCCCCCTTTCTCAGCTTCACCGCCGAGGAGGCGTGGCAGGTGTTCGGGCCGAAGGGGTCGCCTTCGATCTTCGCCGAGACCTACGTCGACACGCGGGCCTGGCAGGACGAGGCCTTGCTCGCCGCCTGGAAGCGCATCGCCGGGGTGCGCGCCGAGTCGAACCGGCAGATCGAGCTGCTTCGCGCCGAGGGCCGGATCGGCTCGTCGCTGCAGGCCGAGGTGACGATCTCGGCCGGGCCGAAGCGCCTCGCCGAGCTGGCGGCGCTCGGCGACGAGCTTCGCTTCGTCCTCATCACGTCGGCGGCGCGTCTCGAATCGGCCGGCGACACGGCCGACCCGAGCGAGTTCTTCGTCCACGCAACTCCGAGCAAAGCGACGAAGTGCGAGCGCTGCTGGCACTACCGAAGCGACGTCGGCGTCGACCCCGCCCATCCGACGATCTGTGGCCGCTGCACGAGCAACCTGTACGGCGCCGGCGAAGCGCGGAGCATCGCCTGATGGCAACGAAGCGAGCGTCGTCGCTCTGGCCCTGGCTCGGCATCGCGCTGGCCGTCATCCTCGTCGACCAGCTGACGAAGACGATCATCTCGGGCACCTTCGCCGTGAACGAGGTGCGCACGGTCAATGCGTTCCTCGACATCGTCTGCGCCCACAACACCGGCGCGGCGTTCTCGTTCCTTGCCGGCGCTTCAGGCTGGCAGCGCTGGTTCTTCATCGGCCTGGGGATCGCTGCCGCCGCGTTCATCGTCTGGCTGCTCGCGCGCCACGGCGGCCAGCGCCTGTTCGGCTGGGCGCTCGCGCTGATCCTCGGCGGCGCCCTCGGCAACGTCATCGACCGCGTCCTGCACGGCTACGTCGTCGACTTCATCCAGGTCCACTACCGCGGCTCGTACTTCCCGTCGTTCAACGCCGCCGACAGCGCCATCAGCGTCGGTGCCTTCCTGCTCATCCTCGACGAACTGCTGCGTGTGCGCAGGTCGCGCTGACGAGCAAGCGCGCCTGCGCCGCGGCGCGCAGCTTCCGCCTCACCTGCGGCCGAAGGTCTGCGTCCAGTAGATGACCATCTCGCTGCCCGCGGCGCGAGCGGCCCGGCCATCGGGTCGCGCCTTCCGTCGCACTCGTGCGGCGCGGCGCGGTAGGCGTTGATCAGGGCGACGAGATCGTCTTCGCTGCCCGCCCGAGAGCCGGTGCAGAACGCGTGGCACGCCGTCGCAACGAGGCAGAACGCCGGCCGGACGCGCCGCATCGCCGGCTCATGGCGCCGGCCAGTGCCGTGCCCATACCGCGGCGACGCGTGGCTCGGCTTCGATCCGCGCGAGCAGTTTCGTGAACTCCGGCCGCGACGCCGCGAGCGCCTTGCGCGCGCCGCTCCACTTCGAGACGGTCGCGGCGAGGATGTCGAGGGCGCCGATCCGCTCGCCGCTGAGCCAGGGCGTCGCCGGGAACTGATCGGCGAAGAGCTCCCACAGCTCGTGCAGCCTGGCCTTGCCGCGCGCCTGCATCTTCGCCTTCACCTCGTCATCGGGATCGGGGTACCAGCGTTCGGGAAAGTCGAGGATGCCGATGCCGGCGTAGCAATTCGCGACGATGTAGACGAGGCCGCGGATCTGCTGCGCACGCCGCGACGCCTCGGCCGAAAGAAGGCCGCTTTCGGGGTGCACCAGCCCGAGGTGGATGAGGATCGCGGCGCTTTCGCTCATGACGCTGCCGTCGTCGAGCACGAGCGTCGGGATCTGCGCCAGCGGGTTGACCCGCTTCAATTCCTCGAAACCGGGTGTCGGCTTCCACGACGCGGCGTCGACCTTTCGGTAGGCGAGGCCGACGACGTCGAGCCCCGCTTCGGCGGCCGCCGAGCCGGATCCCCGCGTTCCGTAGAGCGTGAGCACGGCGCTCCTCTCAGGGGATGAGGATGCTCGAGCCGACCGTCTTGCGCGCCTCCAGGTCGCGGTGCGCGCGCGCCACGTCGGCGAGCGGGTAGCGCTGCTCGACGTGGATCCGCACCTTGCCGCTTTCGACGACGGCGAACAGGTCGTCGGCCATCGCCTGCGTCGCTTCGCGCGTCGCGATGTGCGTGAAGAGCGTCTGCCGCGTCACGTAGAGCGAGCCGCGGGCGCCGAGCGAACCGGGCGCGAACGGCGGAACGACGCCCGATGCATTGCCGAAGCTGGCCATCAGGCCGAACGGCGAAAGGCAGTCGAGCGACTTCTCCCAGGTGTCCTTGCCGATCGAGTCGTAAACGACTTTGACGCCGCGGCCGCCGGTGATCTCCTTGACTCGCGCCGCGAAGTCCTCGGTCCGGTAGTTGATCGTGAAGGCGGCGCCGTTGTCACGCGCCAGGGCGCATTTCTCTTCGCTGCCCGCCGTGCCGATGAGCTTCAGCCCGAGGGCGCGCGCCCACTGGCAGGCGATCAGGCCGACGCCGCCGGCGGCGGCGTGAAAGACGATGAAGTCGCCCGCGTGCAGGCCGCCTTGCGGCAGGGTCCGCTTGAGCAGGTACTGCGCGGTCAGGCCCTTGAGCATCATCGCCGCGCCGGTCTCGAAGGAGATCGCGTCGGGCAGCCTGACGACAGTCTTCGCCGGCATGACGCGGGCCAACGAATAGCTGCCCGGCGGGTTGCTCGCGTAGGCGGCGCGGTCGCCCGCCTTCAGGTGGGTGACGCCAGCGCCCACGGCCTCGACGATGCCCGCGCCTTCCATGCCGAGCGTCAGCGGCATCGGCAGCGTGTAGACGCCGGAGCGCTGGTAGACGTCGATGAAGTTGAGGCCGCAGACGTGATGGCGAATGCGGATCTCGCCCGGTCCCGGCTCGCCGACCGGCAGCTCGACGAGCTTCATCTCGTCGGGGCCGCCATTTTTCTCGATGCGGATCGTCGGGCTCAATGTCGTGTGCGTCATGTCGGTCTCGCTGGTTCAGGTGCGCTATCGTGCCAGAGACATGAAGCGCCTGACCCGTGCCCCGAACCTTGCCATCGCAACGATGTGGGCCGACCTGCTGACGAACGCCGGCATCGCGGCGACCGTGCAGCGCATGTACGCGAGCAGCATTGCCGGCGAACTGCCGCCCGATCAGGCCTTGCCCGAAGTCTGGATCACCGAAGACGACGAGCTGGCCCGCGCCCGCACGCTGCTCCACGAGTTGCGCCATCCGAAGCACCGGCACTGGGTCTGCCCGGCCTGCCACGAAATCGTCGACGGCCCGTTCGAGCAATGCTGGAACTGCGGCGCAGAAATGCCTTGATGTCTTCGTCCTAGAACGTTCCGGGATAGGCACCGCCGTCGACGAGGATGTTCTGCCCCGTGATGTAGGCGGCGTGCACGCTGCACAGGAAGGCGCAGATCGCGCCGAACTCCTCGGCCGTGCCGAAGCGCGGCATCGGGATGGTGCGCTTGCGCGCGTCGGCCACCGCCTCGACCGCCTTGCCGTCGCGCTGGGCGACGGCCGCCATCGTCGTGCGCAGGCGGTCGGTATCGAAGGCGCCGGGCAGCAGGCCGTTGATCGTGACGCCGCGCGCCGCGATCTTGCTACGCGCCAGTCCCGCGACGAATCCGGTCAGGCCGCTGCGCGCTCCGTTCGACAGGCCGAGCACGTCGATCGGCGCCTTGACCGCACCCGACGTGATGTTGACGACGCGGCCGAAACCGCGCTCGGCCATCGCGTCGACGGTCGCCTTCATCAACTCGATCGGCGTCAGCATGTTGGCGTCGATCGCCTTGATCCAGGCCTCGCGATCCCAGCTGCGGAAGTCGCCCGGCGGCGGGCCGCCGGCGTTGTTGACGAGGATGTCGACCTGCGGGCACGTCGCCAGCGCCGCGGCCCGGCCGGCCGCGGTCGTGATGTCGCCGACGACGGTGCGCACCTCGCCCGCCCCCAGCAGGCGCAGCTCGGCGGCACTCGCTTCGAGCGCTTCGCCGCCGCGCGCCGTGATGACGACGTTGACGCCTTCCCGCACGAGTGCGGCGGCGCAACCCTTGCCGAGCCCCTTGCTCGCAGCGCAGACCAGCGCCCACTTGCCTTCGATTCCCAGGTCCATGGTCCTATCTCCTTCTTGCGAGCAACCAGATACCGACGAGGACGAGCACCGTGCCGGCGATGATCCAGCCCGTGAACGGCTCGCCCAGGATGATGACGCCCATCGCGATCGTCGAGAGCGGGCCGATCATTCCCGTCTGCGCCGCCACCGGCGCGCCGACACGCTCGATCGCCATCATCACCATCAACACCGGCGCGAAGGTGCACAGCGTCGCGTTGAGCACCGAGAGCCAGATCACCTGCGGCGCGACGGCGAGCGCCGACATCGGCCTGAGGATCAGGAACTGGGCGATGCAGAACAGGCACGCCACGCTCGTCGCCAGGCCGGTCAGACGCAGCGCGCCGATTCGCTTGACCTCCTCGCCGCTGGCGACGAGGTAGACGGCGTAGCTCACCGCGCTGGCGAAGACGAGGCCGGCGCCGAGCGCGGCGTTCGTTCCCTGGAACGAGAGCTCGTGGCCGAACACGAGCAGCACGCCGCAATAGCTCACCGCGAGCGCGACGACTTGGCGCAGCGTGACCTTGCGCTTGAAGACGACCGCGCCGATCCCGAGCACGAGCGTCGGGTTCAAGTACAGGATGAGGCGCTCGAGGCTGGCCGTGATGTAGGCGAGGCCGGCGAAATCGAGGAAGCTCGCGAGGTAGTAGCCGGAAAAGCCGAGGCCGGTCACGACGAGCGCGTCGCGCCGCGTCAGCGCGACGTTGCCGCGCCCCGCCCACCACGCCAGCAGCGCGAAGAGCGGCAGGGCGAACAGCATGCGGTACATGATCAGCGTGACCGCGTCGACACCGTAGCGATAGGCGAGCTTGACGATGATCGCCTTGCCGGAGAAAGCGATCGAACCCGCCATCGCGAGTGCCAGGCCGGGCCAGACGCGCGCTGCGTGTCCGCTCGCGGCGCCAGCCGTCGCTGCGTTGCCGTCCGGCGGCGCGCTGGGGTCTGCCGCAATGGTCTCGGAACGCATCGCGTGAGATTCTAGGGACGATGCCCGATCGACAGCGCCTCCGCCGCCT
>JGI24140J50213_10000733_pt1 | contig 15106 bp, 10 predicted proteins | sample BarGraIncu00222A_FD_50213 | JGI IMG/M metagenome (IMG submission 50213)
TCAAATTCAACTTTCGAATCTACACAGATCATGAGAGATGAAATCAAAAAGTACACTGAAGGCATCGCTCAGGAAGATCTGGATCTGGTAAAAAGCACTTTATTAAAGAGCAACTCAGGCAGATTTGAAACATTGCCACAGCTTAATGCTATGCTGGAACCTATTGTGATGTATGATCTACCTTTCGATTATATCAAACAACGTGAAGCTATTGTTCAAAATATGACTCCGGCTGAACATGCTGCTTTATCAAAGAAATTTATTCATCCTGATAAATTGATCTATTTGATTCTTGGTGATAAAGCTACCCAGTTTGATAAACTGAAAGAACTTGGACTTGGCAACCCGATTTTATTGGATAAAAGCGGTAAACCAATAGCTGACTAAAACAGTTTGAATGATTAAGCAAGAGGCTGCCTGAAAAGGTAGCCTCTTTTATTTTATAATTTTCTTCCATCCTTTGGTTTTATCATCGAAGATAAATTCCGGAAATCAAATTATCCGATTAATTCTTTTGCTTTTGTCATGTCTATTTCATTTTCCGATTTGGCAATTACAATAGTAGCTACTGAATTTCCAATGAGATTGGTTAATGCCCTTGCTTCGCTCATGAATTTGTCAATGCCTAAAATCAATGCAATGGCTGCAACCGGAACATTTCCAATTACAGGTAATACTGCTGCAAGTGTAATAAAACCACTTCCCGATACACCGGCTGCACCTTTTGAAGCCAGCATCAGTATCAGCAATAAGGTTATTTGGTGTGTGAAATCCAAAGGGGTGTTTGTAGCCTGGGCCAGGAAGACAACTGCCATAGTAAGATAAATAGAAGTTCCATCAAGGTTAAAAGAATACCCGGTTGGGATAACTAGACCAACAACAGGCTCAGAGCAACCAACATTTCTAAGTTTGTCCATTAAGCTGGGTAAAGCTGCTTCAGATGACGAGGTCCCAAGAACGATCAAAAGCTCTTCTTTGATATAAGCAAGCAGTCTGAACAAGTTAAATCCAGTATATTTTAAGATTCCTCCTAATATAAAGATGATAAACATGATACAGGTCAGGTAAAATGAACCCATTAATTGTCCCAACGATACCAAAGAACCTAAACCATATTTTCCAACTGTATAACTCATCGCTCCGAGAGCACCTATTGGAGCAACCCGCATGATGATTTTAATGACTGCAAAAAGAGCATCTTCAATTGACTTTATTCCAGATAAAAAGGGCTTGGCTTTGGGACCGATTTTAGATAGAGCAAATCCCAATAGAATGGCAAAAAACAAAATCTGAAGAATATTCCCGGTTGACAGAGCATTAATGATATTGTCAGGAATTATATTCATAATAAATTCCTGTACACCAACATTTTGTTTGGCAGTAACATAACCTTCTACCGCTTTCAGATCCAATGTGGTAGGATCTATGTTCATGCCTGCTCCAGGTTTTAATATATTGATGACCAGCAGGCCAATCATTAAAGCAAAAGTTGTGACGACTTCAAAATATATAATGGCTTTTATACCAACTCTCCCTACTTTTTTTGTATTTTCCATTCCTGCAATGCCATTCACGATGGTACAGAAAATGATAGGAGCTATCATCATTTTCACCAGTTTGATAAAACCATCTCCCAATGGTTTTAACTGTACTGCAAATTGAGGATAAAAGACTCCAATTAAAATCCCAACTACTATCGCAAAAATAACCTGAGCATAAAGGCTTTTAATGTATTTCATGTACAAAATATTTTGTTGTTTAACAATTCAATATTTCAGTAATGATATAGTTATCAGATCATATTTTATTAAAAAATAACCCGTGAGCAACTTTAGGCTACTAAAGTATTAAATAAATCGATTCTTTAATAGTCAGGCAATAAATACTTACAAAAAAAGCAACCCACTTATAGCTTGCTTTCTTTTGGTTATTTTAAAAGGTTCTGTTGTACGATAATGTTGGTGATATAGGGAAGACCCTGGAGCGTATCAAGGGCAGAATCACAGAACCTTTAAAAATTAATTCTTACAAAGGAATCATTTCTGTTTCTAGTCTTCTTTTTCTTCTTTTTTGTTTTCTTTTTTCTCTCCGTCCTTTTCACCTTTCTTTTCCTCCGCTTTTTTTACTTCGCTTTTCACAAGTTTCCCTTTTGCATCAAAAGAAACGATAGAGGCTTTCTTAACTTCCATTTCATAACTTACAACACCTTTGGCCTCAACTTTTTCAATTTCTTTTAAGGTATAGCCGGCAAAACCCCTGGCAAGACTGTCTTTAACGATTTTAGGCAAGTCGTTTTCTGTGACCGAAGTTTCTGTTTCAAGAAGAGTGCCTTTAACATCAAACAGTGCAGACATTTCCACTTTATCGAGTGTAAATTCAGCCTCATAAACGTCAGTTTTTTCGAGACTCCATTCAACATCCGTCCCTTTTGCAAATTGTTTTGCAAATGCATCATTAACAATAGTTGGAATAACAATTTCTTTGCCTCCTTTTTCTTCTTTATTTTCTTTGCCTTCATGTTTTTTATGTCCATGGTGACAACTGCATAATATAGCAGCTAACGATAATAATATCAGTAATTTTTTCATGATTATTTAATTTGTTTGTTTTTTCAAATCTACAAACCAATATTGTAGAAATTCTGGAGTTAAAGTTATGTGTTATCATTTGTCAGAATATTTACTAAGTTAAAACCTATCTAATAGACAAGTCAATTAATATTGAAATTACAAACATATTTAAAGTAATGCGAGTGTGTGAATTATGTAACTTATTTACAAAGTTATGTAACAAAGAAGCAATTGTGTTAATGTAGTTTTATGCTGTAAAAATTTATGCAATTTGCACTTATATGAACCATGAAAATTTGAATGACCAAATTAATATACCAATGAATAATATTGCTGAAAAAGTGTTAATTCTTTCTGATAATGTTTATCATAGTCACTTTGATTCTGTAAGAAGCGGGATAATTATTTTGGATGCTGAAACTGGAAAGATTGTAGATATAAACCCTTTCTTGTTAGAATTATTAGGCATTCCAAAGGAAAAATTATTTAAAAAAGCCATTTGGAAAATTAATTGCTTTAAATCAATATTTATTAATCAGGATACGTTAGACGAATTAATTCAGTTGGGTGGTTTATTCAATAAAGATTTGTTTCTTGAAACAAATTCAGGGCAAAAGATCGATGTTGAGATCGATGCCAATTTATATTTTGTGGGAAACAAACAAGTGATTCACTGTAATATACGTGATATTACTAAACAAAAACATGCTGAAATAACACTTCTTGATATAAAAGAAAAATTTAAAGCCATATTTGATAGTTCAGATGATGCCATTATGCTTTTGAATGAGAAAGGCTATTTTGATTGTAATCCGCGAACCTTAAATATATTTGGAATAAAAAGTAAAGAGGAATTTTTAAAGATCCAACTGCATGATCTCTCGCCCCTTTCTCAACCAGATGGGAGAAATTCTAAAGAAGCTGCTGAAGAATATATCAGGATTGCTTATGAAAAAGGAATAAATAATTTTGATTGGAATCATCAACGATCTAATGGAGAGGTCTTTCCAACAAGAGTTTTTTTGTCAGTATTTGAATTACATGGTGAAAGAGTTCTCCAGGTAACTGTAAGAGATCTCACTAAGCGAGAACAGGAACTAATTAGTGCTAACAAAGAACTCGCATTTCAGGATGAAGAAAAAGAAAAACGGGCAGCTGAGTTAATTATTGCAGATAAGGAACTTGATTTTCAAAACGAAGAGAAGGAAAAGCGGGCAGCCGAATTAATTATTGCCAATAAAGAACTTGTTTTTCAAAATAGAGAGAAGGAAAAACGTGCAGCCGAATTAATAATTGCTAATACAGAACTTGCTTTCCAGAATGAAGAGAAAGAAAAACGTGCAGCAGAATTAGGTATTGCTAATAAGGAACTTGTCTTTCAAAACGAAGAGAAGGAAAAACGTGCTGCAGAATTAGGTATAGCCAACAAAGAACTTGTCTTCCAAAACGAAGAAAAAGAAAAACGTGCTGCAGAATTAAGTATCGCAAATACAGAACTTGTCTTTCAAAACAAAGAGAAGGAAAAACGAGCAGCCGAGTTAATTATTGCCAAAGAGAATGCTGAAGAAAGTGATAAATTAAAAACGGCTTTTCTTCAGAATATGTCTCATGAAATTCGTACACCTTTGAATGGTATTATCGGTTTTTCTTCATTGCTCAATGAAGATGATATCAGTAAAGAAGAAATCAAAGAATTTACTACTATTATTAGTCAAAGTGGAAAACGTTTGATCGAAATAGTAAACAATGTTCTTGATATTTCAAAAATCCAAACTGGTCAAATTGAAATTAAACGGAAAAAAATATTGGTTAACACGATATTTTTGGATTTATTCACCTTTTTCTCTCCTATTGCAAATGCCAAAAATATCATTTTGAATTACGATAATCAGAATGATAAATTTAGAACGATATATACTGATGAGACCAAACTGCATCAGATCCTTACGAATTTAATCAATAATGCTATAAAATTTACTAAGTCAGGTAATATTGATTTTGGTTATGTAATCCAGGAAAACTTTATTCAATTATATGTTAAAGATACGGGTATTGGCCTTCCCAAAGAGCTTTTCGAAAGAATTTTTGACCGGTTTATACAAGCTGAACAATCGATGACCAAGAATTATGAAGGGGCAGGCTTGGGACTTGCAATTTCAAAAGGACTGGTAGAATTACTTGGAGGAAAGATCTGGGTTGAATCAGAAATCAATAAAGGAACAACTTTCTATTTTACATTGCCTTACTGTCAAGTCGAAGCCACTGCTCTGGTAAACAATGAACTACCTGATGTACTAGCCAAACAATCACGTGGAAAGATTCTGATTGCAGAAGATGATTGGACTAGTTTTCAATATCTTAAAAGAATTCTTATAAAGAAAGACATCATTGTTCTTCATGTAGAAAATGGAGAAGAAGCCATCGCAATGGTGAAAAGTACACCCGATATCAATTTGATATTGATGGATATCAGGATGCCGGTAATGGATGGAATTGAAGCTACCAAACAAATTAAGAGGATGCGACCTGACTTACCCATTATTGCACAAACAGCTTATGCATTCGAAGATGAAAAAAATAAAATCTTAGCCATCGGTTGCGATGAATACCTGGCTAAACCATTGGAAAATATTAAATTAAATTCTATGATTAGTAGGTATCTGAATTAAAAATGTTAGATTTTTTGGATTCATAAATAAGGAAGAATTAATCTGTTTTTATCAAAATAATTTTTCGACCTTTACGATTACAACTTGAATCCACTACACCATTATGAATCCCGAAAAATCTAAACACGCTGATTCAGAAAACACCGTTCCTGATTCTGATAATAATCGCCGTTCTTTCCTGAAGAAAGCTGCTGCTGCTACTGTCGTTATTACCAACACAGACTTGTTTGCCTTTACGAAGCAACGTTTCGCTAAAGAAGTAAAAACTATTCAGGAAATTCCCTGGTATAAACGTGTAACCCGTTGGGGCCAAACAAATATCACTGAAAAAGATCCTGCCCATTATGATATTGAATGGTGGCGTAAATATTGGAAAAGAACACAAACACAAGGAGTTATTGTCAATGCCGGAGGTATTGTAGCTTATTATCCCAGTAAAATTCCACTTCATCGCCAGGCACAATATCTTGAAGGGCGTGATTTGTTTGGCGATTTATGTCGGGCTGCTCATGAAGACGGATTAGTTGTATTTGCGCGCATGGATTCAAATCGTGCACATGAAGAGTTTTATAAGGCGCATCCCGACTGGTTTGCCCTCGATGGATCAGGAAATCCATACAAAGCCGGTGATCTCTACATCACCTGTGTAAATAGCCCATACTATAACGAACATATTCCCGCAATCTTGAAAGAGGTTTCAGATTTATATCATCCCGAAGGCTTCACCGATAACAGTTGGAGTGGATTGGGTCGTGATTCTATCTGCTATTGTGAGAATTGTAAAAAGAGCTTTCGTGATAAAACGGGAAAGGATATTCCACGAACAAGGAATTGGGATGATCAGACATACAGACAATGGATCAGATGGAATTATGATAGAAGGCTTGAAATCTGGGACCTGAACAATCGTGCTACTATTGCAGCGGGAGGAAAAAACTGTATCTGGTCAGGAATGAACGGAGGTTCAATCAGTGGACAGGCAAAAAGTTTTCGCGACTTCAAAGCAATTTGTGATCGCGCTGACATTATTATGCTCGACTCTCAGGCCCGCAATGACGCCGATGGATTTCAGGAAAATGCATCTAACGGCAAACGCATCCATGGAATGTTAGGATGGGATAAACTGATTCCGGAAAGCATGGCCATGTATCAGGCAGGCAAACCAACATTCAGAATAGCCAGTAAACCTCAAGCTGAAGCCCGCATGTGGATGGTAGAGGGAATTGCAGGAGGGATTCAACCCTGGTGGCATTTTATAGGAGCTTCTCACGAAGATCGGCGAATTTATCATACTCCTGAATCATTGTTCAACTGGCATAAAATAAATGAAAAGTACCTGATTAACCGAACTCCGGCAGCTACGGTCGGTGTGGTATGGTCGCAACAAAACATGGATTTTTATGGTCGCGAAGAAACCGAACAGATGGTTGATTTACCCTGGCGTGGTATGATCCAGGCTTTGATCAGATCCAGAATCCCATATATTCCTGTTCATGCAGATCATGTCGAACGCGAGGCAGCAAATTTATCAGTACTGATTCTTCCAAACATTGGTGTCATAACCGATAGTCAGGTTGCAAGTATAAAAAGTTTTGTAGAGAAGGGTGGAGGTTTGATTGCAACAGGCGAGAGCAGTTTATATGATGAATTGGGAGATCGCCGATCAGACTTTGCATTGGGCGACCTTTTTGGAGCACATCAGGCCGGAACAAACCAAATCAATGCAGGATCAAATTACAGAAAAAGAGTGGCAGAAACCAGTCATACATATTTGAGACTGAGCCCTGAATTACGCAGAAATGTTGATGGTCCACAAACTGGCCTGGAGCCAATTGCATCAGGGAAGCGGCATGCTGTTTTGAAAGGATTTGAAGAAACGGATATTATCTCTTATGGTGGAATTTTAGGGCCTATCAAAACAGACGCCTCAGCCGAAGTATTGATGACTTTTATTCCTCCGTTTCCGATTTATCCTCCCGAAACAGCCTGGATGCGTGAACCCAAAACGGATATTCCCGGCTTGATTGTAAATTCCAATCCAGGCAAAGGACGAGTTGTCTATTTGCCTGCAGATATTGATCGTCAATTTGGCCGAAACAATCTTCCTGATCATGGCGACCTGTTGGCAAATATTGTTCGCTGGGCTTCAAAAGATGATATTCCATTAGTGGTTAGCTGTGCAGGACTGATTGATTCAAATTTGTTTCAACAAAAAGGCAGGATGATCTTGCATCTTGTTAACCTAACCAGCGCAGGGACATGGCGCCAACCTGTGGATGAACTGATTCCTATTGGGCCCGTAAAAGTGAGTGTCAGATTGAACAAGGATGTTACAGGCCGGGCTTTAAATTCACTGGTCTCAGGTCAGAAAATTGTGTCTCGGGTTGAAAAGGGTTGGATCCATTTCGCCATTAATACAATTACTGATCACGAAGTCATTGTCATAACCTAATTATTATGTCACCCCTACGGGGCTTAACTTCTTTTTTTACTTTTTTCTACAATCATGACGTCCCTCCGGGACTGAAATCAGAAGCAATTGGAATATAAAAGTCATCATAATGGGAGTTTTGAAAAGTGCCGTTGAATGATAAAAGTCATCCATATGCGAGTTTTGAAAAGTGCCGTAGGCACGTCATGATTGTAACAAACAACTTACTATCGGGTTTAGCCCCGTAGGGGTGACATAATAAGATTGTAATTTATTTCAATATTAACCCACAAAATCAAATAAATAAGGATTTCAAAAAAAATACTATCATGGGAACAAATCGACGTCAATTTATTACTTCAGCTATTGCCGGTGGTCTGGCAGCATCAATACCTTTAACATCTAAAGGAAGTTCAACTTCTTTAGCTGGTTTAGATAAATTAGTAGATAAATATGATCGGCTAGATCAGATCCTTAAACAACCTGTCTTTAAAAAAGAGTTTTTCACTTCCCCGGTAATTATTGAAAAGATAGAATTGCTCCGTTATGGTAGTAATTTTATTTGCCGCGTAAGGTCAAAAGATGGAGCAGAAGGTATCTCAGTTGGCCACAGTGGTATGTTGAAAACATTATACCCAATATTCATCAACCTCGTACAACCTTTTTTTATCAATAAAGATGCAAGGGAACTTGACCTGCTTATCGAGAAAGTTTACATCTATAATCTTAACTTCAGATTAAATGGTATTGGACTTGGCGTTCCACTTGCTACCCTGGAGTTTGCTATTCTAGACATGATGGGACATGTTGCTCAAAAGTCGATGGGTCAATTGATCGGGAATATAATCAATCATGAAGTCGCTGTTTATCAGGCTACTGAATATCGTGAAAAGTCTGTTGCTGAATCAATGGAGCTGATAAAAAGAGATGTGGCGGAATATAATGCCAAAGCGCTTAAGATAAAAGTCGGTGGACTCATGTTTGGAACAACGGATATGTATGCAGTTGGACCTCCACATAGAACTGAAGAAATCATTCCCCTTGTCAGAAAAACTTTTGGTGACCAAATGATTCTTTATGCCGATTCAAATGGATTCTATTCTGTAAAAGAAGCCATCCGTGTTGGGAAACTTCTCAAAGAATACAATTTTCAGTTTTTTGAAGAACCGGTATTTTTCGACTGGTATGAAGAGACCAAACAAGTTGCTGATGCAATTTCAATACCGGTTGCATTAGGCGAACAGGAATATAGTCTTCATGGATTTCGTTGGCTCATTGCTAATGACGCTGTTCAGATCGTTCAGCCCGATTTCTTCTATTTTGGAGGAATGATTCGTGGGATGCGTGTTGCACAAATGGCACATGCAATGGGAAAATCATGCACACCGCATATGACGGGTGGAGACCTGGGATTCCTTTACATGATGCATTTTGTTTCGGCACTTCCCAATGCGCTTCAATACCATGAATTTAAAGGCCTGAAAACAGATATCGTTTATGAATGTAACACATCGCCAATGAAATGCATAAACGGAAAAGTTAAAGTTCCAACTGGCCCCGGTTCAGGAGTAATCATTGATCCCGATTTCATCAAAAAGTTTCAAGCTGTAAAATGATGATCTGACCAGGATTATTATAAGTTTTCAGTAACGTGTTGTCAACTTTTTCAGGTTTTATAAGAAAAATGTCCAAATGAAAAATTAAATTTATCCTGAAATATGTCTTGCATTTTGAAAAATAAAATTGTACATTTATCAAAATAAAACATCGAAAATATCTAATTATCAAACTATTATTCCCTGAATATTCTCTGAATACTCCCGGATAATTGTGATATAATTCTCATCTTTGCCGTATTTAGGCCGTATTTAAGCCGTATCTTAGCTGTAATTATGCCGTATGTATGTATACGGCATAGATACGGGATAAATACTGTATGAAAGCGGAAATTTTTTGGGAATGAAGGTAGATATAGAGCAGATTTATGAGCCTGTTCTCAGAATCATCGGGGAAATGTGTTTCAAGATTTTCTTTGTACCTTTGCACATGATGAATAAGAAAGTATCTTTGGAACCTATACTGCAAATCACCCGCAATAAGGAAGTTGTTGTGGTGGAATATATTTGTCAAAAGGAAGAGACCTATAAATGCAGTGAATACATCTTCATAGATTCAGAAGAACACGCAGCACGATTCGAAAAAGACCTGATCTGGATCTCTCACAGAGTAAACGGCACCGATTTCAGCTATTATGCGAATGAAGAGGAAATCATCATTGACCATAGCGAATTGGTCAGTATCTCAATTTCCACAGGATATGCCGGATGCGATTTCCAGGAACATTTCTCCTTTTAAACTATAATCAACCCTTTACGACTTCATGTTTTTTGATGTAATCAGGATCGATCTCTACACCAAGTCCGGGTCCTGTTGGTAATTTCAAGATGCCATTCTCGCTTAAAAGAGAAGATGTTTTGCATTCGAAGGGAAGGTCTTTGCTCAGTGATTTGAATTCATGATATTTTCCGGCATTGGGAATAGCTGAAATAAAGTGCATCATATATACATACCCCAATCCACTATCCGAGATGTGTGGTGTACATCTTTTTCCAGAAAGCTGAGCCATTCGGGCTACCTTCATCGAGCGAACCATTCCACCAAAATAAAACATATCGGGTTGTACCACCTTTAATGCATTGTTGCCGATCAACCAACGGAAATTGTGAAGGCTGGCTTCCTGCTCGCCACCAGCAACCGGAATCTTTAATGCATTGGCCACCTGGATGGTCTCTTCGTACCAGTCAAAAGGAACCGGTTCTTCGTAAAAGTCATAATTATATTCCTGCATGATCTTGCCTATTCGGATGGCTTCTTTGACATCGTATGAGCCATTTGAATCGGCAGAGATTACCATTTTATCGCCAAAAGTTTTGCGTACCAATGGGATAAGTTGTTCAGACCTTTTGTCAGGGAATTCAGGATGGCTCATCCGTCCACCTAATTTAAACTTGATGGCTTTAGCTTGTGAAATAGAAAGTTGTTCCTTTAAATGCTCGATGGTAAGTTCAGGTGTAATATCCCTTTCACCATTGGCTTGATAAACAGCAATCTCTTTATTGTGAATGTCTCCAATCAGTTGTCCGATAGATTTGCCGGCAATCCTGCCCATCATATCCAGTATAGCAAATTCAAGGGTAGCGAAAGGTACCCAAAGTGCCAGGTTTTGAAGTTTGTAATTGCTATCGTAGACAAAGAGCTCTTCGAACAATGCTTCCAGATTTCTGGCATCCTTACCGATAAAATAGGGTTGTACACGGTTTACAAAAATGGGGTAGAGCGATTTCATCTGTGCGTTGTTCGAAACAGAGATCCCTTCAGCGCCATCTTTTGATTTGACCCGACAGAGAAATGTGTTTTTATATCGCAACAGTTCTATCTTGTCAATAATAACAGGAGATGTAAATAATTCCTTTTTGAAAACAGGTTGTGATAATATTTTGTCCAGTTGGGCATAATCAGTGGCTATTTCAGTGGTGTTGAGTGCCTTTGATGAAAAAGGGAGTGCTGCTGCAAGTCCACCCAGGGCTGCAGTTGTCAGGAAAGTTCTTCTGTTTGTTGCCATTGGAGTTGATTTTTGGTTATCACGTTTCCGTAGTCAAAAATATACATTTCTAACATCAAAACACTAAGAAACTGTTTTAATTTGTCCGTAGGACATAAATATCAATAGAATTAAGCATCTTCCTAATCTTTTGTCCGTAGGACATCAACATTTAAGGTTAATCCCCTACGAAGAAAAGAAACTTATATCAAACAATTTCTATTGATATTTATGTCCTACGGACAATGGAATCGTCAAATTCAAACATTTTCTAAAATTTATTTAGGTTCTGTCTTTCAGATGTTCGTACGATTGGAGCGGGAATACATTTTTGTAGGCAGGACGGATGATCCGACGGGCTCCGAAGGTGAGTTCTTCGAGACGATGAGAACACCATCCTGCGATGCGTGACATGGCAAAGAGAGGCGTATAGACAGGCTCTTTGATGCCAATGCAGTTGTAAACGAACCCGGAGTAGAAGTCAACATTGGCACAAACCCTTTTGGCAACCTTGTCTCCTTTGAAGTCGTAAAAGATCTGAGGGGCAAGGGCTTCGATCAATTCATAGAGTTCGAATTCTTCCAGACGATCTTTCTCCTGGGCAAGTTCGCGTGCCTGTTTCTTTAATAGAATGGCACGTGGGTCAGAAACAGTATAAACCGCATGACCGATTCCATAGATTTTTCCTGAACGATCATATGCTTTTTTGTTCAGCATCTTTAAAAGATAATCCGTTACTTCCTGCTTGTTTGACCAGTGTTTTACATTTTCTTTGATATTATCCATCATGCAGAGAACTTCATGATTGGCACCACCATGAAGAGGTCCTTTGAGAGAAGCAAGTGCTGAGGCCACTGCTGAATAGGTATCGGTTCCTGTTGAACTCGTCACCCGGATTGTGAAAGTTGAATTATTTCCACCACCATGATCGGCATGCAGGATCAATGCGAGATCCAGAATGTCTGCTTCCAGTGGAGTGTATTTCCCTTCACCTTTCATCATCATCAGAAAGTTTTCAGCAGTACTCAATGCAGGATTCGGATGACGAATCGACAATGTTTTGTGTTGATAGTAATGCCGCATCGAATGATAAGAATACGCAATGATAGTTGGGAACTTGGCTATGAGGTTCAGTGATTGGTTAACCAGATTTTCTGGCGAGGTATCTTCAGCATTTTTGTCCAGGGTGTATAACCCAAGGACAGAGCGGGTCAACATATTCATGATATTCTGACCTTTGTTTGACAGAATCATGCTGTTGGTGAAATCATCAGGCAGTTCGCGTAAGGAACCCATGTATTGCATGAATTCGTTGAGTTCAGTTGTATTGGGTAGTTTTCCTGAAAGTAAAAGATAAATGACTTCATCAAAGCCATGGCGTTTTTGGTCTATGGCGCCTTGTACCAGGGCCTGAACATCAATTCCCCGGTAAATTAGTTTTCCATCAATAGGAACAAGTATTTCTCCTTCCTTTTGGTAACCCACAACATCTGCAACATTTGTGAGACCAACCAAAACTCCGGTATGGTCAGCGTTGCGAAGTCCGCGTTTTACACTAAACTTTTCGAACAGTTGGGGCTCAATTACCGAAGCCCTCAATACAGATTCAGAAAGATGTTTTACAATTGAAGGATTGTCTGACTTATTCATATGCGTTTATTTTATTATTTGTCACTACTGGTATTGGTCAAGATGGATTGTGTATAAAGGAGTTTATCTTCTTATAAATGAAATGGATTAAGCTAAACTCAACTATCCAAAAGATAAATGTACAAAGCAATTAGAGTATCGCATGATTGAATATACCGAAACATATCATCATTTGACTTTAGTTGGAGAGTCCAAAAATACTCACAACTTTGCTTCAAAACAAGACATTCAGCATGTTACATATTATGTATTAACGGAATATAACAATTTACTTTTTTTTGTTAATATGATTGCCTCTTATCGGCTAACTATGATAAAAATTAAAAGTCATCACAAAACGAATCACTTTGTTGATCTTATTGTAATGGCAATAACCTGATAATAATTTATATGATAGTCTATTTCAGGTGATTACTTATAACGTTTCGTGTATTCCTCTTCGAGAAAAGTGGAGGTTAATCCTTCGTAGACCAATTGGTGGGAAGTGATGCAATATGCTGCAGCAAGGGTGCCATATTTCATGCACTCTTTTAGGAATTTCCCTTTTAAATAAGCATATAGAAACCCGGCGAAGAAATTATCTCCTGCACCATTGGTATCTGTTGTAACGAAATCTGTCAGAGCAGGCTCATCAATCTATTCACCATTAATTGTGACCAATGATGCACCATTTTTTCCATGCGTGCAAACTACCATCTCTTTACCTTTATTGATCAGGTTTTGCATGGTTAGTTTATAATTGCTGAGGTTATCGGAACTTAAAAATATAACGTCCGAAGCGTCTATAAACGGTTGGTGATAGACATTCCCTTCAGTAAAATCATGCAGGTCTGTCCAAACGGGTTTTGAATATTGAGCAAGAAGAGGAATAAACTTTTTACAATACGCTATGATATTGAGCACAATGAGATCGCTCTTTTGGATCACATCTTTTATCAGGTTCAGATTGACCTCGGGGAATTCAGAAGATTGGGTGATAAAGATAGAGATGCGTCTACCATGGGAATCCATGGTGTTGATGTGTCTCTCAGTCCCTTTTGGATCAAAATCATAAATGAAGTCTACTTTCTCTTTGCGCAGATGATGTATGATATGAAGCCCGTAGGTATCATCACCCAAAATAGAATACAATGTATTCGATACTCCCAACTTGGTAAGACAGAGTGATTTTCCGGATCCGGTAGATCCTGTGGTTTCCTGGAAAGAAGCCTGATGAATGGTCTGGGGAATAGGTTGAGGGAATTCAGGCAGGGAAACTATATGATCAAATGTAGTGCCACCGATGATAAAGATTCGTTCCATAGTAAAATGATGTTTTGGATTTTGAAACTGCATTATTATGACATAAAGCTATGAAATATAATTGTCCTTTAAATTATTAGTGAAATTATTATGAATTATGAAAATAGTTTTGTGGAAAAACCAGAGATGATATCGTTAAAATCCATTATTGCAATGTTTAAAGATAAGGCTGTATTATGAAAAGATAAATTTGCATCACTCATTTTGATTTTTAAATAATAACTTTATCATCTGATATTCTTATCGTAATCTTAAAAGGATTTTTTTGCTTACAAACAAATATACTAGAAATGAGAAAAAAAATATTGATGGTATTGCTTCTTGTTGTATCCATAATTTTTAGTGCCCATTCTCAAAAGAATGCTCCTATGTATAAAAATAAAAGTTTGTCTATTGAGCAAAGAGTGAAAGATCTCTTGCAAAGGATGACCATTGAAGAAAAAGCCGGACAGTTAAATCAGCTCAATGGTGGTGTATTTACCGGACCGGCATTAAACGATGCAGGTCAAAAATCGAAGATGCAACAGGTGCGTGAAGGGAAAGTAGGTTCTTTTCTAAATGTGATCGGAGCTGCTGATACAAAGTCGATACAGAAAATTGCTATTGAGGAGAGCAGATTAGGTATTCCTTTGCTTTTTGGATTCGATGTTATCCATGGATTTAAAACAATCTTCCCTATCCCTCTGGCAGAAGCCTGTAGTTGGGATTTGGCTCAGATCCAAAAGAATGCAGGAGTGGCTGCAAAAGAAGCTGCCGCTTCAGGAATTACATGGACATTTGCTCCAATGTGCGATATCAGCAATGATCCGAGATGGGGCAGGGTGATGGAAGGTGCCGGAGAGGATCCATGGTTTGGTGGTGAAGTTGCAGCAGCAAGAGTAAA
>JGI24140J50213_10000735_pt1 | contig 15093 bp, 15 predicted proteins | sample BarGraIncu00222A_FD_50213 | JGI IMG/M metagenome (IMG submission 50213)
CCGTCGCCGCCGGGCACGTACGGGAAGTTCTCGTACGAGCCGTTCGAGACGACGTGGGCGCCGATCGTGCCGTTGATGCCGTGCCCGCTCGAGTCCTGGAGGACGGTGGACTTGGCGGCCTCGTTCATGTTCCACAGGGCCAGCGTCTTCGTCGCCGCAGCACCGGCCGGCAACGCTGTGGCCAGTGTGGCTGTCGTGAAGATCATGCCTGCTACGGCGGCTGTCAACTTGCGCACGATGCTTCCTTCCCCGCGGCTCTTGGGACGGCGGCACCGGTCGATCAGCCCCCTGCGCCCCTGTGAGCCGGGACAGTACGCCCGATACTCCGCACGCCACAGCCGACGATCGGACGATTCACGGATACCGACCCACCCGGTCACAGCCAGTGACAACCCGAGCGAGCCCCAGCGACCTTCCCCTGACAGGACCGCTGTGGCTCGCCCGGGGTGGCCGTGGACCAGCCCGCACCGAGGGTGCGATGCAGCCGGTTGGGGGGGAGGCCCGGCATACAGCGCAGCCTCGTCACAGGGTCCAGATGACGGCGCGTTCAGCGTACGGCCCGGGGATTACCACGGCAATGCCACATCTGGGACTCCGCGGAGCGGTCGATCGCCTTCAGCTGCCTTGCCGGCTTCCCGAGCCTGCCGGCTACTTCTCGAGCGCGATACGCAGGACGCGGCCGTGGTCATGGCCGCACTCGCACGGCTCGCCCGTCCGCCTGCCCGGCGGCGCAAGCGAGATCACGACCCGCAGCCGATGCCGCATCGCCAGGACCGCCAGGTCACCCACGCGAGCCTCGCGGGCAGCGACCGCATGGCGGTGGCCGCAGTCCTCGAGCACGAACCCTTCCAGATCGCCGAAGCAGTCGAACACGACCTCGCAGACCTTGCCGCGAAGGCACGTCGGCAGGTGGGGCACATGGCCGCCGTGCACGTCCTTGCCGTCCCCCCGGGGGGAGGGCTTGATGGTGTCGGGGTCGCCGCCCATGGCACGGACGCGGTCAGCGATCACGTCGACGTACCTGCCGAAGACAGGGTGCCAGCGGTTGTGGTCCGGGATCGACAGGTCGATCCAGCGCAGCACCGACAGCAGCCGCTCCTCGGGTCCGAGGATCGCGGTCTTCGTCGCGACCGGGATGCTGACCTGGTAGGAGCCGAGCACGCGGCGCCAGTGGAAGAGGCCGTCGTCCGACTTCTGCGTCGCACCGCCCTGGACCGGCGAGCCGATGATGACCGGCGGTGCCCCGCTGGCATCGGTGAGCTGGCGCACGACGACGCTGAAGTGCTGGCCCTTGCGGACTGTTGCGGGCAGCTGGACGCTCAGCAGGCCGGGTACGTTGGGCCCGCTCATCGCCGGCAGCGGGAGGTACGACAGCCCGCCCACCTGCACGCCCAGAGTGTCCTGGTCGACCACCGTGAGCCCGTGCGATCCGTACAGCTCGTGGGCGAGCTCGACGATCGTCGACGCACCGAAGCCGGGCAGGAACAGCGTCGCCGTGGATCCTTGCGGGAGGTCGCGCCAGTCGAGCAACAGCTCGTCCGGGAACGCGCCCGCGGGACGCAACGCTGTCGGCCGCACCTCGAACGTCGCAGGAATCAGGTGCGACGCCGCGTCCCCCGGGTTGTCCGAGCGGACCAGAGCCAGGTTTCGCTGCGCCAGCTTGTCCGATCCACCTGGCGAAGCGCCGACGGGCACCGGGTCCGGGTCGAACGCGATCTCGGCGACCAGGCACTGGTGCCCTCGCATCAGCTGCTGAACCGTCAGTCGCCCTGACGGCCATGGCCCGTCGAGGGGCGAGGGGTTCAGCGGGAACTGCGGCGTCGTCTGGTTGATGTCCAGCCAGCAGCCGAAGAACGCCGTCACCTCGTTTCCGCTGGGGTCATGGGTGAGCGTCTGGACGTTGCTCGGATCGGTCTGGGTCGTCACGGACTGCGTGTCGCTGGCGACCCTCGGCGCGGCGAAGCACGGGATCGACGAGACCTCGCCCGACTGGATCCCGAGGAGAGGGACGACCGGGTCGCTCGGGCCCGTACGCCGGTAGGACGTGTCCTGGTGGTAGTCGGTGCTGGTCGTGGACACAGGGAAGAGCCGGAAGAAGGCGCGGACGTCGGTGGCGTCGCCGGCCAGGGCGCGGTACCTCACCTTGAGCAGCGCGAAGTTGTAGACCGGCACGCCGGCGACGGTCTCCGAGAGCTCGAGGTGGGAGACGTCCTCGTCGGTGCTGAGGCTGTCGAACGACATGCCGCCGGTGTTGCCGGACTGCAGCCGGCCCAGGACGTCGGTGATGAAGTCGTTCCCCGCGGTGGGGCCGCTCCCGACCGTGGCACCGAAGAGCTGCCCGCTCTGCTGGACCTGGAAGACGCGGAGGTCGGTGCTGAGCCAGGATGTCGCGCCGTCCAGCTCGTACGGGTTCGGCTCGTGGATCAGCTGGAGGAGTGCGTGGCCCGAGGCGGAGACGCCTCCGCCCGTACGCGTCGCCGTCGCGGTGAGCGTCACCGGGTCGATGTCCCCCACGTTCACCGGGAACGCCGCCGAGCTGGTGAAGTCCACCTCGTACACCCAGGTGAACCGCTGCAGGCCCCCGCCCAGGCTGGGGTCCTCGGCGACCAGGGCGGTCGGGTTGAAGGTGATGCCAGGGGTCGGGACGCTGATCGAGAGCTGCGGCACGACATTCGGTGTTCCGGACAGGCTGGCTGCAGTGATGCCCAGGTCGCTGGGCGTGAAGCCGTCGACCACGACGTAGAACGCCGCGGACACGCTCGCCGGGTTGGACAGGTGCAGCAGTGCGTCGACCTCGTCCTTGCCGAAGGTGCTCCGGTCGAGGACGACGGTGACAGCGGGGAGCAGCGAGGGCAGCGGGTTGTCGGCCTGCACGATGCAGGTCGTCGCTCCGCTGCTCTGCATGTCGTCCCACTTGCTGTACATGAGCTGAACGTTCCAGGTGTTCGCGCCCACGGTGAGGTTGCCGGCCTGGCCGTTGCACAGGTCGCCGTTCTCCCCGTTGGCCGGGTCGAACCATGCGTTGAGCTGCGGGTCCGAGAACATCTCGGACAGCTCGTGCGAGGCGACCTGGGTCTGGCGCGCCTCACGTGCCTGCCCGAGGTGCAGCGAGCACGAGCCATCGTTCGCGCACGAGTTCGTGAGGCACGCGTCGGTGAGACCAGGGATCACGGCGAACGGTGCGACGTGGCCGGCGGCAGTGGTGAAGAAGTCGTGGAAACCGAAGGCGTTGTCGCTGCTCGCCTCGCACATGACCACGCCGTCGACGGTGTCGTTCACCGCTGTCGAGTCGTCGAGGAACAGGATGTAGCACGTGGCCTGGTCGGTCGGCTCCGGGACCGTGTTGGCCGTGATCGCGCCCTGCACGATGCCGTGGATGTCTGCGGCGCTCAGGTCGTGGTCGCTGCTCGCGATGAACGACGAGCTGGCCAGCGTTCCGCTGGTGCCGCAGCCGTACTGCGACAGGATGTTCATGTAGCGGCTGCTCAGCAGGTCGGTGACGAACTGCTGCAGCCGGGTCGCGCGCGTCTGGTTGGCCGAGCTCGTCCAGTCACCGACGAACAGTGCATGCACACTCGGCGTGCTGATGACCGGACCCCCGTTGTAGACGAAGCCCGGGAAGTTGCCGGTCGGGCTGATCAGCGGGGCACCGCTGAGGTCGACGCGCCGCTTCGCCCGCTGGGGTGACACGCCCCGAAGGTTCGACCGGTCGCCCTGGCGCTCCACCTTCCGCCGCGCCCTCGTGCTGCTCGCAGTGCCGCGTCGCTCGGCCATGACTGCGCCCCTTTCTCTCCCGTACCGGCGGGGACGCCACCCGTCGCCGCCCGTGGTGAGTACGAGTCGGTGGCCTCGCGCGCTGATACCTGGTGGCGGGGCTTCAGCAAGCGCTCGTCAACGGGGGCGCGGCCGCGCCTTGCGCCGTACGACGGGACGAGGGCCGGTGATCCCGTCGTCGACCGACCGGAACTCGTTGGCGATCGCCGCCAGCTGGGCGACGGCAGCGGTCTCCTGCGGCCACCAGGCCAGCGAGACGACGCAGGGCTCGAGGTCTCGGATCGGCACGAACGTCACGCCAGGTCGGCGGTACCAGCGCCCGACGGCCTCCGACGTGATGCTCATACCGACGCCTCGGGACACCAGGTGCAGCTCGGCGTCGAGCGTCGGCGCCTCGTCGACGACGAGCGCGGGCTCGGTGCGGTACTCGGCGAGGAGCCAGTAGTCCCGCCAAGGACCGGGTGACATCGGCGCGGCGATGATCGGCTCACGGAGGACGTCCGCGATCTCGACCCACTTCCGCCGGGCCAAGGGGTGGTCGTCCGGCAAGCAGGCGACCCGCCGCTCGGCGGCGAGCTCGACCGACACCAGGCCGGTGAGGCCGAGGGGTGGGCGTACGACGGCGGCGTGGACCTGGAAGTCGCGCAGCCCGGCCGACGGGTCGGTGAAGTCGAACTCCTCGGACTCGAGCGTGGCGTCCGGATTTCGGTCGTAGAACGTCCTGATGAGCCGCGGGACGATTTCCAGACCGGCGCCGATGCTGTATCCGAGCCGCACGGACTTCTGCAATCGACGTTCGATTCCCTGGGTGGTTCGCACAGCCGCTGCAAGGTCGGCCAGGACCTGCCCGGCAAGCCCGGCGAATACCTGCCCGGCCTGCGTCAGCTCAACGCTTCGCGTCGTCCTGGTCAATAGCTGGACGCGCATCGAACGTTCCAGGTCGCCGATCGTATGACTCATCCACGGCGCGGAGACGGAAAGGCGTTCCGCGGCGCGCCCAAAATGCAGCTCGTCGGCGACCGCGAGGAACGCCTCGACCTGGCGCAGACTGATGTTGTACGCCACGACCGGGCTCCCTTCGGGATGGTTCCCCGCACACGATTCTGCCGTGAGGTCACAGTGTGCCCCACGGCGGGCCGCGTGGAAGACTACTCGATCGGACTCCATTGTGTCACTGAGCGACACAATAGAACGCAAACTCGTCATTGTTTGGTGACGGAAGCACCTTTACTGTGACGCTGTCGCGGGGGAACGGGACACGACACCTACGGTCGCCCGACCGAAGACTTCCAGCTCCAATGGCGCTCGCGAGAGGAATGAGCCAAGGTGGCCGACATCGAGACCCAGCTCTCAGACACCGAAGAAGTGGGAGACCTGCATCATTTCGGCTACCACCAGTCGCTCCGGCGTACGCTTGGGCCATTTGGATCCTTCGCTATCGCTTTCTCGATGATCAGCATCACCACAGCAATCTTCTTCCTGCTGCCGAGTCTGTTCGGAACTGCCGGCGCGGTCGGAGTATGGCTGTGGATCCCCTGCGCAGCGGGGGTGTTCCTCATCGTCTTGGTCTACGCGCATCTCGCCGCACGGATTCCCATCACCGGGTTCGCGTACCAATGGAACAGTCGGTTGATCAATCCGCACTACGGCTGGTTCACCGGCTACACCGCGCTGCTCGCCTTCATGGCCGGGACGGCGGCCACCGCGGTCGCCCTGGCGTCGGTGTTCGCCAACGACATCTGGAAGTCACCGACGCACGGCGACATCGTCCTGTTCGCGGCCGTCGCGATGGCCGTCGCCGCCGTCGTCAACATCGTGAGCATCCGCCTCGTCAGCGCCGTGAACAACACCGGCGTCGTCTTCGAGATCGCCGGATCCGTGGGGGCCGCCGCCCTGCTCTTCTTCGGCTCCCTCTTCTTCTTCCACCACGACTCCGGCTTCAAGATCCTCTTCTCGTCGGAACGGACGTCCGGAGGCGCCCTCTGGTACGGCTTCGTCCTCGCCGCTCTGCTCCCGATGTACTGCTTCATCGGGTGGGAGGGTGCAGCCGACCTCGCCGAGGAGACGCACGACCCGCGAGCGGTCACGCCGTTCGCCATGATCCGGGCCAACTACGTGTCGGTCGGGGCGAGCCTGTTCATGATCGTCGGGTTCCTCATTGCGATCCCGCACGGGATGGCCGACCTGCTGGGCCAGCCCAAGAACCCGCTCGTCTACATCTTCCAGAGCCACTTCGGCGCCGTCGCGGCGGGAATCCTGCAGGTCATCGTCTTCATGGCGATCTTCTCCTGCGTCCTCGCCAACATGGTGGTCGCGACGCGCCTCACGTTCGCGCTCTCCCGCGACAAGATGCTGCCCGGGTCGAACGTGCTGGGCCAGGTCAACGCCAAGACCCGTACGCCGATCGCATCGATCCTCCTCGTCGCGGTCGTGGGCATCGGGATCAACATGCTGTCCGCCGGCATCGCGGCGAACGTGGTGTCGATCTGCAGCGTGGCCTACTACTTCATCTACGTGCTGACGGTCGGCGGGGCCGTCTACGCGTACTCGAAGGGCAGGATCCCGTCTCTGCGCTCGGGCGACTTCTCCCTCGGCCGCTGGTTCATGCCCATCGCGCTCGGAGCGTTCGCCTTCGCGGCGGCGGTCATCGTCATCGCGCTGGCGCCGCACGAGGGACACGTGGCCGCCGAGTACCTGTTCGGGGCCGAGGGCGTCGGCCTGGTCTGGTACTTCGCCTACCTCCGCCCGCGCATCGCGAACCGATCCGTCGGTGTCCACCGCCAGGAGGTCGAGGAGCTGGAGCTCGCGGCGGAACGGCAGCCGGCATGAGCGCCACCGAGACCGTAAGCAGCAGCAAGACCGTGAGCAGCAGCAAGACCGTGAGCAGCAGCGAGTCAGCGCAGGAGCGAGGGCGGCGTGCCCTCCTGCACGAGCCCCCCGGCGGCGACCCGAACAAGCTGACGCTCGTCCGCGCACTCGGGTCCCTGGTGTGGGACGACAAGGGGAACGAGTACATCGACTGCACGGCGCAGGCCTGGTCGAACAACCTCGGCGCCGGCGACCCGAGAGTGGTGGAGGCGGCGATCGCGCAGCTGCGCGAGATCACCCACGTGCGCCCGACGTTCCACACCACGGCTCTGCTCGAGCTGGCGGACCTACTCACGGCCATCGCCCCGAACGGGCTGGACCGGGTCGGGTTCACCCTGCACGGGTCCATGGCGGTCGAGACGGCGTTCAAGCTAGCCATGCGCAACCGACCGGGCAGCCAGCACATCATCACGTTGCAGGACGCCTACCACGGGCGATCCCTGACGACGATGGCAGCAAGCTGGCCCCACCCGAACAACGTGTTCGGGCCGCTCCAGCCCCGGTTCACGCGCGTACCGCACCCGGACCTGTACCGCCCGCGGCGAGGGCTCACACCCGAGGAAGACTCGTCCCTCTGCCTGGAGCTGTTGCAGGACACGATCGACAAGGGGATCGACGGCGGGGTCGCCGCGATCATCTACGAGCCGGTCCAGGGCAACGGCGGGCACAACGAGTTCCCGGCCAGCTGGCACCAGGGCCTGCGCCGGCTGTGCGACGACAACGGCATCCTGCTCATCGTGGACGAGGTGCAGACCGGCTTCGGCCGTACCGGTCGGATGTGGGGCTGCGAGTACTACGGGATCGAGCCGGACATGGTCGTCTTCGGCAAGGGTGTCGGCGGCGGCTTCCCGCTCGCCGGTGTGCTCGCCCGGGCCGAGCATGCCCAGTTCATCTCGGGCGACGACCAGCTCACGTTCGGGCACTTCCCGATCTCGATCGCGGCCGGCCTAGCCGCCGTACGCGCCATCATCGACGACCGGCTTGCGGAGCGGGCGGCGGAGCACGGCGTCTACGCCACCAAGCGACTGCTCGCGATGCAGGACCGGTTCGAGCTGATCGGGGACGTTCGCTGCCCCGGCCTCATGGTCTCCATCGAGCTGGTCAAGGACCGCAAGACGAAGGAGGCGGCGCCGAGGGAGTCGGCCCGGATCTTCGAGCTGGCTCAGGCGCGCGGCGTCATCCTTGGCGAGAGCCGGTATGCGGGCCTCGGCAACCTGATCAAGGTGAAGCCTCCGCTGGACATCACCGACGAGCAGCTGTCTCGCGCGCTCGACGTGCTCGAGGAGGTCATCGGGCTGGTCCAGGCTGAGAGCGACGCCGGGCTGCTGTGATGTCGGGCCGGGCCTGCGTCGGGCCGGTCGTGGTTGTCCTCGGCGGCGATGACCGCAACGATGCAGGGGTGAGTGTCGACGACCTGCCCTTGGCTCCCCCGGACCTGTCGGTGCCTCCGCGCGGCCGCAACCGGCGGATCGCGATCGTGGTGGTCGTGCTCTGGCTGCTGGTGCTCGTCGCCGGCGGGTTCGCCTACGTCGTCGTCCGTACCCATCCGGCGGCGACCGCGGCGACCTCGGTCTCGGGCCAGCTCCGCATCACCGGCCTCCCCAGCACCGTCTCGAGCAGCCTTGCCAACCTGATGGGGCTGTCACCGGTGCCGACGAAGGACGCGCCCGGCTTCACGCTGGCCGACCAGGACGGCCGCACGTTCAGCCTCGCCGACTTCAAGGGCCGCAGCGTCGTCCTGGAGTTCATGGATCCGCACTGCACGGACATCTGTCCCCTGGTCTCGCAGGAGTTCCTGGATGCCTACCGCGACCTCGGTCCGTCCGCGAGCAACGTGGTCTTCGTGGCGATCAACGTCAACCAGTACTTCGCGGGCAAGGCTGACGTGGCCGCGTTCTCTCAGGCGCACCTGCTGAGCACGATTCCCAGCTGGCACTTCTTCACCGGCCCGCTCAAGACCCTCCAGGCNGCCTGGCGCGACTACGGGATCGTCGTCACCACCACGAGCCGTACGGCGGACATCGTCCACACGGACACTGTGTTCTTCATCGACCCGAACGGCCACGAGCGGTTCGTCGCCGAACCGGTCGCTGACTACACCTCCACCGGTTCGGCCTTCTTGCCCACTGCCGACCTCGCCGCCTGGGGCAGGGGCATCGCCCTCATCGCTCGCTCGATGTCCTGATCGCCTCGACGTGCTGATGGCTGCTTACGGGACTAGCGCGGGTGCAGGAGGTTGTGCCGCCGGGTGAACTCGTCCTCGGTGATCTCGCCGCGGGCCAGCCGCTCGGCGATGATGTCGTCGGCACTGCGGCTCGGGGCGACGGGCTGAGTCTGGACAGGTCGGGGGTCGCCGCTGCGCAGGCTCTGCACCAGCCAGACAGCGAACACGATCAGAGCGGCGAAGAAGCCGATCATGAGCAGCATCATGAACCATCCCCCGATGCCCCATCCGCTGTCGTTCCAGTCCATCATGGCGAACTCACCTGCTCGTACGACACGCCTCGGGCGTCCCGAGGTCGTACCGCCACTGTCGGGCATACGGGTCAGAACGGGCAGGGCCGAAGGTCCCGGACGGCGTCAGTCGGTCGGGTCTCCTGGGTCGAGCTTGCGCAGCTTCAACCGCTGCCGCACGCTCGNCGGCAGGTCCTCCGGAGCCGCCAGCATGGGGACGATCCGCTGAAGAGTCTGCTTCTCGGAGGCAGGTGCGTTGCATCTCTTGTTCGGACAGATGGTCTGACCCCACGAGTACGGCGGCAAGAGGAACCACCGCGTGCCGTCCCTCTGGCAGGTCAGCCAGACGGCACCGTCCGCCTCCGTCTCCGCCACGTAGCCGTACTGGCCGCTGGTCGCCAGCACTCGCTCCGGCGTCGTGGTGACCTCCGGGAACCAGATCTTCTTCTGAGCGACCATGTCGAGAGGCTAGACCTACGCCTCGCACATGGCGGCAAGACCAGCGGCTGTCCGACGGACTGAGCGTCAGGTGCGGCGCGCCGTGAGCAGGAGGTAGTCCCACTCCATGACGAGGCCGGTCGTGCTGTCGCCGCGGTCGTGCGCGTCAGCGAGGTCGACGAGTGCGGCGTCGAGGGCCCAGATGCGGTCGGGATCCGCGCCGATGTGCCGGTAGACGGCGACCATCGGCCCGTAGTTGGTCTTGAAGTAGTCGCGCCACTCGGCGGCGTCCTCGAACTGGTCCACGCGTCGGGATTGGTGCTGGGAACTGACGTTGGTGACGCGGCCCCCGAAGAGGGTGACGACGTGCTCGGGGTCGCCCCACAGCGGGGCGGGAGACGCGCCAGGAGGCGGCGGCGGGGCATACGGGCCGAGGGTCCGCAGCATCCGGCCCACGAACCCGTCCGGGGTCCAGCTGAGGAGGCCGATGCGTCCGCCCGGTCGGCAGACGCGCAGCAGCTCGTCGGCGCTGTCCTGGTGGTGCGGCGCGAACATCACACCGACGCAGGAGATCACGGCGTCGTAGGACGCGTCGGGATAGGGCAGCCGCTCGGCGTCGGCTTGATCCCACCGCAGCTCGACGCCCGTTGCTCCGGCCTGGCGCCGCCCGGCCTCGAGCAGCTCTGGCGTGAGGTCGCACGCCGTCACAGACGCGCCGGTACGGGCCGCGGGAATCGCAGCGTTGCCTGTGCCGGCGGCGACGTCGAGAACCTCGTCCGAGGCAGTGATGCGGACGGAGTCCACGAGAGAAGCGCCGAGGGGACCGACGATCTCGTCCGCGACCCGTGGGTAGTCGCCGAGCGCCCACATCGCGCGGTGCCGCGCCTTGAGCGCAGCATCGTCGGGGGTCTGCGGCTCCGGCTGAGTGTGCACGCCGGTGGCTGGCGTCATCTGGGTACTCATGGTCTGCTCCCGTCGTCGGTCCGGTGGTGTCGTGCCGACGCTAGGCAGGCGCGGCGAGGGCCTCCAGTACGAGATCTGTACCAGCCCTGTTCAGCACGCCGGGCGCGACCTAGCGTGGTCGCCATGGGAGCCACGTATGGTCAGTTCTGCCCCGTTGCCAAGGCCATGGAGCTGCTCGACGAGCGTTGGACGATGCTCGTCGTGCGCGAGCTGGTCAGCGGCAGCGAGCGCTTCAACGAGCTGCGCCGAGGGGTACCGCGTATGTCGCCGTCGCTGCTGTCCAAGCGGCTGCAGCAGCTCGTCCGGGCCGGTGTGGTGGAGCGTGTGCACACCGGTAGCGACGTGCGCTACGTCCTCGCCGATGCTGGACGTGAGCTGCTGCCCGTCGTCGAGGCGATCGGCGCCTGGGGCGTGCGCTGGATCGGCGAGATCGGAGACGAAGACCTCGACCCGCAGCTGCTGCTGTGGGACATGCACCGCCATGTCGACCACGACGCTGTCCCCCGTGGTCGCACNGTCATCGCCCTGCGTTTCACAGACGTAGCGCCGAGCACTCGCGACTGGTGGCTGGTGGTCCACGACGGCGTCGTGGACGTGTGCGACGACGACCCAGGATTCCCGGTGTCGGTGACCATCGAGACCGGGCTGCGTCGGATGACTGAGGTGTGGCGCGGCGACGTCAGCTGGCAGTCGGCGCTGCGTGCCAGGACGATCGACGTGCGCGGACCGGAACGGCTGCGCCGGGCGCTACCGACATGGTTCACCTGGTCGGTGTTCGCGGCCGTACCCCGGCCGGCCTGACCCGAGGCCTGCCCGGAAGGCAGGCGACCTGTCCGTCTCCGTGGGAGTCTCACGGTTGTGCCCCCCGCCACCGCGGCCCCGACCAGGTCGAGCCAGACGGCGACGCCCAGCCCCTCGCCGACGCGCGAGTCAGCCGGGAGTCTGCGTGCGTCGGCCGTCGCCAGAGCCAAATGCCCAGCAGGCGATCAGCAACGAGCTGCCCTGCCTCAGCAGCCAGACCGCGCCGTGCCAGTCGCGGCAGTCACGTCGCTGCTGATCTGCGCCCTCACGCCGCTCGATCCGAGGCGGCACCGCTGGGGGGACCTACCGTGTTCACGTCGTTCCTCGAGGCGCTGCTCGCGATCGTGACGGCTCTGCTCCCGTTCGGGTTGCTCGTCTGGCTGGTGTACACCGTCATCTGGCATGCAGTGCGACGCGGGATGCGGGAGTACTACAGCGAGAGAGTGGTCGAGGACTACCTGGCTGAGCTGGACATCGACGACGACGACGAGGAGGACGTTCCGTCCGGACAGGCGGGCTCGTAGACGAGCGCCGATGCATCGCGTCTCGCCGTGGTCAGAGGGCCAGGTCTGATGCCGCCCGGTCCGCATCGGTCTGAGTCAGAGAGCCGAGGCCGCCCAGGATGCGTCGCCGGGCGAGGCGGGAAGGGTGGAGTGCGCGGGCGAACCTTCCACCAGGCAGGTCGCTGCGGGTGAGCAGGTGGAGGTTCTCGGCTGACTCCAGTCGCATACCGAGCTGCCGTGCGATCTCTTCGAGCGTCCGGGTCGAGTAGAACGAGATGTGCTGGCCGCACTCGGGGGCGAGNTACCACCAGGTGGGGTCGGGTCCGTGGTGCANCTCCTGGGAGAAGATCAGAGTCTCCGCGCCCGACCCGGTGAGCATCTCCTGGATGAAGCCGAGCGGGTCGGGGCTGTGCTCCAGAACCTCCATGGCGGACACCGCCAAGGCGTCGCGGCCCTCGCGTCTGCGCTCCCATTCCAGCCCCTTGGCCAGGACGTTCTCGGCGTAGGCGTCCTGCCAGTAGAAGTCCAGGCCGGTATCGCGCATCAGGCGAACCAGGAGTCCGGCACCTCCGGCCCAGTCCACGTACGGGCCGGTCCCGAACAAGGTCACCAGTGCGGGGGCGAGGCTTCGGTGGATGGCCAGGTTGCGGCTCACCACGCCCGTGTCCATGCTCGACACCGCCTCGGAGTAGGCCTCGTCCAGCCAGAACGCGTCGTCCGTGCACCAGTACTCGCAGCTCGCACACAGGTGGTACTGGACGTTGTACTTCTTCAAGACGAGCCCGGCGTGACTCGGCGTCGTCGGCCCAGAGCACACCCGGCACTTCATCGTTCGACCCTAGCAAGGACGCGTACGGACCTTCGGGGACAGGCAGTCTCGACACGTGTCCTTGACGGTGGGGGCGACCGGTCGCGTACCGTCGTCGGCATGACGCCGGAGGAGCTCGCTGACCTCGCGCACCTGCGACGGGCGCGCGACCTGATGGACCGCGACTACGCACAGCCGCTCGATGTGCCGGCGATGGCGCGTGCCGCGCTCATGTCGCCCGCGCACTTCTCGCGCAAGTTCCGGGCGGCGTACGGGGAGACTCCGTACTCCTACCTCATGACCCGCCGCATCGAGCGCGCGATGGCTCTGCTGCGTCAGGGGACGTCGGTCACCGACACCTGTTTCGCCGTCGGTTGCACGTCGCTCGGCTCGTTCAGCTCGCGCTTCACCGAGATCGTCGGGGAGACACCGTCGCGATATCGGGCGCGCGACCACAGCGACAGCGAGGTCGTGCCGGCTTGCGTGAGCATGGTCGCGACGCGACCGCGACGGACGACGGCAACAGTCTGAACGCCCCGCCACCCAGCCGGGCATAGCAAGCACCGAGCAGGATCGAAGAAGCACGGGACGGTCGGTGCTCCTAAGGTCGTCGCATGACAGTCACCGTCTCCGCAATGTTCATCCCCGTCCACGATCCCGAGGCAGCGCTCGTCTTCTACCGCGACGCGCTCGGCCTAGAGGTCCGCAACGATGTCGCGTCCAACGGGTTCCGCTGGATCACCGTCGGCGCCCCAGGACAGGACCTCGACATCGTCCTGTCCCAACCGCACGGCGGTCGATCGCAGGCGGAAGGCGACGCCCTCCTGACGCTCGTGACGCAAGGGTCGCTGCAAGCCGCGATCTTCCGCACCGACGACCTTGACACCACCTTCGAGAAGGTCCGCGCATCGGGCGCCGAGGTGCTGCAGGAGCCGGTGTCGCAACCCTGGGGCGCACGCGACTGCGCGTTCCGGGACCCTTCGGGCAACCTCGTCCGCATCGCGCAGGCCTGACTCGCGTCCGGCGGGACCGTACGTTCTGAGACTGCGCGCCGTACTCGTGCGCTAGTGCAGGATGTTGACGGCGCGGGCGATGACGAGGGCGGCAGTCACCAGCGAGATCGCCGACTGCAGCATCATCGCCAGCTTCGCCCACCGTGAGAGCGGCATCGTGTCTGTCGGGCTGAACGCGGTGGCGTTGGTGAACGACACGTACGTGTAGTCGGTGAATTCGGGTTCCCACTCGTGGAAGTGCACTGACGTCGCTTCCATCTGCGGAAAGAGGAAATCCGGCTCTGGGTCCGCGCCGGCAGCTCGTGCCGCCGGGCCGCCTCGGTCGAGCTCCCAGTACCACAGCGCGAAGATGATGACGTTCGTCGTCCAGATGTTGGCTCCGGTCGCCAGGAGGGGTCCGGGCTGGCCACCGGTCGTACCACGCAGCAGACCGTCGACCAGCAACGCGACCGACCAGCCGTTGGCCAGGCTGGCGGTGCCGATGAGCGCCAGCCCGAGGACACGCAAGGCCGGCGAACGCCGTTCGATGCGACGGGGGTTCGCCGCGACCAGGACCAGCAGGAGGAGGAGCTCCACAGCCGGAAGCACCCAATGGCCGGCCGGGGTCAGGTTTCCGCGGAGACGAAGCTGCAGCACGATCATGAGCAGCACGGCCAGGCTCACCGGCCAGCGGGGTTCACCTCGGGTGAGGCGCTTCCAGGCTGGGACCACTGCGTGGGACATCTCGCCGATGGCACGCTGTCCGGCGTGCTCCAAGGACCCGAGCTCGGGCCCCAGTCGACCTTCCAGCCGACGCAGCTCCGCCGCCAGGTTCTCCAAGCGCCGAACATCCGGGGCGGGCACTGGGGCATCGTGCTGATCGGGGTCGGGCGCGCTGTCGGTCACAGGAGCGAGTATCCCGCAGCGCTGTACCGTCCGAGCACTCTGCGACCACCTCGTAAGGTGCTGGCCCCACGAGTCGGCCGCTCACGACCTGAGCATGGTCAGGCTGCAACGACCGGACCAGCGCGCTCCACATCGATCACGGGCCCGTACGCCTCTTCCAGCAGGAGGCGCGCCTCGTACAGGTCGCCTGGGTTGATCCCGATCACTATGCCGCCCCCGTCTGGGCGGGCCCAGCCCATGTTGACAGCGATCCCTAGCGCCGCCCAACGCTCGCTGTCGCCAAGAATGCGGAGGATCTTCTGCTGGAGCGCCCCCTCAGGATCCGACATACAGCCAGGATGCCCGCTCCGTGGTCGGCCGTTCGTCATGAGCCCAGCAACCGATCATGTGCCGACGTAGAGCGCGAGGTGCTCGCCGGTGAGCGTGGAGCGGGCCGCGACGAGGTCGGCCGGTATGCCCTCGAAGACGATCCGGCCGCCGTCGTGGCCAGCGCCGGGGCCGAGGTCGATGATCCAGTCGGCGTGCGCCATGACCGCCTGGTGGTGCGCGATGACGATGACCGACTTGCCGGAGTCGACGAGCCGGT
>JGI24140J50213_10000736_pt1 | contig 15088 bp, 14 predicted proteins | sample BarGraIncu00222A_FD_50213 | JGI IMG/M metagenome (IMG submission 50213)
CTTTCCGGAGGACGGTTCGGGTTCGGTCGACGTCACTGTCAAGCATGCCACCGTCTCCGCATCCGGCGATCGGCTGTTGATCTCGCTCCTGGTGCACGCCAGGGAGAAAAAGAGCTTCTTGGGTTTCGGCGGCGAAGCCACGGTATACGTCTGGGGAAGGCCGGTGCTCAATCAGGCGCAGCAGACCCTGCGGTTGACCGACATCCAGCTCGCCGTCGAATCCGAGGCGGCGTTCGGACTGCTCGGGGCTGCGGCGCGCGAGGCGATGCCGTATCTGCAAAAGACGCTGGCGGAAAAGGCCGTCATCGATCTCAAGCCGTTCGCCGCGAATGCGCAGAAAAAGATCGCGGATGCGATCGCCGATTTCCAGAAGAATGAAGACGGCGTGCGGGTAGCGGCGGAAATCACCAGCCTGCGGCTTGCCGACATCGCCTTCGATTCCAAAACGCTGCGTGTGACCGCCGAAGCCGACGGCGCGATCAATGTTTTCGTCACGGCGCTGGGCGGGCTGTGAGCCTGCAGCCGATACGCCTCACCGTGGATACCGGTTCGCGAAGAGAAGAAACGCCCCAAGATCAAGGAATAGAGGCTCCGTTCCGATTCAATCGGAACGGAAAAGACTCTTTTCCTTTATTCGACGTTTTCTTGGCTCGAAAACGCTTTAGCCCTCGAATTTGAACGAGACGTTGAGTTTGGCGCGATAGGCTTCAATCTTGCCCTTGGCATCCAATTGCATATCAAGCTTGACGACTTCAGCGACGCGAAGATCGCGCAGAGATTTTCCTGCCCTGTCGACCGCTGCCTTGGCCGCCTTCTCCCATGATTCCTTGCTGGTACCGATGAGTTCAATGACTTTGTAAACACTCTCAGCCATATCGTCCTCCCTTCCATGTTAGGCAGGAAGCAGGTGGTCCTGCCGGCAACGAGCCTAACACCACGATATCATCGCTGAAAGCGCAATCCGGAACCGGCGAAGCTCGAACCATGAGGGCTGCGAGGGTTCGCCTTCTTCGTCATGGCCGGGCTTGTCCCGGCCATCCACGTCTTGCTTGCTGCCGCTGCCATAAGACGTGGATACCCGGGACAAGCCCGGGCACGACGAACTTAAAGCCTGAGTCAGAGGTCATGTTGTGTCGACAAAAGCGCACCCGGCAAAACCGGATGCGCTTCGTTTGCGCGATCAAACCAGCGGCGATCCCTTCGACTTATTCCGTCGAATATTTGAACTCAGGCATCGCCTTCAGCTGATCCTTGGTGGCATTGAACACGGCATGGTCCGGGTACCACGGATTGGCTTTCGAGGCCGGGGCCGATCCGGTCGCAGCACCCGTGGTGACCGGCGATGACGCCGGTCGGCTGCTGCCGGTGCTGCCCGGGCCATTCGGCGAGCCCGCTACGCCGGTATAGGCGATCGGCTCGTTGACGAATTTGATCTTGTCGTAGGGAACGGCGACAAGATGCGCACCGACGCCGAGGAAGCCGCCGACGCCGAGCACCACCGCCTTGATGCTTCCGCTCTTGTCGGTCAGCAGATCGTTGATCGACCCGATGCTCTCATTGTTGTCGTTGTAGACGCTGAGGCCGACGACTTTCGACGTGCGCCAGTCACCACGAAACGAGGAATCCGATACCGCGGCCGATGCCGTATTGGTGTCGTTGGTGGTGGCTGAGGGTGTCTGCGCAAACGCAACGGTCGCAAGCAATGCCGAGCCGGCCAAACCGGCAATTACAGATTTTGTAAACATTTGGTTTCTCCTTGATCTGATCAGGAGAAAACACGCCGATCCGTCCGCCGTTCCCGCTGACGAAGGTTTTTCAGATTGTGCGATGCCGATGACCTGCCAAGTGATTGGCAAGTTCCATGGAACCTTTCAGTCACCATCAAATCTTCAACCGGCGGGTTTCGCGGACCGACCTCTCGATCGCGGCCCGTTGCGGGCCACGCCCAATCGCAGCGACGGTGTCGGCAATCATCTCTCCCGTTCTGGGAAAGATGATGGCGCGGAGCGTCGGTGCGTGGGGCGCCTGGGATCAGGTCTGATAGTTGATCAGCAGCGCCGAGAACGACGAGCCGCCGCTGCTGGCGGTGCTGCTGCCGGTCGCGCTGTAGGACGATGATGACGAGTTCGACAGCGAATTCTGCAGCGATTGGAGAAACTGCTGCAGAATGTCGTTGGCGGTGCTGGTGCCCGATGAACTGCTGGTGCTGCCGCTCGAGGACGAACTGGAAGACGAACTGCTCGCAGGCGGCGGACCGCCATGGCCGCCATGATGGCCACCATGGGCGCCGCCAGCGTTACCTGGTCCACCGGGACCACCCGATCCGCCTGGAGCAGCGCCACCACCCGGAGCACTCGCACTGCTGGCGCTGGTTGAGTCCCCGGCGCCGCCGGGTCCGTTGGCGAAGGCTGCCGCGAAGACGCCCTGCAGCTCGGTGGCCTGATCACTGGTCAGCTTGCCGCTGGACACTTCGCCGGCAATCAAGGTGTCGATCTTCGATCGCAGGTCGCCGGGAGAGGCGCTGGTGCCGCCAGTGGAGCTGCTCGGGCTATCGCTCTGTAACGACGAGTTGATGTCGTTCAGCGCCGAGGACAGTGCACTCTGATCGGACGAAGAGATCGCACCGGAGTTCACCTCCCTCTGCAGCTCGTTCTGCAGCAGCTGGAGGGGCGACTGGTAGTTGCTGCCGGAGGTCGCCGAGATTGCGGTCATGATGGCTCCAAAGGTTCTTGCAAGATGCCTCGACGTTGAGGTTAATGCTCTTAACGAAGTCTTTTTGTTGCCCGACTGATGTGTTGCATTGTGTTGCGAGGCAAGCGTCAGAAATATTTCGAAACAAAAATCGTCGGTNCTCGAATCACGGACAAGACGAATCATGGACAAGACACTGCATGGCTACGGCATCGCCGAACATTCTCGTCGTTGACGACGACCGCGAGACGCGGTCGCTGATCGCGAAATACCTGCGCGGCAACAGCTGCAACGTCACGGTGGCGATCGACGGGCGCGAAATGGTCCGGGCGATGGCCGACCATCGCGTCGATCTGCTCATCCTCGACGTGATGCTGCCGGGTGAAGACGGCCTCAGCCTGTGCCGCAAGGTGCGCGCTGAATCGCAGGTACCGATCATCATGCTCACCGCGCGCGGCGAGGACGTCGATCGCATTCTCGGACTGGAAATGGGAGCGGACGACTACCTGGCCAAGCCGTTCAATCCGCGCGAGTTGCTGGCGCGGATCAACGCGGTGCTGCGCCGTCATGGCGCCGCGCAGACCGCGAGCGCCATCAACGGCGCGACCGCCCTCACCTTTCTGGGATGGCGGATCGATTTCAGGCTGCGCGAGCTGCGCAATCCGGCGGGCGCGCGGGTGGCGATGACCAGCGCCGAGTTCGACCTGCTGCGAACCTTCTGCGAGCGGCCCGGCCGGGTGCTGTCGCGCGACAGCCTGCTCGATCTCACCCAGGGCCGCAACGCCGGCTCGTTCGAGCGCAGCATCGATGTGCTGGTCAGCCGCATCCGGCGCAAGATCGAGCCCGATCCGCAGGACGCCACCATGATCAAGACCGTGCGTTCCGGCGGATACATGTTCACACCCGCGGTGGACGCGGTCGGCGCCGTCGCCGGCGGCCGAACATGAAGCTGCTCGGCTTCCTGAATCTCAGGGGTATCAGCGGACAGATCGCGGCACTGGTGGTCGCCTCGATCGTCGCGATACACCTGATCCTCACCACCACCTTTTTCGTCCACCGGCCGGACCAGCCCGATCCGTCGATCGATCGCGGNCACAATCAGCTTGTCGCCGTGACCCAGCTTCTCGGCACCGCGCCCGCGGCGGAGCGGCCGCGGCTCCTCGCCGACATTGCGAAGACGTTTCCACAATTGCAAATCCAAGTGCTACCGCCGGATTCGGCCGCCGCCGGCGATGCGGACAGCCCCGAACTGCGCGGGTTGCGTCGCCGCCTCGGCAATGGCTACCGGACCTTTCCCCTCGCGAAGGGCACAGATACCAACAAGGTCGGCATCGCGCTGCCGGACGGCGCGATGATTTCCGCAAAGTTGCTGTGGCAACGTCCGTTCTGGCAGGGACCCTTGACGTTGACCCTGATGTTTGCCGTGGTCAGCGTCACCCTGCTCAGCCTGTGGGCCGCCCGGGCCCTGACCGCGCCGCTGTCGTCGTTCGCAAAGGCCGCCGAGGATTTCAGCCTGAACGGCGCCGCGGCGCCGCTGCCCGAACGCGGCCCTGAAGAAATTCGCTCGGTGGCCAAGGCGCTCAACCGCATGCGGGAGCGCATCACGACCCTGATCGACGACCGCACCAAGATGCTGGCCGCCATCAGCCACGACCTGCGCACGCCGATTACCCGGATGCGCCTGCGCGCCGAATTCATCGAGGACGAGGCGCACCGCAGCCGCATGCTGCGCGATCTCGAACAGATGCGCTCGATGCTGGAGGCCGTGCTCTCCTTCCTGCGCAACGACCGCAAGCTCGAATCCATGACACTGGTCGACATCGCGAGCACGCTGCAGCTTGTCACCGATCAATTCGCCGATATGGGACACAAGGTCGCCTACGACGGCCCCGAACACGCCATGGCCACGGTCCGTCCTGACGACCTGCATCGCAGCGTCACCAATCTCGTCGAGAACGCGGTCAGGTACGGCGCGGAGGCCACCATACGCCTGCGGGTATCGCCGGAGACCGCGACCATCGAGGTCGAGGACGATGGCCCCGGTATTTCCGATGCGCGCAAGGAGGTCATGCTCGAACCGTTCGTGCGCGGCGACGACGCCCGCAATATGGACGAAGCCGCCGGCTTCGGTCTCGGGCTCTCGATCGCGCGCACCATTGCGATCGCGCATCACGGCGCGCTGTCACTGAATGACCGGCAGCCGCATGGATTGATCGTTCGTATTCAATTGCCGGTTCGCCAGCAGAGCCGGCAATCGGCCGCCTGAGCGCTCCTTTTCCTGGCGCGCTGTCTTCATGCGAACCGGCGCCCACTTTGGTCGAAACACCGCGAACTCCGGCCGACCGCGCGCCGTCCCCAGATTGCCCGCGTCGCTCCGCTGATGATCTCCCGTTGCGTGATGCTGTCCATGCCGATATGTGATGCTGGGGCGCTGAACGACAGTCAGATAGCATGGTTCTCTTCGATCGACAGGTCACCAGGGCTTGGGCGCGGTCTGGCTCGGATAGGTCTATGGCGATTGCTGCCTTTGCCTTGCTGACCGCCGCCTCACTTCTCCCCACTTTGTTGACGCCCATTCCGGCGATGGTCGATTATCTCAATCATCTCGCCCGCATGTATCTGCTTAGCCAGATCGGCACTCCGGATGCCAATCCGTACTATGAGGCGGCCTGGGCTCTCTATCCCAATCTGGCGATGGATATGATCGTCCCGCAAATGGCGCGGCTGGTCGGCGTCGAAGACGCTACCCGTCTGTTTCTACTCTTGAGCCAATTGCTGATCATCGGTGGCGCGATCGCACTCGAACGGATCGTGAAGGGGTACGTCCATATCGCCGGCTTCGCGGCCCTCATGTTCCTCTACTGCCTACCGTTTACCTGGGGCTTCGTAAATTTCGAATTTGGTCTGGGCCTAGCGCTCTGGGGCGTCGCCGCTTATCTATTTGTCGCCGAGCGCACATGGCCAACGCGTTTCGCCGTCAACCTGATTTTTGTTACAGGATTGTTTGCAGCGCATTTGTTTGCGTTGGGCGTCTATGGTGCGACGCTTGGGCTGCACGAGTTGTGGCGCGTTCGCGACCGGAAGCTTTCGTATTGCGAACTCGCGTTGCAACTTGTGGTGATCGCGACCCCGGCGGTGGTGCTGTTGGCGCTGATGCAATTGACCACCAGTTCAATCGGAAGCGAAGGACTGACCTGGAACCTCGAATTCAAGCCGATTTGGATTTTTCGCATCATGAACGGCTATAATTTGACTGTGTCAGCGGCGACAGCGCTGACATTGCTGGCATCGCTCTATCTCGCGGCCAAGCGCGGCTTTCTCAAGCTCACTCCACCCGGGGTTTGGCTCGCGGTCGGGTTCTTTCTCCTTTATCTTGCCATTCCGTCGGAACTACGCGGCACCAGTTTTGTCGATCTCCGGCTGATCCCGGCGGCGGCCTTGATTATTCCCGCATTCTGTTCGCTGTCGCTGCCTGACCGACGCTGGACGGTAGCCGCACTTACAATCGCAAGCGGCATCACGCTCGCCAATTTGGCGACAGTATTTGTGGTTTGGCTATCCTATCGCGGGGATTATGCAGCTATCATCGAGTCGTTCCACAACATCGACCGCGGTTCACTGGTGCTCGTTGCGACTGCCGGAAATGGCGAAGATCCCCCGTTCAACGACCTGACAAAGTATCCGATGGTCTATGCTCCGACGCTGGCGGTGTATTACGCCAATGCATTCGTGCCGAACGTATTCACCGAGGTTGGCAAGCAACCGGTGCAGGTGCGCTCGGCCGTCCAGCGGCTAGCTCTCCCCCATGGCGGCTCTATGCCGGCAGATACGTTGACCGCGATCGCCACAGGCCGGACGCCGCCAGAAGTCCCCTCTTTCGTCCGCACCTGGTACCGGGACTACGACTATCTCTATGTGTTGGGGCAGGGTGTGACGAATCCAATGCCAAACCTGCTTGAGGAATTGGACAGGTCGGCGCGTTTCGTCCTCTATAAAATCCGGCGCACGCCCCTAGACGCGTCGAGTGTAAGGATTCCCTTCTAGGACCAAGTCAGATTCAAGGCTTGTTTTGGGAGGCCGCCTCGGGTGGGTATTGCGCGACGCGACATGGGAGCGAGTGGCGGCCCTGATCATAGGCCGATCTGGCCAGAAGGGCTCGGCCGGGCGAGACAACCGAATGTTCGCGGAAGGTGTGCTTCAGGCCGCCAGTCGATCGGCTTCCGCCTCCTCGAAAAACGCCACGGCCTCGAACCGGTAGTCGCACACCTGGCAATGCCAGAGATACGAGGTGCGGCGCGGACCGTTTTCAATCCAGTCGGGCGCCGCGATCGGCTCACCGCATTGGGCGCAAGGGTTCCCGCGGGGCAAATAGCGGACGTCTATTTTGGCCATGCCGCATCTCCCTTTGCTATTTGCTGTTGAAACGAATGGGACGGCTTCGCTGCCGGATTCACCGGTGCCGCTGTCGCTGGCCATTCTTGATGAGCAGCTTTTGATGCGTCAATGAGTCTTTTGAACGGCAACTCGGCCGAACTACTTTGTCGCAGCGCGCGCAAGCCGTGACGGCGGCGTGCGCGTCAATGCGCTTTCGGATCGATCACCGGTTCAAGGCTATGAACGGCGTCAGGCTTGCGGATGTGAATGGTGGCGATGTCGTCGGCATACACTTTCTGCCAGCCGTCCATATGATCGAGCAGCTTGGTCGCCGCGCTCTGCGTCCGCATCAAGGTCGCCTCGATCTTGTATTCATCCAGCATCCGGAACAGATTTTCCGGCTCCATCAATCCGCTCGCGGCGTTGTGATCGACAAAGAATTTCTCGCCGTAAATGTCGGTGCGGCCGTCGATGAACGGCGCGACGCCGCTGTAGATCAGGTAGCCGCCGAAATCGTAATCATTGAACACGCGGGTAAAATTCATCTTCTTCAGCGCCGCGACGGCCGCGACCGGGGATTGTCTTGTATCGGGCTCGAAGCGGGCGACCGAGGCATAGGCCACTGTTCCCGCCACCAGCACGATGGCGACGCCGGCGAACAGCAGGCCGCGGGACGGCGTTGTCGTGCCCGACGATGAGGCCTCCGCGCCGCCGATCTGTTTGGCGAGCGGGACGGCGAGGACCATCGGCGCCAGCAGCGCCAGAATTTCCGTGGACCGGCCGTGGGACAGCGCCATGTGCAGCAATCCCAGCAGCAGCAGGATGCGTGTCGGCGGCAAACGGATGCCACGCAGCAGTGCCAATCCCAGGGCCATCATCAGGCAGATTTCGAACGGGCTGACGCTACTGAAATCGGCCGGCAGCCATTCCCGGATCAATGGCAGCGCGCTGCCCATTTGCAGGATGTTCCTCGACGCCAGCATCGAATTCCAGCCATAGGGCGTGCAGCAAGCGGCGACCACCGCGCCGACCCCGAATGCCGCCCAGCGCAGCGCCAGCGATTTCCGCGACGCCGCATCGGCGCTCACCACCGCATCGAGCGCGATCGGCCCCACCAGCATCAGGCCGAGGATGAAACCACCATGCAGATTGGCCCACAGCGCCAGCAGCGGCAGCAGCCAGAATGACGGCGCATCGCGCCGATCCGCCGCGTCCATCAGTCCGCCGACCCATGCCACCATGACCGGCAGCGCCAGCACATGCGGCCGCGCCAGCAAATGCTGGGCCGTCAGCGCCAGTGCCGCGGCGACGAACACGATCGTGGCGCTTTGGCTCAAATGCCGGCTCAGGAATTTCGCCAGCAACGCAAACGTCAGTGCGCTCGCCGCAGCGGTCAGCACCACCGGCCCGCTCCAGCCGAACAGCGCATAGGCTTCGGCGTAGAGCACCTCCGCGACCCACTGCATCGAAATCCAGGGGTGGCCGCGCATGGTAAAGGAGTAGATATCGGTGTGCGGCACCGCATGATGGTTCAGCGTCCACTGGCCGACCGTGATATGCCACAACGTATCGGGGTCGATCAGCAGGTGGTTACCGTTCAGCACCAGCAGCGCATAGATGCCGACGCCGACCCATAGGGGTAGCAGGCCGCGCATCGGGCTCGCGCGCTCGGCGCTATGGGTGATAGACAGGGTCATCGGCGCGGCCTCATGATTGCAATTCACTTCACGCTCGGGTCGACCGCGGGTTCGGCGGTATGCAACGCGCCGGCCTTGCGGACATGGATGGTGGCGATGTCGTCGGCGTACACTTTCTGCCAGCCGTCGACGTGATCGAGCAGCTCGGTCGCCGCACTCTGGGTGCGCAGCAGGGTCGCCTCGATCTTGTATTCATCAAGCAGCCGGAACAGGGTTTCCGGCTTGGTCAATCCGGTGGCGGCGTCGTGATCGACCATGAATTTCTCGCCGAACAATTCGGTCCGCCCATCGATGAACGTTGCGAGGCCATTGGCGATCAGGTAGCCGCCGAAATCGTAATCGTTGAACACGCGCGTGAAATTCATCTTCTTCAGCGCGGCACCCGCCGCGACCGGCGATTGCTTCGTATTGGGCTCGAAGCGATGCATTGAGGTGAACGCCAGCGTTCCCGCCACCAAAAGGATGGCCAACCCCGCTACCAGCAGACCTCGCGGCGATCCGGCCGATCGCGCGGTGTCGTCGGCGCCGCCGCCGAACTGCCGTGCCAACGGCGCGGCAAGAACCATCGGCGCCAGCAGCGCCAGAACTTCGGCGTTGCGGACATGCTGGAGCGCCATCAGCACAAAGCCAACCACCAGCACGAGACGGATCGGTGGCAGCGTGACGCCGCGCCACATCGCCAGGGCCACTCCCAGTATCACCGCGCCTTCTAGCGCGCCGGGATGGGCGAAGTTCGCTGGACGCCACTCGCCGATCAATTCCAGCGCGGCGCCGAGATTGAGAATCCGTCGCGCCGCGAACAACGCGTCCCAGCCATAGGGCGTCACGCAGCTTGCGACCAGCGCTGCGGCGGCGAACATTGCCCAGCGTCCTGCCAGCGCCCGGCGCTGCGGCGCATCCGCATTCCACACCGCATCGAGCGCCAGTGGCGCGATCAGGGCCAGGCCGAGCACGAAACCGCCGTGCAGATTGGCCCACAGCGCCATCAGCGGCAGCAGCCAGAATGACGGCGCGTCGCGCCGATCCGCCGCCGCGACCAGACTGCCGACCCAGGCCACCATGATCGGCAGCGCCAACACATGCGGCCGCGCCAACAGATGGCCGGCGACCAATGCCACGGCGGTCGCCACAAAGGCGATGGACGCAGCCTCGGTCAGACGCCGGCTGAGAAAACGCACCAAAAGGCCGAACGTCGCCGCGATCGACGCCGCGCCGAGCACCACCGGTCCGGTCCAACCGGCGATCGAATAGGTAGCCGCCAGCAACACCTGCGCCAGCCATTGCGTCGAGATCCAGGGATGGCCGTACATGGTGAAGGAATAGATGTCGGTTCGCGGCACGGCCCTATGGTCGAGAATCCATTGCCCGAGCACGATCTGCCAATAGGTGTCGGGATCGTTGAGCAGATGATCGCCGGTCGCCACAAACAACGCATAGATGCCGACGCCGACCCATAGCGGCAGCAGCCCGTGCATCGGGCTCGCACGCTCGGCGCTATGGGTGATGGACAGGGTCATGGGCGTGGCCCGATTTCTTTGGGTCATCTCTCCGGGATTTCCCGCCGGATCGAAGCACGCCAAGGCATAATTCTTGGTAAATCCGCCTGCGGAGGCTACAGGGAAGGCTTAAGAAAGCCCGGATTTGGCCGCATCGTTGCCTTGCCGATTAGCCCAAAAAGAGGCTCTGAACGATGAAACGTCTGTTATCGCTCGGATGGCTCGCCGCCATGGCGGCGCTGCCGTTTCCGGAAATCGCACGGGCCCAGCACGCCGAATATGATGGACTGGTAGCCACCCACGCCAAGGCCAATGGCGTGCCGGAAGCCCTGGTGCATCGCGTGATCGTGCGCGAGAGCCGTTACCAGCCCGGGCTGGTCGGACGCGGCGGCACCATCGGCCTGATGCAGATCAAGCTCGCGACCGCGCGCGGCCTCGGCTACACCGGCGACGCGGCCGGGCTGCGCGATCCCAATACCAATCTCACCTATGCCGTGAAGTACCTGGCCGGCGCCTACCGCGCTGCGAAAGGCGACTACGACCGCGCCGTCCACTATTTCGCCGCCGGCTATTACTACGTCGCCAAGCGCCAGCGGCTCGAACATACCGGGCATCCCGAACCGGTGCTCGCCGCCGCGCCGTCGAAAGAGCCGGCCAAGGAACCGGCCAAGGATGCCGACGCCAGCGCAGGTCAGGGTTCCAAATAGGCTGGAGCAAGCCGGTGCAAACCGGCAACCCGCGCGTTGACACCCTGCCGCATCGGCCTACATTAGTTCTGTTCCGAGGGGAGCTCCGATGAGGAGCTGAGAGACCGCACGCTCAAAGTCCTGCTGCGATGCAGGGGTGCGAGACCGCGGTGACCCTTTGAACCTGATCCGGGTCATGCCGGCGAAGGGACAGGGATGTATCAGAGTTCGGAGAAGCAGCGCGGGCGATCGCCCGTCGCCCCACGCGGGGAATCCCCCGTATCGGTCATCGGCGCCGGCATTGCCGGCGCGTGGCAGGCATTGCTGTTTGCGCAAGCCGGCCACGACGTCACGCTGCACGAGCGCAGCGACGCGGCGATGACGCAATCGACCAGCCACTGGGCCGGCGGCATGCTGGCGCCCTGGTGCGAGGCCGAGACTTCCGAGCCCGTGATCGTCCGGCTCGGCATCCGCTCGCTCGATCTCTGGCGCGAGCACTTTCCGCAAACGCCCTTCAACGGCTCGCTGGTGGTTGCCCACCCGCGCGACCGCGCCGATTTCGAACGTTTTGCGAAGCTGACCTCGGGCCACCGGCGGCTTGACGCGGAAGCCATGCGCGAACTCGAGCCGTCGCTGGAAGGTCGTTTTCGTGAAGGCCTGTTTTATGCCGATGAAGGCCATGTCGAACCGCGGCGGATCCTCCCCGAATTGCATGCGCGCTTTGTCGCCGCCGGGGGCACGCTCAAATTCAACAGCGACGTCGACCCCGACGCGTTCGACGGCATCGCGATCGATTGCCGTGGCCTCGCCGCGCGCGACACGCAACAAACACTGCGCGGCGTCAAGGGCGAGATGATCATCGTCGAGAGCGACGAGATCGAGCTCGCCCGCCCCATACGGCTGATCCATCCGCGCTGGCCGCTATATGTGATTCCGCGTGGGCACAACCGCTTCATGCTGGGCGCGACCTCGATCGAAAGCGAGGACAACGGCGTCAGCGTCCGCTCGGCGCTGGAACTGCTCAGCGCCGCCTATGCGGTGCATCCGGCATTCGCCGAGGCGCGCATCGTCGAATTCGGCTCCGGTCTGCGGCCGGCGTTTCCCGACAATCTGCCACGCATCGCGATCGACAACCGCAAGATCGCGGTGAACGGACTTTATCGCCACGGTTTCCTGCTGGCGCCGGCGCTGGCCGAACTCGCGCTCGGCTATGTCGAGCGCGGCGTGATCGACAATGAGGTGATGCAATGCGCGTGATCGTCAACGGCGAGGCGCGCGAGATCGCATCGGTGCGGGTCGATGCGCTGCTCAGCGAGCTCGAATATGAGGGCACGCATTTCGCAATCGCGCTGAATTTCGATGTGCTGCCGCGCGGCCGCTGGGCCGAGACGGCGCTTCAGACCGGCGACGAGATCGAGATCATCACGCCGCGGCAGGGAGGGTGATGGTGATGCGGACCGAAAACCCTTTCGCCACAGAGGTCGTCGATTTCTTCTCCCCTCCCCCTTGCGGGGAGGGGTCGGGGGTGGGGGTTCAACGGGCAACGCCTCGCCTGTGGCTACCCCCCTCCCCAACCCTCCCCCGCAAGGGGGGAGGGAGTTGCGCGCGGAGACGTCCATGCTGAACTTCTACGGCAAACCATTCACCTCCCGCCTGCTCGTCGGCAGCGCGCTGTATCCGTCGCCGGCGATCATGCAGGCGGCGATCCGGGCCTCCGGCGCCGGCATCGTNACAGTGTCGCTGCGGCGCGAGGCGGCCGGCGGCAAGACCGGCGATGCGTTCTGGTCGCTGATCCGCGAGCTNGAGGTCNCGGTGCTGCCGAACACCGCCGGCTGCCGCAGCGTGCGCGAGGCGGTGACCACGGCGAAGCTGGCGCGTGAACTGTTCGCGACTTCCTGGATCAAGCTCGAGGTGATCGCCGACAACGACACACTGCAGCCCGACGTGGTCGGCCTGGTCGAAGCCGCCTCTCTCCTGATCAAGGACGGCTTCGAGGTGTTCCCCTATTGCACAGAAGACCTGAGCGTCGCGATGCGGCTGGTCGATGCGGGCTGCAAGGTCGTGATGCCGTGGGCGGCGCCGATCGGCTCGGCCCGCGGCATCATCAACCGCGACGCGCTGAAGCTGCTTCGCGACCGCCTGCCGGATATCACGCTGGTGGTCGATGCCGGTTTGGGCGCACCGTCGCACGCGGCGCAAGCCCTCGAACTCGGCTACGACGCCGTACTCCTCAACACCGCGATCGCCAAGGCCGCCGACCCGGTGGCGATGGCGGGCGCGTTTCGATCCGCCGTCGAGGCCGGCCGCACGGCCTTTGAAGCGGGCCTGATGGAAGCCCGCGATTTCGCCTCTCCTTCCACTCCAGTCATCGGGACACCGTTCTGGCATGCTGTATCCTGATCGCTTTTATCCTGTCGTCGACAGCGTCGCCTGGGTCGCGCGCCTCGCAGCGCTCGGCGTCGGCACCATTCAGTTGCGCGCCAAGGACCTCAACGACTCCCAGGCGCTGCAACTGGTGACCGACGCGCTCGCAGCCATCAGCGGCACGCCGGCCAAACTGGTGGTCAACGATTACTGGCGCGCGGCGATCGTCGCCGGCGCCAGGCATTTGCATCTCGGCCAGGAAGATCTGGTGGACGCCGACCTCAAGGCGATCCGCGAAGCCGGGTTGACGCTCGGCATTTCCACCCATGACGACGCCGAACTCGAAACCGCGCTGCGCGCCGGCCCGGACTACATCGCGCTGGGTCCGATTTTTCCGACCACGCTGAAATCGATGCGCTTCGCGCCGCAGGGCATCCCGAAGATCACCGAATGGAAAAAGCGCATCGGCGACATCCCGCTGGTCGCGATCGGCGGCATCAAGTTCGAGCAGGCCGCCGCGATCTTTGCCGCCGGCGCGGACTCGATCGCCGTCGTCAGCGACATCACCCAGAACGCCGACCCCGACGCGCGGGTGCGCGCCTGGCTCGGGCAGAAGGTGGAGGCCGCGTGATGAAGAGAAGGCAAAGGATTTCGATCCGTCACCCTGAGGTGGCCGCTTCTTCAGCGGCCCTCGAAGGGCGACGGTGCGGCTCGATCATCCTTCGAGGCTCGCAAGAGCTCGCACCTCAGGATGACGATAAACAAATACAAAGGAGGATCCCATGAACATCCGCTCCAATCCCGACACCACGCTTCCCGCGGTGACCACCGGCCCGCTGCCGTCCTCGCGCAAGATCTTTGTCACGCCGGATGAAGCGCCCGATCTGCTTGTGCCGCTGCGCGAGATCATGCTGAGCGAAGGCGCCGGCGAGCCGAATTTGCCGGTCTATGACACCTCGGGTCCCTACACCGATCCGGCGGTGACCATTGACGTCAATGCTGGCTTAGCGCGCGGGCGCATCGCCTGGGTGAAGGAGCGCGGCGGCGTCGAGGAATATCAGGGCCGCGACATCAAGCCGGAAGATAACGGCAATGTCGGCGCGTCGCATGCCGCGAAATCCTTCACCGCGCATCACAAGCCGCTGCGCGGCGTCGGCGACCACATGATCACGCAGCTTGAGTTTGCCCGCGCCGGCATCATCACCAAGGAGATGATCTACGTTGCGGTCAGAGAAAATCTCGGCCGCAAGGTCCAGCTCGAGCGCGCCGAGGCGGCCCTCGCCGACGGCGAAAGCTTCGGCGCCTCGGTGCCCGCCTTCGTGACGCCCGAATTCGTGCGCAGCGAAATCGCGCGCGGCCGCGCCATCATCCCCTGCAACATCAACCATGGCGAGCTGGAGCCGATGATCATCGGCCGCAACTTCCTGACCAAGATCAACGCCAATATCGGCAACAGCGCGGTCACCTCATCGGTGGAGGAAGAAGTCGACAAGATGGTGTGGGCGATCCGCTGGGGCGCCGACACCGTGATGGACCTCTCGACCGGTCGCAACATCCACACCACCCGCGAATGGATCCTGCGCAACGCGCCGATCCCGATCGGCACCGTGCCGATCTATCAGGCGCTGGAAAAATGCGACGGCGATCCCGTCAAACTGACCTGGGAGCTCTACAGGGATACCCTGGTCGAGCAGTGCGAACAGGGTGTCGATTATTTCACCATCCACGCCGGCGTGCGGCTGCCCTATATCCACCTCACCGCCAACCGCGTCACCGGCAT
>JGI24140J50213_10000737_pt1 | contig 15069 bp, 12 predicted proteins | sample BarGraIncu00222A_FD_50213 | JGI IMG/M metagenome (IMG submission 50213)
GCGAAGGCCTCGACCGCGTACTTGCGCGCCTTCGCCATTTCTTCTTCGGCGCGCCGGCGGGTGTTCTCCGCTTCGGCCTTGGCGCGAAGGAAGGCATCGGAGAGCTCGGCGTGCCGTGCCTCCAGTTCCGAAGGCGGCAAGCTGGCGCCCGGGTGGGGTCCGGGGGTGGTGGAGGGGGAGGCCGCCGCCGTGGCGGTCTCGGCGCCGGCGGGGAAGGGGGATTGCTCGTCGGTCATTGATCCGACTTGAGGCACATCCCCTTGTCTTTCAAGGGGGATTTGTGCCCCCGTCGCAGGCTATCTCTCCGGGTCGGTATCGGCCGACGCGCTCCAGCGGTCCCAGACAGCCAGCTGGCGGCGATCGCGCTTGGTCGGCCGGCCGCCTTCGATGTCCAGGGCCGGCTCGGGGTGCTCCTTCTTCCGGGCCAGCGCGGCCAGGCGGTGCTCGACGCTTTCGGCCATCTCTTCGTAGTACGTCTGCGCCAGCGACGCGGGGCCGCGCAGCCGGCTCAGCGCGCGAACGACGACCGTCATCGCGACGCCGCCGCGGCGCAGCTCGATCTGGTCGCCTTCGCGCAATTCCCGGGCGGCCTTCGCCACCTGGCCGTTGACGAGGATCCGGCCCCTGCTTATTTCCTCGGCGGCCAGGCCGCGCGTCTTGAAGAGGCGCGCCGCCCAGAGCCATTTGTCGAGGCGGAATCTATCCATCGCTGACGCGGCGCTCCTGCATGCCTGGCCCAGGGAGCAAACGCCGTGCCGTTGGTGGCCGTGGGTTCAGAAGATCCAGAGGCTGTCCCAAGGGATCTCGAGCCACTGCTCGCCGGGGGCGAGCGCCGTCGGGCCGTAGGCACGCAGGCGCAGGTCGCCGCGGTGGAACAGGTATTCCCAGCGATCGCCCAGGAACATCGAGGTCACGAGCGGCAGCCTGACCGTGTTTTCGCCCTCGCCGTTGGCCAGGCGGACGCGCTCGAGGCGGACCATGCCGGTCGCCTGGGTCGCTTCGCTCGCGCCGCCTCGCGCCTCGCCCCAGAGCTGCCAGCCGTCGCCGGCGATCCGCGCCGCCGTGCCACGCCTTTCGACGACCTTGCCCTCGATGCGGTTGTTGCTGCCCATGAAGTCGGCGACGAAGAGCGTCTGCGGTTGCCCGTACAGCTGCTGCGGCGTTCCCTGCTGCTCGATCACGCCGTTGTTGAGGAGAAGGATGCGGTCCGACATCGCCATCGCCTCGTTCTGGTCGTGCGTGACGACGAGCGCCGACAGCCGCATCTTCAGGATCAACTCGCGCAGCCAGGCACGCGCTTCCTCGCGCAGCTTGGCGTCGAGGTTGGAGAGCGGCTCGTCCATCAGGATGACGGGCGGGTTGTAGACGAGGGCGCGGGCGATCGCCACGCGTTGCTGCTGACCGCCCGAAAGCTGGTGCGGCAGCCGCTCGCCGAGCTGCCCGAGTCCCAGGTTGCCGAGCGCCGATTCGACGCGCTGACGTATTTCCGCCGACGACACCTTGCGCAGCTTGAGCCCGTAGGCGACGTTGTCGAAGACGCTTCGATGCGGCCACAGCGCGTACGACTGGAAGACGAGACCGAGGTTGCGTTTCTCGGCAGGCACTTCGACCGTGCCGGCGGCGTCGTAGACGGCGCGGTCCTCGATGCGGATCGAGCCGCGATGTGGCGCCTCGAGCCCGGCGACGGCACGCAGCAGCGTCGTCTTGCCGCTCCCCGAAGGCCCGAGCAGCGAGACGACCTCGCCTTGCGCCAGCTGCATCGACACGCCCTTGAGGATGGCGTTGTCGCCGTACGAGAGGTGCAGGTCGTCGACGCGAAGCTTGGTGCCGGTGGTGCCCGGCGTTGGTGCGGCTTCAGTCATGCAGTTTCACTCCGAAGCGCAGCGCCACCGTCAGGCCGATGCCGACGAGCACCACGTTGATCAGCGACAGCGCGGCGACCATGTCGGCGCCGCCGGTTCCCCACAGCGACACCAGCAGCGAGCCGATCACCTCGGTGCCGGGCCCGAGCAGGTACACGCCGGTCGAGTACTCGCGCTCGAAGATCATGAAGACGAGCAGCCAGCTCGCGAGCAGGCCGTAGCGGATGAGCGGCAGCGTCACGTGCCGGCTGACCTGGCCGGGCGTCGCGCCGGCGCTGCGTGCCGCTTCCTCGAGCTCGGGGCCGACCTGCAGCAGCGAGCTCGAGACCAGCCGCATTCCGTAGGCGAGCCAGACGACCGAATAGGCGAGCCACAAGCTGAAGATCGTCGTGCGCAGTGGCGCCAGCGGGGGAAAGAAGAGGAAGACCCACAGGAAGGCGAGGCCGGCGAGCAATCCGGGGACGGCGCGCGGGACGAGGACGAGGTAGTCGACGAAGCGCGACCAGCCGTCGGGCTTCCTGTGCGTGGCCAGGCCGATCGCCGTGTAGCACACGACCGCCAGGCCGCCGCCGACCACGCCGATCAGCACCGTGTTGACGATGCCGCGCACCAGCGTCGGCTGGCTGAACACTTCGCGGAAATGATCGAGGGTCAGCACCTCGGCGATGCGCACGCCTTCGCCCCAGTTGCTGACGAAGGCACGCAGGGCGATTCCCGAGAGCGGCACGATCACGGTGAGGAACAGCCACAGCACGAGGATCGCGGCGGCGATCCAGCGCCACTGCCCGAGCGGCAGCGGCCGTTGCCGGCCCGCCTTGCCCTTGACCGTGATGTACTTGCCGGCGTTCTTCAGCAGGAAGCGCTGCAGCATGACGAGCGGAAACGTCATCGCGACGATGCACACGGCGACGGCAGCCATCAGGTGATATGACGGCGTGCCGAGCTTGTTTGTCAGCTTGAAGAGATAGGTGGCGAGGACGAGGTGACCTTCCGGGTCGCCGAGGACGAGCGCCAGGCCGAAGATCTCGAAGCCGAGGAAGAAGACAAGCACGCCGGAAAACAGCAGCGACGGCGTGACCATCGGCAGGCTGACGTCACGAGCGACCTGGAACGGGCTCGAGCCCGCCATGCGCGCCGCCTCCTCGACGTCGGAGCCGAGGCTCTTCAGCGCCGACGACGAGTACAGGTAGACGTGCGGCACGTGCGTCAGGCCGGCGATGATCGCGATGCTGGTGAGCGAGTAGACGTCCCACGGAACGCCTCCGAACATCTCCTTGGCCCACACCGAATAGAAGCCGACCGGGCCGGCGGCGACCACGTAGCCGAACGCCAGGACCATCGGCGAGACGAAGACCGGAATCAGCAGCAGCGGCTCGATCCAGGTCCGTCCCGGCAGGTCGGTGCGAACCATCAGGAACGCGAGGATTCCGCCGAGCGGAACGGCGATGACGACCATCGCCGTCGCGATGATCAGCGAGTTCTCGAGCGAGTCCCAGAAGTCGCTGTCGGCGAAGATGAACTCGAACGCACCGACGCTGATCCGGTGCGGCAGGAAGAACGGCGCGTTGAGCAGGCTCTGGTAGAAGATCAGCCCGAGCGGCAGGAAGACGGCGAGCGCCGTTACGCCGATGACGCTGGTCCGCGCGACCGACAGGCGCATTCAGCGCCTCACTTGCCGCCCTTGATCGCCGCCTGCCACTGCTTGATGAATTCGAGCCGCTTGGTCTGGTCGAGGTTGGCAAGCAGCGCATCGCTCACCGGGATCGGTCGGGCCTTGTCGCCCAGCGTCTTCGCGACGCCGGCAGCCGTCATCTCGCCTTCGACATCGTTGCGGATCGAGCCGAGCTCGGCCTGGTTGGCGACGATCGTCTGGCCGCGCTTGGATAGCATGTAGTCGAGCCAGAGCTTGGCGGCGTTCGGATTCTTCGCCGTCTTCGAGACGAACATCACCCTCGACATGACGAGGCAGTAGTCCTTGGGTATGACGAAACCGATGGCGGGATCCTTCTTCATTCGCAGCACGGCGTACGACTGGAACATGTTGAAGCCCAGCACGTTTTCGCCCGAACTGATGCGCTCCAGCATCGTTCCCACGCTCGACTGGAAGCGCGGTCCGACGGCGCCGAGGGCCTTCGCCATCTCCCAGAAGGCGGGGTTCTGCTTTGCATCCTGCGTGATCAGCATGAAGCCGACGCCCGACTTCTCGATGTCATAGGTGGTGACCTTGCCCTTGAGCTTGTCCAGCTTGGTCGTCATCACGCGCGTCAGGTCAGCGTGGCTCTGCGGGATTTCGTCGCCGGCGAGCAACCGTTTGTTGTAGACGATCACGATCGGCTCGTAGGTCGTTCCGAAGGCTTCGTTCTTCCAGACCGCCCAGCCCGGTACGTGCGCGATCTCGGGCGACGCGTAGGCCAGCGCTCCACCATCGCTGACGAGCTTGATCTGCAGGTCCATCGCCGAGCTCCACAGCACGTCGGCGGAGCCGGCGCCGGCAGCCTTCTCGCTGATGAAGCGGTTGTAGACCTCGGTCGAGTTCATGTCGTTGTATTCGACCGAGATGCCGGGATAGAGCGCCTGGAAGTCCTTGATCAGTGGGCCGGCCGACGCGGTGTCGGTCGTGCTGTAGACGACGACCTTGCCTTCCTTCTTCGCCGCCGCGATCGTGTCGGCGTAGCCGGCGGGGTATCCGGCCGGCACCTGCGCGCACGCCGACGAAGCGGCAAGGGCGGCAAGCGTGCCGAGGACGAGGTGGCGTAGTGATCTCATGTCTGTGACTCGGGGTGTGCGGATGGAGAACGGGTCGGGCGCAGGCTTCCGGCCCGGAGAACGGCGACTATCACGCGGGTCAAGGATCACCGCAACCGGCCGAACCCGACCCCGCATCAGGCTGCGGCACCGGCGGCGAGCGCGCGCTGGCGCTGCGTCTCGAGCGTGTCGATGGCCGCGCCGTCGACACTCGCGGGCTCGGTGTCCCAGCCCTGCATGTGCCGGATGGCGATGCCGGCCAGCGCGGCGATCCATTCGTGCTGGTCGTTGAGGCAGGGGATGTAGCCGAACACGCTGCCCCCGGCGGAGAGGAACGCGGCGCGCCCTTCCTGGTCAATCTCCTCGAGGGTTTCGAGGCAGTCGGTGGCGAATCCGGGGCACATGACGTCGACCCGGCCGACGCCTCGGCGGGCGAGGTCGACGAGGGTCGGCTCGGTGTACGGCTTCAGCCACTCGGCGTTGCCGAACCGGCTCTGGAAGGTCACGGCCACAGCGTCGTCGCGCAGCTTCAGCCGCTCGGCCAGGAGGCGGCCCGTCTTCAGGCACTCGCAGTGGTACGGATCGCCGAGCGCGAGCGTGCGTCGCGGCACGCCGTGGAAGCTGAGGACCAGCTTGTCGGGGCGACCGTGCGTCATCCAGTGGTCGCTGATGCGCCGCGCCAGCGCTCCGACATAGCCGGCGTCGTCGTGATAGTGCTTGACGAAGCGCAGCTCGGGGACGTTTCGCGCCTTGCGCGCCCACGCCGCAACGGCATCGCCCACGCTCGCCGTCGTCGAGGCTGCGTACTGCGGGTAGAGGGGAAGCACGAGGATGCGGTCGGCGCCCGCGCTCTTCAACGCATCGAGAGCGCTCGCGATCGAAGGCCGGCCGTAACGCATGGCATGGCGAACCGTGACGGCGTGGCCGCGCTGTCCCAGATAGCCCTCGAGGAGGAGCGCCTGTTTTTCGGTCCAGACCTTCAGCGGCGAGCCGCCCGGCGTCCAGATGCTCGCGTACTTGCGCGCCGAGCGCGCCGGGCGCACGCGCAGGATCACGCCGTGCAGCAACGCCAGCCAGGCGAGGCGAGGGATCTCGACGACGCGCGGGTCGCTCAGGAACTCGGCCAGGTAGCGGCGCACGGCGGCCGGCGTCGGCTCCTCGGGGGTCCCCAGGTTGCACAGCAGGACGGCGGTCTTGGCCTGCACCCCGTGTGCAAAGGCAGGCTCGGGCGCGAAGCTCATCGAGTCAGCCGCGGTTCAAGGCTTGAGTCCGAATTCGAAGGGCGTCTGCCCGCGCTGCGTGTCGGCGAACTTCATGACCTCGAAGCGGACGCAGGGGCTGATCGGATCGACCGGCGGCGTGCCCAGGCCGATCAGGCCCGAGCCGTGCAGGGTGCAGGCGCCGCGGCGCAGGCTGATGATCTCCGGGTCGTTGTCGAAGCGGACGTAGGTGCCGTTGTAGCTGAGGTCGGTGAGCTGGAAGGTGCCGCCGTGCCAGTCGATCCGCGCGTGCGAGCGCGAGACGCGGTTGTCGTCGATGATGTAGGTGGCCTGCGGGCTGCGGCCGAGAACGACCGGCAGGCTGGTGCCGGCGTAGATCCGGTTCACGTCGAGCCAGACGAGGCGGATGCCTTCGGGCTCGGTCGAGGCCGGCCCCATGTCGCCGAAGGCCGTCGCCGCCGTGTCGCCGAAGCGGCGCACCGGCTCGAGCAGGTGCACGTGGACCGGCTCCACGCGGCCGCGCAGCTGCATCCGGTCGAGGCTGCGAAAGCGGGTGCGTTCCCATTCCTCGATGCCGTCGATGACGCCTTGCGTGGCCAGCGTCTCGTTGTCGCCTGCATGGTCGAGGAGGCGGGCGGCGACGTTGACGGCGTCGCCGAAGACGTCGCCCGACATTTCCACGACCTCGCCGTGCGCCAGGCCGATCTGCAGCATGAGCGGCACCGTCCGGGCGACCACTTCTCCCGTCGTCTCGCCGGGAGAGCTGATTCGCGCGAGCGAATCCTGCATGTCGTCGGCGGCGGCGACGCCCGCCGAAGACTTCTCGAACACCGCCATCAGGCCGTCGCCGAGCGTCTTGATGACGCGGCCGCCGTGCGCGCCGACGACGCGCGCCAGCACGGCGACGCTCTGCGTGACGACGGCGGTCGCGTCGGCGTTGCCGAGCGTCTCGTACATCGAGGTGCTGCCGCGGAGGTCGGCGAAGAGCACGGTACGTTCGTAGACCTGGGTCATGCCGGGAGGTGTCTTCGGCGCATCGGTGCCAAGTTTATAGCGGCGCAGGCAGGCAAAAGTGGTTCCTGCCTCGTGGGCGGGAACTCCGCAAGCCGTGGGCGCCGCTTCAGAGCGTGTCGAGATACGTGCGCAGCTTGTCCGAGCGGCTCGGGTGCTTGAGCTTCCTGATCGCCTTGGCTTCGATCTGGCGGATCCGCTCGCGCGTCACGTCGAACTGCTTGCCGACCTCTTCGAGCGTGTGGTCGGTCGACATTTCGATGCCGAAGCGCATGCGCAGCACCTTGGCTTCGCGCGGGGTGAGCGAGTCCAGGATGTCCTTGACGACGTCGCGCAGGCCCGCCTGCATCGCCGCCTCGATCGGCGCCGTGTTGTTCGTGTCCTCGATGAAGTCGCCCAGGTGCGAATCGTCGTCGTCGCCGATCGGCGTCTCCATGGAGATCGGCTCCTTGGCGATCTTCATGATCTTCCTGATCTTGTCCTCGGGAATCTCCATCTTCTCGGCCAGCGTCGGCGCGTCGGGCTCGAAGCCGAATTCCTGCAGGTGCTGGCGACTCAACCGGTTCATCTTGTTGATCGTCTCGATCATATGCACCGGGATGCGGATCGTGCGCGCCTGGTCGGCGATCGAGCGCGTGATCGCCTGGCGGATCCACCACGTCGCGTAGGTCGAGAACTTGTAGCCGCGCCGGTATTCGAACTTGTCGACCGCCTTCATCAGACCAATGTTGCCTTCCTGGATCAGGTCGAGGAACTGCAGGCCGCGGTTCGTGTACTTCTTGGCGATCGAGATCACGAGGCGCAGGTTGGCCTCGATCATTTCCTTCTTCGCGTCGCGCGAGGCCCGCTCGCCCTCGTTCATGCGCTTGTTGATCTTCTTCAGGTCCTCGAGCGGAACGACGGCGCGCGCCTGCTGGTCGGTGAGCTTCTTCTGCAGCTCCTGCACCGGCGGGAGGTTGCGCGCCAGGACAAGGCTGTAGGGCTTGCCCGCCGCGACTTCCCTTTCCGCCCACTTCAGGTTGAGGATGTTGGGCGGGAAGGTCTTGATGAAGTATTCCTGCGGCATGCCGCACTTGTCGACGAGGATCTTGCGCAGCTCGCGCTCGTAGCGGCGCACGTCGTCGACCTGCGAGCGCAGGATGGCGCAGAGCTTTTCGATCGTCTTGACCGTGAAGCGGATCGTCATCAGCTCGGCGCTGATCGCCATCTGGGCCCGGTTGTACGAGGGCGACTGGTAGCCGTCCTTCTCGAACGCCTTCCTCATCTTGTCGAAGTTGGTGCGCAGCGTGTCGAACTTCACGAGCGCCGCTGCCTTGAGCTCCTCGAGCTTCTTGGTCAGCGCCTTCGAGCCGCCGTTGCCGTCGTCGTCGTCTTCCTCGTCGAAGAAGTCGACGTCTTCCTCGGCGACGTAGTCGTCGGCCTCGTCTTCCGAGACGAAGCCGTCGACTGCCTCCGAGATCTTCATCTCGCCCGAAGCGATGCGATCGGCGTACGACAGGATCTCGGCGATCGTTGTCGGCGAGGCCGAGATCGCGTACATCATCGCCTGCAAGCCGCCCTCGATGCGCTTGGCGATCTCGATCTCGCCTTCGCGTGTCAGCAGCTCGACCGTGCCCATCTCGCGCATGTACATGCGCACCGGGTCGGTCGTGCGCCCGAACTCGGAGTCGACGGTCGAGAGCGCTGCCTCGGCGGCTTCCTCGGCCTCTTCCTCGGTCGCCGTGGTCGCGCCACCGCCGGCGATCAGCAGGGTCGCGGCGTCGGGCGCCTGCTCGTAGACGGCGATGCCCATATCGTTGAGCATCGAGACGATGGCTTCGAGGATTTCGTGGTCGACGAGCTTTTCGGGCAGGTGATCGTTGATCTCCTGGTGCGTCAGGAAACCGCGCGTCTTGCCCATCTTGATGAGCGTCTTCAGCTCCTGGCGGCGCTTGGCGACTTCTTCTTCGGTAAGCGCCGTCTCGTCGAGGCCGAATTCGCGCATCAGCGCGCGCTCCTTGGCGCGCGAGACCTTCATGCGCAGCGGCTTGGCCTTGGCCGTGGCGTCGACGACCGGCTCGCCTTCCAGATCGGCTTCGATCTCGGCCAGGTCGATGTCCGAGGTCTCGACCTTGCCCGCCTTGCCGAGGGGCAGCTTGCCCTTGGCGACCGGGGCCTTGCCCTTGTCAGCCGCAGCGGCGGCGCCAGCCGCCTTCGCGGCCGGCTTTGCCGCCTTCTTCCTCTCGTCGAGGGCGGCGGCCTTGGCGGGCTTTGCGGCTTGGGCGGCAGTCTTGGTCGGAGCGGTCTTCTTGGCAGTCATGCAATTCCTTGAGCGTAGTAGGCCTGCTGCGTTCGAAAGCCCGAGCCTTGAAGTGCGCGCCTTGGCGCGAAAATCAAGGCCGGATCGTCTCGAGGGCACGCGCGACAAACAGCCCGGACGACGCGAGAGTCCGCAGAGCTCCAACGTGGGCCGAGCCGTTGCGGGGTGACCGGAGGGCAAGGCCCTTCGATTTGCAGCCCTTGCGGGATCAGGGGGCCTTGGGTTTGACCCTCGTTCAGAGGGTGGCCGGGGCCCGGAGGTGCTGCCGTCACTTCGCCGCGATCGCGAAAACTTTCGATTATCGCCGTGCCGCGAAGTTTCGTCAAAGTCGCCCGAGAACGGCGGCTGCGGCGCGCTTCCCGCCGAATTCGCGCAATTGCGCCATCGAGCTGCGCAAGTCGTCGAGGAGCGGCTGGATGGCCGGGTCTTCGGCGTCGACCAGGGCGAGCGCCGAAGCGCCCCAGGGCTCGCCCGCCAGCCGCTCGCGCAGCGCCGCCCAGGGTTGCGCGCCGTGCTCGGCGGCCACCTGGTCGATGAAGCGGAAAGCCTCGCCGTGCCAGCCGGGCAGGGCGCACAGCAGGGCGTGGTCGGCGGGGCTCAATTGCTCCCACCAGCCGCTTTCGAGCAGCAGCATCCAGGCGACCCGGTCTTGCGGCTGGCGCATGACCTGCTTGACCGGCCGGCGCGGCCGGGCGCGCGGTACCGACGGGCCGGGCGGTCGCCGCCGCGCTCCCTGGGCGCCCTGCCATGCCGTGGCCAGCTCCTCGGCCGGAAGGGCGGCGCGCGAAGCGATTTCTCCGAGCAATTGGCGCTTCAGCATGCCTTCGGGAAGGCTGCCCCAGAGCGGCCGGGCCTCGGCAAGGAATCGGGCCCGGCCCTCGGCCGTCGCGAAGTCGACACCGGCTCCGGCAAGCGCGATGAGTTGCCTGGAGAGCGGGACGGCCTCGGCGACGCGGTCCTCGAACGCCCGCTTGCCGTGTTCGCGCACGTAGCTGTCCGGGTCGTGCTCGCTCGGCAGGAACAGAAAGCGAAAGCTGCGCGTGTCGGTCGCATGCGGCAGGCTCGCCTCGAGGGCGCGGGCGGCGGCGCGGCGTCCGGCGGCGTCGCCGTCGAAGCTGAAGACGATCGAGTCGGCGAAGCGAACGAGCTTTTGCACGTGCTCTGCCGTGCACGCCGTACCCAACGTGGCCACCGCGTTGTCGAGGCCGGACTGGGCCAGGGCGACGACGTCCATGTAACCCTCCACGACCAGTACGTAGCCGTGCTGGCGGATCGCGGCGCGCGCCTCGAACAGCCCGTAGAGCTCGCGGCCCTTGCTGAAGACCGGCGTCTCGGGTGAATTGAGGTACTTGGGCTCGCCTCGGTCGAGGACCCGCCCGCCGAAGCCGATGATTCCGCCCTGCACCGAGCGGATTGGAAACATGATGCGGTCGCGGAAGCGGTCGTAGCGCTTCTGCACCGGCGCATCCTCGGCGCCGGGATCGGCGCTCTCGGCGGGCTGGGCAATGACCAGACCGCTCTCCTCGAGCAAGGGGTCGTCGTAGCTGGCGAAGACGCTGGCCAGCCCGCGCCATCCCTCGGGCGCGTAGCCGAGGCCGAAGCGCGCCGCGATCTCGCCGCTGAGGCCCCGGCCCTTCAGGTAGGCGATGGCACGCTCGCTCGCCTTCAATTGCTTGCGATAGTTCTCGGCAGCGCGCGCCAGGACCTCTTCGAGCGTCGCCTGCTTCTGCTTGCGCGCGCTCACCTGTTCGCGCTCGGCGGGCGAGCTCGTGTCTTCGGGGACCGTCATGCCGACCTGCTGGGCGAGGTCGCGAACGGCATCGACGAAGCCCATGCCGTGGTGCTCCATGAGAAAGCCGATGGCGTTGCCGTGCACGCCGCAGCCGAAGCAGTGATAGGTCTGGCGTGAGGGACTGACCGTGAAGCTCGGCGACTTCTCGCCGTGGAAGGGGCACAGTCCCTTGTGGCTCGCGCCGGCCCTCTTCAGGTCGACGGAACGGCCGACGACCTCGACGATGTCGACGCGAGCGAGAAGGTCGTGGACGAAGCCGGCCGGGATCATGCTCGCGATTAAACAGGAATCCGGGCTCGCCGAACGGCGAGCCAGCCGTAGCCCCCGAAGGACGCCGGCTTGTGTCGTCTACACCGCGAAGTCGCTGATCTTTCGCCCGCTCGCCAGGGCCGCTTTCAGCCAGCGCGGCTGCAGGCCGCGCCCGCTCCAGGATTCACCCGTCGAGGCGTTGCGATACTTGGCCGGCACTTTTCCGGTGGCCCTGGAGGATTTGCCCTTGGCCGTCGACTTGGCGCCCAGGTCTGCCAGCGTCAAACCATATTCGGCCATCAGGGCGCGAACCTTGTCGACGGCTTCGCTCCGTTCGTGCTTCTTGGTTTGCTCGATCTGTCGCTCGATCGCTTCTTTTTGTGCCAGCAATTCCCGCAATGTCGCCACGTCGAAACCTCCGCCTTCTTGTTGCGTGCCGTGCGGCACGAGCGGATTCTATGCGCAGCTCACGGTGTCGGCGGCACATACCCGGCAGGTTGCTCGGCCCCGGCGCCGAAGAGGAAGTTCTCCATTTGCCGGGCGAGATATTGGCGCGCCCGCTGATCGGCCAGATTGAGACGGTTCTCGTTGACGAGCATCGTCTGGTGCTTCATCCACGCCGCCCACGCATCCTTGCTGATCGACGCGTAGATGCGATGGCCCAATTCGCCGGGATAGGGGGCGAACGTCAGGCCCTCGGCCTCGTGCTTGAGGTACGCGCATTGAACCATTCTGGGCATGGGTTTTCTCCGCTTTCAGCCTAGTTTCTTGACGAATACCTGGGAACGGCGGTCCCAGTTGTATTTGCGCTTGCGCGCATCCGGGAGCCAGTCCGGATCGGCCTGGACGAAGCCGCGCTTGATGAACCAGTGCATGGTCCGCGTCGTCAGGACGAAGATACTGTCGAGGCCCATGGCCCGGGCGCGCTGCTCGACGCGCTTCAATATCCGTTCACCGTCGCCCTGGCTTTGCACCTGCGGCGAAACGGTGAGGGCCGCCATTTCACCGGTCTTCGTTTCGGGATACGGGTATAGCGCAGCGCATCCGAATATGACGCCGTCGTGCTCGATGACGGTGTAGTTGCCAATATCGCGCTCGATTTCCGTGCGGTCGCGCTTGACGAGCGTTCCGTCGCGCTCGTACGGCTCGATCAGATGGAGCACGCCGCCGATATCGTCGGGCGTCGCCTGGCGCAGGCTTTCGAGCTTCTCGTCGACGACCATCGTGCCGATGCCGTCGTGCGTGAAGACCTCCATCAGCAAGGCGCCGTCGATGGCGAAGGGCAGGATGTGCGAGCGCTCGACTCCGCCCCGACACGCCTTGACGCAGTGCTGCAGGTAGAACGCGGTGTCGGTGGGTTGCGTCGGATGCGGCAGCGCGGCAAGCAGCCGCTCGGCGTCGGCGAGGGCGAGCTCGGTGTCGATCGGGCTTTGCGGATCGGCCGGGTCTTCGTGGATGCCGGGCACCTCGGTGACGAAGAGCAGCTTGTCGGCCTGCAACGCGATGGCCGTGCTCGTCGCCACGTCTTCCATCGTCAGGTTGAACGCCTCGCCGGTCGGCGAGAAGCCGAACGGAGAGAGCAGCACCAACGCGCCGATGTCGATAGCGCGCCGGATCGCCGCAGCGTCGACCTTGCGAACGATGCCGCTGTGGATGAAGTCGACGCCGTCGACGATGCCGACCGGCTGCGCCGTCAGGAAGTTTCCCGAGACGACACGGACGATCGCATTGGCCATCGGCGTGTTCGGCAGGCCCTGCGAGAAAGCTGCCTCGATCTCGAAGCGCAACTGGCCGGCTGCTTCCTGGGCACTGTCGAGGGCGACCGCGTCGGTGATCCGCAGGCCGTGGCTGAAGCGCGATTCGTGTCCCTTGGAGAGCAGCTGCTCGTTGACCTGCGGGCGAAAACCGTGCACGAGGACCAGGCGGATTCCCATCGCATGCAGGATCGCCAGGTCCTGCGCGAACGAGGGAAGCTTGCCGGCAGCGATCAGCTCGCCGGCGATCGCGACGACGAAGGTCTTGCCGTGATAGGCGTGGATGTGCGGTGCGACGGTGCGAAACCACGGCACGAAGGTGTGCGGGAAGACGAGATTCACGGCCGGTTCAGTCGCGGTGGAGTGCAGAGATTCTGTCACGCGCGCCAGCGCGACTGCCACGATGCGCGCAGGTCAGGACCAGGCAAGGCGATCGGCGCCCGGTCGCACCGACGGCCGCGTGTAGAGCGCCGGCGTTGCCGAGAATCGCGCCGCGTGGCGAAGCGCCTCGAGGCGCCCGAATCCCGAGTCGCTCGATTCGATCTGCGCCGAGAAGTCGGGGCGGGGCGCGGCGAAGCCAGCGCGAACGCGGCCGAGCGAGCGCAGCCACTGCGCCGTTCTCGCGAGCGACACCTGGACGTGCCAGCTGCCGCCGTCGTCCCGCTGGCGCAGGAGCGCCATCTCGATTCCCCATGCGAGCAGGAAGCCGGACGCCATGTCGAGGATCTGCATCGGCAACGCTTTCGGCTCCGTCGCGCCCGCTGCGGCGCCTTCTGCGTCGTTGAAGCCGGTCGCGGTTTGCACGAGCGAGTCGAAGCCGCGGCGTTGCGCCCACGGACCCGCGCGACCGTACGCCGAGAGCGAGGCGTAGACGATGCCCGGTCGCAGGCGGTGGGCGTCGTCGGGGCCGAAGCCGAGCGCGGCGAGGCTACCTGGACGATAGCTTTGCAGGAGCACATGGGCCTGCGCGAGCGCGATGGCGAACGCACCGCGATCGCCTTCCTCACGAAGGTCGGCGAGTGTCGAACGCTTGCCGCGGCTCAGGTCGGCGATCGCCTCGATGTTGGGCAGATGCGGCGAGTTGACGAGCATCACGTCGGCTCCGTACGCGGCCAGCGTCCGGCCGCAGGCAGGACCGGCGAGGATTCGCGTCAGGTCGAGCACGCGCAGGCCGGCCAGCGGCCGGTCCGTGCGCGCCAGGTTTGGCCACGCAAGCGGCGGTGCGTTGCCGATGCGCGTTAGTTCGACCAGAGGCAGCGTCGCAATCGCCATGCATTGCGGGTGGCGATCCCATCGCACGAAGGTGCGAAGCGCGGCGGCGACGACCCCTGCGTTTGCGGCGGCGTCTTCGAACGATTCGGCGGTCCATGCGGCGAGCGCGGCCGCGACCTGCTCGCGCGTCGCCTCGGGGCCGGGCGGCAGTCCGAGCAGGTGCAGGGCGCCATCGCGGTGATGCGCGAAGTTCGTGTGCAGACGGACCCGGCCCCCGGCTCCACCGGGACCGCAGGCGTAGAGGCCGGCGATCCTGTCCCACGCCTGCGGCGCCTTGCCGTCGAGCCGGAAATAGCCGCAGCATTCGAGCGCGGCCTCGCGCATGTCGACTGCGACCTCCTGCTCGAGGCCGTTGCGGACGTGCCCGATCTCGGTGGCGGCGAGCGCTACCACCGCGAGGGCCGTCTGCGCTGCGGTGCCGACAGCGAAGGACGAGGGCAGCACCGGCTCGGTGCCGGACGGACGCAGGCGCGTCACAGCGTGATCGTCCGACGCAAGCTCGAGCCAGACGGCGCGAGACGGTGCGAGAAGGTCACCGGTGCTCACGTCCTGAGTGCGCGCAGGTATCGTCGACGCTACTCGACCGGATCCCAGCTTTCCGCGCTCGCGCCGGCGAGGGCTCGGACGCGTTCTTCGTCCTTCGCGAACTCCGCCGCCGGGCCTTCGTAGGCGATGCTGCCGTTCTCCAGCACGTAGGCGCGGTCGGCCACCTCGACGGCGGCGCGCACGTTCTGCTCGACGAGCAACACCGAGATGCCTTCCCTGCGCGCCGCCACGATCACCTCGAAGACCTGCTTGACGATGAGCGGCGCCAGACCCTGCGACGGCTCGTCGAGCATCAGCAGGCGCGGGTTGAGGAGCAGCG
>JGI24140J50213_10000738_pt1 | contig 15066 bp, 13 predicted proteins | sample BarGraIncu00222A_FD_50213 | JGI IMG/M metagenome (IMG submission 50213)
GCTTCGACCTGCAGTGGCGGCAGATCGGCGTCATCGACCTGATCGACGACCCGCAGCTGCCCTTCTTCGTCCAGTGGCTCAGCGACCGTTCGGAGCACCCGTCACGAGGCGCCTCCCCCGACGTGCGCATCGAGCGCATGGAGATCTGCGGCGACGCGTCGACGGTCTCGGAGTGGCTCGGCGAGCCGGCCGACCACCCGCTCGACGACATCGAGGTCGAGTGGGTCGACGGCGAGGAACCGGGGCTCGTCGCCGTGCACCTGGCCACGGCGCACGGCACCGTCAGGATCGACTGACCAGCAGCGACCACCGGGACGACCTGCTAGTCGGCGCTGGACCGCGCCCAGATGTTGATGCCGCCGTCGACCGCGTGCTGGTCGATCGCCGCGAGCTCGTCGGCGGAGAAGCTCAGCCCGGACAGGCACGCGACGCTGTCCTCGAGCTGGGCGACGCTGCTCGCCCCGACCAGCGTCGAGGTGACGCGCCGGTCGCGCAGGGTCCAGGCGAGCGCCATCTGCGCCAGCGACTGGCCCCGCCCGGCGGCGAGCTCGGCCAGCGAACGGACGTGGGTGAGGTTCTGCTCGTTCAGCAGGTCGGGCGACAGCGACGTGCCCTGGCTCGCCCGTGAGCCTTCAGGGATCCCCTGCAGGTACTTGTCCGTGAGCATCCCCTGGGCGAGCGGCGAGAACGTGATGCAGCCGGCGCCCAGCTCGTCGAGCGTGTCGAGCAGGCCGCCCTCGATCCACCGGTTGAGCATCGAGTACGACGGCTGGTGGATGAGCAGCGGGGTGCCCATGGCGCGCAGGATCGCGGCCGCCTCGAGCGTGCGTTCCGGGGAGTACGACGAGATGCCNGCGTACAGNGCGCGACCGGAGCGCACCGCGGTGTCGAGCGCGCCCATCGTCTCCTCGAGCGGTGTNTCCGGGTCGAACCGGTGCGAGTAGAAGATGTCGACGTAGTCGAGGCCCGTCCGGGCCAGGCTCTGGTCCAGCGACGCCAGCACGTACTTGCGCGAACCCCACTCGCCGTACGGCCCGGGCCACATGTCGTAGCCGGCCTTGGTCGAGACGACCAGCTCGTCGCGGTACGGCCGGAAGTCCTCGCGCATCAGCCGGCCGAAGTTGGTCTCGGCTGAGCCGTACGGCGGGCCGTAGTTGTTGGCGAGGTCGAAGTGGGTGATCCCGAGGTCGAAGGCGCGCCGCAGGATCGCCCGCTGGCCCTCGATGGGCCGGTCGCCGCCGAAGTTGTGCCAGAGGCCGAGCGACACCGCGGGCAGCTGCAGCCCGCTGCGTCCGCAGCGCCGGTAGGACATGTGGTCGTAGCGCGTGGGCGCGGCGTCGTAGGGCATGGGCCCATTCTGCCCGGTCGGCCCTAGCCGATGAGCCGGCGCACGGCCCGCATCTTGTTGACGGCGTCCAGCGCGGCCACCTTGTAGGCCTCGGACAGGGTCGGGTAGTTGAACACCGTGTCGACGAGGTGGTCGACGGTGCCGCCACAGGTCATGATCGCCTGCCCGATGTGCACCAGCTCGGTCGCGTACGAGCCGAACACGTGGACGCCGAGCAGGTGCCGCGTCTCGGTCGACACGAGCAGCTTGAGCATCCCGTACGAGTCGCCGATGATCTGGCCGCGGGCCAGCTCGCGGTAGCGGGAGATGCCCACCTCGTACGGCACGGACGACGACGTGAGCTCGTCCTCCGTACGTCCGCAGTAGCTGATCTCGGGGATCGTGTAGATGCCGATCGGCTGCAGGGCGATGAGGGAGTTCGCCGGCTCGCCGAACGCGTGGTAGGCGGCCAGCCGGCCCTGCTCCATGGACGTGGCCGCGAGGGCGGGGAACCCGATCACGTCGCCCACCGCGTAGATGTTCTCCACCGTGGTACGGAAGTTGGCGTCGACCGAGATGCGGCCGCGGTCGTCAGCCTCGAGCTCGGCGGCGGCGAGGTCCAGGGCGTCCGTGGAGCCCTGCCGGCCGGCCGAGTACATCACCGTGTCCGCGGGGATCTGCTTGCCGCTCTCGAGCGTGGTGACCGTGCCGCCGTCGCCGGCCTCCACCCGGGACACCGTCTCGCCGAACCGGAACGTCACCGAGAGGTCGCGCAGGTGGAACTTCAGCGCCTCGACGATCTCGGAGTCGCAGAAGTCGAGCATCCGGTCGCGCCGCTCGACGACGGTCACGCGGGTCCCGAGGGCGGCGAACATCGAGGCGTACTCGATCCCGACGACGCCGGCGCCCACCACGACCATGGTCCGGGGGACCTCGCCGAGGGACAGGATGCCGTCGGAGTCGACGATGCGCCTGTCGTCGAACTGCACGTGGTCGGGCCGGGCGGGCCGCGTCCCTGAGGCGATGACGATCTTCTCACCGGTCACGCGACGCTCGATGCCGCTCTCCTGCCCCTGGACGAGCAGCGAGTTGGCGTCGAGGAATTTTGCGGTTCCGTTGATCAGGTCGACGTTGTTGCGGAACAGCTGGCTCCGGATGATCTCGATCTCGCGGCCGATGACGTGCTGGGTACGGGCCAGCAGGTCCTGGACGGTGATCGTCTCCTTGACCCGGTAGTTCTGCCCGTACAGCTCGCGCATGTTCAGGCCGGTGAGGTATAGGACCGCCTCGCGGAGCGTCTTGGACGGGATCGTGCCGGTGTTCGTGCACACACCGCCGACCATGTTCCGTCGCTCGATGACCGCGGCGCGGCGGCCCAGCTTGGCTGCGGCGATGGCCGCCTTCTGCCCACCTGGGCCCGACCCGATGACGAGCAGGTCGTAGTCGTGGTCACCCACGTGGTGCTCCCTCCAGCGGTACCTCGCCGCGGTACCTCGGCGCGGACAGCCTGCCCGTCGGTTGTTTCGCTCACAAGTCCGCGCGCCGCGTGAGCGCGAGGCAGCCGCCGAGCGTGATCACGAAGCCGGCCACCGCCACGAACGCGAACCCCGGCCGGGCCCGGTCGCCGAGCAGCGTGAGGCCGATCAGCGCAGGCACCGTCGTCTCGAACGCGAACGTGATCGCGGTCGCCGTGGTCACTGATCCGCGCTGCAGCGCCGCCGAGAAGAAGAACATGCCCAGGGCGCCGTAGGCGACGAGCGCCCAGAACGTGGGCTGACTCACCAGGTGTCCCAAGCCCACCTGGTTCCACAACGGGTCGGGCACCTGGAGGGTGCGCGCGGCCACCCCGACCCCACCGAAGGCCAGCCCGGCATCGGCGGCGAGGACGGCGCCGGCCCGCGACGGCCCGAGGCGCTCGGCGACGCCGGCCACCGCGACCGCGAGCAGCACCCCCGACAGCAGCAGCCAGCCGCCCCGCGTCGAGACCGTCTTCCCGGGGTCCGGCTGAGCGCTGGCCGCGAGCAGGACCAGGCCGAGCGCCACCGCCCCGAGCGCGGCCCACTCCGTGGGCGCCAGGCGTACGTGGAGGAAGCGCGCGGCCAAGATCGCGGTCACCCCGATGCTGGACGCGACCGTCGACTCCACGAGGAACAGCGGCAGCGTGCGCAGGGCGAGCACCGAAGCGAGGAAGCCCACGGCGTCGAAACCGACCCCGAGCAGGTACGGGCCCTGGCGCAGGAGCCGGATCATCAGCCGGGGGTCGAGCGTGGCGCCGGTCGTGGTACGAGCGGCGCCCACGGCCTGCAGGATCGAGCCGATGCCGTAGCAGACCGCGCAGGTGAAGGCGCCGATCAGGCCGAGACTCAAGCGTGTCGCTCCCAGATCGGTGACCTGCGGCAGGCTATAAAAGAGGCAAGGCCCCTCGAAGTATGAGTTCGAGGGGCCTTGCGCATGACCACCTACCGCGTGACGTCGGCCTCCGCTCCAGGGCCAGTTGCCCGGCCACCGGTGCGAAGCTCATGGTCGCCGCCCGGCCCGTGCGCCCCGCTGCGTCGTCATCCGCAGCGTCCTCAGGTTGCCCCTCGGACCGGCCCTCGAGTTGCCCCGCAGGCCTGGTGCGCCGGTCTCCGACCGACCCGCCGACAGTCCCTGCGAGCCATTGCTGGCCCGCCGTTTCCGCTGGCGTGGGGAGATTTCTACGGGACGCGACGGGTGCGGCGCAAGGGGTAGAGGTCCCCTTTCTTCAAGATCTTTCCTGCAAGGTCTCCAGACACTCGACCACNAGCCTGTGGTCGTCCAGCTGGGGCAGTCCCGAGACGACCATCACCCCGACGCGGCCGGTACCGACGACCGTCAGCGGGAACCCGCCGCCGTGCGCCGCGTAGTCGTCCTCGGACAGCCCGGTCGCCGCCGCGAAGGTCGTACCCTCCGCCTCGTAGCGCAGCCGCTGGTAGAGCGTGGAGTGCCCGAAGGCCTCGACCAGGCGCGTCTTGCGTGCCACCCAGCCGTCGTTGACGACGCTGCTCCCCGGCAGCGCCGCGCGGAACAGCACCTGGTCATGCGCCCTGACCTCCACGACGATCGGGAGGCCGCGCTCACGGGCCAGGCCGAGGGCGATCAGCCCCAGCTCGACGGCGTCGTCGTTGTCGAAGTGCGCCAGCTGCAGGCGCTCCTCCTCGGCGAGCACCTCGGCGGGGGTCACGAGATCACCTGCGTGACGGCCTGGATCGCGAGCCCGGCCAGGGCCCCCACCACGGTGCCGTTGATCCGGATGAACTGCAGGTCGCTGCCGACCTGCAGCTCGATCTTTCGTGCTGTCTCCACGCCGTCCCACCTCTCGACCGTGTCGGTGATCACCGTCGTCAGCTCCGCGCTGTAGTTGGTCGTCACGTGCGCGACGACGTCCTCGGCCCAGCCGTTGACCTTGCCGGCGAGCTCGGCGTCGTCGACCAGCCGTTGCCCGAACGCGGCCAGCCCGCTGACCACCCGTACCCGCAGCTCGCTCGTCGGGTCGTCGACGGCCTCGAGCAGCAACCGCCGCAGGGTGCCGCCCGCCTCACCGACGGCCGCTCGTACCTCCGGATGCTGGAGCAGCCGGTTCTTCAGCCCGTCGACCCGCTCCTGCGTCGCCGGGTCGGTACGCAGGTCGGCCGCGAACTTCGTGAGGTACGTGTCGATGGACCCGCGGAGCGCGTGGTTCGGGTCGGCTCGGACCTCACCCACGACCCGCAGCACCTCGGAGTAGACCCGCTCGCCGATCGCCTCGTCGATGAACCGCGGCGACCAGGAGGGCGCCTGCTCCGCGACGACCCCTACGACAGCGTCACGGTTGTCCAGCAGCCAGGTGTGGACGTTGTCCGCGGTGAGGTCGACGAGCCCTCGGTGGGCACCGTCTGCGACGACCTCGCCGAGCAGGCGCCCCAGCGGCGGCCCGGCAGGGATGGCCAGCAGCCGTTGCGTGATGGCCTGGTCGAGGACGGCCTGCACGTCCTCGTCGCGCAGGAGGCCGAGGCCGCCGCGGACGACGTTCGCCAGCTCGGTCGTCACGCGCCCGGCGTGCTCCGGGTGCGCCAGCCAGGCGCCCGCGCGCCCGGCGAGGTCGGCCCGTCGCAACCGGTCGCGGATCACCTCCTCGGCGAGGAAGTTGGTGCCCACGAACTCACCGAGGCTCTGCCCGATCGCGTCCTTGCGGGTCGGGATGATCGCCGTGTGCGGGATGGGCAGGCCGAGCGGCCGCCGGAACAGCGCCGTCACCGCGAACCAGTCGGCCAGCCCGCCGACCATCCCGGCCTCGGCCGCGGCTCGCAGGTAGGCGACCCAGCCGGGCGCCGATCCGTGGGCGGAGCGCAGCGTGATGACATAGGTGATCGCCGCGACCACCAGCAGCGCGCCCGCGATGGCCTTCATCCGGCGCAGGTCGCGCCGACGCCGAGCGTCCAGGGTCAGCCGCCGCTCTTGCGGCGGAACTCGCGCTGTCGCTTCGAGTTGCTCGTGCGCGCCGAGGCCTTGGCCGTCGGGTCCCCGGTCGTGCCGGCGGCACCCGGGCCGCCCTGGCCGTGCTTGCGCTCGAGCGCGGCCTTGAACTTGTCGCGGAGCTCGTCGGGCGCCTTGCTCTGGTCNGGGCTCTGGTCTGGGGTCTGGTCTGCTTCGTCGTCGGGCATGTCAGCCAGTCTCTCCCCTGGCGTACGGCAGGACCACAGTGACACCCGGTCCGACCTGCCCGTCCATCTCGACGAGCGCTCCGGGCGCCTCGTCGAGGGTGATCCGGCGCGTCACCAGCAGGTCCGGCCGGAGCCGGCCCTCGTCGACCTCGGCGAGCAGCGCCGGGTAGTCGTGCGCCGCCATCCCGTGGCTACCCAGGACCTGCAGCTCGTTGCTGATCACCCGGTACATCGGGATCGTCGGGATGCCGACCTGGGGCGGCAGCAGCCCGACCTGCACGTGCCGCCCGCGCTTGCGCAGGCTGTTGATCGAGCCGACGCACGTGCCGACGCTGCCGAGGGCGTCGATGGACAGGTGCGCCCCGCCCAGGCTGGCCTCGCGCACCGCCGCGGCGACGTGATCGGTCGCGCTCGCGTCGACGGTCGCCTCTGCGCCGAGCTCGCGCGCCATCGCGAGGGCGCCCGGCTGGACGTCGACGGCGACGACCCGGGCCCCGTGCGCCACCGCGACCATGATCGCGGACAGGCCGACTCCCCCGCAGCCGTGCACCGCGACCCACTCGCCCGCCACGAGCCGGCCCTGGCCGAGCACGGCTCGGTAGGCGGTCGCGAAGCGGCAGCCCAGGCTCGCGGCGACAGCCGGGTCGAGCCCGTCCGGCAGCCGTACCAGGTTGACGTCGGCGTGGTCGATCGCGACCAGCTCGGCGAACGAGCCCCAGTGCGTGAACCCGGGCTGTGTCTGGTGGTCGCAGACCTGTTGCTGGCCCTCGGAGCACGGCCCGCAGGTGCCGCACGCGCACACGAACGGCACGGTCACGCGGTCGCCCGCGCGCCAGTCCCGAACCTGGGCACCCACCGACTCGACCACGCCGGCCAGCTCGTGCCCGGGTACGTGCGGCAGCGCGATGTCCGGGTCGTGCCCGAGCCAGCCGTGCCAGTCGCTGCGGCACACCCCGGTGGCCTCGACCCGCAGGACCGCTCCAGCCGGAGGGGCTGTGGGGTCGGCGACCTCGACCACCTCGGGCCGCTCCCCGAAGCGCTCGAACAGGACGGCACGCATCTGCGGAACCTACCCTTTGACGGTGATCTCCGTACCTCTCGCCCGACGTCTCCGCGATGCCGGGCTCCGCTGGGAGCCCACTCGCGGCGACCACTTCGTGATCACCGGGCGCGGCATGGACGACGACGTGTTCGTGCTCTCCGACATGACCGTCGAGGTGCACGAGTTCCCGAGCGGTCCGGTGATCGGCTTCAACGGCACCGTCGAGTGGGCGCTGGACTCGGTCGAGCAGGAGCGCGCGCTCTGGCTGCCGGACGAGCGGCAACTGCGGGAACGGCTCGGCGGGACGTTCATGGCACTGCACCGGGCGCACGGCGTGTTCGTCGTGGACGTCGTCGTCGGCGAGCGCCCCACCTCGGTCGCCGCCGAGGACGCCGCCGAGGCCTACGGCCTCGCCCTCCTCTTCCTGATCACCGGCGACGCCCCGCCCCGCTTCACCCGCGGTGTGGGGGCCGCATCGGGCACCCGGGACGCTGTCGCGGGGACACAGGCCCCGTCCGACGGGTGAAGCCGGCCGCCTGCCATCCGGAATGCCGTTGGCGGAGAGCCGGTTGAACCAGGCATGAGCGACGCCCACGACCTGTACCGCCTGGAGACCGACGACCTCGACCTCCACCAACCGGTGCTGCTGCACAACCTGGCCGGCTTCCTGGACGCCGGCGCCGCAGGCCGCCTCGCGGTCGAGCAGCTGATCGGCTCGCTCCCCCACCGCACCCTGGCCCGCTTCGACATCGACGCGCTGTACGACTACCGCGCCCGGCGCCCGCGGATGACCTTCCTGAGCGACCACTACGCGAGCGTCGACCTCCCCGAGCTGGTGCTGTCCGAGATCACCGACCTGGCCGGCACGCGGTTCCTGCTGCTGCACGGCGCCGAGCCGGACTTCGGCTGGCAGCGCGTCGTCGACGCCACGCTGTCGCTGGTCGAGCGCTTCGGCGTACGCCTCACGGTCGGGCTGCACGCCATCCCATGGCCGGCGCCGCACACCCGCCCGGTCAGCCTGACAGCGCACGCCACGGACCCCGCGCTGGTCGCGGACCGTACGTCCTGGGTGGGTGCTCTCGAGGTACCCGGGCATCTGGCCGGGCTGCTCGAGCTGACGCTCGGCCGTACCGGCCACCCCGCCATGGGGTTCGCCGCCCACGTGCCGCACTACCTGTCCGCCGGCCAGCACCCGCGGGCGGCGCTCGCCCTGCTCGAGGCGGTCGCCTCGTCCACGGGTCTCGTCCTCCCGCTCGACGCGCTGCGCGAGGCTGCGGACCGTACCGACGTCGAGACGACCGCGGCGATCGCGGCTTCGCCGGAGAACGTCGAGGCGGTGCACGCCCTGGAGCAGCAGTACGACGCGTTCACCAGCCAGCGGGCGCTTCCGCTCGCGGACGACGCCGCCGAGCTGCCCTCGGGGGACGAGCTGGCCGCCCAGGTCGAGCAGTTCCTCGCCGAGATGGATGCCCGCGGTCGCGACGACCTCTGACCGACGGGCGCCCGTCGGCCGACCTCAGTCGAAGGTGAGCTCGACCGTGCGGCGGGGCATGAGCAGGACGGCGAGAGCCATGCCGACCGCGACGAAGAACAGCGCCCAGTAGACCTCGTGAGTGGCCTGCGCCAGCGACCCACGGATGAACGAGGTGACGGCGTCGGAGACCCCCTGGTGCTTCCCGCCGAGGACGAGGGAGGTCGCGTCGACGCTGTGCGGAAGGGTTCCTGCCAGGTCGGCCGGCGGGTGCGCGAGCCGGTCGGCGAGCACCGAGTTGGCGATCGCCCCGAAGACGGCGACGCCCACAGCGCTGCCGATCGACCGGGCGAACATGTTCGTCCCGGTGACGACGCCACGCCGGTCCCAGCCGACGACGGACTGCACCGCGACCAGGGTCGGGTTCGCNGACAGGCCCATCCCCAGCCCGAGGACGAAGCAGGCCGCGCCTACCTGCCAGACGTGCGACGTACCAGTCAGCAGCGTGAACAGGAACGCGCCCACGAGAACGGGGACCATCCCGATCAGCGCCGCGTCACGGAAGCCCACCCGCATGTAGATGCGGCCGACGAAGGTCGCCCCGATGGGCCACCCGAGGGTGAGGACCGCGAGGGTGAGCCCCGCGACCAGGGCGCCGGTGCCCAGCACGCCCTGCACGTACGTCGGCACGTACGAGCTCATCCCCAGCGTGATCGCGCCCACGGCGAGGCCCACCAGGTTGCCGGACAGCAGGACCCGCCGGCTGAACACCCACAAGGGGAGGATGGGCTCGGCGACCCGGCGTTCCACGAAGACGAAGGCGATGAGGGCCGCGGCGCCCGCGACGAAGATCACGAGGCTGGTGCCCGACGTCCACGCCCACGCGACGCCCCCTTCGAGCAGGCCGAGGATGAGCAGGCAGCAGCCCGCCGTGAGCAGGCCGGCCCCGACGTAGTCGACCTCGTGGTCGCGCCGATGCACCTGCTCCTTGAAGTTACGGGTCAAGATCACCAGCGCCACCGCCCCGAGCGGGACGTTGACGAAGAAGATCCAGCGCCACGACAGGTAGTCGGAGAAGACCCCGCCCAGGGTCGGGCCGATCACCGACGCCGCGGCCCAGACGCTGGCGAGGTAGCCCTGGACCCTGGCCCGCTCCTCCACCGTGTACAGGTCACCGGCGATCGTCATCGCCATGGGTTGCACGGCGCCCGCGCCCAGGCCCTGGATGCCCCGGAAGACGATCAGCGACAGCATGCTCCACGCGAACCCGCAGAGCACCGAGCCCAGCAGGAACAGCCCGATGCCGATGAACATGATCGGCTTGCGGCCGATCATGTCGGAGAACTTGCCGTACAGCGGGACGGTGACGGCCTGGGTCAGCAGGTAGATCGAGAACAGCCACGGGAAGTGCGAGAACCCGCCGATCTGGCGCACGATCGACGGGACCGCGGTAGCGATGATGGTGCTGTCGATGGCCACGAGCCCCATCGAGAGCATGATCGCGATCAGCACCGGCCCTCGCTCGGACCGCAGCCCGACCCCGCTCGCCCGATCCGAGGTCGCGGTCATGTGGCCAGCCCGAGCAGCCAGCTCGGCTGCATCGTCGGGACCGGCCAGCTCGGATCCGGCACGAACCCGCGCCAGTCACCGATCGCCTGGTCGGGCCACGACTGCAGCGAGCCGACGATCCGCTCCCCGGTAGCGACTGCGACCGCAAGCTGGTCGGAGGTCAGGGCACCCATCTCCACAGCAACAGCAGCCTCGTCCTCGTCCTTCCACTCATGACTTCCGTCCGCATCGAGCACCAGGTCGAGCGCGTAGTCCTCAGCGTCGAGGCCGTTCCACCACCGGAGCTTCGGTGACTCGAGGTTGACGTACCACCGGTCGAACGTTCCGTCTGCCCGCCAGAAGTGCAGCGTGGAGAAGTCGTCGTCGACCATCACGACCCGGAGCACCCCGCCGCCTTGCCAGAGCCGCGGTCGCGAAGTGAACGGGCGCGCAAACCGTTGTTCGACCGGCACGTCACGGGGGTCGGACCCGTCGCTCATGGCCCAGTACATGATCGGAGTCGCCGGCGCCATCCACAGCACGATGCGGTCGCCGGTGTCCTCGACCACGGTCATCGGGAGGACGGACAGCACCCGACCAGCCTCGTCCAGGCCGCGGACCGCGATCTGGTCACCACGGTGCCACCTGTCCAGGACCTTGCGGAGGAGCAGACCAGGCTCGGCGACGTGGACGGAACGGCCGGTGGCGTCGACCTCGTCGTGCTCGTCGACGTACGGACCGGCGGCGACGTAGCCGCGGCGCAGGTACAGCTCCCGCGCCCTCGGGTTGACGTCGTCGACGGACATCTCGATGGCGGCGCATCCCCTGGCCCTGGCACGTCGTTCGGCCTCGGCCAGCGCCGCCGACCCGATCCCCCGGCCCCGGAAGGCCGGGTCGACGGAACCCATCCAGAACCACGCCACGTCGGGGGCGCGACGCATCCAGTCGAGGACGACCTTGCCGACGACCCGCCCGTCCAGCTCGGCGACGAGGAAGTCGACGGCTGCGCCGGCCGAATGCTCGTACTGCGCCCGCCACTCGGCCCGTTGACCGTCAGACGCGGCCCACGCCATGGCCTCGACGTCGCCGTCTCGGCCGTCGCGGATGACCAGGTTCACCAGATCAATGATGGGCGGTCGCTTGCCCGGCTGCAGCCCGTAGCAGCTCTGCCCGGTCGGCGATCTTGACCTGGAGGCGACCCTGCGCGGCCCCGAGCGCCGCCTCGGCGGACTCGATGGCGCACCAGCCGTCCCACGTGACCACGTCGACACCTCGTTCGGCGAGGAGGGCGGGCACGGCGTCAGCGTCCCGTACGGGAGCCTGCGGCAGCGAGGGCGCGTCCTCGAGCATCGAGGCCACCGTCTCGTTGGCGTCGCTCTTGTTGGTGCCGACGACACCGGTCGGGCCGCGCTTGATCCAGCCGGCGGCGTACTCGCCAGGGACGACGACGCCGTCGCGGTGCACGCGCCCGGCGATGGTCGGGATCACCCCGGCGTCAGCATCGAAGGGCAGCCCGATCGTCGGGATCCCGCGGTAGCCGACCGCACGCAGCAGCATCTGGACGCCCAGCGTGAGCCCGCCGCCAGAGCAGTCGTCGGCGGCCGGCGANGCAGTGCTCTCCAGGCGCAGGCCCGAGACCGCGGTGTCGCCGAGCACCTCGACCGGCCGAAGCCGGAACCGCAGGTGGATGCGCCGCGGGCGTCCTGCCGGCACCCGCTCGGCCCACTCGTGCAGCACCTCGAGGTTGCGCCGCACGGTCGGCTCGCTGGCGACGAGCTCGGCGCTGGCGGCGTCGAGGACGAGGTCGGCCGGGTCGACCAGCACGTCGGCGTTGGCGAGCTCGCCGATCTCCCGCAGCTCCTTGGTGGAGAACTTGGCCTGGGCCGGGCCGCGGCGCCCGATCAGGTGGATGTCCTCGACCTTGCTGGCGTCGAGCACGCGCAGCGCGTGGTCGGGGACGTCCGTGACGCGCAGGTCGTCGGCGGTCTTGGCCAGGATGCGCGTGACGTCGAGGGCCACGTTGCCGACGCCGATGACCGCCACCGCCCTCGCGTCGAGGGTGAACCGGTCGACCGGGGCGTCGGGATGCCCGCAGTACCAGGCGACGAACTCGGTCGCCGAGAAGCTGCCGGGCAGGTCCTCCCCGGGGATGCCGAGGCGGCGGTCGACCGACGCTCCGCTGGAGAAGACGATCGCGTCGTAGTGCCGGTGCAGGTCGGCCAGGGTCAGCTCGCGGCCGACGTCGACGTTGCCGAGGAACCGTACCGACGGCTCCTCGAACACCTTGCGCAGGGCCGACGCGATCGACTTGATCTTCGGGTGGTCGGGTGCCACGCCGTAGCGTACGAGGCCGAACGGGCACGGCAGCCGGTCGAAGACGTCGACGGCGACATCGCCGTGCTGGACGAGGGCACCCGCGGCATAGACCCCGGCCGGACCTGACCCGATGACTGCAACCCGAAGCATCCACCCATCCTCCACCCGGACCGATCGAAGATCACGTCCGGGTCCCGCCGCGGCCGTCCGTGTCGCGGCGCCGGGCGGGGGAACCTGAACCGGCTCGGCTCCGTCCCAGGAGTGTGAGTCGACCACGCAGCGGAGGCGGTGCTCCATGACGTACGCAACAGAGCACGATGTGTCCCGCCGCACGTTGCTGACCGCGCTCGGACTGCTGACCCTCGGCGGGGCACCCGTGCTGGCCGCATGCGGGTCCGCGAGCCGGACCGCATCGGACGGGAGCGGCGGGGCCTTGCGGCCGATCGCCGCGGACGTGTCGCGCGCGACCGTCAAGCCGTCCGACGCACCGGGGCTGCCGGCCGTCGTGGCCGGGATGGCGGCGCTGGGCGCGCACCTGCACGCCGTGGCGGCCGACGCCACGGACAACTTCACGCTGTCGCCGCTCTCGATCGCGGTCGCGTTCGGCATGCTGCGCGCGGGCAGCAGGGGCACGACGGCGACGCAGATCGACGCNGTGCTCGGCTTCCCCTCGAGCACCCGNCCGGAAGGCTCCCCGCACCAGGCCCTCAACGCGCTCACGGCCGAGCTGGTCACGCCTGCGCGGGTACCCACCGGCCAGCCCGGCCCGGCGCCGATCGTCGCCATCGCCAACGGGCTGTTCGTCGAGAAGGGCTTCGGCTCCGCGATCCAGCGACCGTTCCTGGAGCTGCTCGCCGCCCAGTACGGGGCGCATGCCGACAGCGTCGACTTCAGGTCGCCNACCGCGNCCGCGACGATCAACGCCTGGGTGGCCCAGCAGACNCGCGGNCGGATCACGAAGCTGTTCGACCGGCTCGACACCGACACGCTCGTCGTCCTGGCCGACGCCGTCTACCTCAAGGCCGGCTGGCAGAACCAGTTCGGCCCGGACATGACGACGTCCGGCGCCTTCAGCACGTCCGCCGGCACCTCGGTCCAGGCCAGGTTCATGCACCAGGTCATCGANCAGGTCAGGTACGTCGGCAACGACCGGTGGCAGCGGNTCACCCTCCCGTACGTGGGCGGCCAGCTGACGATGCGCGTCGTGCTGCCACNCACGGTGANGCGGGACCGGGCNGCGCTGACCGGCCTGCTCTCANTGGCTACCGGGTCGACCAGCGGCGACCCCATGGACTGGGTGGACCTGGCGATGCCGCGCTGGGACACCGGNACCGACCTCGACCTGCTGCCCCTGCTCGNCNCCCTCGGACTGACCGACCTGGGCGACCTAGCCGGGATCGCCGGCGGGCTGCAGGTGAGCCAGGCCGTCCACCGGGCGAACATCACCGTCGACGAGAAGGGCTCCGAAGCCGCGGCGGTCACCGGGATCGCGATGGACACTGCCGGCCGGGTCGGTACGCCGAACCCGATGCGCGCCGACCGTCCGTACGTCTGGGCCGTCGTGCACGAGCCGACGCAGACCCCGGTCTTCGTCGGGCACGTGGTCGATCCCACCAGGGTCGACCCCACCCGGTAGGTCGTACCTTCGAGCATGGACATGGACCTCGTCGGCTCGGGGATCTCCGCCTTCGCCGCGCGGCTGCACCGCGTCGCGGCCCGGCCGGGCGCCAACTTCACCGCCTCGCCACTCTCGATCGCCCTCGCACTGGGCATGCTGCGCGCCGGCGCCCGCGGGACGACGGGCAGCCAGATCGACGCGGTGCTCGGGCTGCCGCCCGGTACGGCCCCGGGAGGCTCCGCCCACGCCACGCTCGCCGCCCTCGCGCGCGACCTCGTCACGGTCGCGCCCATGCCGATCGTCGCTGTCGCGCCCATGCCCATCGTCGCTGTCGCGAACGCACTCTTCGTCGACGACGGGTTCGCTGCCGCGGTGCAGCCCGCGTTCACCGACCTGCTCGCGCAAACGTACGGCGCCCGCATCACGTCGCTGCACTTCGACGACCCCGGCGCCGCGGCCGCGATCAACGCATGGGTGGACGCCGAGACGCGCGGCCGCATCGACCGGCTGTTCGACTCGCTCGGCGCCGGTACCCGGCTCGTGCTCGCGAACGCGGTCTACCTCAAGGCGACGTGGCAGGCCCAGTTCGACCGGCCCACCACGGTTCCTGGTGACTTCACGGTCGCGCCCGGTACGACTGTGCAAGCCCAGCTGATGCGGCACAGGTTCGAGGGGGTGCGGTACGCCGAGACAGCCGACTGGCAACGGATCACCCTGCCGTACGTCGGCGGGACCCTTGCTATGCACGTGGCGCTGCCTCGCACCGTCCGCACCGAAGTCGACGCGCTCGCCGACCTGCTCCCGGTCGCCACGGCTTCGACCGCCTCGGACCAGCCCGCGTGGGTCGCCCTCACCCTCCCGCGGTGGGACACGCACTCCGACCTCGATCTCGTACGAGTCCTGGCCCGGCTCGGGATGACCGACGCGTTCGACGGGCGCAAGGCAGACCTCAGCGGCATCGCACCGGGGCTGGTGGTCGGCGATGCCGTGCACCGCGCCAACATCACGGTGGACGAGGAGGGTACGGAGGCGGCCGCCGTGACGGGTCTCGCCATGCGCATGGCCCTTCGCGCGGGCGAGCCG
>JGI24140J50213_10000741_pt1 | contig 15055 bp, 12 predicted proteins | sample BarGraIncu00222A_FD_50213 | JGI IMG/M metagenome (IMG submission 50213)
CAACACATGGTCCACGCCGCGGAAGAACCAGAACCACGACGCTTTCTGCTGCGGCGCCTTCGGCGTTGGGCCGAGGTTCGCCGGTGAGTCAAGAAAAAGCTCGTCGATCCGCACGCCCTTCGCGTTGCGCGCAACCGGCCGCTTTGCCATCAGCACCAGGAGCGGCACGATGACGGTGCGGCTCCAGTACGACATCTTGTCGAGATGGAACGGAAACCATTTCGGCAGCAGCATGATCTCGACCGGCATCACCGGAACGGCGCGCCACGGAATGAATCCGTGCAAGGCGAGCATGATGCGCGTGAACACATTCGCGCGTTCGGCGCCGCCGCGCGCGCGCACCGCCTCACGCGCGCGGCGCATGTGGTCGGCATCGACGGAATCGCCGATCATCTTGAGCGCGAAATAGGCCTTCACGGTCGCGCTGACGTCGAGACCGCCCTCGTGAAACAGTGGCCAGCCGCCATGCGCGCCCTGAATGCGGCGCAGATAGACGGCGATCTTCGCTTCGAGCGCGGCATCGATCGGTTCGCCGAGATAGTGCCGAAGCAGCACATACTCGGCCGGGATAGTGGCGTCGGCCTCGAGCTCGAAGACCCAATGACCGTCGGGACGCTGGCCCGCGAGCAAAGCATTGGTCGCCGCGGCGATGGCGCGGTCGAGCGTGGAAGGCGCCGTCGTCGACATGCTGTCGGTCAGATTATTTGAGGTGTCAGACATTGTTCCTGTCGTTAGCTCGTTTCGCCGATCAAACCGGCCGCCCGGTTGCCCGAGCGTATCGCGCCCTCGATCGTCGCCGGCAGGCCGGTCGCCGTCCAATCGCCGGCGAGAACGAGATTGTTCCAACGCGTCTGAGGGCCCGGGCGTTTCGCGTCCTCGCGTGGCAAAGCGGCGAAGGTCGCCCGCCGTTCCCGCACGATTTGCCACGGGGGCAGGGGGCCTGCAATGCCCGCGATCTCAGCGACCTCCCGCCAGATCCGGGCAGCCAGTTCCTCGCGCGGCGTATCGAGCAGGCGATCGGCGCTGCTGATCGTGACGGACAGGCGGTCGTGAAAGGCGAACAACCACTCGGCCGTACCGTTGATGATGCCGGTTATTGGGGTGAGCCCGGCGGGCGGCTTAAGGCGGAAATGGGCGTTAACGATGGCGCGAAACTCGGTCGGCGTCGTCAGGCCGGGAACGAGCGCTGCCGCCACCACCGGCGGCACCGCTAGGACGATCGCATCGCCCGGGCGCAGCGGCACTGAGACGTCGCTGAAATCAAACCCGGTCACGCGGTCTGCCTCGCAAGCGAAAGCGTGCAGCCGCTGGCCGAAAACGATAGTGCCTGCGTTCGCTTCGATGAACCGTAGCGCCGGCTCGACGAAGGCCACCGACAGTCCGTCGCGCGCGAACAGCGGACGGTAGCTGCGCCCGCCCGCGACCAGCGTTTCGCGGATTACCGCCGCAGCGAGACCGGCGGAGCTTTCCGGCGGCTCGGTGTTGAGCGCGGCCAACAGCAGAGGCCCGATCAGCCGGTCATAGAGCGGCCCTTTGCAATCGAGCACGTCGCCGATGGTCGCGCCTGGCGCAGCGCGCAGCAGGCGCAGAATGGACAAATAATCGCGCGCACGCGTTCCCGGCACGCGGCGATTTCGGTCGAATATCCACCACGGGATGCGGCCGTTATTGGCGCGCAGGGTCCAGCGCTCATGGGTCGCGAGATCGATAAAGGGAAAACTCGCGGTCGAAGGGCCGATCAGACGATCGCGGGNGCCGATCGTATCGAGGTAGCCGAGCGCCGCCCGGTTACCGGACAGCAGGAGATGGTTGCCGTTATCGATCGTAATTCCGAGGACGGGGTCAAGATACGAGCGGCAGCGCCCGCCCGCCTGGTTAGTCGCCTCGTATAGGGTCACGCGCATGCCCTGCTCGACCANCCGCACGGCGGTGGCGAGGCCGGCGAGCCCGGCGCCGATGATGTGGACCGAGCGCGGCATTACAGAATCGCGCAACGCAGGAGTATCCAGAGGAATTGCCAGCGCCGCAGCCGCACCGGCCTGCGCGGCGCTTGCCAGCCGCGCGCGATCATCTGGTCGAACATCATGCGGTAGGCCGCCGCCATGATGCGCGGCGTACGTACGGTGCGGCGCGCGCTGCGCGCCATGATCGCCTCGGCTTCGGCGAAGTGGCGTTCGGCGAGTGCGGCGACCGCTGCACAGGCTTGGCCGATCGCCGGACTTGCCAGCACCGCCGCGGGGTCATCGGTTGCGATGCCGGCGTCGGCCAGCGCTTCGCGTGGCAGATAGAGGCGGCCGATGGTGGCATCCTCGTCGAGGTCGCGCAGAATGTTCGTGATCTGCAACGCGCGCCCAAGATGATGCGCGAGCGCGAGCCCCGGCTCCCTCTCCATTCCGAACACGCGGACGCTTAGCCGGCCCACCGCGCTGGCGACGCGGTCGCAATAGAGGTCGAACGTCGCGAGATCGGGCGCGCGGATGTCGGCAACCACGTCCATCCCCATGCCGTCAATGACGGCGAGGAAGTCCTCGCATTGCAGGCCGAACTCGCGCACGGCCCGCGCCAGCCCGCTCAGCTGCGGCGGCGGCGTGCGGCTATAGAGCGCATCGATGTCGGCGCGCCAGCGCCGCAATTGCTCGAGGCGCACATCGCGCGGACCGGCTTCGTCGGCGATGTCATCGACTTTGCGGCAGAACGAGTAGATCTCGAACATCGCCTCGCGCTGCGCCTGCGGCATGATGCGCATGGCCAGGTAGAACGAGCTGCCACTGGCGCGCCGGCCGGTTTCCGCTGCGGGTTCGTCGGTCACGGCACTCACGGCTGCGCCGCCGAGGTTGGACGGTGAAGCCCGGCACGGCGCGTGACGCCCTTGAGCACGGCGAACAGGCTGACGCCGGCGACGCCGAGCTTGCTGAGATGCACGCGTTCGCTCAGCGGATCGCGCCGCGTGAGGATGCGGGTGAGATGCTGCGCCAGCGTCTGGATGACCGAGAGCTCGAGCGCCAGCCGCCCGTCCTCAACCAGGTTCGGCAGCGCGTCACCTTGTTGCAGAAGAACCCCGGTGCGCTCCGCCAGCCCCGCAAGACAGCGCCGCAATTCCGGCGACGCCTTGGGCGCGCCGAGCGCCTCCACGCCAAGACCGCACGCGGCGAGGGCGTCGAGCGGGATGTAGACGCGGTTCAGATTGCGGTAGTCCGCCGCGCAATCTTGGATGTGATTGATGATCTGCAGCGCCGCGCAAATGGCGTCGGACGCCGGCCACGTGCTGCGGCTCTCGCCGTGCACATCGAGCACGAAACGTCCGACCGGCATCGCGGAGTAGGCGCAATAGCCCATGAGGTCGTCCCAGTCGCGGTAGCGCAACTTGCTGGCGTCGAGGCGAAACGCTTTGAGGAGATCCTGCGCGTGCTGGGGCGACATGCCGCGCTCGGCCAGCGCGCGACGCAGCGCGGCCGCCTGCGCATTGCCGTCGCTCGTGCCAAGTAAATCTTGCTCCAGGCGATCCAATAGGTTGACCTTCTCCGAGGCCGAAAGCGTGGGGTGGTCGGCTATGTCGTCGGCGCAGCGCACGAATTCGTAGAACGCGAGAATCAACGCGCGATGACGCGGATGGATGAGCCACGACGCCACCGGAAAATTCTCGTCGCGGTGGCCCTTGCCGGACCGAAATTCACTGGCATCCGTCATCGTACGCCGTTCACGTTCGACTGAATGCGGCCTTTCCAAAGGCCGCCGCGTTTGCGGGCATATTGATAAGCGGAGTCGAGGGTAAAGGCCATGTAGGCGAGCGCGATCGCCGGCAGAAAAGGCCCCCATAGCGGCGAGCGCCGGTAGAACCGCAACACCGGCTGGAACGCGATCGCCATGATCGCCCAAGCGAGCAGGCCGAGCGCCTGCGCAAGGCCGTGGTCAAACAGCGCCAGAACAACCGGAACCAGATAGATGAGCGCCATGCCGGCGACCGTCGCTGCGAGCAGCAACGGCGAATAGCGAAGCTGCGCGTAGGCCGAGCGCGCGACCATGCGCCGGATGTCCTGCACCGTCGCATAGGCGCGGATGCTGCGCACGCGTTCCGTCAGGCTGAGCCGGATCGGCCCCTGGGTCTTGAGGTTGCGCGCCAGCGCGCAGTCGTCGATCAGTGCGCCGCGGATGGCCTCGATGCCACCGGCCGCGCAGAGCGCATCGCGGCGCACCAGCATGCAGCCGCCCGCCGCCGCCGCCGTGCTGCGGTCTTGGCGCTTCACCCAGGCGAAGGGGTAGAGCATCTGGAAGAAAAAGATGAAGGCCGGAATAAACGCGCGCTCGGCGAAGCTCTCGCAGCGAAGCCGGACCATCAGCGAATTGAGCACGAGCCCGTCCGCTTGCGCCTGTGAAACGAGGCGCGTGAGCGCATCGGGGCCGTAGACAATGTCGGCGTCGGTGAACAGCAGATAGGTGGGCTCGCTGAGCAGCGCGCGCGCGACGCCTTGCTTCATCGCCCACAATTTGCCCGTCCACCCCGCCGGCAGCGCCGCGCCGGGCAGCACGAGCAGCCCCTCCGGGGCGCCTGCTGCCGCATGCCGCGCCACCTCGGCCGTGCCATCGCTGCTTTGATCGTCCACAAGGATCACGGAGAACGGGCCGGGATAATCCTGCAGCAGCAGCGAGGCGATGGTCTCCCCGACGCTTTCTGCCTCGTCGCGCGCAGGGATGACGGCTATGACCGCCGGCCATGCCGGCGGCGCCGGGCCGCCGTCATCGCGTTCGGAAGCGAGCCAGAAGCCACCGCGCCCCGCAATGAGATACAGCCATACTGCGAGCGCGGTCGCGGCTAAGAGGTTCACCACCATTTGGCCTAAATGTTCCTTGGATTGAACGGCCCGCACTTCGGTTGCGAGTAACTGCGCGAGCCGTAAATTATAATGGCGAGTCCGGTGAGATTTTCCAAGGCCCGCGCGCTTCTCCTGTACCTACCTAAAATCAAACCCGGACATAGCGACGAATTCGCGCTATTGAAGCGCTGATCTATCGGCGGCAGGAGCGGGAGATGGCAGACGCAGTCGGCTTGATCGGGATCGGCTTGATGGGCACGGCGCTGGCGCGTCGCTTGCTCGATGCCGGTTATCGGGTGATCGGCTTCGACATCGCCCCGGCGCGGCATGACGCGCTGCGCGCCATGGGCGGCGAGCCGGCCACATCCGTGGCGGAAGTCGCCGCCCGCTGCCAGCGCACTTTGATCGCCGTCATGACGACCACCCAAGTTGAGCAGGTCGTCGAGGGCAAGGACGGGCTGATCGAAGCCGGCGACGCCAAGGTCTCGCGCATTGCCATGTGCACCGCGACCTGCGAACCCGACCGCATCGAAGCGCTCGCCGCCCGCGCGGCCGCGCGCGGGTTCGCCTTCCTCGATACGCCGGTCTCAGGCACCAGTCAGCAGGTCCTGCGCGGCGACGGTTACGGCCTGATCGCCGGTGACAAGGTAGCTGCCGCGGCCGCCGACGATATCTTGGGCGTGATCTATCCGCGCCGCCAGTTCATCGGGCCGGCCGGGACCGCGACCAAGACCAAGCTCGCGATCAATCACATCCTCGGGCTCAACCGCGTGGCGCTTGCCGAGGGCCTGGTGTTCGCCGAGCGGCTCGGTCTCGATCTGGCCGCCTTTCTCGAAGTCGCGCGCAAGTCGGCCGCCTATTCGCAGATCATGGACGTCAAGGGCGACAAGATGGTGACGGGCGACTTCTCGCCGGTGAGCAAGGTCAATCAGCACCACAAGGACTTCAACGTTATTCTCAGCGAAGCGCGGCGGCGCGGCCAGCAGTTGCCCTTCGCTTCGCTGCTGGTCGAGGTGCTGGAAGCCTGCGAGCGGCACGGCGACGCCGAGCGCGACAACGCGATCACGATCGAGGAAATCCGCCGCCGCTCGACGGCGTAGGGCCTTCGTCAGCGCCCCTGATAGGCCGGCGTGCGCACGATCAGGCCGTCGAGCGCTTCCGTCACCTTGATCTGACAGGACAGCCGCGAGGTCGGCTTCACCTCGAAGGCGGTGTCGAGCATTTCTTCTTCCTCGGCCGAAGGCGGGCCGACCACCGGAAACCACTTCTCGTCCACATGCACCAGACAGGTCGCGCAGGTGCAGGAACCACCGCATTCGGCGACGATGCTGGAGACGTTGTTGCGTAGCGCGGTCTCCATCACGGTCGAGCCGATTTCGGCCTCGACGGTGTGCACGGCGCCGTCATGCTCGATGTACGTGATCTTCGGCATGAAGGGTTAAGCTACGCCGAGCTTCTTCTGCAGGCTGGTCGATGACGTGGTGTATTGGAACACCAGCCTCTTTTCCGGNTGCACGTAATGGTGCGCCTTCTGCGCCATCAGCGCCGCTTCATGGAAGCCTGACAGGATAAGCTTGAGCTTGCCCGGATAGGTGTTGATATCGCCGATGGCGAACAGGCCCGGCATGTTGGTTTCGAACGTGGCTGTGCTGACCGGGATCAGTTCGTCCTCGAGCGCGAGGCCCCAGTCCGCCACCGGGCCGAGCTTCATGGTCAGCCCGAAGAACGGCAGCATGGCGTCGATCTCGACTTTCGTGCTGACGCCGTCTTTGTCCTTGATGTGGGCCCCGGTGAGCTGACCGTCGGCGCCTTCCAGAGCAGAGACCTGGCCAATCTTGAGGTCCATNCCGCCGGAGGCGACCAGNGCGCGCATCTTGTTAACGCTGTCGGGTGCGCCGCGGAAATCGTCGCGCCGGTGCACCAGTGTGAGCCGCTTGGCGATCGGCTGCAGATTGAGCGTCCAGTCGAGCGCCGAATCGCCGCCGCCGACGATCATCAACTGCTTGTCGCGGAAGGCGTCCATCTTGCGCACGGCATAATGTACCGACTTGCCCTCATAGGGCTCGATGCCCGGGATCGGCGGGCGTTTGGGCTGGAACGAGCCGCCGCCGGCGGCAATTACTACCGCCTTAGTCTCGAAAACCTTGCCGCGGTCGGTGGTCACCCGGAATAGCGGGTCGCCAATATTCTCCAGCGTCGTCACCATCTCACCGAGATGGAAGGCGGGCTTGAAGGGCTTGATCTGTTCCATCAGTGCGTCAGTCAGGCCGTGGCCCGTGATGTAGGGAATGCCGGGAATGTCGTAGATCGGCTTTTCCGGATAAAGCTCGGCGCACTGCCCGCCGACCTTGTCGAGGATATCGACCAGGTGTGCCTTGATATCGAGCAGCCCGAGCTCGAATACCGCGAACAGGCCGACCGGCCCCGCGCCGATGATCAGAACGTCGGTCTTGATCGTCTCGGTCATTCTTTTCGTCCCGGCCTCGGCCGGCTCCTCACTTCGAGTTTCCGATGATTATGCCGACCTGCGCGCGATGCTGGTTGCGGGAACCGCGATGACGCGCAGCAACTCCGCCAGATTCTGCTCGGGCGTCTTGCCGGTGGTGGCGAGCACGGCTTCCGCCTTGGCGTAAAGCGGCTCGCGGCTCTTGAGAATGGATACCAGATCCTCCATGGCGCGGGCGTTGTTGGCCATCGGCCGCATGTCGCCTTGCGCCATCACCCGCTTCATATGCTCTTCCGGCTCGGCGCGCACCCAGATCGTGAAGCACGAGGCCAGCAGCAATTCAAGCGTTCCGGGTTCAGTGACGATGCTGCCGCTGGTGGCGATCACGAAATGCGGGTGCCGGCGCAGCACATCGTCGAGCGCCTCGCGCTCGGCGCGGCGGAAGGTTTCCTGGCCGAACATGTCGAAGATTTCGCTCAAATTGGCGCCGCTGCGCCGCTCGATCTCGCGGTCGAGCTCGATGAAGGGCACGTCGAGGCGCTCCGCCAGCAGGCGGCCGAGCGTGGACTTGCCGCCGCCGCGCAAGCCGATCAGCGCGATGCGGCGGCGATCCTCGGAGGGCGAACTGAAATGCTCGGTCACGAGCTTGCGGGCTTCTACGAGCATGTCCGGCGGCAGCCGCTCGAGGAATTGTGTCAGCAGCACCAGATCTAGCGGTGGTTCGGCCCCGTCATGCACCAACTGTGTCACCGGCAGGCCGATGGCGCGCGCGATCCGCCGCAGCAGCACGATCGAGCAATTGCCTTTGCCGACTTCTAGCTGCGCCAGATAGCGCTCCGACACTTTCGCGTGCTGGGCCAGCGCCTTGCGCGTCATGCCGCGCTGGTTGCGCAGCGTGCGCACGCGCTCGCCCAGCCGGTGCAAATAGGCATCGGCGGTGCGACTTGGGGCGGGCTTGGCAGGAGTTGCTTTCATCAGTTACCGGCTAACATGCATTATAATGCTAAGCAAGGGGGGCGCGCTGGATTTGGCTGCAATTGTCCCGGCTCGGATAGTTTGAAGAAAAACCCTTGTTTATTGCGGTGCTTTGGATAGATACCAGCCGGCTGTGGAACCCGCAGTTTCATGGCCAGCGTCGCTGTTGTAGAGCCGAAGTGGACGTGTTATCGATATGCATAATAATGCATAAAGGGGGGAAGGCCGCCGGGCAGCTTCGATCCGGCGCCGGTCAGATCATGCAGACCATCGATTTCCAGACCGATCCCGCGCGCTACCGTCACTGGCGCATCGAGTGCGATGGCGAGGTCGCCTATCTGATCATGGATGTCGATCCGGCCGGCGGGCTCTCCGATCAATACGAGCTTAAGCTCAACTCCTACGATCTCGCCGTCGATATCGAGCTCAACGACGCGGTGCAGCGGCTGCGCTTCGAGCATCCGGAAGTGCGCGCGGTCGTCATCAAGTCGGGCAAGGACAATGTGTTCTGCGCCGGCGCCAATATCCGCATGCTCGGCAAATCGACGCATGCGCAGAAGGTGAACTTCTGCAAGTTCACCAACGAGACGCGGCTCGCCATCGAGGACGCGTCGGAGAATTCCAAGCAGACCTATGTCTGCGCCATCAATGGCAATGCCGCCGGCGGCGGTTACGAATTGGCGCTCGCCGCCGATCACATCATGCTGGTGGACGACCGCCGCTCGGCGGTGGCGCTGCCGGAAACGCCGCTACTCGCCGTGCTGCCGGGCACCGGCGGGCTCACCCGCGTCACCGACAAGCGNAANGTGCGGCGCGACCGCGCCGANGTGTTCTGNTCGATCGAGGAGGGTATTCGCGGCGCCAAAGCCGTCGAATGGCGGCTGGTGGACGAAGTGGTGCCCAATTCGAAATGGAAAGAGACGGTCGCCGCGCGCGCGCACGAAATCGCCGCGCGCTCGGATCGGCCGGTAAACGCCAAGGGCATTGCGCTGACACCGCTCGGCCGCAAGATCGAAGCCGACCGAGTATCTTATTCGCATGTCGAGGTCGAGATCGACCGCGCGCGCGGGCTGGCAAGTGTCACCGTGCGCGGACCCTCGCAAGGCGTCCCGGCCTCCGTCGAAGCCGCGCATGCGCTCGGCGACAAATTCTGGCCGCTCACCGTGGCGCGCGAGCTGGAAGACGCCATCCTGCATCTGCGCGCCAACGAGCAGACCATCGGCGTCGTGCTGTTGCGCACCGACGGCAACGCGCAAGCCGTGCTCGAGCACGACGATTTTCTCGCCAAGGCCAACGGCGACTGGCTGATGCGTGAGATCCGCCATTACCTCAAACGCGTGCTCAAGCGCATCGACGTGACGCCGCGCAGCATCATCGCGCTGATCGAGCCGGGCTCCTGCTTTGCCGGTACGCTGGCCGAGCTCGCCTTCGCCGCCGACCGCTCGCTGATGCTGGTCGGCACCCGCGCGGGCGACAACCGCCCGCCGGCGGCGATCACGCTGGGCGCGGTCAATTTCGGCTTCTATCCGATGGGTAATGGTCTCACCCGATTGCAGACCCGCTTTCTGGGCGAGCCTGACACCATCAAGCAAGCCAAGGACAAGATCGGCGTGGCCATCACAGGCGAAGCTGCCGCCGAGCTCGGCCTGGTGACGACCGCGTATGAGGATTTCGACTGGAATGACGAACTGCGCGTCATGCTGGAGGAGCGCACGAGCTTCTCGCCCGACGCCATGACCGGCATGGAGGCAAACTTGCGCTTCGCCGGCCCGGAGACCATGGAAACCAAGATTTTCGGACGGCTGACCGCTTGGCAGAACTGGATCTTCCAGCGGCCGAACGCGATCGGCGAGCAGGGCGCGCTGAAACTCTACGGCAGCGGCGTGTCGCCGACCTTCAATAAGGAAAGGGTGTAGCCATGAACATCAACATCACCGCAGTCGACTACGACGGATTGATTCCGAACAATGTCGGGCTCGGGCAGGACGAGCGCGTCAAACGCGCGTTGGAGAAATGGCATCCCGGCTACATCAATTGGTGGAACGACATGGGGCCGGAAGGCTTCCAGGAGTCGCTGGTCTATTTACGCACCGCGATCAGCGTCGATCCGAAAGGTTGGGCCAAGTTCGATTACGTGCGCATGCCGGAATACCGCTGGGGCGTGCTGTTGGCGCCGCAGCATGAGGGCCGCAAGATTCCATTCGGCATGCACAAGGGCGAGGACGCTTGGCAGGAAGTGCCCGGCGAATACCGCGCCATGCTGCGCCGCCTGATAGTGATCCAGGGTGACACCGAGCCCGCTTCGGTCGAGCAGCAGCGCTATCTCGGCAAGACCGCACCCTCACTCTACGACATGCGCAACCTGTTCCAGGTCAATGTGGAGGAGGGGCGCCACCTCTGGGCCATGGTCTATCTGCTGCAGAAATATTTCGGCACCGATGGCCGCGAGGAGGCGGAAGCTTTGCTGCAGCGCCGTTCCGGCCATGCCGATACGCCGCGCATGCTGGGCGCCTTCAACGAAAAGACGCCGGACTGGCTGTCGTTCTTCATGTTCACTTATTTCACCGACCGCGACGGCAAGATGCAGCTCGAGGCGCTGGCGCAATCCGGCTTCGATCCGCTTTCGCGCACTTGCCGCTTCATGCTGACCGAGGAAGCCCACCACATGTTCGTGGGCGAGACCGGCGTCACGCGCGTCGTCCAACGCACCTGCGAGGCGATGAAAGCGGCGGGCATCAGTGATCCCAATAACATCGAGGCGGTGCGCAAGCTCGGCGTAATCGACCTGCCGACCATCCAGAAAAAAGCGAACATGCATTTCTCGCTGACGCTCGACCTGTTCGGCAACGAGATCTCGACCAACGCCGCCAACGCCTTCCACGCCGGCCTGAAGGGCCGCTACCGCGAGGACCGGCTGAAGGACGACCACCAGCTTGAGAGCGGTACCTATCCGGTGCTGCGACTGATCGACGGCAAGATCCAGAACCAGGACGCGCCGGCGCTTTCCGCGCTCAACATGCGGCTGCGCGATGACTATGTGGTCGACTGCAATGTCGGCGTCGGGCGCTGGAACAAGGTGATCGCCGAGTACGGCATTCCGTTCGAAATCAAGCTACCGCACGTCGCCTTCCACCGTCACATCGGTGAGTTCGCCTCGATCAAGGCGGATGTGAACGGCAACCTGCTCAGCGACGCGGAATGGGAGAAGCGCAAGGCTGAATTCCTCCCCTCCGACAGCGACCGCGAATTCATCGAAAGCCTGATGAAGCCGCAGTTCGAGCCCAACAAATTCGCAAGCTGGATCGCGCCACCCCGGGTCGGCATCGACAACAAGCCGGGCGATTTCGAGTATGTGAAGATCGCCGACGCTTAATCGGCGCGCGTCGTCCGCAAGTCTTCGTCGCGTAGCTTGAAGCGCTGGATCTTGCCGGTGGCGGTGTGCGGCAGGTCGGTGCGTACGTCGATCCAGCGCGGATATTTCCACGACCCCGCGTGCTGCTTGACGTGGGTTTTCAAGTTCTCCAGCAAGCTGTCGTCGGCGACATAGCCGTTTTTGAGCACGATGAAGGCCTTCGGCTTCACCAGCCCGTCGGCGTCCTGCTTGCCGATGACGGCCGCTTCCAGCACCGCCTCGTGCGAAGTGAGCGCCGCCTCGACGTCGAATGGCGACACCCACATGCCGCTGACCTTGAACATGTCGTCGGCGCGGCCGCAGTAGTAATAGTAGCCGTCGGCGTCGCGGCGATATTTGTCGCCGGTATAGATCCATTCGCCGACGAAGGTGCGCTGGCTCTTGGCGCGCTGGTTCCAATAGCCTTCGGCGGCTGACGGCCCGCGAATAATCAATTCGCCGATTTCGTCGGTGCCGAGCTCGCGGCCTTTCTCGTCGACGATGCGCGCCTCATAACCCGGCACCGGTTTGCCGGTCGAGCCATAGCGAATGTCGCCGGGGCGGTTGCTCAGGAAGGTCTGCAACAGTTCGGTCGAGCCGATGCCGTCGAGCACGTCGACGCCGACCACCTTGCGCCAGCGCTGGCCGATATGAGCGGGCAGCGCTTCGCCGGCCGATACGCACAGGCGCAGCCGGTCGGAGCCGGCGCCTTTGCAAATGTCGGGGTGCGAGAGTAGGGCGGTGTAAAGCGACGGCACGCCATAGAAGATGGTGGGGCGATGCTTGCGCATCATTTCGAACACCGATTCCGGCGACGGCCGCTCGGGCCACAGCGCGGTGGTGGCGCCCACTGACATCGGAAACGTCATGGCGTTGCCGAGCCCATAGGCGAAGAACAATTTTGCCGCCGAGTGCACGACGTCGTTCTCGCCGATGCCGAGCACGCCCTGGCCGAACAACTTGGCCGTCGCCATCAGATTGGAATGGACGTGCTTGACGCCTTTCGGATCGCCGGTCGAGCCGGAAGTGTACATCCAGAACGCCACTTCGTCGGACACCGTATCGGCGGTGAATGGCGCGCTATCGGCGGCGACGATGAGGTCCTCGAACAGATGCACGTCGCGGCCGGGGAACGCCACCTTGTCGTCGGCGATGGCGCCGACCAGGATCACGGTCCTCAGATGCGGCAGCTGCTCGATGATCGGCCAGATCGTTTGCGCCAGCGGCGCGGCGGCGACCAGCGCGGTGGCGCGGCAATCGGCGAGGATATAGGCGTATTGCGACACATTGAGGAAGGTGTTGAGCGGGAGCGCGATGCGGCCGGCGCGAACCGTGCCCCAGAACGCCACCGGATAATCGACCGTGTCGTGCAGCAGCAGCGCAACGCGTTGCTCTTGCGCGATGCCGAGCTGCCGCAAAGCATTGGCGAAGCGGACCGAGCGCGCCTGCAACTCGCCATAGCTGAGCGAGCGGTCGGGATCGATGAAGGCGATTTTTTTGCCAAGCCCGCGCGCCACGTTGGCGTCGACGAAATCGGAGACGGCGTTGTAGGGCCGGCGCTCGCTGAAATCGTCGGACAAGCTTATCCCCCTTCGCCCTTCAGCCTTCGAACAATCGCGTCAGCAATCGCCGCGCCAGCACGCCGGCGACGCGCCGGCGGTAGTGGCCGGGCGTGAAGGTGGTCTTCATCGGCATGATCTGGTCGCGCACCAAGGCGTCGAGGCCCTTGAACACGCGCTCGTCGAGCTTGCCGCCGGTGAGTTCGGCGGTGCCTTCGAGCAGCACCGGGCGCGGATTGGTGCCGGTGAACGCCACGCGCAGCTCGGCGAGCGTATCGCCTTCGCGCTTGAGCGCCACCGCCACGCCGGCGACCGGATATTCGATCGACTTGCGGATGCGGATTTTGTCGTAGGCCGAGCGCAGGCCGGGCGTATTTTTCGCGCGCACCGCGGTGACGATCTCGCCTGGGCGCAACGAAAGATAGAACTTGCCGTCGCCTTGCGTCTCGCTGACCGGTACGTCCTGGCGCGCAAAGCCGATATAGAGCTTGTTGAGCGGGATCGTGCGTTTGCCCGCAGGGCCTGCGATATCCACCTCGGCGCCAAGCGCGAGCAAAGCAGGCGCCAGATCGCCGGAGTAAGTCGCGAAGCAGACGCCGCGGCTTTTCGGCGCCACATGGCACATGGTGCCGGTGGTCTTCAGGCAATGGTTATTGGCCTCACGCCACCATTCGCTCTGATTGTAGAAGATGCAACGGGTGTCGAGGCAGAGATTGCCGCCGACCGTGCCCATGTTGCGCTGGGTGGGGCCGGCGATGTGGCCGGCGGCCTGCGCCAGCACCGGATAATGCTTGATGATCGCGGGATGCTCGATCAGCGCGCTCAGCCGCACCGAGGCGCCGATTTCGAGCGAATTCTCGTCGGCATGAATCGCGGATAGCTCCTTGACCCGGTTCATGTCGATGAGCACCGGCGGTGCCACGATGCCGCGGCGGATATTGACGACGAGATCGGTGCCGCCGCCGAGCGGCTGGCTTCCCGGATTGGCGGCGCGCGCGGTCAGCGCATCGGCGAGCGTCGTCGGACTGAGCACGCGGAAATTGGGTAGGGCGTCCATCAGGCGCCCCCGTTTTTCTTTGGCGTCTTTTCGAGTGTGCGCTTGCACTTCTCGATCGCCTCGAACACACGGTCGGGCGTCACCGGCAGATCGTTGAAGCGGATGCCGATGGCGTCGGCGATGGCATTGGTCAGCGCCGGCAGGAACGCGGCAAGTGAACCTTCGCCGGCTTCCTTGGCGCCGAACGGCCCGTGTGGGTCCATGCTCTCGACAATGCCGACCTCGATCGGCGGCGAATCCTGGATCGTTGGCACCCGGTAATCGAGCATGTTGGCGGTGAGCATCAGCCCGTCGTGATAGGCCGCCTCCTCGCTCATGGCCTGGCCCATGCCCATCCAGACCGAGCCCTGCACCTGGCCTTCCACCGTCAGCCGGTTCAGCGCCTTGCCGCAGTCATGCGCGACCCAGACCTTGTCGACGGTGACGACGCCGGTCTCCTCGTCGACGCTGACCTCCACCACCTGCGCCGAATAGCTATAGCCCATGGTGCCGCCAATGGCGGCGCCGCGGTATTTCTTGCTGCCGTGCGACTCCGGGATGGTTGAATAGTTGCCGGTGACGGTAATGGTGCCGGAATCTTTCAGCGCTTCCGTCACCACCTCGTCGAAGGTGGCTCCCTTGTCCTGCGCGCCGGCGCGATAGAGCTCGCCCAGGCATTCGATATCTTCGGGCCGCGCTTCCAGCTTGCGCGCGGCGGCGTTGACCAGAACGCTCTTGAGATTGCGCGCGGCATCCAGCGCGGCGTTGCCGACCATGAAGGTGACGCGCGAGGAGTACGAGCCGTTGTCCTTCGGCACCACCTCGCTGTCGCCGGTG
>JGI24140J50213_10000742_pt1 | contig 15053 bp, 11 predicted proteins | sample BarGraIncu00222A_FD_50213 | JGI IMG/M metagenome (IMG submission 50213)
ATAATAAATAAACAAGTATTTTGGCCATTAACAATCAAGAATAAATGGGGTCAGGCACAATTTTAGATATTTTTTTAAAAAAATGGAGCCTGGCACCAATTACTAATTAATTATATCAACATTGACAATGTTGATATAATTAATATACTAACATTGTAAATGTTAATTATTATCTTATCTTTGCATTTCAAATGTTAAATATGGATAATTTACTCATTCAACAAGTTGTGGCCGATCAGTCTATTCTGGTTACTGTTAAGAAACGTGGAGTTTTGAGAGATATTGACTATCAAAAGCACTATAAATCAAAACAGATATCAGTGATATCGGGTATTAGAAGATCGGGAAAATCAACATTAATGCTCCAACTAGCCGATAATTATTCTGCATTTCACTATATTACTTTTGATGATGAAAGGCTGATAAATTTTCAGGTTTCCGATTTTAACGTCCTCATGGTTGAGCTGAATAAAATCAAAACTGCGAAAGTAATCATCATAGACGAAGTACAAAATATAGAGGGCTGGGAGCGTTTTGTAAGACGATTACATGATGAGGAGTACAAAGTAATACTTTCCGGAAGTAATTCTAAATTATTAAGTTCTGAATTGGCTACTCATTTAACAGGACGGTATATAAAAACAGAACTCTATCCATTTTCCTTTTCCGAGTATCTTCAATTAAATCAGATAAATTATAAAGATAAAACAACTTCAAATATAGCACATATCAATAAGTTATTCGATCTATACCTTGAAAAGGGAGGTTTTCCCGAGTATTGTCTGAGTGATGATGATGAATATTTGAAACGAATTTACGAAGATGTACTTTACCGTGATTTAATTGTACGATTTGGTATTAAAAATATTAAAGGATTCAAAAATCTCTCTCAATATCTATTTACAAATTTCACAAAAGAGACAAACTACAATGCTTTGGCAGAATTACTTGGCTTTAGTAGTACAACAAGTGTGCGCGATTATATTTCCTTTCTCTCAGAGAGTTATATGCTTTTCGAGTTATACAAATATGATTTTTCACTAAAAAGACAATATGCTTCGAATAAGAAAATTTATGTTATCGATAATGGGCTAAGAAACAAGATATCATTCAGAATGGGATCTGATTTTGGACAATTACTTGAAAATTTAATTTTTATTGAGTTAAAAAGAAGAGGAGTTGAAGTCTGGTTTTATAAAACCAAAAATAATCTGGAAGTAGATTTTCTGTGGTTTAATGTTGAACCTAAATTATTGCAGATATGTTATGACCTATCGTCTCCATCAACCTACAAAAGAGAGATTTCAGCACTCGAAACTGCAATGCAGGAAATTGGCGTTAAGCACTCAAGCATAATATCGTACATATCAAGTGATACTATTGAAACGCCATCAGGAATTATTAAAGTTATCCCTGCCTGGCAATGGCTTCTTGAATTTTAACCTTTAAATGGTGGCAACCACCATTTTCTGAGTCAATTAACGCTTTTAATGATTTGTTCTATTTCTTCTGTTGAGTCGGTTGGGGGGTAGCAATTGTTGCCGGTGCAGACAAAAACATTGTCTATATCATGTTGATTGTGAAATGCGGACATTGGGATATCTGAATGATAGCCTGACATGACTGCAAACGGGAGAAAGGAATTTCCCAGTTTTCGTCGAAGCGTTAAAGCATTCTGGCCAACAAAGACAGCACTTACAGGTCCTTTTACAATTTCAAGCCGGAGTATGGACCAGTTGGTAAAGGCTGTACTGTATTTTATAGGCAGATCACCCATTATTTCAAAGGCGCGTTGTGCCGTTTCCCGGTATCTTCCCTTTTCAAAATAGACTGCCAGTCTGAGTAGTGAACGTGCCATTACTGAATTGGGCGATGGCATAACCCCGTCATTCAGCTCAAAGAGTCTGGCAACCAATGGTTCATCCTCATCAGAAGTAAAGAAGAAGAGTCCCTTTTCCTGATCATAGAAATGCGCCATGACATAATGTGCCCAATCCCGAGCCTGCAAAAGATATGGCAAATGAAAAGTAGATTGATACAAACTGATAAATGCATCAATGGCGTAAGCATAATCCTCTAAAAAGCCATTGATTTTTGCTTTACCGTTTTTCCATGAATGCAATAACCTTCCATCGGTTACCATCATCTGTTCTAAAATAAACTGCGCATTTTTTTGTGCAATCTGCAGATACTCTTCATTATTTAAAGAGATTGAAGCCTCAGCAAATGATTTCAACATCAGTGCATTCCATGAGGTCAATACTTTGTCATCCAAACTGGGATAAGAACGCATTGTTCTGCAGGCCAGGAGAATCTTTTTAGCTTTTTCCAGCTTTACATTAAATTCTGAAGCATCAAGCCCCTCTGAAATCAGAAAACCCTCCTCGTCTAATGGCCTCAATAAAATACTGCGATCGTTTTCCCATAATCCTGTAGTCCCGATCCCATAATATCGAATGATCAGATCAACATCTTCACCTAGCAGCGATCTCAGTTCAGCTTCATCCCATAAATAAAAATGACCCTCCTTCCCATCACTATCTGCATCGTATGAAGAATAGAAAGCACCTTCCGGAGAAGTGAGTTTTCTGTTGACAAAATTAAGCGTCTCAACAGCGATTTGTCGAAACAATGGATCTTTCGAATATTGCCATGCTTCAACATAGAGTAATGCCATTTGCGCATTATCGTATAACATCTTTTCAAAGTGTGGCACTTTCCATTCATCATCAACAGAATAGCGTGAAAAACCACCCCCCAGTTGATCATAGATACCTCCACAAGCCATGCGACGCAAAGTATTCCAAAGAACACCCATGTTTTCCTGTTTGCCGGTAAGAGCAGCATATCGCAACATATATGAAAAGACTATCGGCATTGGAAATTTGGGATAACCTTTCAAGCCGCCCTTGATCCTGTCCAGGTTCGTCAATAAAGCTTCCCAGGTTTTTGTTATATCTTCCGTGTTATCATTTCGTCTGACTGTACCACTGGTAACATTAAGTTCCTGTTCCTGAATTCCTTCTGCCAATAATTCAGCCTGGCCGATTACGTCATCAGGTTTGTTCTTCCACAAAAAAGCAATGCGTTCCAATATCTGAATCAACTGATCAGGTGGGAAATATGTACCTCCCCAGAATGGTTTTCCATCCGGTAAGGCGAAACAATTGAGTGGCCATCCACCTTTGCCATTTATTAATCTTACAGCATCCATGTAAACCTGATCTACATCAGGACGTTCCTCACGATCAACTTTAATACATATAAAGTTCTCGTTCATTACCGAAGCGATGTGTGAATCAGTAAACGACTCCCGTTCCATTACATGACACCAATGACATGCCGAATAACCTATACTGATCAACAGGGGTTTATCTTCATATTTTGCCTGTTCGAAAGCTTCTTTCCCCCATGGGTGCCAGTCTACAGGATTATGTGCATGCTGTAACAGATATGGGCTTGTTTCTTCTATTAATCGATTTGCTGTTTGCCCGTCTGGTATCATTATGCATTCCTTTTAGCTCCTAAACAAGCAGATGTAGAGTATGTTCATTAGAATGAAAAAGACAATTTGATATTATTTAAAAACATGAAATTTAACATTATTTTTTCTGCTAAATATTCTTTTAAAAAAATATTTTCATGAAACTTGCATTTGAATCAATTCCATGATTATTTTTGCAGAAGCAATTACAACAAAAAATGATCAGTTTAATTCAAAATAATTGGTGGTGGCTCTTAACATTAACGAAAATATCGTGAAGTAACGAGCTATGCCCCCTTTAAAAAAGGCCTTTCGTACCACGAGAGGCCTTTTTTGTTTTAACTCTAAAATATTGCCGACATGAATACCATCACAACAAAAACAAAACAATTGCTTTCGGACACCATTACTCCTGTTGCCCTGTATCTGAAAATACGCGACCGATTTCCGGGATCGCTTCTGCTCGAGAGTGGCGACTACCATGGTGGGGATCACAGTTTATCGTATCTCTGCCTTCAACCTATTGCCGGTTTTATCGTGCAGAATGGTATTGTTCATGTGAACCTTCCGGGGGATGAGACCAAAGAATATGTGATAGAAAATCCGGAACAGATTACAACACTGATGAGTGAATTCGGCAAAGTGCTCGTCCCGGTCAACGATGAGGGAATGTCGTTTAATGGCATCTTTGGTTACCTGGGATTTGAATCGGCTGCACTTTTTGATAAAATCAAACTAAGCAATACTCCAGACGATCAGTCGATACCGGATATCCGTTATCACTTCTATAAATACATCATTGTCATCAACCATCACCAGAACAAAGCAACGCTTGTTGAAAATCTACTGGATGATGAAGAATCTTCGATGGAAAAACTGGAACGCATGTTCCTGAGTAGTGGCGTTACGACGTTTCCTTTTGCACTGAATGGTGATGAAGAGTCAAACATGAACGATGAAGCCTATATGGAAATGGTAAAGAAAGGAAAAGCACATTGCCGCCGTGGTGATGTCTTTCAGATTGTATTGTCGCGCAGGTTTTCACAGGGATTTACAGGCGATGAATTCAATGTTTACCGGAGCCTTCGATACATCAACCCATCACCCTGGATGTTCTTTTTCGATTATGGCGATTACAGCATCTTTGGTTCTTCACCCGAACACCAGATCCTTATCCGCGACAACAAAGCAACCATCAGCCCCATTGCAGGAACCTATCCAAGGTCAGGCAATGATGCACAGGACCTGATATTGGCTGAAAAACTCTCTGCCGATCCGAAAGAATCTGCTGAACATGTAATGTTGGTAGACCTTGCCCGGAATGATCTCAGTCGCCATGCACGCAATGTATTTGTCACAGCTTTCAAAGAAGTACAATATTTTTCACACGTCCTTCATCTGGTTTCAACAGTTACCGGTGACATGATCAATGGCGCAACTCCCGTTAAACTTCTGGCGGATACTTTTCCTGCCGGCACGCTTTCAGGCGCTCCAAAAGTTATGGCAATAGAGCTGATTAGCAAATATGAACCCACTCGCAGAAGCTTTTATGGTGGCGCGATCGGAAAGATTGGTTTCGATGGAAGCCTCAGTCATGCCATCACCATCAGATCATTCATGAGCAAAAACAACCGACTTTACTTTCAAGCCGGAGCCGGTATTGTAGACCGGAGTGTTGAGCAAAATGAACTCCAGGAAGTAAAGAACAAACTGGGCGCTTTACGTTCTGCGCTTAAAATGGCAAGTACGATTTAAATTGAAATTTTTGATCCAAAACATAACTGAAATGAAAATACTGGTTCTTGATAATTACGATTCATTCACATACAATCTGGTTCATTACCTTGAAGAACTAACCGGAGAAAGGGTAACCGTCGCCCGCAATGATGAGATCACGATTGAACAGGCCGCTGCTTTTGACCTGATTGTACTTTCACCCGGTCCCGGAATCCCTGATGAAGCAGGAATCATGAAAGAACTGATTTTAAAACTGGCTCCTATAAAGAGCATCCTGGGAATCTGTCTGGGCATGCAGGCTATCGGAGAGGTTTTTGGTGGTCACCTTACCAATCTTGAAGAGATTTATCACGGTGTGGCAACCGATATCCTGGTCTCAGAACCTACAGATCCATTGTTTATTGGTTTACCTAAAGTTTTTAAAGGTGGCCGTTATCATTCATGGGTTGTAGACGGTGACACGATGCCTTCCTGTTTCCGGATTATTGCAACTGACGAGAATGGAATGGTAATGGGGATTACACACAAGCAATATGATGTGCGCGGATTACAGTTTCACCCAGAGTCTGTGCTAACTGAAAACGGAAAGCAAATACTGTCGAACTGGCTAAAAATGAGTGCTCTCAAATATGATCTTCAGCCACACTTTCCTTCTGTTGACAATGATCATTTCGCAAATCCTGATGTTTTTAGCGGTACATTTTGTTAACAACATTGCAAAACACATTTATTCTTAATCCATTACATCAATCATCACAATGAAAGCCATATTCAACCGATTGTTTCAATATCAAACTTTAAACCGCTCTGAAGCCGAAGAGATACTCATCAATATAGCTTCCGGACAATTTCATGGATCACAGATCGCCTCTTTCCTGACCATCTTTATGATGCGGCCGGTTACTTTGGATGAGTTGTTGGGATTCCGTGATGCGATGTTAAATCTGTGCATCAGGATTGATCTGGATGAATTCAACACGATAGATGTTTGTGGAACTGGTGGTGATGGTCACAATACCTTTAATATTTCAACGGTCAGCTCCTTTCTGTTGGCAGGTGCCGGAGAGAAAATAGCCAAGCATGGAAACTATGGCGTCTCATCAAATTGTGGGTCATCAAATATTCTTGAATATTTTGGATACAAGTTTTCAACAGATCAGGACAAATTAAAAAGAGAACTCGACCAGGCCGGAATCTGCTTTCTCCATGCTCCTCTCTTTAATCCAGCAATGAAAGAAGTTGCGGGGATCCGTCGTCAGCTTGGAGTGAAGACGTTTTTCAATATGCTGGGACCCATGGTTAATCCATCGAGACCGGCTAATCAACTTGTCGGAGTCTACAACAACGAACTGGCAAGGCTTTACAAATATGCATACGAACTTGGACATGTGAATTATGCCATCGTTCACAGCACGGACGGTTATGATGAAGTTTCTCTCACCAGTCCATTCCGGGTCATTACCAGAAATGGCGAACAATCATTGACACCCGAATCTGTGGGAATGCCGCTTCTAAATCCGGATCAGCTTTATGGCGGTGAAACTGTTGAAGATGCTGCAGTCATTTTCATGAACATCCTGAACGGAAAAGGTACTCAGGCACAAAATGATGTGGTGAAAATCAATGCAGGTCTTGCTTTACAAGTACTACATCCAGAGAAAAAGCTTGAGGATTGTGTTGCAACTATACATGATACAATAGTTGAAGGAAAAGCACTCGAAGCCTTTAATAAACTCGTCGAACTTAATAAATAAACACGCTCAAATTAATCACGCACAAAAACTCAACGCTAAAAAAATGGATACCATACTCACTGATATCATAAAATATAAAAGAAAGGAAGTCAAAGAACGCCAGAATCGGAATTCTCTTACGCTTGTCCGTCAATGTATTCCTTTTTCAACACCTGTCATATCATTGCGTAAGCAACTTTCAAAAGAAAACGCGAGTGGTATCATTGCCGAATTCAAACAAAAGTCACCTTCGCTGGGAATCATCAATCCCAATGTAACTGTTTCTGCAGTTACCACTGGTTATGCAATTGCCGGAGCTTCTGCGCTTTCTGTATTGACTGATAATCATTATTTTGGAGGATCACTCAACAACTTCAGTGTAGCCCGGCAACACAATAATTGCCCGATGCTGCAAAAGGATTTCTTTATCAATGAATATCAGATCTATGAAGCCCGTGCATTGGGTGCCGATGTCATCCTATTGATTGCCGCCGCCTTGACCCGTGAAGAGGTTAGGGAATTCGCATCACTTGCAGCTTCCTTAGGAATGGAAAGCATTCTCGAAGTGCATACTGCCGATGAGTTGGCCTATTTGACTCCTGAAATTAGTATCGTCGGAGTAAACAACCGTGATCTCAAGACTTTCATTACAGACTTGAGCCGTGCAGAAGAATTGTCTTCATTGATTCCTTCAGAATATGTAAAGATTGCCGAGAGCGGAATCCGCAGTCCCGAAGATATTCACAGATTGAGAAAAGCAGGTTACAATGGATTTCTTATCGGAGAACAATTCATGACGCAGGCTGACCCTGCAAAGGCCTGTGCAGAGTTTATCAGTCAGATTCCACTTCAATCCTTGCATTCATGTTAATAAAAGTATGTGGAATCAAGTATCCCGGCAACATGAAAGAAGTTGCGGCAAAAGGGCCCGATATGATGGGATTTATCTTTTATCCGGGATCACCCCGATACATGGTAAATCACCTTACACCGGAAGATGTAAAATCATTGCCATCCAATATCATTAAGACAGGCGTTTTTGTGAATGAATCCTGTTCTGAGATCCTCCGCATTGCTGAATTATTTCAACTCGATGCCATACAACTTCATGGAACAGAGATGCCGGGAGAATGTAAAGTCATCAACAGTGAAGGATATCAGGTTATCAAAGCATTTCGTATAGATGAAGAATTCACTTTTGAGCAGACATTAGCTTATTCTCCAAGTTGCCGGTTCTTCCTTTTTGATTCCTATGGAGCAGGTTTTGGAGGAAACGGAATCCGTTTCAACTGGGAAAAACTACAAACCTACAATGTCAATACTCCTTTCCTGTTAAGCGGGGGGATTGATGCCGAAGATGTTTCAACGCTCAAAAAACTGGATCACCCACTATTGGCAGGATTCGATATAAACAGTAAATTTGAAATACAACCCGGCGAAAAAGATCCCGGTAAAATAGAGCGTTTCATTACAACACTCAGATCATAATTATCAGCAATGGAAAAATCAGATTATACGATAAACGAAAAGGGTTATTATGGAGAGTTTGGGGGTGCCTTTATCCCCGAAATGCTTCAGAAAAACGTTGCAGAACTACTCGAAAAATATTTAAAGATCATGGATGATCCTGAATTCAAAGCAGAGTTCAGGTTGCTCATGACCGATTATGCAGGCAGACCCTCCCCTCTCTATTTCGCCCCAAGGCTCTCTGCCCATTTCCAATCCAATATTTATCTTAAACGCGAAGATCTCAACCATACAGGATCGCACAAGATCAACAATGCTCTTGGACAGATACTTCTGGCTGAGAGACTTGGTAAAAAAAGAATCATTGCAGAAACCGGTGCCGGGCAACATGGAGTGGCAACAGCAACAGTATGTGCCTTGAAAGGACTCGAGTGCGTGGTGTATATGGGAGAAACCGATGTTAAAAGACAGGCTCCCAATATAGCCAGAATGCGGATGCTGGGCGCTAAAGTTGTGGCCGTCACTTCTGGAAACAAGACATTGAAAGATGCCACCAATGAAGCCATCCGAGACTGGATCGGTCATCCTGAAGACACCCATTATATCATTGGATCTGTAGTTGGCCCCCACCCCTACCCCGACCTGGTTGCACGATTCCAGTCGATTATTTCCGAGGAGATGCAGGAACAGCTTCTTTCCAAAATCGGTCGTTCCTATCCCGATGCTATCATAGCCTGTGTGGGCGGTGGCAGCAATGCAGCCGGAGCTTTTTATCATTATATCGACAATCCCAATGTAAAATTATACGGTGCTGAAGGAGCAGGAAAAGGAGCAGATACGACTGAAACGGCTGCAACCATGGCAGTGGGAAGTACCGGAATCTTACATGGAAGTAAGATTTTACTGATGCAGGATGCGTATGGTCAGATCACAGAACCCTATTCAATTTCTGCCGGACTCGATTACCCGGGTGTGGGACCCATGCATTCACATCTCCATAAAAGTGGCAGGGCAACGTACCTGCCGGTGACTGACGTTCAGGCTTTAGATGCAGCACTGCAACTCACACAACTTGAAGGGATAATCCCTGCTTTGGAGTCTGCACATGCTTTGGCAGCCTTAAACATGATTCCCCTCACCAAAGAAATGACCGTAGTCGTAAACCTTTCAGGCCGGGGAGATAAAGATATGAGTACCTATACACACTATTTTGGATTCGACGATGAACAGGATTGATAACTTATTTCAGACCAAAGAGAACAACATTCTCTCGGTCTATTTTACAGCAGGTTTTCCAAACCTGAACGACACAACAGAAGTTCTATTGCAACTGCAGGCATCAGGAGCCGACATGGTTGAAGTGGGCATCCCCTTTTCCGATCCCATGGCCGATGGTGTGGTTATCCAGGAAAGTAGCCATCAGGCGTTGCAGAATGGAATGAACCTTGACATTCTTTTTGACCAGCTTTACAGTATTAAAAAAGATATTCGGATACCGGTAATCCTGATGGGTTATTTCAATCCTGTGTTCAAATATGGCGTTGATTGTTTCTGTAAAAAATGTGTTGCATCAGGCGTCTCCGGACTAATCATTCCTGACATGCCACTCGAGGTTTACCTTGAAGAATATTCTGAAATGTTTGAATCATACGGGTTGTATTATATTCCTTTGGTTACCCCACAGACTCCGGATAAACGCATTGCCTTATTGGGTAAAGAAAGCAAGGGATTTGTCTATATGGTCAGCACGGCTTCAATTACAGGATCAAAACCTGATCTGGACAACAGCAGTGACTACTTCCTGAGGGTCAGAAAGATCCTTCCCAATACGCCATTACTGATTGGCTTTGGCATTCAGGATGCGGATTCATTTAGAAAGGCCAATAAATATGCCAACGGAGGCATTATTGGAACTGCATTTATCAAAACAATCAAAGAAGTTTCTTTAACAGAAGACAACAAAGTAACATTACAACTAAAAATCGATTCCTTTGTAAAGAATATCAGAGGTTAAAATAAATGGTGCCAGGCACCATTTTCTAATTACTTGACAAATACATAAAAATTAGTAAAATAAATGGTGCCAGGCACCATTTATTTTACTAATTTTTATTTTTACATTTGTAGTGCGATCATAAAAAAATTAGAATCAATGAAATACAATCTTCTGGGAAAAAGTGGAATATTGATAAATAATGAATTTCAAAAAATACTTCTATTCTTTCTGATAATTACCATCTTAGGTCTACCAACCAAATTATCAGCACAATCAGACTCGAAATATGTCAAAGTCAGCGCTAAAAAAAGGGTAAAGGATAAAACCGGGAAAATGGTCTATGGTGATTGGGTGGAATTTGATACGCAGACAGTAGTTACTCTAGCTGGCTTCCATCCTGTACAAAAACCATCCTTTACCAAATATGGAAGTAATCCTAACCTAAAGGTAAAAGCGACCGGATTCTTCAGGGCAGAAAAGATTGGTGACCGTTGGTGGGTAATTGACCCCGAAGGATATCTGACACTGCATGTTGCCATAAACTCAGTGTCACCGGGCAGATCGGACAAGAACAAGGAAGCCTTCAAAAAGAAATTCAATACTCCCGAGAACTGGATCAAAGAATCGAATATCAAGTTTCATGCGCTGGGCTTCAATGGCACAGGATCATGGTCCGATCATGATCAGATCAAAGAATCTCCCATACAAAAAGTGAATCCTTTGGCATATTGTATTAACTGGAATTTCATGAGTTCCTATGGAAAAGAAAGAGGAGGAACCTTTCAGCAACCAGGACATACCGGATATCCAAAAGATGCCATCTTTGTCTTTGACCCTGCATTTGAAACATATTGCGATAAACATGCTCAACTGTTGACTAAATACAAGGATGATGCGACCCTCTTTGGCTATTTCTCAGATAATGAAATGCCTTTCCCTGAAAAAGCACTGAACAACTTTCTGTCTCTATCTAAAAACGATTATGGATACAAAGCAGCCGTAAAATGGCTCAACGACAATAAAATTGACTCCAACAAAATTGATGATGCTGCCAGAAACAGATTCAGAGCTTTTGTTGGAGAGACCTATTTCTCGATTGTTTCCAAAGCAATTAAAAAATATGATCCCAACCATATATACCTGGGTTCAAGATTTAATAGCAGTGAAAAAAGCAATGAAACATTCATGCATGCAGTCGGAAAATACATCGATATCATCTCCTGCAACTATTACAATGTCTGGACACCTATCCCTGCAGATTTAAAGAACTGGACAGACTGGACCGGGAAACCATTTATCATTACCGAATGGTATACAAAGGGAGAGGATTCAGGAATGCCAAATCAGACTGGTGCAGGTTGGATTGTGAAAACCCAAAAGGATAGGGGATTATTTTATCAGAACTACACTCTGGCATTGCTTAAATCAAAGAATTGTGTTGGTTGGCATTGGTTCAAATACCAGGATAACGATCCCACTGATAAAAATGCAGATCCTTCAAACAGCGATTCCAACAAAGGAATTCTTGACAATAATTTTGACTATTACCAAGATCTGATTGACCTGATGAAACAACTCAATGATAACCGTTTCGAACTGATCAACTATTTCGACTCAGGAAAGCAATAATCTGTCTAACACAACAAAATGAAAACAAAACTAAAATCTGCTTTTTTATTCATTCTTATAGTTGGTTCAATTAATCTTTTTGCTCAAAAAGATCCTTACAAAACCACATTGCTCTCTTTGTGTGATGCGCTTCTTCCAACCCAGATAATAAATCCTTCAGATCCCAACTATGGCGCATTGATTTGTCCATCAACAAATCCGGATGTCCATCCGTTGCATTCGAGGTCGGCCGAAGCCATGTATCCTTTTGCAATTGCATATAAACTCACCGGCAAGACGCAATATCGTGATGCCGCAATAAAACTGGGTAACTGGCTGACTACAACACAGGAAACATCGGGTAAAAAGAGAGGTGGCTGGAGTGAAAACTGGCCCGATCCCCAGCAAAAAGGATGGTATGGAACGACCACCGATCAATTGATCTCTATGGCCGGTGCTTATCCTATCCTGAAGCCTTTTCTGAATGCTTCAGAAATCAAGACATGGAATAACACCATGACCAATGCTGCTGATTTCATCGTCGCAAATTTCCCCATGGGTGGTAATATCAATTACAGCGCCACAGGTGCAACTACTTTATTGTTTGCCTTTAAAGTTGTGGATAATCCAAAACAAAGATGGCTGATAAAAGCCGATTCATTGATGAATATCAATACGCTTAAGTTTATTGATGCGCAGAACTTTCTGACCGGAGAAGGCAATGGTGTCGACGAAGGATACAATATGGCACAAAGTATAGGGTATATTGCGCTTTACGGTATTTTGAAAAATGACAATCACATAAAACAAATTGCTGCTGATTTACTGAAGACGCATGATCTTTTTGTCTATCCCAATGGCTCGGTTGATAATTCATGGGGCACCCGATCATTCAAGTGGAGTTACGAAAGTGGCACCAAAACAGCTCCCGGGGTCTATTTCAGTTTTGCTTTACTCAATGAAATGAATCCGGAATTTGGAGCAGCAGGGTTAAAATGTCTCGACTATTTAAATAACCACTGCATGCACGATGGCTGGATTGGATATGGCCCTCATGCTGCAAATCATCCGACCAGTTCCCCGGCCTGTAACTATTCAACTTTTGCAAGAGCCCAAAGTATTGCATTGGCTATTGAATATGGCACATTGAACAAAAGTCTCGGAACTTTTCCTGCTCAGAAAAAGAACTGGTTTAAATTTTTTCCTGACTTAAAAGTAACCGTTGTCCGGACAAACAATATAATGGCTACAGTCTCAGCCTATGGACAAATAGAAAGATACTCCCGTGAATCCATATGCAGGGGTGGCAGCATTACCAATCTATGGTATGAAGGATTTGGAGAAAATGGTTTCATGGAGTCCTCGTCTTCTTCATCCTACAAAAGAATCGAAGCCCTGCATATGCCCATTGAAAAAGATCTTCTCCCATTAACGCCCAGAATTGAGTTTAAAAATCAGACCGGATATTATTCAAATATCTTTGAAGATTCGGCATCTATGAATGTTTCAAAGGATAAGAACAACACGAAGGTATCCGCAACCGGAAAGATGAAAACCATAACCGGCATCAAATCTAAAACCAACTACAGTTTAACAAACCGGTTCTACGATTCCTATCTCACCAAGGAATATACTGTTGGCGGAGAAGTTCAGCAATATCGCATCATTGAACCCATTGTAAAAGATCCCGGAACCACTTTTCAACTCATAAATGACAGTACGGTAATAATCAAAACAGCTTCTTCAAAAGCAGAATGGGTTTTGAAAGTGATCGGTAATGCCATTCCTTATAAAATCACATTGGGAACTGATGCAGAAAAATATTGGTGTCCCTTCCCCGGAGTGGAAGCATATCCGATTTTGATTACTTTTAGCACAGTTTCAACTGCATCTCAAACGATAAAAATATTTCTTGGTAAAAAATAAGACAAAGAGGATGTCCAAAAAGCACGGTCACTGAGCGAAGTCGAAGTGACAATACCTGATTACCAATGTCGTTTCGACTTCGCTCAACGACCAGATTAGGCTTTTTGGACATCCCCTTATCATGAAAACACCCTGCATTTAAATCACTCAAAACAGGGATAATATTATTTTTTCTTCTTCCAGTTAAAGTCAACCTTCAGACCTGCCTTTATCCATCTGCCGGGTTGTGGCACATTGGCATTGTCAAAGTATTCGACATTGAACAGGTTTGTCGCTTCAGTATAGATTGTAAAGATTGAATACTTCCAATACAACCTTGCATCAGCCTGCCAGAAAGGCTTATAAGATACCACGTTTCCAAGTTGTGCATTATCCCATTTCTGATAGGTGCCATACCTATTCTGATAACTGAGTCTCCAGGTTGCACCCAAACCCCATTTGATCTGATGATCGATTCCAATATCCAGTTTATGACGCAGTTGATCCAGCACATATTTCGATAACAGAATCCCGCTCTTTTTATCGGCACTCAAATAAGCATAATCAATACTGATCGAAGTGATTGGAAAATTATCACTGAATGTCTTTCTTGGAAACCATTTTCCGGAAACCTCAAGTCCGGAAACATTGACATCGGTCAGATTCACCGATCTCCATAACGGATCCAATGGCGCTTTGACCCAATCAATCATGTTTTTGCCCCAACGTTCAAATATGGCGAAATGCCCTTCGAAAGCAACTTTGTTTAATTTTAAACCGGTTTCGGCAACTGTTGCTTCTTCGGGTTTAAGATTTGGATTGCCCTGATTAGTAGGACCACTATAATACAAATCAGTAAATGTTGGCATCCGCAGTGTCCTGCTTACTGAAGCATACCAACGTAATTCTTTGGAGATCAAAAACCCAAGATCAATACCTGGGTATATATTTACTTTGTTCTTTAAATCATTATTGTAGCTGAGCAACAGACCTGTTGATATCGAGAAATTGCTCAGATAAACAGAATGCTCAGCGAAAAAACTAACTGTATTTCGGGTGTGACCCTTTGTGAAAAAGACACCCTTTTCTCCGGGAACACTTTCGGGAGAGGACAATGAATCTC
>JGI24140J50213_10000745_pt1 | contig 15034 bp, 13 predicted proteins | sample BarGraIncu00222A_FD_50213 | JGI IMG/M metagenome (IMG submission 50213)
GCGATCAACGACGGCATGTTCAACCAGGGCTGGTGGGGGCTGTTGTGGTTCGTCATCAAGCTGTGGAGCTTCATGTTCTTCTTCGTCTGGCTGCGCGGGTCGCTGCCGCGAGTCCGCTACGACCAGTTCATGCGTTTCGGCTGGAAATTCCTCATCCCGGTGACGTTGCTGTGGGTGGTCGCGGTGGCGTTCATCAAGGGTGCCCAGCTCGCCTTCTTCGGAGAGAACACCAGGACAGCGGCCATCATCGTGGTCGGCATCTTCGCCGTCGTGGCCCTGCCGCTGGCGTGGGTCTGGGAGGGCAGGCGCGAGGCCGCCACCGTCCGGGCCGAGCGCCCGCAGGAGATTGACCCGTTCGCCGGCGGCTACCCGATCCCGGCGCTGCCGGGCCAGCGCCTGCGCGAGCCTTCTCTGGCGGGTGCGCGACCGGTGGCCGGCTCCCCCGACCACCCCGAACTGACCCCTCAGGAGGACACCCGTGGCTGACGACAAGAAGGCGAGCTTCCTCGCCCAGCTGTTCGCCCCCGTTGCCGGCTTCGGTGTCACGTTCGCGACGATGTTCCGCAAGGTGGAGACCGAGGAGTACCCAGAGGTCAAGCGTCCCACCCAGCCGCGCTATCACGGGCGCCATCAGCTCAACCGGCATCCGGACGGCCTGGAGAAGTGCGTCGGCTGCGAACTGTGTGCCTGGGCCTGCCCGGCCGACGCCATCTACGTCGAGGGCGCTGCAAATGATGACAGCGAAGGCGGCGGCGGCCGGTTCTCCCCCGGTGAGCGGTACGGACGCGTCTACCAGATCAACTACCTGCGGTGCATCTTCTGCGGCCTGTGCATCGAGGCCTGTCCGACCCGGGCGCTGACGATGACCAATGTCTACGAGCTGGCGGACGACGCCCGCGGCAAGCTGATCTTCGAGAAGCACCAGCTGCTGGCGCCCCTGCAGGAGGCAATGGTCGCGGCGCCGCACCCGATGGTGGGCGGCATGGCCGAGCGCGACTACTACCTGGGCAAGGTCACCCAGGCCACACCCGAGCAGCGCGCGTGGGCAGATGAGCGTGCCGGCGACCTCCANGCCGCCCGCGCCTCGACCGGCGTCGACGTCACCTCACCACCCTCACCTGCTCCGTCACCAGCCCAGCAGGCTTCCCAACCAACGACCGTCACACCCAAGGACGTGAGTGCCCGATGACCAGCGGTGGTGAAGCAGTCCTCTTCTGGGTCCTGGCCCCGATCAGCGTGATCGCAGCTCTGGGCCTGATCTTCGTGCGCAAGGCCGTGCACGTGGCCCTGGGCATGGCGCTGGTCATGATCAACCTCGGCATCTTCTACATCGCCGAGAACGCAGACTTCCTCGGGATCGTCCAGATCTTCGTCTACACCGGCGCGGTCATGATGCTGTTCCTTTTCGTGCTGATGCTGATCGGGGTCGACTCCTCGGACTCTCTGGTTGAGACCATCAAGGGTCAGAAGGTCGCAGGCCTGCTGCTTGCTGTTGGCCTGGGGGGCGTGCTCGTGGCGGCGATCGGGTCGGTGACCTTCGCCAGCCCTGTCGGCCTGCGGGCGGCCAATGCGGACGGCAACATCACCGGGATGGCCAACCTGATCTTCGGCACGTATGTGTGGATCTTTGAGGTCACCAGCGCGCTGCTCATCACCGCGGCCCTTGGCGCCATGGTTCTGGCCCACCGGGAGCGCCTCACGCCACGTCCGACCCAGCGCCAGTGGTCCGAGCGACGTTTCCGGCTCGGCAAGAACTTGGCTGGGCTGCCCGCTCCGGGTGTCTACGCCCGCCGTAACGCGGTGGACACCCCAGCCCTGCTGCCTGATGGAACGCCCAGTGAGGCGTCCGTCTCCCGGGTGCTCACCGCACGCGAACAGGTCACAGATCCCGAGACCTACGCGGGGGTCGAGCGAGCCATCGCGCGCGACATCGAAGAGGGAAGCAACCGATGAGCTTGGTCAACTACATCTACCTGTCGACGGTGCTGTTCTCGATCGGCGCCGCTACGGTGCTGGTTCGCCGCAACGCCATCGTGGTCTTCATGGGCATCGAGCTGATGCTCAACGCGACCAACCTGGCTTTCGTCACCTTCGCTCGCATGCACGGTTCTCTGGACGGTCAGGTGATCGCCTTGTTCGTCATGCTGGTGGCTGCCGCTGAGGTCGTCGTGGGGCTGGCCATCATCATGGCCATCTTCCGTGCCCGCCGATCGGCTTCAGTCGACGACGCCAACCTGTTGAAGCTGTAAGGGGCACAAATCATGCATCTGGTGCAACTTACCGCTGCTCACCTTGGCCAAATGGCGAGCGCCGAGACCGTTCACCCCGCCTCGGGAGTGACATCTCTGGCCTGGTTGCTGGTCGCCGTGCCACTGGCCGGCGCGGCCATCCTCCTGTTCGGCGGGCGGCGAACGAACCGGTTCGGGCCGCTGCTGGCAACGGGGCTGTCCTGGGCTAGCTTCGCCCTGGGCGCCGTGATCTATGTTGCGATGCTGGGCCGCCCCGATGCGCTGCGCGGCGAGAACCTGTTCCTGTACAACTGGATCCCGGCAGGCAGCTTCCAGGTCAGCGTCGGCATGCTGATCGACCCGCTGTCCATGGCCTTTGTGCTGCTGGTCACCTTCGTCGGCTCGCTGATCCTCATCTACTCCCTGGCCTACATGGAGCACGATCCGGACAGGCGGCGGTTCTTCGGTTACCTCAACCTGTTCATTGCCTCCATGCTGCTGCTGGTCCTGGCTAACTCCTACCTCCTCCTGTACGTGGGCTGGGAGGGCGTGGGTCTTTCGTCCTACCTGCTGATCGGCTTCTGGAACCAGATCCCGGCCAACGCCTCAGCGGCCAACAAGGCGTTCGTGGCCAACAGGGTCGGCGACTTCGGCGTGACCGTGTCGATGATGATCATGTTCGCCACCTTCGGCTCGGTCAGCTTCGCCGGTGTCGATGCCGGGATCCCCACCGCCAACCAGGGCGCGCTCACGGCGATCGCCCTGATGCTGCTCCTGGGCGCCTGCGGCAAGTCTGCGCAATTCCCGCTGCAGAGCTGGCTCGGGGACGCGATGGCCGGCCCGACGCCGGTATCGGCGCTCATCCACGCCGCGACGATGGTCACCGCCGGCGTCTACCTTGTCGTGCGTAGCCAGCCGATCTTCGAGGGCTCTCCAGTGGCACAGACCCTGGTGGTGATCGTGGGTGCGATCACCCTGATATTCGGTGCCATCGTTGGTTGCGCCAAGGATGACATCAAGAAGGCACTGGCAGCCTCCACCATGAGCCAGATCGGCTACATGATGCTGGCCGCCGGCTTGGGGCCGGTGGGCTATGTCTTCGCGATCTTCCACCTGCTCAACCACGGCTTCTTCAAGGCCGGGATGTTCCTGGGCGCCGGCTCGGTGATGCACGGCATGAACGATCAGGTCGATATGCGCCGTTTCGGGAACCTGTCCGGAGCAATGAAGATCACCTGGGTGACCTTCGGCATCGGCTGGTTGTCAATCATGGGAGTGCCACCGTTCTCAGGCTTCTTCTCCAAAGACAAGATCATCGAGGCCGCCTTCATCGGGCAGGGCTGGCGACCGTGGGTCTTCGGCTCCGCCGCGCTGATCGGGGCGGGTATCACCGCCTTCTACATGTCGCGGCTGTTCTTCATGACTTTCCAGGGCAAGAAACGCTGGCCCAAGGACGCCCATCCCCACGAGTCCCCCCGAAGGATGACGGTCCCGATGATCATTCTCGCCATCGGCTCGGCCTTTCTGGGCCTGATCCTCGGCCCGACCAACGCCATTGCGGACTGGCTCGAGCCGGTCTTTGGCCCTAACCCTGGCGGTGAGCCGGTGATCGCCGTGCCGGTGCTGATGACCACGACGCTTGCTTTCGTCTTCGTCGGTGCCGCCCTGGCTTGGTGGCAGTACTGGCGTGAGGCGGTTCCCGTGGTCGCCCCGGTCGGGTCGCCGCTGACCCGAGCCGCTCGTCAGGACCTGTATCAGGACGACGTCAACGAGGCCTTGCTGATGCGTCCTGGCCTCCACCTGACCCGCTCGCTGGTCTTCTTTGACAACAAAGGCGTCGACGGGGCGGTCGGCGCTCTGGCTGCCCTGGTCGGCGGCACCTCGGCGCGAGTGCGCCGGGTTCAGAACGGCTTCGTGCGTTCGTATGCCTTGACGATGCTCGCTGGCGTCGTCGTGATCCTCGGTGTCGTGTGGGTGGTGCAGTAATGTCTAGCTTTCCGTGGCTGACCACGATCGGCCTGGTTCCGCTGGTGGGCGCTCTGGTGGTCGCCTTCCTGCCTGTGAGCTGGGCGGGCAAGGCAAGGCAGATCGCCCTGGGGTTCTCCCTGGTGGCCCTGCTCGTCGCCGTCGCAGCGGCCCTGCAGTTCAAGCTGGTCTCCACCCAGCAGTTCCAGCTCTCGGAGCTGCATCCCTGGATCAAGGCCTTCGGCGTGAGCTACGCCGTCGGGGTGGACGGAATCGCGCTCGTCCTGATCCTGATGTCGGTGATCCTGGTGCCGGTCTGCCTGCTGGCAGCCTGGCATGACGTGCCCGAGGACGGGAAGCGCCAGCAGACCTACTTCGCGCTCATGCTGGTCCTGGAGACCTTCATGATCGGTGTCTTCGCGGCCACGGACGTGTTCTTGTTCTACGTCTTCTTTGAGGCGATGCTGATCCCGGTCTACTTCCTGATCGGCTCCTTCGGCGGTCCGCGCCGGCAGTACGCCGCGGTCAAGTTCTTGCTGTACTCCCTGCTTGGCGGCCTCGTCATGCTGGTTGCCGTCATCGCGCTCTACCATTACGGCCCTGGCGGCGCCCAGGGCTTCCTAGTCAAGAATCTGACCGGACTCCCGCTCGGCCAGACCCCGGGCCGGCTGATGTTCCTCGGGTTCTTCTTCGCCTTCGCCATCAAGGCGCCGTTGTGGCCGGTTCACACCTGGCTACCGGATGCGGCCACGGAGGCTCGACCGGCCACGGCCGTGCTGCTGGTGGGTGTGCTCGATAAGGTCGGTACCTACGGCATGATCCGCTTCTGCCTGCAGATGTTCCCGCAGGCCAGCAAGTGGGCTACCCCCGCGATCATCGTGCTGGCGGTCATCTCCATCCTCTACGGCGCCCTGCTCGCGATCGGCCAGACGGACATCATGCGGCTCATCGCCTACACGTCGGTCAGCCACTTTGGCTTCATCGTGCTGGGCATCTTCGCCCTGACGTCGGTCGGCACCGCCGGCTCAGCGCTCTACATGGTCAACCACGGCTTCACCACGGCTGCGCTTTTCCTGGTGGCGGCGATGCTGATCAGGAGACGTGGCAGCAAACGCATTCCGGACTACGGCGGCTGGCAGAAAGTGACCCCGGTGCTGGCAGGTGTCTTCCTGTTCTCCGGGATGTCCGCTCTCGCGCTGCCCGGCCTGAACTCCTTCATCTCGGAGTTCCTGGTCTTGGTGGGTACATTCCAGCGCTATCGCGTCGCCGCGGTCCTGGCCGCGTTGGGCATCATCCTGGCGGCGTTGTACGTCCTGCTCATGTATCAGAAGATGATGACCGGGCCCAAGGCCGACTCCGCGATCGGCACGCCGGACCTGTCCCATCGCGAGAGGTGGGTCGTCGCCCCGCTGATCGCCGCATTCCTCGTGCTGGGCTTCTACCCCAAGCCGGTCCTTGACGTGATCAACCCCGCAGTTGCCAGGACCTTGACCTACGTCGGTGTCACGGATCCAGCGCCGACGAACTCCGGCACTGCTGAAGGAGCTGTCAAGTGATCGCCTCGCTGTCCGGGCTGAGCACGGTGTTCGTCGCCACCAAGGTCAACTACGGTGCGGTCCTGCCGATGTTGGTCATCTTCGGTGCGGCCATGATCGGTGTCCTCGTGGAGGCGTTCGCGCCGAGGGCCGCCCGTTACACCGCCCAGGTAACTGTTGCGCTGGTCGGCCTGGTCGTCGCCCTGCTTGCTGTTGGTTTCGCCGTCGGTCAGCAGGGAAGCACGCTCGCCGGTGCCGTCGTCATCGACGGCCCGGCGTTGTTCCTTCAGGGCACGATTCTGGCGCTCTCGGTCCTGAGCGTGCTCGCCATGGCTGAGCGGTTTGAGGGCACCGGCGCTGATGCGTTCACCGCCCAGGGTGCGTCGGCGCCGGGTTCGGCACAGGAGAGCGCGGCGGTGCGTGCCGGTGCGAGCACGACCGAGGTCTTCCCGCTGACGATGTTCTGCATCGGAGGCATGCTGCTCTTCCCGGCTGCCGGTGACCTGTTGACGATGTTCATCGCGCTGGAAGTCCTCTCGCTGCCGCTGTACATCCTGTCGGGGTTGGCCAGCCGCCGCCGGTTGCTGTCCCAGGAGGCGTCCCTGAAGTACTTCCTGCTTGGTGCCTTCTCGTCGGCGTTCTTCCTGTTCGGCTCGGCGCTGCTCTTCGGCTACGCCGGCTCGATGGACCTGTCCGTCATCTCCAAGGCCATCGGCACCCAGTCGGGCATGGACGGCCTGCTGATCCCCGGGATAGCGCTCGTCCTGGTCGGGCTGCTCTTCAAGATCGGAGCCGTGCCGTTCCACTCGTGGACTCCGGATGTCTACCAGGGCGCACCCACCCCGGTTACCGGTTTCATGGCAGCGTGCACCAAGGTCGCCGCCTTCGGTGCGATCTTGCGCTTCATCTACGTCGGCGTCGCCGGCAGCCGCTGGGACTGGTCGCCGGCGCTATGGGGTGTCGCCATCCTGACCATGGTCGTGGGCGCTGTCCTGTCGGTTACCCAGACCGACATCAAGCGACTCCTGGCTTACTCATCGATAGCCCATGCCGGATTCGTGATGACGGGCCTGCTGGCTTTCGACAAGGTCGGAGTCTCCGCGGTGATGTTCTACGTCGTGGCNTACGGCTTCGCCACCATTGCGGCGTTCGCGATTGTGTCTCTNGTCCGCGAGGGNGGCTCGGAAGCCACGCACCTCTCGCAGTGGGCGGGGTTGGGCAAGAATCACCCGGTGGTGGCTGGCGCCTTCGCCTTCCTGCTGTTGGCGTTCGCCGGTATCCCGCTGACGTCGGGCTTCACCGCCAAGTTTGCGGTGTTCTCGGCTGCGATCGACCACGGCGCGACGCCGCTGGCAGTAGTCGGTGTGCTTTCCAGCGCGATTGCCGCCTTCGTCTACGTCCGGGTAGTGGTGCTGATGTACTTCTCCACGTCGGCCGGCGACACGGTCCGGGTGGTCTCCCCGTCTATCCTCACAGCCGTGGCGGTCTCGCTCGGCGTCCTGGTGACACTGGTGCTCGGCATTGTCCCCGGACCGCTGCTGGACCTGGCGTCCCGTTCATCGCTGTTCCTCCGGTGACAGAGGCGTCACCGGCTCTCGGGCTGTCCACAGCATCCCCGGAGCTGGCGCAGCGATTGCTGACAGGCCTGTCAGCCGTCGATGAGCTGTTGCGCACGGTCGTGGATCACGAGGACCCCTTCATCGCCGCGGCCTCGATGCATCTGTCCGACGCGGGAGGCAAGCGGTTCCGGCCGATGCTCACACTGCTTGCCGCCGAGCTCGGCACGGGGATCAACGATGAAGTCGTCATGGCCGCGACCGGGGTCGAGCTGACCCACCTTGCCTCGCTGTACCACGACGACGTGATGGACGAGGCCGACATTCGCCGCGGTGTGATCAGTGCCAACGCGCACTACGGCAACTCCGATGCGATCCTGGTGGGCGACCTGCTCTTCGGCAAGGCCTCAGAGCTGGTTGCCGAGCTCGGACCCGAGGCTGTCAAGATCCAGGCGCAGACGTTCGTAAGGCTGTGCTCGGGGCAGATCCGCGATGCCCGTCCCGCGCCGGAGAGCGTTGACCCGATCGACTACTACTTCGGCGTGCTGGCGGACAAGACCGGGGTGCTCATCGGGACGGCTGCCCGTTACGGCGCGATGTTCAGTGGCTGTTCCCCCGAGACTGTCGAGCTCATGAGCCGCTATGGCGAGCGCCTTGGTATCGCCTTTCAGCTCGCCGATGATCTGCTCGACATCTCCTCGGGTTCGGGGCAGTCCGGTAAGGAGCCCGGCACTGACCTGCGTGAGGGCGTTGCGACCCTTCCGGTGCTCTTGGTGCGGCAGTCGAACGATCCCGCCGACGATCGTCTCAGGTACCTGCTCAGCGCCGACTGTGACTTGCGAGTTGACGCGCTGCACTCCGAGGCCCTGGCCCTGCTGCGAGCCCACCCCGCCATGGCTGTTGCCCGCGAGCGGACGAACACGGTCGCTCTGCAAGCGCAGGAGCTTCTCGCCCCGCTGGCCCGCGCGCTGACCGCTCCCTCTGCGGCGCGTGACTCCGTTACTGCCCTGTCGGAACTGGTTGGGGGCGTCGTCAACCGCGCTGGCTAGCCGGCGCGTGACGAGGGCGGCGCTTCGCCGGCTCAGACGGCAGCGAACTGTGCTGCGGCGGCCAGCCGGCGTCGGGCGCGCACCGACGCGATCGAGTCAACGGTCAGTACCAGCAGCGCGACCCACACCATGGCGAACCCGATCCAGCGACTGCGACTCATGGTCTCTCCCAGGAGCAGAACACCGCAGGCCAGCTGCAGGACCGGTGTGACGAACTGCAGGAGGCCGATCGTGACCAGCGGTACCCGCCGGGCAGCCGCACCGAACAGCAGCAGAGGCGCGGCCGTGGCCAGGCCGGCCGAGGCCAGGAGCAGCGGGTGGGTCGGGGAATCGGTGGTGAACGTGCCCTGGCCCGTGACGGTGACCCAGGCGAGAACTGCGACGGCGACCGGGACCAGGACCGCCGTCTCGGAGGTCAGGCTCTGGAAGGCGCTCAGTGAGGTGCCCAGGCGCTTCTTCATCAGGCCGTAGAAGGCGAACGAGAAGGCCAGACCCAAAGCGATCCATGGAGGACGCCCGAAGTCGACGGTGAGATAGATCCCGGCGCCGAGCCCGATCGCGACGGCCACCCATTGGAGCCTGCGCAGCTTCTCGCGCAGGACGAGCACACCGATGGCCACGGTCACGATCGGATTGAGGAAGTAGCCCAGCGACGCCTCGGTAACGTGGTGAGCCATCACAGCCCACACATAGATGGTCCAGTTTGCCGCCAGCAGCACCCCGGCCAGGGTGACTGCTCCCAACATCGCCGGGTTGGCGAACACTGAACGGGCCCAGCCGTAGTCTCGACGGACAACAAGAACTGCTCCGCACAGGAGCAGAGTCCACAGGATGCGGTGGGCCAGAATCTCCCATGCCCCCGCCGGCGCGAGCAGGTGGAAGTAAAGAGGGAACACCCCCCAGATCGCGTAGGCGCTGGCACCGTAGATGGTGCCGCGACGATCGTCCTGGGAGGTGCCCTTGGCGTCTTTGGACTGGTCCGCAACGCCTTTGGTGCTATCCGTCAGGCGATCGGTCAATCGCCGACGTTCCAGGTGTCCTTGCCATGAAGCAGGGTGGCGAGGTCGGCGTCGGTCACCGGCCCACCGGCCTTGGCGACAGCGTCGTCGACCTGGGCGCGTACGAGGTCGTCGTAGCTGGGCCGGGTGACGTTACGGAAGATTCCCATCGGCATGTGGGCGAACGTCGGGTCCTCGAGCCGGGACAGCTGGAAGGCCATCGACGGGTCGTCGGCGCCGGCATCGTGAATCACCACGCGTGACATGTCGGCACCTTCGGCGGGAACAATCACGAGTTCGCCGGAGTCACCGCGTGCCACGAGCTTGTCGGCGCCCACCCGCACGGGCTCACCGTCGTTGAGGTGGACGATCCGGGCTTCGGCCTGGTCGCGGTCCTTGATCAGCTCGTACGCACCGTCGTTGAAGATGGGGCAGTTCTGGTAGATCTCGACCAGAGCCGTGCCACGATGTTCGGCAGCGGCACGAAGCACTGAGGTGAAGTGCTTGCGGTCGGTGTCCATCGTGCGGGCCACGAAGGTAGCTTCCGCGCCCAGAGCCAGCGAGGCCGGGTTGAAGGGTCTGTCCACGGAGCCGAACGGTGAGGACTTGGTGACCTTGCCGAACTCGGAGGTGGGAGAGTACTGACCCTTGGTCAGGCCGTAGATCCGGTTGTTGAACAACAGGATCTTGAGGTTGACGTTGCGTCGCATCGCGTGGATCAGGTGGTTACCGCCGATTGACAGCGCGTCGCCGTCTCCGGTGACGACCCATACCGACAGGTCACCGCGGGCGGTCGCCAGCCCGGTCGCGATGGCCGGGGCGCGACCATGGATCGAGTGCATGCCGTAGGTGTTCATATAGAAAGGGAAACGCGACGAGCAGCCGATGCCGGAGACGAAGACGATGTTCTCGCGCTTCAATCCGAGCTCGGGCAGGAATCCCTGGACCGCGGACAGGATGGAGTAGTCGCCGCAGCCGGCGCACCAGCGGGGCTCCATCTCGCTGGCGAATTCCTTCTTGCTTTGTTTGGGTGCGTCCGCAAGCAGGTGCGGCACGCCGAGGGTTCCAGCACCCGGCATACCGAGGTCAACGTTGGTCATCGGGTAGCTCCGCTCAGATTGGCTTTGGCCTCGGTCAGGACATTCGCAAGCTCGACGGAGGTGAAGGGCAAACCTCGCACCTGCGTGTACGACTGCACGTCCACCAGGTACTTGGCGCGCAACATCATTGCGAGCTGGCCGAGGTTCATCTCGGGCACGATCACCTGCTTGTACCCGCGGAGCACCTCACCGAGGTTGGGTGGGAAGGGGTTGAGGTGGCGAATGTGGGCTCGGGCGACATTCATGCCGTTGTTGCGGGCCAGGCGTGCGGCTTCCGCAATCGGGCCGTAGGTCGATCCCCAACCAAGGATCAGCACGTCGGCGACCCCGGACGGGTCATCCACCTCGATGTTCGCGATGCTCTTGGCGATGCCCTCGATCTTGGCCTGGCGTAGCCGCGTCATCTTGTCGTGGTTGTCGGGGTCGTAGGACAGGTCGCCGGTGACATCGGCCTTCTCGATACCGCCGATGCGGTGCTCCAGACCGGGGGTTCCTGGCACCGCCCACGGCCGTGCGAGGGTCTCGGGGTCTCGTAGGAACGGGTGGAACACCCATTCGCCGTTGGCATCAACGTCGTTGAGTTCGGTCGCGAAGGTGGCTTGGTTGTGGGACAAGGTGGCGACATCGGGGATGCACCACGGCTCCGAGCCGTTGGCAAGGTAGCCGTCAGAGAGCAGGAACACCGGGGTCATGTAGGTCGTGGCGATCCGGACCGCTTCCAGAGCGGCGTCAAAGCAGTCGCCCGGAGACTGGGGTGCGACCACCGCGCAGGGGGACTCGCCGTTGCGGCCGAACATCGCCTGCAGCAGGTCTGACTGCTCGGTCTTGGTGGGCAGGCCGGTCGAGGGGCCACCGCGCTGGACATCGACGATGACCAGCGGCAGTTCCATGGTGACCGCTAGGCCAATCGCCTCGGACTTGAGCGCGACACCAGGACCGGAGGTGGCAGTGATGCCCAGAGCCCCGCCGTAGGAGGCTCCGATCGCTGCGCCGACGGCGGCGATCTCGTCCTCGACCTGCAACGTGGTGACGCCGAACCGCTTCAGCTTCGACAGCACGTGCAGGATGTCGGTGGCCGGGGTGATCGGGTAGGCACCCAGGACCAGGGGCAAGCCGCTGAGCTGAGCCGCTGCAACGAGCCCATAGGAGACAGCCGTGTTGCCGGTGATGTTGCGGTAGGTCCCCGAACGCATCTGCGCGGGGGCGATCTCGTAGGTGACGGCGAAGTCCTCGGTGACCTCGCCGTAGTTGAAGCCTGCACGCAGGGCGGCAAGGTTGGCCTGGAGAATATCGGGCTTGGACCCGAACTTGTTCTTGAGGAACTGCTCGGTCCCGGTGGTCGGGCGGGTGTACAGCCACGACAGCAGCCCGAGTGCGAACATGTTCTTGGACCGCTCCTTGTCCTTGCGGGACAGAGGGAAGTCGGCGAGCGCGTCGACGGTGAGCGAGGTCAGTGCCAGCGGGTGGACGTGGTAGCCGTCCAGGCTGCCATCCTCGACCGGAGATACCTCGTAGTCGACCTTGGAAAGGTTGCGCTTGGTGAACTCATCGGTGTTGACGATGATCGTTCCCCCGCGAGGCAGGTCGCCCAGGTTCGCCTTCAGCGCGGCCGGGTTCATCGCCACCAAGACGTCAGGCGCGTCGCCAGGGGTCAGAACATTGTGGTCGGCGAAGTGCAGCTGGAAGCTCGAAACCCCGAGCAGCGTGCCTTGAGGAGCGCGGATTTCGGCTGGGTAGTTCGGAAGCGTCGACAGGTCGTTGCCAAGCGCTGCGGTTTCTGAGGTGAAGCGGTCTCCGGTGAGCTGCATCCCATCACCCGAGTCTCCTGCGAAACGAATGACTACACTGTCAAGACGCTGAACTCGCTTGATACTCATGCGTGCGTTTCCACCAGATTTCTTGGATGTCCCATAACGTCCCTTTGACGTCGGAGATTGTCTGATATTACCTTGTTTGACAGATGCTGCCCGGACAGCTCAGCCAGCGAGATCCGCGTGTCGGTCGCGGACGTCCAGGTGGGACCTCCCGAAAACAGGCAAGCCCCCACTGACTAGGCTGTCCCGCGTGTCCCCCTATCTGACTGTTGCCGGAGTCGTTCTGGCAGGCGTGCTTCTCTTCGTGGCAGCGATGGGAGCTCGTCTCATCTTTGCTCCCCGCGCGCCCACCGCAATGAAGCTCACGACTTATGAGTGTGGTGTCGACCCGGTCGGCGAGGGCTGGGCGCAGACCAACGTCCGCTACTTCCTCTACGCGTTCCTGTACGTCGTGTTTGCCGTGGACGCCGTCTACCTCTTTCCCTGGGCCACGGTGATCCGCAGCCCTGACCTCGGCGCCGCCTCACTGGCCGAGATGGCAATCTTTATTCTTGTCGTCCTGATCGGCTTGGCCCACGCCGCCCGCCGGGGGCTGATCCGGTGGGTCTGATGACGTTCGAGCTCCTGACCCTGGAGCTCCTGACAGTGAATACGGTGGTGACCCGATGAAGGTCGAGCTGCCCATGCCCAGCGTCGGAGTGCTCAACGACGATGCGCCTCGCCCGATCAAGGTGGTCCTGAACTGGGGGCGTCGCTACAGCCTCTGGGTGTTCAACTTCGGGCTGGCCTGCTGCGCGATCGAGTTCATCGCCGCCTCCATGGCGCGCCACGACTTCATCCGGCTCGGCGTGATCCCGTTCGCTCCNGGCCCACGTCAAGCCGACCTCATGGTGGTGTCCGGAACCGTCTCCGACAAAATGGCTGCGGCAATCCGCCGGCTCTACGACCAGATGCCCGAGCCCAAGTACGTCATCTCCTTCGGTTCCTGCGCCAACAGTGGCGGCCCCTACTGGGACTCCTACTGCGTAACCAAGGGTGTTGACACCCTTATTCCCGTCGATGTCTATGTGCCGGGGTGCCCGCCCCGGCCTGAGGCTCTGCTGCAGGGCATCATCCGCCTGCAGGAGAAGATCGCCGCGGAGACGTTGTCCACCAAGGGGCTGCGGGCAAAGTATGCCGGGTCGCGCCGCGCCACGGCGGCGGAAGTCACCCGACCCTTGCTGACCCAGCCGCAGGTCACACCAGAGACCACTCCACAGATCACACCCTCACCAGTGTCCGCTGGTCATGCCGGGGGGCAGTCGTGACGGAGACGCGCTGCCGCGAGGTTCCCCTGGATGAGTGGGCGGGCGCGCTGAGCGCGGCTCGCAGCGAGGGATTCGACTTCTTTGACTGGCTGACCGCAGTCGACCAGATGGACGCCGAGGACAGTGCCGGTTTCGACGTCGTGTGTCACCTCATGAACAGCTCGACCGGCAGGGGCACGTTGGCACGGGTCCTGCTGCGCACCCGGGTGCCCAGCGGTCAGAGCCTGGCCAGCGCGACGACCTTGTGGTCGGGTGCGGCATGGCACGAGCGTGAGACGCACGAGATGTTCGGCATCGACTTCGCCGGGTTCGACGACGGGACCGGACTGGGTCTGCGACCACTGCTGTTGCCCAACGGCTTTGACGGCACCCCTTTGCGGAAGTCCTTTGTCCTGGCAGCACGCGCCAGCAAGGCATGGCCCGGCGCAAAAGAGCCGGGGGAGGGCGCACCGTCACACGGCGCTACGCACACTGAGAAGCCGGGTCGTCGCAAGATCACGGCACCCGGCGTGCCCGACATCACCTGGGGACCGCGTTGAATCCTGTGCTCGAGGTCGTACTGCGTTCCGTCAGCGTTCTGCTCGCCTTCCTGGTGCTGCCGCTGGCCGTCGGCCAGACCGAGCACAAGGTGATGGCGCACATGCAGGGTCGGCTCGGCCCCATGTACGCTGGTGGGTTCCATGGCTGGGCGCAGCTGGTCGCCGATGGCGCCAAGTTCGTCCAGAAGGAAGACATCGTGCCGCAGGCGGCCGACCGTTGGGTGTTCAAGCTCGCGCCCGGGGTCGCTTTGGTGCCTTATCTTGTTGCGCTGAGCGTCATCCCGCTCTCAGCTACCGTGGTCGCGGCTGATGTGGGCGCCAGCGTGCTGTTCGTCCTGGCGGCCAGCGCGGTCGGGATCCTAGGGCTCTTGATGGCGGGTTGGTCGAGCGCCAACAAGTACGCCCTGCTCGGTGGCATGCGAGCCGCTGCCCAGCTTCTCAGCTACGAGTTGCCGCTCGCCCTGTCGGTGGCGTCCGTCGCCCTGGCCGCGGGGACCTTGTCGCTGACTGGTATCGCCCAGGCGTGGAGCCCGCTGTGGCTGGTATGGCAGCTTCCAGGCGCTTTCGTCTTCTTGATCGCGGCAGTGGCCGAGCTCCAGCGTCCTCCCTTCGATATGCCGGTCGCCGACTCCGAGATCGTGATGGGAGCGTTCACCGAGTACACCGGACTGCGGTTCGCGTTCTTCCTGCTCTCGGAGTACGCCGGCATTGTCGTGATGTCCTTGTTGTTCACCGTTCTGTTTCTCGGCGGTTGGCGCGGCCCGTTCTCCGACTCCATGGGGCCGCTGTGGACGATCCTCAAGGGCCTGGTCATCGCGATCGTGATCATCTGGGTTCGCGTTTCCTGGCCGCGCCTGCGTGAGGACCAGCTCCAGCGCCTCGCCTGGTTGGTTCTGGTTCCCCTCGCGCTGGCTCAGCTGGCCCTGACCGCAGGAGTGGTCGT
>JGI24140J50213_10000747_pt1 | contig 15021 bp, 13 predicted proteins | sample BarGraIncu00222A_FD_50213 | JGI IMG/M metagenome (IMG submission 50213)
CGAGNGCGAGTACCGTCGCATCGGCTTCAACGGCGCGGGAGCCGTCGGGCATGACAAACGAAAGACGTCCATCGCCGTCCCAACCGGTCCAGTGATGGCGCAACGCGAATTGCACGCCGATTGAATCCAGCCGCCGCAGCCACGCCCGCAATAGCGGCGAGGCTTTGAACGCTTCCGGGAAAACCCGGCCGCTGGAGCCGACAAAGGTCGGCTGCCCCAGCGCTTCACTCCATTGGCGCAAGCGGTCCGGCGGAAAGGCGTCGATGGCGGGCGCGAGCTGCGGCTTCGCTTTGCCGTAGCGCGCCAGAAATTCCGGCAATGGCTCGCTGTGGGTCAGGTTGAGGCCGCCTCGCCCCGCCAGCAGAAACTTGCGGCCGGCTGACGGCATGGCGTCATAGACTGTGACCGCGGCGCCGCCTTGCGCTAGCACCTCCGCTGCCATCAGGCCGGCCGGCCCGGCGCCGATGATGGCGACTTTGGTTTTAGGGGTTGGAGGCATGACGCAAGTGTAGGCCGGATTCGCATGTTGCGAAAACGAGCGTCATTCCGGGATGGTGCGCAAGCACCAGACCCGGAATCTCGAGATTCCGGGTTCGATGCTTCGCATCGCCCCGGAATGACGTGCTCATAGCTTCACGCCCGCCCTCGCCGCGGCCTGCTCGACGTATTTCTGGGTCTGCTGGAACGCGCCTTCCAGCGCCTTGGCCTTCGACATGTCGCTGATCTCGGCGAAATGCGCAGCGACGGCGTCCGGCGTCCATTCGGAGGGGGCTAAGTTGACGCCCTCGCTTTCGATGATCTTGATCACTGCAAAGGACCCCGCGCCCGCGCCCATGATGGTGCGGGTCGGAGCATCTTCGCCGAGCAGAAACAGCACCGCCGGCGTGATCGCCTCGGGCTTCATCAGCGCCAGCGCCTGCGGCGGAAGCAGTTCCTCGGTCATCCGCGTCGCCGCCGTCGGCGAAATCATGTTGACGCGAATGTTGGTCTTACGGCCTTCCTCGGCGAGCACGTTCATCAGTCCGACCATGCCGGTTTTCGCAGCACCGTAATTGGCCTGGCCGAAATTGCCGTAAAGCCCCGACGACGAGGTGGTGACAACGATGCGGCCGTAGTTGCGCTCGCGCATGCCGTCCCACACCGCCTTGCAGCAATAAAAGGTGCCGTTGAGATGAACGTCGAGCACCTTGGCGTAATCGGCCACCTCCATCTTGGCGAATGATTTGTCGCGCAGGATGCCGGCATTGGCGCAGAGCAGATCGACGCTGCCCCATTTCTCCGTGGCCTTGGCGACCATCGCCTTGACCTGCTCGAAGTTCGAGACGTCGGCGGCGTCCGCCATCGCCACGCCACCGGCTTTGTGGATTTCCTCGACCACGGTTTCCGCGGCCGTCAGCGACCCGCCGGTACCGTCGCGGGCGCCGCCGAAATCATTGACCACGACCTTTGCGCCGCGACTTGCCAGTCCCAGCGCATGGGCGCGCCCGAGACCATTGCCCGCGCCGGTAACGATAGCGACGCGGCCGTCAAACCTGATTGTCATGTGTACGTTTCCTGGATGTGGGTTCCTTCGTCATGCCCGGCCATAGCAATCTACGCAGATTGCGTAAACCTTATCTGCGTCGCCGGGCATCTACGTCTTTTTGGTTGTCGCATCAGACAAGACGTGGACGGCCGGGACATAGGCGAGCGGAAGCGACGCCGTCCTTCGGACGGCTGCGCCCGGCCAAGACGGCTGATACTAAGCAAAATAGATCAGGCCGATCCAGTCGGCCACCAGAGCGGGTTTTGCCTCGCCTTCGATCTCGACGGTCACGTTGGTTCGCGACAGCAATTCCGTCGGCTTGCGCAATTTGGCTTCGGCCAGGGTGAAGCGGCCGCGAACGCGCGAGCCCGAGCGCACCGGCGAGATGAAGCGGAGCTTGTCGAAGCCGTAATTGACGCCCATCGTCGTGCCCTCGATGACAGGCATGACCTCGTACGACATGATGCTCATCAGCGACATGGTCAGGAATCCGTGCGCCACGGTGGTGCCGAACGATGTTTCGCGTTTGGCCCGCTCGGGATCGACATGGATGAACTGATGATCCTCGATCACGTCGGCATAGACGTCGATCCGGCTTTGATCGACCAGATGCCATGACGATACGCCGACTTCGTGGCCGACCATTTTCTGATAGGCATCAAGCGAAATCGGCGGCTTCTTCCAGACTTCATTCATCGTCAGTTCTCCACCGATCCGGCTGACCGTATCTTCTGTAGTTCCGGGAAATCCTCTTCGCGGAATTCCCGGCCGCGCAACGCGTCGCCGCGATTATTGTCGTGTTCCAGCCGGCGCAAGTGAACGCGGCGGATCTTGCCGGAAATCGTCTTCGGCAGCTCGGTCACGAGTTCGATGCGCCGGATGCGCTTGAATGGCGNNAGCCTGNTGTGCAAATGCCGAAAGATCGACAGCGCGGTTTGCGGCGAATGCTCCGTGCCCGATACCAGCAGCACATAGGCCTTCGGGATCGCCAACCGAATTGGATCGGGACTGGGAACCACCGCGGCCTCCGCCACCGATTCATGTTCGAGCAGGATGCTCTCCAGCTCAAACGGGCTGATCCGGTAGTCCGACGATTTAAACACGTCGTCGGACCGGCCGACGAAGGTCAAATAGCCCTCGTCGTCGGCGAACACCACGTCGCCGCTGCGATAGAGATCGCCGTCGGCGCCGCTCACCTTGCCGTCGTCGCCCTGATAACCCTGCATCAGGCCGGCGGGCCGATCGGCGCCGAGCAACAGACTGACCTCACCCTCCTTGGTGATGTGTCCGTCACTGTCGGTGATCTGAACGCGGTAACCGGGCAGCGGACGGCCCATCGATCCGACCTTCACCTGCTGGCCGGGCGAATTTCCCGCAAGCGCCGTGGTTTCGGTCTGGCCGTAGCCGTCGCGAATCGTCAACCCCCATGCGGCGCGAACCTGATCGATCACTTCGGGATTGAGCGGCTCGCCGGCGCCGCAGACCTCGCGCAGCGACACTTTATAGCCTGCGAGCTTCTCCTGGATGAACAACCGCCACACCGTCGGCGGCGCGCACAGCGTGGTCACGCCGCATCTGGCGATGGTCGCGAGCAAGCCTTTGGCATCGAAGCGTGGCTGGTTGACTACGAACACCGTGGCGCCGGCGTTCCATGGCGCGAACAAGCAGCTCCAGGCATGCTTGGCCCAGCCCGGCGAGGAAATGTTCAAATGAACGTCGCCGGGCTGCAACCCCAGCCAGTACATCGTCGACAATGCGCCGACCGGATAGCTGCGCTGGCTGTGCCGTACAAGCTTGGGCTTCGCCGTGGTGCCGGAGGTGAAATACAATAGCATCGGATCGTCCGCCGCGGTCGCTCCATCCGGCTTGAACGTTTCCGGGAACTGCGCCGTCTGTTCGTAAGGCAGCCAGCCCTCGTGTTTTGAAGACGCGCCAACGACGATACGAATGAGACGGTCGCCGCGGAGGCCACTGAACTTCGCAACCTGGTCCTGGGACGCCACCACGGCCCTGGCGCGGCCGCGATCGAGGCGATCCTGCAACTCGTCGGCCGTCAGCAGCGTGGTCGCGGGGATCACCACCACCCCTAATTTGATCGCGGCCAGCATGGTCTCCCATAGTGGAACGACGTTGCCGAGCAGCAGCAGCAGATGATCGCCGCGCCTGAGGCCCTGGGCTTGCAGGAAATTCGCGACCTGATTGGAACGGCGTGACAGGGCTTCGAACGAAAGCTTTGTTTCCCGCTCGCTGTCGCCGTCGACGATCCAGAGCGCCGGGCGATCCTTGCTTTCGGCAGCGCGCGCGAGCTCGGCATCGAACCAGTCCAGCGCCCAGTTGAACGGCACCGGGTCCGGCCAGCGGAACCCTTTCACGGCCGCATCGTAGTCGGTGCGATGCTGAAGCAGAAACGCGCGCGCCTGCTGGAAGGTTGTCATGGGCCGCTCGCTATTTCCCCGCCAATTCGCGAACATGCCGGATAATTCCGGAGAAATCGACCCCGCCATTTCCGGCGGCGTCGAACGCGCGGTAGATTTCCTGCGCGTGCTTGCCGAGCGGCGTGGCCGCACCCGCGGCCTTGGCCGCATCCTGCGCCAGCGTCAGGTCCTTTACCATCAAGGCCGACGCAAAACCCGGCCGGTACTCGTTGTTCGCCGGCGACGTCGGCACCGGACCCGGCACCGGACAATAGGTCGTCAGCGACCAGCATTGTCCGGACGAGGTCGAGGCGACGTCGAACAAGGCCTGATGCGACAGCCCGAGCTTTTCGGCGAGCGCAAAGGCTTCGCTGACCGCGATCATGGAAATGCCGAGGATCATGTTGTTGCAGATCTTGGCCGCCTGGCCTGCGCCGGCGCCGCCGCAATGCACGATCTTCTTGCCCATCTTTTCCAGCACCGGCTGTGCTGCGGCAAAGGCCTTGGCTTCGCCGCCGGCCATGAATGTCAGCGTCGCGCCCTTGGCGCCGCCGGTGCCGCCGGACACCGGCGCATCGACCGAGGCGATGCCCTGCTTCGCCGCCAGCGCATGGGCCTGCACTGCGCTTTCGACATCGATGGTCGAACAATCGATGATCAGCGATCCTTTTGTCATTGACGGCAAGATCTCGGTCCAGACCGAAAGCACGTGCTTGCCCGCGGGCAGCATCGTGATGACGACTTCAGCGCCCTTCACCGCGGCCACAGCGCTGTCGGCGATCGCAGCGCCATCGGCCTTTGACTGGTTGCGCGAGGCTTCCACCAGATCGAACGCCACCACCTTGTGGCCGGCCTTGACCAGATTGGCGGCCATCGGCCCGCCCATATTGCCGAGACCGATGAATGCAACATTTGCCATCTTTGGTTCCCTCCGCCCGGAGCGTTTCTCTTATGATTTGTCAAACACCAACTCGTCGGCGCCGATCTCCGCGAAGTAAGACGCCACCATCTCCGGCGTGACATCCTGCAGCCGCGGTGGCGACCAGCGGGGGTTGCGATCCTTGTCGATCACGGCCGCGCGCACGCCTTCCCGAAAATCGTCGCTGGCGAACACTTCAAGTGCGGCGCGATATTCCCGCACCAGACATTCTTCCAGTGAGGACGAACCTCGCGCCAGTCGAATCAGCTTCAGCGCGACCACCATGCCGCGCGGCGATTTCTCACTCAATGTCTTCAGCGTCGCTTGCGCCAGTTCCGAACCGTCGCGCTGCAGCGCTGCGACGATATCTTCCATCCGGTCATGGGCGAACCAGACGTCGATGCTCGGCTGCAGCGCAGCGACGGGCCCCGCGGTCTCGCCGGTCGCAAACCCGTCGATCAGGGCTTGAATTTCCTTAGGGGGCGTCCCGACGCGAACGTTGGTCAGGACCTCGCGCAAGGCAGGCAATTTACCCGACGGCACGACCGCGTCCGCAAACCGCGCGTGGATCGCATCGGGACCGTTCATGGTCTGGCCGGTCAACCCGAAATAGGCGCCGAGTTCGCCGGGCGAGCGTGACAATAGCCAGGTGCCTCCCACATCGGGAAAAAAGCCCAGCCCGACCTCCGGCATCGCCAGCCTGGTCCTTTCGGTCACGACGCGATGGCGGCCGTGCGCCGAAAGACCCACGCCGCCGCCCATCACCAGCCCGTCCATGAAGGCGACATAGGGCTTGGGAAACTTCGCGATGCGCGCATTCATGATGTATTCCTGGCGCCAGAATACCTTGCCGAGATCGCCGCCGGCCCGCGAACTCTCATAGAGCCCGCGAATGTCTCCGCCCGCGCACAAGCCGCGTTCGCCCGCACCTTCCAGCAGCACCAGCGCCACCGCCGGATCGGTTTCGAACCGGTCCAAAGCGGCATCGATCGCCAGCGACATTTCCAGCGTCATGGCATTGATCGCCTTCGGCCGGTTGAGGCGGATCACGCCGACCGATCCTTCGCGGCGCGCGATCAGCTCGGGTTCAGGCCCCACGACTGCGGCAGTCGCAACCGTCATCGCGCTCCCTCGATCAGCTTGCGCGCCACGATCAGCCGCATGATTTCATTGGTGCCTTCGAGAATCTGATGCACGCGCAGGTCGCGCACGATCTTCTCGATGCCATATTCGCTGAGATAGCCGTAACCGCCATGCAGCTGCAGTGCCTGGTTGGCGACCTCGAAGCCGACATCGGTGCCGAAGCGCTTGGCCATCGCGCACAGCATGGTCGCGTCGGGATCCTTGCGATCAAGGGCTGCGGCCGCGCGCCACACGAAGGTCCGCGCCGCCTCCAGCTCGGTCGCCATGTCGGCCAGCCGGAATTGCAGCGCCTGGAATTCGTCGAGGCGTTTTCCGAACGCCTTGCGCTCTTTCATATAGGCCAGTGACTTGTCGAGCGCGGTTTGCGCGCCGCCGAGCGAGCAGGCTGCGATATTGATACGGCCGCCGTCGAGCCCAGCCATCGCGATCTTGAAGCCGATCCCCTCATCGCCCAGCCGGTTGGCCACCGGCACCCGCGCATTCTCGAAAATCACCGCACGGGTCGGCTGCGCATTCCAGCCCATCTTGCGCTCATTGGCGCCGAGCAAGAGCCCCGGCGTGTCGCCCTCGATCACCAGCGTCGAGATGCCGCCGGGTCCGTCGCTGCCGGTCCGCACCATCACCACGTAGATGTCGCCCTTGCCGGCGCCGGAGATGAACTGCTTCTGGCCGTTGAGCACATAGTGGTCGCCATCGCGGACCGCGCGGGTGCGCAACGCCGCCGCGTCCGACCCGGAGCCGGGTTCGGTCAGGCAGTAACTTGCCAGCCACTCCATGGTGCAGAGCTTCGGCAGCCATTTATGCCGCTGGGTGTCGTCGCCAAAGGCATCGATCATCCAGCACGCCATGTTGTGGATCGAAATGAACGCCGACACCGTCGGACAGCCCTGCGCCAGCGCCTCGAAGATCAGCGCCGCGTCGAACCGCGTCAGCGCCGAGCCGCCGACGTCCTCGCGGATGTAGACGCCGCCGATGCCGAGCTGCGCCGCCTCGCGCATCACATCGACAGGAAAATGCTTCTCCTCGTCCCAGCGGATCGCATGCGGCGCGATTTTTTCCGCGGCGAAATCCCGCGCCATATCGCGAACCGCAATCTGATCCTCGTTGAGAGCGAATTGCATTGGATGCCCGCGCGCTTCGCGGCTAGTTCATGGTCGGGATCGAGAACTCCGCGCCCTCCTTGACGCCGGACGGCCAGCGCGAGGTCACCGTCTTGGTCTTGGTGTAGAAACGCACCGAATCCGGGCCGTATTGATTGAGGTCTCCGAAGCCGGAACGCTTCCAGCCGCCGAAGGTGTAATAGGCCGCCGGCACCGGGATCGGCACATTGACGCCGACCATGCCGACATTGACCTTGGAAGCAAAGTCNCGCGCGGCGTCGCCGTCGCGGGTAAAGATCGCAACGCCGTTNCCATATTCGTGATCGGACGGCAGCTTCAGCGCCTCGTCATANTCATGGGCGCGCACCACCGAGAGCACCGGGCCGAAGATCTCTTCCTTGTAGATCCGCATGTCCTTGGTGACGTTGTCGAACAGGCAGCCGCCCATGTAGAAGCCATTCTCATAGCCCTGCATCTTGAAGCCGCGGCCGTCGACGGCGAGCGTGGCGCCTTCCTGGATGCCGATCTCGACGTAGTTCTTGACCCGCTCCAGTGCGGCGCGCGTCACCAGCGGACCGAAATCGGCGGTCGGATCGATCGAGGGTCCGATCTTCAGGCTCTCGACCCGCGGAATGAGTTTCTCCATCAGCCGGTCGGCGGTGGTCTTGCCAACGGGGACCGCGACCGACACCGCCATGCAGCGCTCGCCGGCAGCACCGTATCCGGCGCCGATCAGCGCGTCGACGGTCTGATCCATGTCGGCGTCCGGCATGATGATGGCGTGGTTCTTCGCGCCGCCGAAGCATTGCGCACGCTTGCCGGTTGCGGCTGCGCGTTCATAGATATACTGCGCGATCGCGGAGGAGCCGACGAATCCGACGGCTGCGATATCGCGATCGTCGAGAATGGCGTCGACGGCTTCCTTGTCGCCGTTGACGACATTGAGGATGCCCGGCGGCAGCCCCGCCTCCAGCATCAATTCCGCAAGCTTCATCGGCACGCCGGGGTCGCGCTCCGACGGTTTCAGAATGAAGGCATTGCCGCAGGCGATCGCGGGCGCGAATTTCCACATTGGAATCATCGCGGGAAAATTGAACGGCGTAATGCCGGCGACGACGCCCAGCGGCTGGCGCATCGAATAAAGATCGATGCCGGGCCCAGCACCTTCGGTATATTCGCCCTTCATCATCTGCGGAATGCCGATAGCAAACTCCACCACCTCGACGCCGCGCAGGATATCGCCCTTGGCGTCGGGAATGGTCTTGCCATGTTCGCGGGCCAGCAAATCGGCCAGCGCGTCATTGTCGCGCGCCACCAGTTCCAGGAACTTCATGAGGACGCGAACCCGGCGTTGCGGATTGGTAGCCGCCCATTCCGGTTGCGCCGCCTTGGCATTCTCGACCGCCGCGCGCAATTCAGCCTTGGACGCCAGCGCCACCTGGGCCTGGACGTCGCCGGTCATCGGCTGAAACACGTCCGCGAACCTGCCCGATGTGCCCTTGACCTCCCGGCCACCGATAAAATGCCCGATTGTGCGCATGCGTTCCTCCTGAAGCTTTGCGAGTGCCGATTTGGCCGGCATCTTGCAGTCTTTGCGGGGTTTGGAAAGGGATTCTACGCGCAGCCCGTTTGCGAAAATGCAGGCTCTTGCCGCATTCTCGCTGGGCTACGACCAACGTCGAATGGGATGGCCGCCAGTTCGCTCAATGCCGCGCGGCTGTGGCAGCCTTCCGGGGCGCGGATTTCTTCGCTGCCGGCCTCGAATACGTCGCGCGATCCAGCACGGCCTCGCGGCCGGCGCCGAGAATCTCGTCGGAAAACTCGCCATTGCCGGCGACCCGGGCCAGCACCAGCGTTCCCATCATGGTGGCGATGGCAGCCATCGCCTGCTTGCGCGCGGCCTTGCGCGGAACGTCCGGAATCTGCTCNGCCAGCATNTCGATCATCTGCTCCAGCTTGGCNGCGAACGCCTTGCGGGTCCTGGGGCTNTCGCGGGCGATTTCCGCACCCAATGTCGGAATGGCGCAGCCATGGCCGGGATCGTCGCGATGGACCGGCGTCAGATAGGAATCCACGATGGTGGCGAGGCGCTTGTCCGGCGCGGTTTGCTCGGCGAGCTTGCGCCAACGGTCGGTCGATCGGTCCATCGCATGCGCAAAGGCCTCGATCACCAGCGCTTCCCGCGAATCGAAATGGGCGTAGAAGCCGCCATGGGTGAGGCCGGCTTCCTTCATCAGGTCGGCGACGCCGACGCCATGCGCGCCCTTCTCGCGAAGCCGCACCGAGGCTTTCCTCACGATCCGCGCATGGGTCTCGAGCTTGTGTTCCCTGGAATAACGCATCGGCCGGCTTCCATAAGATGTTTGCAGTCATATAATAGCTGAGATCGCCGGGGAAAGCTGCATCTTATTTCGGTTGCGGCGCTTCGCCGATCATCGAAAAGGTCGCCGTCGCGTGCACTGCAAGATTGCCTGACCCGTCGCGGACGAAACCCTCGGCATAGCTGGTCTGGCGGCCAAGCTTGATGAGCTTTCCTTCCGCGGAGATGGTGCCCGATCGCACCGACAGCGGCCGCAGATAGGTCAGTTTCAGGTCGAGGGTGACCGCGCCCTGCCCGGCCGGCAGCCTGGTCGAGATCGCGCAGCCCATGGCGGTATCGAGCAGGGCCGCGGCCGTCGCGCCATGCAGCAAGGCGATGGTGTTTTCCAGTGCCTCATGTGGCTCAAGTTCCATCACGATCCGTCCCTGCTCGGCCACGCCCATGCGAAAGCCGATCAGCCGGGCCATCGGCGGCGGCGGCAAGATGCCGTCGCGAATCGCGCGCATCGCCTCCAGTCCGGACATCGCCGCGGCGGCCTTTGCGACCAGACCCGGCGCCTGCCACTCGACCAGACGCTCGCGCCGCGACGCGGGCGCGAAAAGGTCCACCGTATCGACGTTATCCGAGACTGCCATCGCCCGCTCTCCTATAGATGATGACCGTCATATTATCGGAGTAGCCATCGCTTCGCAATGGCTGCACGGCCGCGATGGCGGTCGCCTCCGGCCGGCCCTTGACAAGCCCTGGTTTTGGCGGGGAAGTGCAGAAACGCAGACGCCTTCTCATCTGCCGCGAGACCCCTGATGCACATGCTCATTCCCTATTGCGGCGTCGACCGCGACAGCCGCGGCGTCGTTCGCCTGACGATCTGCAACGCCGGCTCGCTCAACATTCTCGGATCGGCTGTGATCAACGGCGTTCGCGAGGGATTGGAGGTGCTGGCGACAGAGCGGCAGATTCGCGTGCTGGTGATCGCAGGCCAGAGCGAAAAAAGCATGATCGGGGGCGCCGACATCAAGGAAATGGCCAGGCTCGATCAGGCCTCCGCCGAGAAGTTCATTACCGGGCTGCGAGACCTCTGCGAAGCGGTGCGCGCATTTCCGGGACCGGTGATCGCGCGGATGCCCGGCTGGTGCCTTGGCGGCGGCCTCGAATTCGCCGCGGCCTGCGACTTCCGGATTGCCGCGCACGATGCNCGGTTCGGCATGCCCGAGGTGCGGGTCGGGATTCCCTCGGTCATCCATGCGGCGCTGCTGCCGCGGCTGATCGGCTGGGGCCGCGCCCGCTGGCTGGTGATGACCGCCGAGAATATCGACGCCGCCACCGCCCTGGCCTGGGGGCTGGTCGACGTGGTCGCGCCGGAAGGCGGCCTCGATGCCGCGGTCGAGCGCGTTGTCGCGGCGCTGCTGGAATGCGGTCCGGAGGCGCTGCGCGCGCAGAAGGCCCTACTCCGGCAGTGGGAAGAACTGCCGCTGAAGGAATCCGTCAACCTCAGCATCGGCGTGTTCGGCCGATCGTTCCTGACCGACGAGCCGCACCGGATGATGCAGGGTTTTATCGACCGCAAGCGGTAGCGCCACTTCACGACGATTTATCCGGCGCCGCCGTTGCAAATTCCGCAGCGCATCATATGATGATTATAATTCCATATGATGTCCGCTCGTTCGAGCGCGAAACCAAGGAGCATCCGCCATGGCCACAGCTTCCGATCCGGTTGTCATCCTTTCCGCCGCGCGCACGCCGCTCGGCCGATTCATGGGCGATCTTTCGCCGTTCAGTGCCCACAAGCTTGGTTCCCATGTGATCGGCGCCGCGCTGGAGCGCGCCAAATTGGCGCCCGAGCAGATCGACGAGGTGTTCATGGGCTGCGTGCTGCCGGCCGGACAGGGCCAGGCGCCGGCGCGGCAGGCCGCCCGCGGCGCCAAACTGCCGGATGCGACGGGGGCAACGACCATCAACAAGGTCTGCGGGTCCGGCATGAAGGCCACGATGCTGGCGCATGACATCATCCATGCCGGCTCCGCCGACATCGTCGTGTCCGGCGGCATGGAGAGCATGACCAACGCGCCTTATCTGCTGGCAAAAGCGCGCGGCGGCTATCGCGCCGGTCATGACCGGATCATCGACCATATGATGATGGACGGCCTCGAAGATGCTTATGAAGTGGGCCGTTCGATGGGCGATTTCGGCGAGGCTACCGCGGAGGCCTACCAATTCACCCGCGCCGACCAGGACGCCTATGCGATGGAGACGCTGACCCGCGCTCGCAAGGCGGTGGAAGGCGGCGCGTTCAAGGCCGAGATCGTGCCGATCACCGTGGTGGAAAAAGCCGGCTCACGCGTGATCGGCAATGACGAGATTCCAATGAAAGTGGACCCGGCCAAGATTCCGGGACTGAAGCCGGCGTTCCGCGCCAACGGCACCATTACGCCAGCGGCTTCTTCCGCCAATGCCGACGGTGCGGCAGCGCTTGTTCTCGCCAAACGATCGCTCGCCGATCGCGACGGGTTGCCTGTTCTGGCCGAGATCAAGGGCCACGCCACCCACAGCCAGGAGCCGCAATGGTTCACCACGGCGCCGATCCCGGCAATTCGAAAACTGCTCGACAAGGTCGGCTGGAGCGTCAGCGACGTCGATCTGTTCGAGATCAACGAGGCGTTCGCGGTGGTGGCGATGGCCGCCCAGCGCGATCTTGGAATTCCGCGCGAGAAGCTGAATATCAATGGCGGCGCCTGTGCGCTCGGGCACCCGATCGGCGCCACCGGCGCCCGCCTGATCGTGACGCTGCTTCACGCCCTCGAAGCGCAGAACCTCAAGCGCGGCGTCGCCGCCTTGTGCATCGGCGGCGGTGAAGCCACCGCGATCGCCGTGGAGCGCATCATTCATTGATACACGGTGGCTGCGTGAAGTCCCTCAATCGTCATTGCGAGCCAACGGGTCGCGCGAATGCGCGCCCGATGACAGGCTCCGCGAAGCAATCCATGCTTTCGTATAGATAGTTCTGGATTGCTTCGTCGCGTCGCTCCTCGCAATGACGGGGGACAGCGTACGCTACTCGCCTGTCACGGCCTGATCGTCATGTTGGTCGCAAGCCCGGGCGTGCGGATCGGCTCGGCCAGGCGGGCAAACTCGCACAGCAGCGAACGGGTCTTGCGCGGGTCGATGATCTCCTCGACCCAGAACCGTTCGGCTGAACGAAATGGCGAGCGCAGCTTGTTGAGACGATCCTCGATCTCCTTCAGCTTGGCTTTCGGGTCGTCCGCAGCGTCGATGTCGGCGCGATAGGCCGCTTCGATGCCGCCTTCCAGCGGCAGCGAGCCCCAATAGGCCGATGGCCACGCATAGCGCAGCGAGAAGCGGTCGGCCGGCTGATGCACGACGCCGGCGACGCCGAACGAATTGCGCACGATGATCGTGCACCAGGGAACCGTGGTCTGGTTGACGGCGGCCATCGCGCGCACGCCGTGACGGATGGTCGCCGCCTTCTCGGCATCGAGCCCGATCATGAAGCCCGGACAATCCATCAGATAGACCACGGGAAGATGGAAGGTCTCGGCGAGATCGGCGAACCGCACCACCTTCTGGCAGGCTTCCGCCGTCCATGACCCGCCATAATGAAAGGGATCGCTGGCGAGCAGCAGCACGGCCCGGCCCTCGAGGCGGGCAAATCCGGCGATGATCGGGCGGCCGAAATTCGCGCCCATCTCAAAGAACGAGCCCTTGTCGACAACGGCGTCGATGATGGGCCGCATCTTGTAGACCTGGCGGCGGTTGCGCGGCACCGCCTTCATCAGGGATTCTTCCGCGCGTTCGGGATCGTCGCTGCAGGGCAGCGTCGGCGGCAACTCATAGACCGACGACGGCAGATAAGACAGGAAACGCCTGGCGCAGGCGAACGCTTCCTCCTCGGTATCGACCGCATGATCGACGCCGCCGGCGCGGGTCTGGATATCGGCGCCGCCAAGTTCCTGCTTGGTGAGATCCTGGCCGATGCGTTTCACCACCGGCGGACCGGCAACGAACATCGCCGAATTCTTGGTCATGACGGAATAGTGGCTGGCCGCCAACCTCGCTGCCCCCAACCCTGCGACCGAGCCCAGCCCCAACCCGACCACTGGCACGCGGGCCATGTTCGCGGTCGTGTACGAGTACCAGCGCGTGCCGCCGATGCCGCCGGGCAGATTGGCAGCACCCTTGGTTTCGATGGTTTTCACCGAGCCGCCGCCGCCGGAGCCTTCGATCACGCGGATGATCGGCAAACGAAAATCATGCGCCATCTCCTCGGCCATCAGGGGCTTGGCCGAGATCGAGGCATCCGCCGAACCGCCGCGCACGGTGAAATCGTCGCCGACCACCACCACGGTGCGGCCATCGATCTTGCCGCGGCCGAACACGCAGTTCGCCGGTGTCAGGTTGGTGAGTTCGCCGCTCTCGTCATATTCGGCGATGCCGGAAATCGCGCCGATCTCGTGGAAGCTTTTCGCATCGACCAGCTTGTCGATGCGCTCGCGAACGGTGAGCCGGCCCTGGTCGCGTTGCCGCTTGACCTTGTCAACGCCTCCCATCTCGCGCGCGAACGCTTCGCGCCGGGCGAGGTCGTCGAGTTCCGGCTTCCAGTTCATGCATCTCCTCCGTCGTGATGATCTTATTGTTATGCGTTGGCAACGGAAGCGGCTTGCTCTCGATCCGATTGCTGAAGAGATCGTCGGCGCCCTCCAGCATGCCGCCGATCGCAGCGCTCAATTCCAGAAGCGGCGGGGCGACCTCCTTGTGCAGCCGCCGCTCGTCATACATAGCGGACAGAAGACCGATCGTGACCACCACGAAGGTTTGGTATTGCGGCGACCACAGCGGCACGGCGAGACCGTTGATATGCGGACTCCACAGACCGCAGGCCACGACATAGCCGTGCTCGCGCAGAAAACGGCGGTTGCTCTCGATGCGCGGCCGCAGCAGCCTGGCGTCTTCCGGAATCTCGCGTTCCATTTCCGCCAGCAAGGCGTCGCCGACATCGGTATCGAGCGCCGCGGTGTAGCCATGGCCCGCGGCCGTGCTCGCCATGGCAATCCGGCTGCCGGTCGTTTCATGCAGACCGAGCGCGTTGGCTGCACGAGCAAATTCAAGATACACCAGATGGAAGCGGTCGGGGATCAGGAAGCCGACGGTTCCCGGCAATTGTTCGGCGACGTCCTGCAACCGCAGCCGGATCAGGTTGCGCAACTGAAGCCCACGCATCATCGAGGTGCTCATCGCCACCGCACTCGGGCCGATGCGATATTTCTGGTCGTGGGGCAGATAAACGAGTTGGCCCATCCGGGTCAGGGTGTGGGTCAGGCGCGAAACCGTCGATCGCGGCAGCCCGCAGCGATTGGAAATTTCCAGATTGCCGAGCCGCGCCTCATGACCCTCGAAGCAGCGCAAGATGTCGAAGGCACGCGACACCACCTGAATAATGTCGCCCTCGCCCGCCAGATCGCTGGCGAGCTTTCCCTCTCTGCTGAGCCGCTCCGAACGNCGTCCCATGTTCCGCCTGATATTCCGTTTTACGGAATAAAATTCCACTTGCAGAACAAGCTACCTCAGGCAATCTGCCGCGACAA
>JGI24140J50213_10000749_pt1 | contig 15001 bp, 14 predicted proteins | sample BarGraIncu00222A_FD_50213 | JGI IMG/M metagenome (IMG submission 50213)
AACTTTTTTTCCAAGTTCTTTTTGGTGGTAGTGACCGTTGATGGCGAATTCGCGCAGAAATCAGCGACCTTTGCGCGCTTCTTAGCAAGCTCATTGAGGCTCGCATCGATCTCCGTCAGGCTAGCGTCAAAATACTCCTTATTGATCCTGCGCGCTGCTCCTATGAAGCTAACGGCGTGGGCCAGTCTAACCAGCGTGTTAGGTAGAAGCGCCAATCCTGCGCTCCACTCCTCTCGACAACGATCTCGATCGTCTTTGCGAAGCTTTTGGACAGCGCTTTCCAGGAACTGCGCAGAAATTCCAGGAAGCCAAGCATAGATTTCCACNATAACGATTCCGATGACGATGGAGATTACGAGTTCCATGCGACTCTCCCATCGGGTACGCCCAATTCGGCAAGCGCCGCGCGAGATTTGTTGTAACCCAACCCTGTGATGGAATAAAATCTTCGTCGTGGCCGACCAGCATCGCGCGGTTCAAGATCTTCCCACTCGCTCTTCAGCCATCCGGCTCGTTCTAACCTGAGCAAAATCGGGTACATCGTGCCGGAAAGCATCTGGATTTGCCTTGCGATGTCTGATCCCGCCAGACGGCAACTTGGATCGGTAAATAATGCAAGCACGCGGAGTGTCTGTTGAGACAGACGGGGATCCTTACTCATTGGCACTTCTCCGACTTCGAGCTATATTGAATATCAATATAGCCTATGTAGAGTTTTCTGCAAGAGCAATCACCGAATAGCTCGGCCTAATTTGAAGCACAGAGTGCCCGCATTAGGTGATCCCCTTCCATTATGCAGAGAGGACGTCCCAGCAACGATGGTCAACTTGGGATTGTCTTCCCGCGATCGCATTGTTGCGGTTGGAAAGTCGAGCTGACGTCTCAGCCGATCTCGATCGGCAGCGATGCATCCTTCGCCCACTCTCCCATCGATCCGTCATAGAGGGTGAGGTTGTCGTAGCCGAGCAGATACAACAGGAACAGATCGATAGTGGCCGAGATGCCACCTCCGCAGTAGGCCACCACGCGCTTTTCCCTGGTGATACCTTGCGAGGCGAACCTCTTTTCTGCGTCCGCGAGCGGCACAAAAGCCTTGGTCTGAGGATCAAGCAGCGTCGCCGCCGACACATTGCAACTGCCGGGAATGCGCCCCGGCCGGCCGTACCGACTCGGCTCCAGGCCCTTGTGGAATTGCGGGCCGAGTGCATTGACGACAACGGTGTTCCGATCATCCTTGGCGGCGAGCACGTCCTGCTTGCCGACAAAATATCCAGACCGCGGTTTCGCCGTGAAGGTCGCCGGCTGATATCCCTTCGCTGGCCCGCTCTCGATGGCGCGGCCTTCCGCTTTCCATTTATCGAAACCGCCGTCGAGCACATATGCGTTGTCAAAGCCCAGCGATTTCAGCATCCACCAGAATCGTGTCGCCCACATTGCTGTGCCGATGCTGTAAAGCACAACCCGGCTGTTCGCTCCGATTCCGTGGCGGCCGAATGCGGTCTCGAGCTGCGCGACAGCAGGCATCATGAAGCGAAGCTCGGTGCCCTGATCGGAGAATTCGCCCTGCAAATCCAGAAAATCCGCATTCGGAATATGACCAGCCTCGTACGTATGACGTCCAGGCACAACGTTATACGGAACCTTGCTGCCGTCGGCCGCAGGTTCGAGATAGGTCGTGCAATCGAACAGCCTCAGATCCGGCTGGTCGATGATGTCAGCAAGTTCCGCCGATGTGATTAACCCGCTACGCTCTCGCATCTGTTTCCCCCGGGACTATTTTGGCCGATGTTACGGCGCGCTAGGTGTGATTAATAGGCGGGCGCCTGGGAGGTCGCTCTTTAATCTTGCGATTCCTGTCCAATATACTGTTTGGAGACGGCTTCACCGGCAGCCTTGCGTTAAAGCCAAATTCTGGACTAAGCCATTGAATAGGTTGCAGAATGATTCAATGATCCGTGATCCGCACGGCCCAGCTATCGTCCCCTTGGTGAATGTCACCAAAACCTGATATTCGAGACCCCATGAACAAACCCGAAAAACCGCCGCGGAACGACGTCGCCGGCCCTGCGGGCCGGCATAAAACCACGCAAGTCATGGTCGGCGATGTCGCCGTCGGCGGCGGCGCGCCGATTGTGGTGCAGTCGATGACCAACACCGACACCGCCGACGTCGCGGGCACGGTGGCGCAGATCGCAGCCTTGGCGCGCGCCGGTTCCGAACTGGTGCGGATCACGGTCGACCGCGACGAAGCCGCCGCCGCCGTTCCGCATATCCGCGACGCCTTGCGCAAGCGCGGCATCACCACGCCCCTGATCGGCGATTTCCATTATATCGGCCACAAGCTCCTGGCGGAGTATCCGGCCTGCGCCGAAGCGCTCGACAAATACCGCATCAACCCCGGCAATGTCGGCTTCAAGAACAAGCGCGATACGCAATTTGCCGACATCATCGAGATCGCGAACAAGAACGGCAAGCCGGTGCGGATCGGGGCGAACTGGGGTTCGCTCGATCAGGAACTGCTCACCAGGCTGATGGATGAAAACGCGCTGCTCGCCGAACCAAAGGATGTCCGCGCGGTGACGCGGGAGGCCATGGTGCAGTCGGCGCTCTTGTCGGCCGCGCGGGCGCAAGAGCTCGGCATGCCCAAAAACCGCATGATCCTGTCGGCGAAGGTTTCCGCGGTGCAGGACCTGATCGCGGTCTACCAGACCCTCACCGAACGTTCGGATTACGCGATTCATCTTGGCCTCACCGAAGCCGGCATGGGATCCAAGGGCATCGTCGCCTCGTCGGCAGCACTCGGTATCCTGCTGCAGCAGGGCATCGGCGACACCGTGCGGATCTCGCTGACGCCGGAGCCCGGTGGCGATCGCACGCTCGAAGTGCAGGTCGCGCAGGAATTGCTGCAGACCATGGGCTTCCGCACCTTCGTGCCGCTGGTGGCGGCGTGCCCGGGCTGCGGCCGCACCACCTCGACCACCTTCCAGGAGCTGGCGCGCAGCATCCAGGACTTCATCCGCGACGAAATGCCGAGCTGGAAGTCGCGCTATCCCGGCGTCGAATCGCTCAACGTCGCGATCATGGGCTGCATCGTCAACGGCCCCGGCGAATCCAAACATGCCGATATCGGCATCTCGCTGCCGGGCACCGGCGAAACCCCGGCGGCCCCCGTGTTCGTCGACGGCAAGAAGTTCAAGACCCTGCGCGGCCCCAACATCGCCACCGAATTCAAGGCGATGGTGATCGACTATATCGATCAGCGCTACGGCGCGGGCGCGGCCGTGCCGGTCAGCACGGTGACCGCGGCGGAATAGGGCGCGGCCGGACTTGCTGCTGACGCATGCCAGAGCCTTTTCCGTTCCGATTGAATCGAAACGGAGGCTCTACTCTTTTATTTGACGCGTTTTCTTTACGCGAACCGGTTTCCACTTCGCTCGAAAACGCTCTGGCCTGCGTCATTGACTCGCGGGAAACATCAGCAGCTCGGCAATGCGATTGTCGGCGCGGCGGAGCCGCCGGCAAAGCTCGCGGTTGATGTTCTGCATCACCATCACATACGCATGGATATCGGCCTTGTAGCAGGTGTAGAGTTTTCGGGCCGTAAGCTCGTACAGCACGGTTGGGCTCTCCGCGACGACCGTGGCCGATCGGTTCTGCATTTCGATCAGCGTCATCTCGCCGAAAAAATCACCAGGCTTGAGACCCGACATGCGAATGACGTGCCCGGACTCCGTCAGCTTGCTCACCACCAACTCGCCGGAGTGAACGATGAACATGGAGCGCCCCGGTTCTCCTTCAGCTACGATAGTGGCACCGACGTCGAAGCGGCGCTCGACCAGCATGGACACCAGAAGATCAAGGCTTGCGTCCGAAAGGCCACCGAAGAAGGGTGTGTCGAGCAGGAACGCCTTCAGATCGGGAGAGCTGACTGCCATCGCTCGAATATACTCCCGCTCCCGGCGGCGGCAAGCGGGCCAAGCCTGCGAATTCGCAAGTGCCTAATTCAACACTCTGGTTTCGGAGCTTGAATCACGCCCCGGACAGCGCCATTCGGCTCAGGTGCAGTCTTAGAAGCACTGCGTGACATTTACGGTTTGTCTTTGACCGTCATGCCCCGGAACCGTTACGACCGCCGTCGGACAGCTTGGCACATAGGCTCGTTCAGATGGCGTGACGATCGGCGGATATCGATGTGCCCAATCCCAGGGAACATCGTAGGTGTAATGGACATCGCCCGACGATGGTTGTGTGACGTCTGCGATGGGTTCGCCATTTGAGGACCCGTAGAAGCCGTCATCCTCCACTGCCGGCCAGAAAGTTCCTGTGTTGTTTCTCCGGTGGTGTGATCGGGCGAATGACGGATGGGAACTCGAACGCGCCGAAGCAAACGCCCGGTGAGACGTTGATCCCGACCGGGCAAATGTTTCGTTCGCGGCAAGCAGAACCGCGATGGCGCCGAGAAAGGCGATAAACGCCGGATGCACTCTATAGGTCATGGCACGCACCAATTCGTTGGTTACTGGGCTGCAGTCCAGCGCACGCTAAGCGGGGCGTTTGGTGCCCGCAAATGCGCAGTTAATTATTAGTTAAGATGTAAGGTTAACAGGCCAGGCGGAGTTCAACCAACAGCGGATTTGCGCACTTCATGTCGGTTGCCGGGGTAACGGCGGACCTCATTCGCGCCTGGCGAGATGTCAGCTTTTGACCCGGACATCGGGCATCATTTGCTTATAATCAGGACTTTCTGCGACGGCAGGCCCCCCAGCCTAAATGTGGTTTCACGGAATCAATCGTTGGTTGCCCGGGTTTCTGCGCGGCGATAGTCTGATTTCACATGCTTGCATGGCTTGCTTTGTGCACTTCGCTTCGCAGAGAGAGAAGTAAGATTCGCGGAGAGCGATAATACAAGAGGAGGAAACATGAGTACTCCCACCCGTCGTACTTTCCTGAGGCTTGCACAAGGCGCTATTGCCGCAGCCTCCATCTGGGCAGCGTCGGCGGACGCGCAGGAACGCTTCGCCGTCACCGTCTTCGAGAACGTCCGGATATTTGACGGCACGCATCTCTCGCTTTCGGCTCCGTCTAACGTTCTGATCAGGGGCAACATCATTGAACAGATTTCGACCAGTCCAATCCCGACCGATCGCCGTGCCGACACCCAAATTATAGCAGGTGGCGGCCGGGTGCTGATGCCCGGTCTCAGCGACGTACATTGGCACGCGATGTTGGTTCGCCCGACGCCTGCCCAGCTCTTGTCCAGCGACATCGGCTACAGCACGCTCTTGGCGGGCGCCGAGGCAACCGCTACGCTCATGCGCGGCTTTACGAGCGTTCGGGACATGGGTGGGCCGGTCTTCGCCCTCAAGCGGGCGATCGACGACCAGTTGCTGCCAGGTCCCCGCATCTACCCTTCAGGCGCTGTCATCACTATTAGCGGCGGCCACGGAGATTTCCGTGAGCTCAGTGACCTGCCCAGGACCACTGGCGCGACGCTGAGCCGTGCCGAGGAGCTGGGGGGAAGTGCTATTGCCGACAGTCCGGATGAGGTCCGAAAGCGGGCGCGCGAACAACTCATGCAAGGAGCGTCACAGATCAAGTTGACAGCCGGCGGCGGCGTCGCCTCACCGTTCAGTCCGCTAGAGGTCACCACCTTTACGGAAGCCGAATTGCGTGCCGCGGTTGAAGCGGCCACGGATTGGGGTACTTACGTCGCCACGCATGCTTACACTCCCAGTGCGATTCAGCGCTCGATCGCGGCCGGGGTAAAGGTCATTGAACATGGGCACTTGATGGATGAGGCGACCGCGCGGCTTATCGCTGAAAAGGGCATCTGGCTCAGCATGCAGCCCTTCGTCGACCTTGGCGGCGCAAAAGTTCTCCCCGCCGCTCAGCAGCAACAGATGATGCAAGTGGTGAGCGGCACTGACACAGTCTACGGCTATGTGAAACGATATAAGATCAAGACCGCTTTCGGAACCGACATTCTGTTTTCGCGCGCTTTAGCCGAGCGTCAAGGTCAGGGAATTGTGGATCTGACGCGTTGGTTCACGCCGGCCGAAGCGCTCGCCATGGCGACTTCGGCAAACGGAGAACTGCTTGCCTTGTCAGGCTTGCGCAACCCTTATCCCGGCAAACTGGGTGTCGTTGAACAAGGTGCCCTTGCTGATCTTTTAGTCGTCGACGGCAATCCCCTGGAAAATATAAACCTCGTTGCTGACCCAGCGAACAAGTTTCTGATCATCATGAAGGACGGCGTTATCTACAAAAACACCATTCCCAAGTGATCGTCACGCCCCTGGCACGCGGCAGGTGCGCTCCTGGCACCTTTGGGACATGGCTGCGGACACCTAGGACGTCCGCTGATCGGGGTAGACCGGAAGGATCGGCGCACGGTCTAAACGACGCGAGTGATCAGATGCAGAGACATGAGGCTGATCTCTGGCACAAAGAAGCCGAGATGGCCCAGCCCCAAGGCCGTCGACGGGAACAGCCGTCGAAAGGCATCAGTGAGCCATCGTCGGCCGGGATGCTCGAATGCGCTGCGAGAAATCGGGCGCGCTATCGGCCGCCCCCGCGTCCTCGTTGATCAGCGAGCGACGCCGCAGTTCGTCAAACGGCAGCGTTGTATCGATCCGGCCCGAATAATAGAGGTAGCTATCGACCAGGCCGTTGAGCAGATGCCGGATGTCGAGCCGACCGACTCTGCCGGCAGCGTTCGCATACCGCACGATGTTGATCGTGCAGCTATTGGTCAGCAGGTGATAGTACTCCGGCCGATCGGCGAGTTCGTTGATCCGCGCCAGATAAACCAGCAGCAACCTGCGGGCATCGTCGGGCGAGGTGTTGAGACGGTAGAGGTACACCGCCTCGTGGCGGTAGTTGGTCCGCACGCCTACGAGGTCGCGCTCGTCACCCACCACGTAGATCAACTCGAATTGCTTGAAGAGCGAGGCGATTGGCGCAAAGCCCTCTCCCGCCTCCGGCCGCGTCTCGATGGAGATGCTGAGCGGCGGCGCATTGTCGAAGATGAAACTCAGGAACGTGTGTCCGACTGGACCTGCCATAAAGTAGGACACGTAGAAATCGAGCGCCGTCAAATGAGAAAGCAGGACCTCGCGCTCCTCATAACGCACCGTGAAATCATCGCGCGCGCGGTAGTCGAAATTGCGCACGCCCGTGAGCCGGACGCGGTCGCCGTCGATGAATGCCCGCGGCATCACCGCGACCTCCGGCCGCCAATGACGATCGTGCGAGGGACGGATGGTCATCCACCACACGGCCACGCCAAGAAACAGCACGATCGCGATCGCCGACATGCGCCGTTGACGCGAAAACCAGACGGCCCAGATCGTGAACGCCGCGAACGCTGCGGCCAGCGCCAAACGCATCACGGCCCATGGCAGATTTGAATAGTAGATGGCCAGCGTGGCCCACGTGACGAGCGCGGCCCGGCACAGAAACCAGATCACTGCGATCAGCCAGCCGAAAGACCTGGACAAGAACTTGCGAAGAGAATTCAACGACTCCTCCCCCGCGCCTCAACAGCTGGACGCGTGGCGGCGTAACGGCTCGCGAGCATGCGGACGTTCAGAAAAAGCGTCGCCCCGCCGGCGGGCAAGGTGGAAGCGGCCTGCTCGGGCACGAGGTCCAGCGCTTCATATTGCGCCAGGCCCGGCCGGCAAAGTCCAACCAGAAATGCAGCCGCCAACAGCGGCGGAAATAGCATGCGCCGCAAGTCCCGGACCATCGTCTGGGCGAATGAGGTACTTGGAAGGTCTCTTGAGTTCATCGTGCATATTCCTCCTGGAAAGCACGAGCCCTGTCATACATCACCCATTAACCGCAGCCGCTCTCGATCGTTGGATGCGGGTACTCGTTAGGTTGCCTCACCCAAATGCCCCGAGGCCGGATGCTGTAACATTCTTTGGCTAACGAAGCCGTCAAGAGAAGGACGGATGCGCCACCAAGCACTACTCCGGTCGGTCGTTCACTAAAGTTGTCGGCAAGCGCGAGCCCATATCGAAAGCCTAAAAGTCGAAAATGGCAAGAAATAGCGATTGCAACCGGTATCACTTGTTCGATAAGTTTCATCCTCTCGTCTCGTGCAGACGAACGTCAGATAGGTTTTCTCATCGGAGGCCGTCATGACCAATGCTTCAGACACTCTTATAAACCCTCAAGCCGGTTCTGAAATGGCGCCGCTACGCGCCAAGTGGGGCTGGATCGTCGCGCTCGGCGTCGTCTATCTGCTCGCCGGGTTTATCGCTCTTGGCAGTGTGGTCGTGGCCACCGTCGCGAGCGTCCTTGTCGTAGGCGTGATGATGATCATCGCCGGCGTCGCCGAAGTGTTTAGCGCCTTCCAGGTCAAGAGCTGGGGCAAATTCCTGCTCTGGGTCCTGCTCGGGGCGCTCTACATCATCGCCGGATTCGTCACGTTCGAGAATCCCCTGCTCGCCGCCGCACTGCTCACGCTCATTCTCGGCGCATCGCTGGTGGCCTCCGGCATCATGCGGATCATTCTGGCCTTCAGCATGAAGCAGGAAACGCCCTGGATCTGGATATTGTTGTCCGGTGTGATCACGTTGCTGCTCGGCCTGCTCATTTTGGCACACTGGCCGGTCTCGAGCCTCTATATCCTCGGCCTGTTCCTTGGCATCGATCTCATCATGGCCGGCGCAGGCTGGATCGGACTCGGCTTCGGCCTGCACCGCGGTCGTTGACGTGTAATTGGCTGTCTGCTCGCCAGGCGGTTTCTTGATCGACGATGAGGAGACGCCCATGCGCTGGATTTACCTGGCTGTCATCATTCTGATCACGGCGGCGGCGATCATCTTCGCGCTGCAGAACTTCGAGATCGTCACTATGTCCTTTCTCGGCTTCAATGTCCGCGTGCCGCTCGCGCTGTTGGTTGCGGTCGCCTACCTCCTAGGCACGGCTACGGGCGGCAGCCTGTTCGCGCTGCTGCGTCGATCGTACGAAGGGTCGAGACGAAGCATCGTGGCTTGATCCTGAATTAGGTGTCGCTTCATCTCCGACCGAAGAGCCTGACGATGGAGGTAACAGCGCGAGAACCGGTTCTGGTGGACCTCGCTTTGCAGGGCGGCGGTTCGTATGGCGCGTTCACCCGGGGCGTGCTCGATCGATTGATCGAGGAGCCCCGGCTGCGGATTGACGCGATCTCCGGCAAGTCTGCCGGTGCGATGAATGCAGCCTTGGTGGCGGACGGTTGGACGCAGAAGCGAACTCATCGGCTTCTCCCGCTGTTACATTCTGCCGAACGCGTATCGGCGTCGCCGTTCGCAAGGCGAAAGGCGAAAGGTATGCGTCATTTCGCGGCATGCGCGAGCCGGCACGCATACCGAGGCCGATGCGGCCTTCGCAATGATCACGCAACAAGGTACGAGCGCGCTTTTGATAGCACAGGATCCGTTCTTCCACTTCCGCTATAGGGCACTTTGCGGAAGTATCGCCCGCGCCTCGCGATGTCCGTAGACCGGATCGAAGCCGACATCGCCGCTATGGACGGCCCAAGTCTGGAAACGGCAACCGAACCGGAGACTCCCAATTTCGATACCCGGTTTACGCTGGAAACCGGCTATACTCCACTTGATCGCGTTGAGTTTTCGGGGTCAACTTCAAACGCTGCAAGCTAAGGAAGGGACAAGGAAATGATCAGAGGCATATTACTGGCTGCGTTGATCGCTACATTTGCCGGTGGAGCGGCCTTCGCGCAGGAGACCTGCGAGAGCAAGGCCGTCGGCAAGGACGGCAAGCCGCTCGCGGGCGCGGCAAAGACATCCTTCATGAAGAAATGCATGGCCGATTCTTGCGCAACCAAAGCAGTGAGCGCGGATGGCAAGCCGCTTTCAGGAGCTGCGAAAAACAGCTTCATGACGAAATGCGAAAAAGGCGCCTGAACCCCTCGCGACGTAAAAATATGCAAGGCCGCCTGATCAAGGCGGCCTTTTCGTCTCGAGCACGCGCGCGATGCCGCCTGCCCGCATGGAATGGGCGATCAGAAGCTTTCGCCCACCATCGCCTCGCTCCTGGCCCAGAGCGCCTTGGCGCGATCTGGATCGAGGGCATAGGGCCTGACGCCCGGGCTCACCGGGCTGACCGGCCCTTCAGTGACTTCCGATACCTGGCAATTCTCGCAGTAGCGGCCACCCGCATTCTCGGCCGGCGCGACGAAGGCGGCCCAGATCGAAGTCGCAGCACCCTGCGGAATCGTCTTGAGCTGGAACGGCGGCTGGCCCGCCGCGGCGAGTTGGGCATTGATCTGCGCCACGAGATTTTCAAGTTCGCCAGGCGCCATATGACGGTCGAGCTCGGTCTTGATCCCGCCCGGGTGCACCGCTGTGGCCCGCACCCCGCGCGCTTTGTGCCGCCGGTCGAACTCCACCGCGAACAGGATGTTGGCGGTCTTGGACCGGCCATAGGCGATCATCGGGTCGTAGGGCGTGCGCTCGAAATTGGGATCGTCGAGGTCGATATCGGAATATCGGTGGCCGGAGGAGGCGAGGTTCACCAGCCGCCCGCCAGGTGCGATCAGCGAAGCGATCCGGTTCACCAGCACGAAGTGGCCGAGATGATTGGTTCCGAACTGCGTCTCGAACCCATCGGCGGTATGCCCGAACTGCGTCCTCATCACACCGGCGTTGGCAATCACGACGTCGAAAGGCCGACCGGCGGCGACCAGCGCGTCGGCGCAGGCCCGCACGCTTCTGAGCGAGGCGAGATCCAGCTCCACCAGCTCAAAGCCGCCGCCATTCGCCGCCTGCGCGCGGACCTCGTTCGTCGCGCGCTCCGCCTTGGCGAGGTCGCGCACGGCGCCGACGACCTGCGCCCCATGGGCGGCGAGCGCTCGCGCCGTCTCTATCCCCAGGCCGGCCGATACGCCGGTCACGAGCACGCGCTTGCCGCTGAGGTCCCTGCCCGCGAGCACATCATCTGTGGTGGACGTCGCGCCGAAAGGTCCGGCCATAGTCATCTCCTTCATCAATGGGCGCACCGCTCCCCGCGCCCGCAAACCATTGTTTTCCGGCCACTTTTGGTATAAGAGGAGAGTGTCTCCGCTTTAGATACGGAGACTGTCTCCGTTTAGCAAGGGGTATTTTCGGCGTGACCGATGAGGGTGAACCCGCCGCCGTCCGCAAACCACGCGCCGACGCGGAGCGCAACCGCGTCCGTCTGCTCGAAACGGCGAAGGCCGCTTTTGCGGAAAAGGGATCCGGGGCCAGCCTCGATGAGATCGCGCGGACCGCGGGCGTCGGCGCCGGGACTCTCTATCGCCATTTCCCCACCCGCGACGCCTTGATCGAGGCGGTCTACCGCAACGAGACCGAACAGCTTGTTGCAGCCGCCAACCGCCTCGCCGAGACGCACTCTCCGATCAGCGCCTTGCGCGAATGGTTGCTGTTGTTCGTGGACTATATGGCCACCAAGCACGGCATGCACGAGGCGCTCAATTCGATCGTCGGCGACACGTCCGATCTGTACTCGGCGTCCACCGCGCAGGTGAAGCAGGCCATTGCAAGGCTGATCGATGGTGCGGTCGCGAGCGGAGACATCCGTCTGGATTTCGACCCGCTCGACCTGCTGCGCGCACTGGCCGGTGTTGCGAACATAAGCTCGGGACCGGACGGCAAGCAGGCCGCCAGGCGCATGGTCGACATCCTGATCGCGGGCGTCCGGACGCGCGTCGTTTGAGCGGCTTCGATCGACGGATGAATTTCTGTTCCAACGAGACGAGAACGCGGTGGCGCCGTCAGGCCGCCGCAGGCGCAGCGCCCAGAATGTCCGACAGGGCCGACAACAGCCGGTCGATTTGCCCGTCTGTGCCCACCGTGATCCGCAGATAGTCGGCGATGCGAGGCGCGGAAAAATGGCGGACGATCACCGCCCGTTGGCGAAGTGCTGCGGCCAGTGCTGCGCCCTGATGCGCCGGATGACGCGCGAAGACGAAGTTGGCGGCGGACGGCAGCACGTCGAAGCCAACCCGGAGCAGCCCACGGTTGAGCCGCTCCCGGCCTTCGATCACGCGAACCCTGCTCCGTTGAAAATAGGCTTCGTCCTCCAGCGAGGCGATTGCGCCGGCCTGGGCGGGCCGGCCAAGAGGATAGGAATTGAAGCTGTCCTTCACCCGGGTGAGCGCCTCGATCAGGTCGGCGTCGCCGATCGCATAGCCTACCCGCAAGCCGGCCAGGGCGCGCGACTTCGACATGGTTTGAACGACCAGAAGGTTCGGGTGGGACGCAACCAGCGGGACAGCGGTCTCGGCGCCGAAATCGACATAGGCCTCGTCGATCACCACCGGAGCGTCAGGATGGTCCTCCAAGAGGGTAACGATCTCGGCCCGCGACAGCGCAACCCCTGTTGGTGCATTCGGATTGGGCAGGATGAGCGCGCCGGCCGGCCGGCGATAGTCGGCCACGCGGATCTGCATGGCCTGATCGAGCGGCACGGCCTCATAAGCGATGCCGAACAGGCGGCAATAGACCGGGTAGAAGCTGTAGGTGATATCCGGGAACAGCAACGGCGCATCATGGTTCAGCAGCGCAGTGAAGACGTGGGCCAGCACCTCGTCCGAGCCGTTGCCGACGAACACCTGTTCGGGCCGCACCTGGTGGTAGGCGGCCAGGGCCGCGCGCAGCGCTGTGGCCTGCGGGTCCGGATAGAGACGCAGCGTATCGGTTGCCTCGCCGCGAAGCGCTTCCAACGCGCGTGGCGAAGGACCAAATGGATTTTCATTGGTGTTGAGCTTGACCAGTTCCGCCATGCGGGGCTGTTCGCCCGGTACATAGGGCCTCAGCTCGTGCGTCAGGCTGCTCCAGAAACGGCTCATTTTTCGGTCCAAGTCTCGTAGAAGCCGCGGCGTGGCGGGCGCCTTGATGGACGCTCAACACCCGGTCGGAGGAGGTGGAGAAGCCAGCGGGTTCAGGCTCGATGATTTCTTTAACGCCGGCGAAGTTTTGCAGAAAGATCCAAAGCTGGACGCAATTAACTTTTTTTGGCTGCACGCTGCTGCGCTGCATGTTCGCGTCGAAAGCCAATGGCTGAGCGGTGCGATCAGCCCCTGCGCCAGGATGCGGTCGTTTCGGCCAGTTCGACGGCGAAGAGAGACAGCAGGATACCCACCATCGGCACTGCGGGAACCAGATATCGCGCGACGTCCAGGGTGTGGACGGCGGCGGCGGTCGCGATCGAAGCCGCCCACATCACGATCACGATGCCGGCACGCGTCACGAACTCAGGGCGCCGCCGCCGCACAGCGGTCACCGTCCAAAACAGGACGGCGACAATGAAGGCGATGGACAATGTCCTGAACAGATAGACGGAGAAGCCTGGGAGATCGGACAATAGACCGATCCGAACGGGTCCGCCTTGCAGATCGATCGGCTGCATCGCCCGGCCGTGCCGCGCCATGATGTCGGACACATGCGGCACGTCGTCGGTCGACACCGGTATGGCGGGGTTGAGGCCGTAGACCGGCCAAGCCACCGAGGCCCCATAGACCATCTGACGGGCGAACTTGCCCACATAAACCAGCGGCCGGTCACGCAGGGCTGTCAGGAAGATGCGCCGGTAGGCCGCGGCCGCGCCATCGGCATTGCCGGTACCGTCGCCGAGGTCTCGATCCAGTGCGGTGTCGAACAGGCACGCGTCGCCGAAGAAGCCGAGCACCGGCCAGCGACCCGGATCCGCGGCGAAGTCGGCGGCAAGCCGCGCCATCGTGGCGTCCGCGCGGTCGCCGGCCGCCGACACGATCTCGCGTCGCGCGGCGTCGCTGGCGAGCACGATGTTCAGGTGATTGCAGAACAGCGTCTTGGGGACGAACACGACCGAAGCTTCATCGGAATCGGAAGCCCCGAACCGGGAACCCGCGGCCAGCAGCGTCAGCGCCGCCGCGACGGATACGGCCATCACGGCAAGGCGCACGGACGTATCCGGCCGGACGAGGCAGGCGCCCACCACGATGGCGGCGATTGGGACCAGGATTCCCTGCGATCTGAAACACGCCGCGAGTGCTGCGCACAGGATGGAGGCGGCGACCGCGTAGCACCGCGCCGCTTTGCCGACGCGGCTGGCAATGAGCAATCCGGCCATTGCCAGATTGAGGAAGACCGCGAACAGAAGGTCTGCGGTGAGGACGTTCCGAAGCAGCAGCAGGCCCGGATACGCAGCCACGAGGATGATCGGCACCAGTCCAGCGGCGTTGCGCGTCGCCGCATGGGCGGTTGCTGCGAGCGCCAGCATCAGGACGGCCCATGCCGCCTGCTGCAAAAGCACCACCGTACTGAGATCGCCTCCGAGCGCGAACGTCATGGCGAGGAACGCGGGGTAGCCTGGATCGCGCCCGCCCGCCACGATNGGCCTTCCGGCCTCGAGCGTTTGAAGCGCGGATTCCACGAAGGACGGCGTGTCGCCCCAGATGACCGGGACCGCCGGCCTGAACGACACGACGATCGCCACCAGCAGCGCGGCCCACGCCAGCACGGCCCACGGGGACCCAACGCGGCCCAGCGAGGGGGCTCCGCTCATCGCATGCGCCACAGCTTGGCGGTCGGATCGCATCATCGCCGTTCACACGGGAAGTTCGAATGCCGCCCCGCGCTCATGCTAGACCAAAACGGTCTGCAAGACCATCGGAAGGCGCTGCGTCGCGATCGGCTCGACGCAGACGTTTGGTTTATCTCGCACCGCGTGCGGAGGTTGGATTGCAAAGCAATCCGGCGGACCAAATGATGCTGCTTGGGTCAAACGAACAATCGGCTGATCTGCCCGACGGGCGTTGTTGCCGTTCGGCTGTCCAGCCCCGTCCGCTAAAATATTAGGCGTAATCCCAAGCGGCTAATATTGGATTTTATGCCGGCTTCTTCGCATAGACCATGCACCAGCCTTGCGCGGCAACCGTTCCATCCACGGTTTTGCATGACGACGGGGCTTCGAACTGCACGCAATTTTCGCAGCGTTGATCTCCCTTCGGCGTATCCTGATACTT